>Ga0075426_10001813_pt1 | contig 15255 bp, 15 predicted proteins | sample SoiMethybrSBSTD5_FD_75304 | JGI IMG/M metagenome (GOLD analysis project Ga0075426, IMG submission 75304) | Bulk soil microbial communities from a Populus tree surrounding site in Tennessee, USA - Soil MetaG P. TD hybrid SBSTD5 | ecosystem: Environmental > Terrestrial > Soil > Tree plantation... | reverse complement strand
CGCCGCCTTCTCGGCTGAAGGAGTGAACGGAGTTTACCTCCCGCTCGAAGTGCGTGATGTCGAGGCATTCATCAAGCGCATGGTCCATCCGCACACGCGGGAGCTCGATTGGAACCTGCGTGGACTGAGTGTGACGGCTCCGCACAAGTCGAGCGTGATCGAGTTACTTGATTGGGTTGAGCCTGACGCCAGGGAAGTCGGTGCGGTTAACACGATAGTTGTTCAGGACTACGAACTGCACGGATACAACACGGACGTGCACGGATTGATCGAGCCGTTGCGCAAGCGCGTCGGGTCGTTGAACGGTTTGGCGGTAGCGGTGATCGGCGCAGGAGGCGCCGCACGCGCTGCAGTTTGGGCCTTGCAGAGGGATCAAGCGAGAGTGACGCTATTTGCGCGCGCTCCAACCAAAGTCAGATCGGTCGCGCAGTTTTCTGACGTCCCGTGTGAACCGCTCGAAGCCGCTGTCTTCAGAGACTTTGACGTCGTGATTAATGCGACACCGCTGGGTTCGGGAGACTACATCGAACAGACGCCCGCCGTGGCCGAGCAACTCGCGGGGGCGAGACTGGTTTACGATCTCGTTTACAACCCGACTGAGACCGAGTTCCTGAAACAGGCAACTAAAGCCGGTTGCGAAACGCTTGGCGGCCTCGAAATGCTCGTCGCCCAGGCGCGGCTTCAGTTTGAACTTTGGACCGGAAAACTCCCCTCAAGCACCCTCATGTACGATGCAGGTCTCGCCGCGCTTTCGGTACCTCTCGCGCGCTGATCGTTCCTGTTATACTGAACCGTAGTGAACGCTGAAACCGCAGTGAATGATCGTTACAGTCGACAAATTCTATTCCGTGGCATCGGTGAAGCAGGACAGCGCAAACTCCTCGCCGCGCGCGTGCTGATTGTTGGCGCGGGCGCATTAGGCACCGCTCACGCTGAAGCGCTCTGTCGCGCAGGCGCCGGTCACCTGCGCATCGTCGATCGCGATTTCGTCGAATCGTCAAATCTTCAGCGCCAGACAATGTTCACTGAGAGCGACGCAGAACAGCGTCTGCCCAAAGCGATCGCCGCCGCCAATCACTTGCGCGAGATCAATTCCGACATTGAAATCGAACCCCTCGTCGCCGACGTCAATCACTCCAACATCGAACAGTTGCTCGCCGGTTGCGATGTCGTGCTCGACGGCACTGACAACTTTGCGACCCGTTATCTCATCAATGACGCTTGCGTGAAGCACGAAACGAATTGGATTTACGGCGCGGCCGTCGGCTCTTACGGGGTCACGATGACGATTCGGCCGCACAAAACTCCCTGCCTGCGTTGCGTGTTTGAGGAAGCCCCGCCGGCGGCCACTGCACCGACCTGCGACACGGCCGGAGTGATCATGCCGATCATCAGCATCGTCTCGGCGGTCCAGGTGGCGGAAACAATCAAGCTGCTGACGAGCAACACTGACGCACTTCACGGCTCGCTGATGCAATTCGACGTCTGGCAAAACGAGTGGCGCAGCATCAAACTAACTACGCCGCATCCGGATTGTCCGACCTGCGGCCTGGGCCAGTTTGAAACCCTTTCGCCGACGTCAACTGAAATCGCTGCCGTGCTCTGCGGCCGCGACGCCATTCAGATCTCTCCATCACAACCAACGACCGTTAACTTTTCGTCGCTTGCCGAGCGGCTTCGTCCATCGGGCGACGTGAAGTTCAATGAATATCTCTTGCGGTTTAAGACTGGACCATTTGAACTGACCGTCTTTCAAGATGCACGCTCAATTGTGCGCGGCACGGACCAGATCGCCACCGCCCGCTCGCTCTACGCCAAGTACATAGGAAACTGACCAAACGATGATCACAAAATCAAGAAGAAGCATCCCCGCCATCACTACCTGTCTGCTAATGTTGCTCGCCTTCGCTGGTGTGCGCGCAGGACAACCGGTCCTCTGGGAAACCAGCGGCCGTACCGAACTACTGAAGGGCGATGCTCGCGGCGTGTCGATCAGCGACACGGGCGTGTTGATGTTATCGCCAAAACTTACGGAAGTTTTCAACACGCAGCAGACTTACGTTTGGTCCACCGCAGTCGATAATCAGGGCAACGTCTATCTCGGCACCGGACACGACGGCAAGACTTTCAAGATCGCTGCCAACGGCACGGGCTCGCTACTTTTCGACGCGCCGGAACTCGACGTCACCGCGCTCGCTATCGGCCGCGACGGCGCTCTGTATGCCGGCACGTCGCCCGACGGAAAGGTTTATCGCATCGGCGCCGATGGTAAAGCCGATGTCTATTTTGATCCGGGTGACAAGTACATCTGGTCTCTGGCGGTGATGAACGATGGCTCACTCGCAGTCGGCACTGGCGATAGCGGCAAACTCTATCGCGTGAAAACAGCCGGCGCGACGCCCGAAGCATCGTTGCTCGTGAACACGACGCAAACGCACGTCATCTCGCTCGCGGTAACTCCAAACGGCGATCTGATCGCCGGAACCGACTCGGGTGGCCTGGTGCTGCGTGTTTCGCCTGAAGGAAAAACGTTTGCACTCTTCGACACGCAGTTGCGCGAGATCCACGCGCTTGCACCCGCCGCTGATGGTTCGATCTATGCACTCGCGCTCAGCGATGCAGCTTCGACAGCACGCGCGCCGTCCACAGCGCCCGTCGCGACACCGCAGCCGACCGAAGGCACAACACCGACTACTTCTGTCACAATCACCGCGATCGACGAGAGCGGCCAACCGATTCAAGGCCAGACGTCATCAGCGCGCAGTCGCAGCGATCTTTCGAGTGCTCGCAGCGCCGTGTTTCGGATTCTTCCCGACGGCGCTACCGACGTTGTTTGGAGTTCGCCGACCGTTACTGCATTTGCTATCGCGCCGTCGCTGCAACCCGGCACCGTGCTGATTGGCACCGCCGACAAAGGACGTATCTATTCAGTCACAAACGACGGCCGCGACACGTTATTGCTCCAGTCTCCCGAAGGACAAATCTCGTCGTTGCTGGTAAGGAACGGACAGGTCTACGCCGCCTCGAGCAATCAGGGAAAACTGTTTCGCTTCGGCAACGAACTCGTCAACGAGGGAAGTTATGAATCGCCCGTGCGCGATGCAAAGTTGACGGCTTCCTGGGGCCGGATCTGGTGGCGCGGGGCGGGCGGTGTTGAAGTGCAAACACGCACGGGCAACGGTGAGCGGCCCGATGCGACGTGGAGCGATTGGAGCACGGCGTATCGCGATCCGGAAGGGAACCAGATCTCGAGTCCGCGTGCTCGTTTTATTCAGTGGCGGGCGACTGTTCGCTCCGGCGCGTCCGCGACGCCGGCGTGGATGGAAGATGTCAGCGTTGCCTATCTGCCGCGCAACGTTGCACCGGAAGTCTTGTCGATCACCGTGTTGCCGATCGGCGTTGGCTTGCAGCAGATGACGCAGGTAACTGTGGATCCTAACGTCGAATCGTCGGGTTGGATCCCTCGGTGTTTGGACCAGTCACACAAGTGCCGCCGCGGCGTTTCTACCAGCGCGGCGCACGCTCGTTTCAGTGGCAGGCCGAAGATCGCAACTCCGACACGCTCGAATACTCGATCTACTATCGCGCGCTAAACGAGCAGACGTTCCGCCTCTTGAAAGATCATTTGCGCGAAAATTTCTACACAATCGACGGCGCGGCACTCGCCGACGGTCGTTACATCATCAAAGTGGTCGCGTCCGATGCGCCGGACAATCCGCCGGGACAGAAGTTGACTGGGGAACGTTTAAGCGAGCCGGTGGACATCGACAACACGCCGCCGGTCGTCAAAGCCGTGGGCCAACCGCAGTTGAATCGCGACTCAGTGCGCATCGCGTTTTCCGTTGACGACGCCACGGGCAAGGTGAAAAAGGCCGACGCGAGCCTCGACGGAGGAAGCTGGATCCCGGTCTTTCCGGACGACGGAATTGCCGATAGTGGCCACGAAACATATACCGTCGAATTTAGCGGGCTCGGGCCCGGCGAGCATACGATCTCGTTGAGATCGTTCGATTCGAGCGGGAATGTTGGGACACTCAGTGTCACAGTGAGGCGGTAAAGGCGCTGCACGATTCGGTGCGACTTAACTCGAAACCGTGCGAATTCGGGCTTGTCTTGTTAGACTTTTCGCGCAAAAACGCACCCGCCGCGGACGGGGGCTCGTGGCATCTATCTTGCTGATTCTGTTGACGGCGCGTCTCTTTCTCCCTCCTATGCGCGCACTTGGCATGAGGAGGGTCAGTGAAAATGATGAGGTTGGTGCGACAAATTCTTGTGTTGGTGATACTGGTCGTCGCGTCGGTTTGTGCGTTTGCACAACGAAAAGACCAGGACAAACGGCCGCCCAAAGAACCTGTGGTTGTCATCGAGAATCGTAAAGACAACCGGCCGCCGCCACAGAACAACAATCGTCCCAAGCCGGACAAACCGAAGAAGCCATAAGCTAAAAGGCCCGCTAACCAGCGGGCCTTTTTCATTTTAGCGATGAGGTCAGTACCACCACGCGGTAGCGGGTGGATTGACGGATCGCTCCAAGGACCTGGCGGCCCGCAGATCGATCACCGACCCACCCGCTACCGCGTGGTGGTACTGACCTCACAGCGCTTCCAAACGACCTTTCCTCTTGCGTTTTTCGCGGTACATCACTTCGTCAGCTCGGGCCATCTGGTCTTCGATGTTCACCTGGTGCCGGTGATCGATTTCCACTGCGCCGATACTCAGCGCAAGTGTGAATTCATGATTGGCCTCTTCGTCATAGTTGTGCAGGTTTCGCCGCAGCCGCTCGATCAGCTTGGCTGTTTCTGTTTTGTGAATGTCTGGAACGAGCACCGCAAACTCGTCGCCACCGAGACGTGCGACAATATCGCAGTCGCGAAATGTCCGCCGCAGAATGTCGGCGACGGCGCCGATGGCGAGCGAACCCACGCGATGGCCCAACTTGTCGTTGATCTCTTTCAGCCCGTCCATGTCCGCGTAGATCAGTAACGAAGGATTTTGGGAACGGCGGCTGGTCTTCAGGTGATGCTCGGCGAGGTTGAGAAAGCCGCGGTAGTTGTAGAGACCCGTGAGCTGGTCCGTCAGGCTCAGATTACGCAGCGCTTCTTCGGCGAGTTTGCGTTCGGCGATTGCTGCTTCGAGTTCGCGTACGCGCTGGCGCAGGTTCTCCTGTAATTCAAGGATGCGGGCGGCGGATTGCAAACGCGCGCGCAGTTCGTGTGCGTCCAGTGGTTTGGTGAGATAGTCGTCGGCGCCTGCTTCGAGTCCTTCGAGTAGGTCTTCTCTGCGATTCAGCGAAGTGAGAAGAATCACGTGTACTGGCGTATCGCTCTTTTCGCGACGCAGTTGCCGGCAGATCTCGATGCCGTCGACGTCGGGCATAACGCGATCGAGGATCGCGAGTGAAGGCGCGCCCTGCGCGTGCAACGCCTGCCACGCTTCCTTGCCATTATGTGTGACCACGACTTCGTGGCCCCACTTTTTTAGATTCGCCATGAGAATCCGACACGAGATCGGATCATCTTCGGCGATCAGGATCTTCATGACGATCTTCTTCGCCGTTCAGCAGTCAGGATCTCTCTGACGAGTCCAAATTCACTCTCCAAATGCTGTAACAGCTCCCGCGCGGAAGTGCCGCATGGGTTTTCGAGATGTTCGAGCTCACGGGCGAGGGCTGCGATTTGTTGCACACCGAGATTGCCGCTGCTGCCGCGCAAACTGTGTGCGGTGCGTTTTGCGGTGGCGCAATCCTTGTTTTCGATCGCGTTTTGCAGTGAAGCGAAGATTCGCGGAACTTCGTCGAGATAGAGATCGATTAGTTCAACGACGAAATCCGGCTCGCCTTCGATCTGTGCCTCTTCGTAACTCGCGAGCATGGCGAGATCGACAGCGTTAGTTGCAGTGGGGGTTAGTGACATACCTGCTCCGGTTGTTGATTTAGTAAGAGACGGAACGTGCTCTGAAACTGTTCGATGGTGAAGGGCTTGGGCAGAAAGATCGTGACGCCGGCCGCGAAGCTGTTGGCCATGATTTTGAGATCGGTTTCGGACGTGATCATCATGACCGGAATGCGCATGAGCCGTTTTTCAGTGCGCATGAAACGCATCAACTCGATGCCTTCGAGATGAGGCATCACCATGTCGAAGATGGCGCCGTAGAAGTTTGCGTCAGTTTGCAACAAACGAAAGGCCGCGCCGCCGTCGTGAACGACGACGGGTTGGCAGCCTTCGAGTTCGACAAACCGCGTGACCATGTGACGGATGATTGGATCGTCGTCGGCGATCAGGATGCGTCGCGCCTGGGAGCGCGAGTTTGTCGGCATATGGTTCTCCTCGCGGGGAATGGCTTGGGCGGATGAATGGGGCAAATCAAACCGTGTGAGTTATCAGGGGTCGGCATAACACCACAGCGGGCGCGCGGCGGGAGCCTTTTCAAGCCCGCGACCACACTTCAGCATTCGACGTGCCATCATCCGTGCCTTCCGTGTAATCTGTGGCTTTTGTTTCTTCGGCCATGACACAGACAAAATCTGGATCGACGTCGCGTCCGTCGCGCGCCAAGGTGATTCTTGCGTTCGCTGCCGTTTACATCATCTGGGGTTCGACGTACCTCGGCATTCGCTTCGCCATCGAAACTCTGCCACCGTTTTTAATGGCGGGTGCGCGCTTCTCGCTCGCGGGTGCGATCATGTTCGCCTGGGCCAAGTTCCACGGTGACAACGGCGGCTGGTCGTGGGCGCAGTGGCGGCGCGCGTTGCTGATCGGCGCGCTGTTGTTGTTGTTTGGTAACGGCGGCGTTACCTGGGCGGAGAAGTACATTGCCTCAGGGTTGGTTGCTTTGCTCGTGGCGACGGAGCCTGTGTGGGTTGTACTGCTGAACTGGGCGATCACTCGCCAACGCCCGAACTGGAAAGTTTTGCTGGGCGTGTTGATTGGACTCGTTGGTGTCGGGTTGCTGGTCGGCGGCGGTTTGAATCAGGGCCGCGAAGTATCAGCGATGAGTCTTGTGGGCGCGTTGATGGTGTTGCTCGCGTCGCTGGGGTGGGCCGTCGGATCAGTTTACTCAAACCGGCGGCCGATCAAGGCGAGCACGTCGCTGGCGTCGGGCATGCAGATGATCGCGGGCGGCGGGTTGTTGTTATTGCTCGGGTTGGTTGTCGGAGATTTCCAGCGGTTCGATCCGGTGCGTGTCTCGTGGTCGTCGCTGATCGCGTTCTTTTACCTGGCGATCGTAGGAGCGTTGGTGGCGTTCACCGCGTATGGCTGGTTATTGCGCAACGTTTCGACTGCGCGCGCCGCGACGTACGCATACGTGAATCCCGCAGTGGCTGTCTTTCTTGGTTGGTTATTGGCGAGTGAGCCTTTGACGTTACGGATGTTGGTGGCGGCGGCGGTGATTGTTGGATCGGTGGTGTTGATTACGACGTATGGTTCGGAGCATGCGGCTGGTCCGGCGGAGTTACATGATAGCGACTGTCCGGTGCCTCCATGTGCGTGACATTCTCTTAATCGATCATCGGCCTTAACGTTCGCGCCAGACGCAGTGCGCCGTGATCGGGTTCGATTTTGTAGCCATCTTCAACGCCCCAGATCGCGGACAACACGGCTTGCGCGAAGCACCAACGCAACGCCCGCGAACGGTTCAAGGGCAGCAGACTCGTGAGGATTTCGAACCGGCGTTCGATCGTCGAGCGTTGCGTGTAGAGTTCCGGTTGCTCCATAGGATTTCTCATCAACGCACCGACTTCGTATTCCAACTCTCCGACGACTCCCTTTGGATCGATCGCGAGCCAGCCGCGTTCGTTGTCGTAGAGCACGTTGTAGTGTTGCAGATCGCCGTGGAGGAGCATCGTTGTGCGTTGTGAAGCGGCGAGGTCGCGATACAGATCGTGAGCTTCGTGAACCAACTCTGAGGGAACCTGTTGCTCACCAGTCTGCACATACCAGTCAAAGGCACGACCATACTCAGCAACAGTCACTGTTCCCACCGGCGCCTTATGTTCTGCGAGCCTGGCGATCACATCGGCGAGAATCCGTGTCGCCTGATCATCCTCGCCGCGCCTGACTAAACTGACCAACTCCTCACCCGGCTGGAGTCGCTCCAGCAACACTGCTCCGACTTCAGCCTCATAAACTCGCACCGCGCCTTCGCTCCCAAACGCTCTCAGCATCTCGCCCGAACGCGCCTCATCACCCACGCCCTTCGTCAACTTCAGCACGACGCGTTGTCCATCCCGCACCCCAAACGCAATGAACGACGACTCCGTCTCGCGCGTATCTTCGATCTCCACGTTCCATTGCGCTGCTTTGGCTTGCAGTAGTCGAATCATTTCCGTTGTTGGTAAAGTACCCACGCCATGAACAGAATATTCCAACTAGCACTCGTCGTTGCAGCGCTCGCAGCGTTTTTTGGAAGTAACAGATCGGTGGCTCAGAATATGAACAGCACAAGGTTTGAGATTTCGTTTCCGGCCGCGGTTGAGAAAGGACCGGTTGATGGGCGGTTGCTGCTGCTGATCTCTACTAAAACGGAGGGCGAGCCGCGCTTTCAGATTAATGAAGATCTCAGCACGCAACAAGTGTTCGGGATCGATGTCGACGCCTGGAAAGCGGGTGAAACAAAGATCGTGGATCGCAGCGCGTTTGGCTATCCGCGACGCAGCCTCGCCGACATTGCGCCGGGTGAGTACACCGTCCAGGCTCTGTTCCATCGATACGAGACGTTCAAGCGCGCTGACGGTCACACCGTGAAGTTGCCGATGGATCGTGGTGAGGGTCAACAGTGGAACAGTGCGCCCGGCAACCTTTACAGCACGCCGAAGCGAATCCGCGTCGAGGGTCAAACCCCAATCGCGATCACGCTCGATCAGGTGATTCCGCCGATCGAGCCGCCGAAAGACACGAAGTACATCAAGCACATCAGAATTCAGAGCGAACGGCTGACGAAGTTTTGGGGACGCCCGATGTATCTCGGCGCGCACGTTCTCCTGCCGGAAGGTTTCGACTCACATCCCGAAGCGCACTATCCCCTCATTATTAATCACGGACACTTTCCCGCTGACTTCGACGGCTTTCGCGAGCAATCACCCGATCCGAATTTGAAACCCGACTATAGCGAGCGTTTCAAGATCTCGGGCTACAACCGCATCGTTCAGGAGCAGGCGTATCAGTTCTACAAGGATTGGACTGGTCCAAACTTCCCGCGCTTCCTCATCGTCGAGATTCAACACGCGAATCCGTACTACGACGATTCTTACGCCGTCAACTCCGCGAACCTTGGACCATACGGCGACGCGATCACCTACGAGCTGATTCCCGAGATCGAAAAACGTTTTCGCGGCATTGGTAAGGGTTGGGCGCGATTTCTCTACGGCGGCTCGACCGGCGGTTGGGAAGCGTTGGCAGTACAAATGTTTTATCCCGACGAGTACAACGGTAGTTGGGCGGCGTGTCCCGACCCGATCGACTTTCGCGCCTACACTGTCGTTAACATTTACGAGCACGACAACGCTTACTACGCCGAGTCTCCGTGGAAGCACATGCCACGCCCCGGCAAACGAAACTATCTCGGCGAGCTCTCCGCAACCGTGGAAGACATGAACCATCTTGAGCTCGCGCTCGGAACCAACAGTCGTTCGGGCGGGCAGTGGGACATCTGGCAAGCAGTGTATTCGCCTGTCGGCAGCGACGGTTATCCCAAACCGATCTGGGACAAGTTGACCGGGAAGATAGATCGATCAGTAGCGGAGTACTGGCGGGAGAATTACGATCTCGGCTACATCCTCAAACGCGACTGGGCGAAGATTGGACCAAAGCTCGCCGGCAAAATTCATATCTACGTCGGCGAGGCTGACAACTACTTCCTCAACAATGCCGTGTACCTCGTTGATGATTTCCTGAAGACGACGAAGAACCCGGCGTACGGCGGTGAGGTCGATTACGAACCACGCGCGGAGCATTGCTGGAACGGCGATCACACTCGCCCCAACGCGATCTCGCGCTTGCGTTATCACCAGTTCTTCGCGCCGAAGATCGTCGAGCGGATAACGAAGAGCGCGCCGCCGGGCGCGGACGTTAAGAGTTGGCGCTACTGACTAACGACAGGATTCACACGATTGACAAGATTGCGAAACGGCACCTCCGCGTTCAAATCCTGTTGGTCCCGTTCATCTTGTCAACTGAGTTCATGATCGCCATGTGTGCTTCGAGGATGTAGTTCGCCTGTTCGGCGTTGGGTTCGAGCGACCAGTCGCCGTGGTCCCACGTGCCGCCGAGAATGATGCCGTCGCGACGCGGAAACATATAACCGCTACTCAAGTAACAGTAGTCGATCTCCGGTTGCGGCAGCAGAACTTCGAGTTGACCACGCACGGGCTCGAGTTCTTGATCGTCAAACAATTCGCGCGCGCCGAGACCGGTGCAGTTGAAAACGATCGGCTCGCGCAGCCGCGCGATCTCACGCCGGTTACGAAACTCTTTCACTACCACGCGGCCACCCGCAATATAGAAGTCGCGCAATAAGGCGCTGAGATAGATCGACGGCTCGATCAGCATCGTCGAGTACTGCCGCACGAACGGGAAACCGAAGTAATGCGCCGGGTCGCGATGAATTTGCCGATCTGGATAAAGCGCGTCGCCGCCGGGTAATTCTCGCTGCAACGACATCTCATTGCGCGTCATTTCGAAAGTCTCAATCCAGCGCACACCGTATTCTGGCCCAACCAGCAGTTGAAACGCCCGGTTCGAGATCTGGCAGGCACGACGGAACTGTTCGTTCCACTTGTCGTTGACCTGATCGGGTTCGTACACGGTCGTGGGTGACCACGAAGCACCGGCGATGTTTGAAGTCGTGTCGGGCGGCAGGGCCTTAGCATAGATCGTCACCGTGCCCGGACCGTTTTGATAGCGACGTTGCAGCAGGCGCGCGGTAGAGAGACCGCTGACGCCGCAACCCAACACGGCAAAGTGTTGCGGCCGCAAACGACTCGTCGCGAGAAAGTCTCTCGCGAGATCGACAGCAAGCGAGGCCGTGCCCCACGAGAGGGTGACGCCGCCACCACCGTGACCGTAGTTATGGACCAGCAGCTTGTTACCGAAACGTTCCGCATCCACCACGAAGCCACTCGCGCGATACGGTCTCAAGCCGACGACTTCACGAATGACGCGATCTCGCGACACCTTAACCGGCGCGAAGTGTCGCGTTCCATCGAACGCGCGCGCGAACCGTGTGCTCATCAACAAGGCACTGGTCGCGGCCGCGCCGCCTAGAAAGTTACGTCGACTAAACCGTGTATTCATCGGGAGTGAAGATAGCGTAATCTTTGTTTCGTGTCTCGCTTTCCCGAATGGATGGTGCCGATGGCGGCAACGCTCACCCAGGAGCGTTTCACCGGACCGGAGTGGCTGTTCGAACGAAAGTTCGACGGGATTCGGTTGCTGGCGTTCAAGCGGGGTGCGGAGGTGCAGTTGTTTTCGCGCAATCATTTGCCACAAAACGTGCCGAAGATCAGCCATGCCATCGAACAACTACCACACGATGAACTAATCCTTGATGGCGAACTAACCTGGCCCGGCGGCGAGGTCAGTTATCACGTCTTCGACATCATGTGGCTCGATGGCCGCGATCTCCGATCGTTGTCGCTCGAAGAACGTCTCGAGGTGCTGCGGCAGTTGCCACTAACTGGACCACTGCATCGTGTCGAACCGGTCGTCGAAGCGTCGCCATGGGAACGCGCGGAGCGAGAAGGTTGGGAAGGTGTAATTGCGAAGCGGCGCGATTCGCCATACGAGCATCGCCGCTCGCGCAATTGGTTGAAGATGAAATGCGAGCTGACGCACAACTTCATCGTCGGCGGTTTTACTGATCCACAAGGGAAACGCGTCGGACTTGGCGCGCTGCTGGTCGGTCATTACGAAGGCGACGATCTCGTGTTTGCTGGGAAGATTGGTACCGGATTTGACACGAAACTATTGCTCGATCTGCGCGCAAAGTTAGACCAGCTCGAGATTCCAAAAGCGCCGTTCACAAAAGCTGTCGGCCTGCCGCGTCTGCGCGCGCACTGGGTCCGACCGGAAATCGAAGTGAGAGTCGGCTTCATTGAGTGGACCGGACATGGCAAGCTCCGCCATCCGCGTTTGTTGAGCGTGGTCTAACCTGGCGAATGATTACTCATCCGGAAAAGGTCCTGTTCCCCGATGACGGCGTCACGAAGGGCGAGCTCGCAGCCTACTACGAAGCAATCGCGCCGGTGATGTTGCCGCACCTGCGCCGGCGGCCCATCACGATGGAACGTTATCATCGCGGCATCGGCGCACCGGGTTTCTTTCAGAAGGACGTCTCGAAGGGTTTTCCTGAGTGGCTCAAGCGCGTGGAAGTGCCGAAACACGGTGGCACTGTCCATCACCCGATCGCGAACGACACGCGCTCACTGTTGTGGCTCGCAAACCAGAACAGCATCACGGTCCACGTTTGGCCTTCGCGCACGCCGAACCTTTATCATCCCGATATTTGTGTGTTCGATCTCGATCCCATGAACGAAAACGATCTCGACGCGTTGCGCGCGGCGGCGCTCAACGTGCGTGAGCTTCTCGTCGAACTCGGCTTGCCGTCGTGGATCAAGACGTCCGGATCGAAAGGTTTCCACATTGCGGTGCCGCTCGATGGCAAGTCTGACTTCGGTGAAGTCGCGCGCTTTGCCCACCGCGTTGGAAGAATGTTGGTCCAACGCGATCCGCAGCATCTGACGCAGGAGTTTAGTAAAGCCGATCGCGGCGGACGCATTCTCGTCGACACGGGCCGCAACGGCTACAGTGCGACGTTTGCGGCCGCTTATACCGTCCGAGCCAAACCCGGTGCGCCGGTTTCCGCTCCCTGTACGTGGGCAGAGGTCGAACGCGGCGAGGTCAACCCGCGGAGTTTTACGTTGCGGAACGTGGTTCAGCGTGTGGCTGACGTTGGCGATCTCTGGGCGGACATGCTCCGCAAGAAACGTTCGCTACGACCAGCGATCCAAAAATTACAGGATTTATCGGCCTAGAATGTAAATGCCAGATTCGCCTTCGCGATAAAAGTCGAGGACCGTGTAACCCTCGGCGATCGCCTCCGTAAAGTGGCGTCGCGTGCGCTGACGCCACTCAAGCGCGAGCTCAGGATTCTGTTGCTGTACCGCGTTGATGTCGGTGGGAATTTCGACCAGCAGTTTGTCCGACGGATTCGCCGGCACCGGCTTTGGCTCGGCGAGTCGTTGGACCACGCGATCGCTTGTTAGCAGCCACTTGACCCAGAAGCGATCCGTGCCTGTCTGGTGCAGGAAGCTTGTCGCCTCTTCGCCGTAAAAGTTGATTATGTAACGATCCGAGATCACGCCGAGCTTGGTGAAGTTAAAATAGGCGTTGAGGCTTTGCAATGGATCGAAGGTCCAGGTGATCAGGTTGATGCCTTGCGCGAGGACGGCGTCGCGTTGGGCGAGCTTCAGTTTGTAGCCAAGATTGAAGTTGCGATAAGAACGCTGTACCGCGAGCATGTGTGAGTGGTGCGCGATCTCGCCGTCTTCCTGCGCGACGAAACCATAGACGAAGCCGACCAGCGCTTCGCGATCGAAAGCGCCGATCAGCACGCCGCCCGCTGCTTGAACGGCAACCAGGTGCGTGAGCGGTACGACGTCCAGATCGGGAACACCCCAAACCACCTTCTGTAGCTCCTCGACAGCGCGCAGCTCGGCGAAGGTCTTAATCTCGCGGATGGAAATGTTTGACGTTTCTGTGGCGGACACGGGCCTTCAGATTAACATACGGTGACAAAGTTTTGGTTGGATTCGACGTGGACCTCGACTATCTTAGAAGCAACGTGAGCACCTCGAGGCGATCGAAGTCGGAAACCACAGCGCGTCGCGGTAAGAAGTCTGGCGACGGGCGCGAGAAGCCGCAGCCTGCGCCAACGGCGATCGAGAACGCGAACGGTAAGGGACCGATCACTGCGCTCGATGAACGTTTTGCAAAAGCGCGTTTGAAACTAAATGTGCGCCGCCAGCAACTTGTACACGCGATCCTCGACTCAGCGGATGAAACGTGTTTCCTTTCGTCGCGAGAAATGGCGAAACGTTACGGCGTCGATGCCACCACGATCCTGCGCACGACCAAAGTTCTTGGTTACCGGACGTTTGCTGACTTCGCGGCTGATCTGCGCCAACACTTCGTCGCGCGTATCACGCCTTACACGGTGCTGAAAGCCGCGACGCGAGAGAAGCGCAGTGTTGGCGACCATGTGGACCAGGCCTTGGATAAAGCGCTGGAAAATCTCAACAACCTCAAGACGCAGTTTGAGAAGCAGAAGGTGATCGATTTGGCCCGCACGATCAAACGTTCTCGGCAGGTGCTGGTGGTTGGTTTGGATTTCGCGGCGGCACTCTCTTACTACCTCGCGTATGGCCTGCTTGCGCTCGGCTTCGATGCTGAGGCGCCGATCGGCAGTAGTGGCGGCCTGCAATATAAGGTCGAGGTGTTGACGCCGAAAGACGTGTTGATTGCGATCAGCTTTGGGCAATGTTTACGCGACACGGTTGAAGCGGTGCAGCACGCACGTAAACATGGCGTGCCGACGTTTGGGATCACCGATAGCGAAATTTCACCAATCGCACGATACTGCGATGCTTATCTGATCACGCCGGTAGTAAGTCCATCGATTCTCAACTCTTACGTTGCGCCGGTCGCGGCCGTGAATGCGATTCATGTGGCGTGTGCGCATCTTGATCCGAACCGTTCGTTGTCGCGTTTGCGGCCGACAGACCGCGAGTATGCTTCGGGTCATCGCTGGTATCGTGAGCGGCGCCGATCCAACGGTAACGAAGCATAAAACGCTCGTCCCTATTTTCACTGTTCTTCTCTGTGACTCTGTGTCTCTGTGGTTGTTTAAGACTGTTCGATTGACAACTCGCGCGGTCGGGCATACGTTTAGCGCGCTCTGCTACTCCGCGAACGAGGTCACGCCTGATGCTCAGATCGTTTCTCCGCGCCAACGTTTCTCCGCGAATCAGTGTTCTGCTGGTTGTTCTCCTACTTTCAATCTCGACGGCGTGCCAGCGCGCAGCGACGACGACGATGGCCGACACACGCTCGGCAGATGAGGCAACCTTGAAGAACCTCGACGCCGAGTGGTCCAAGGCGGCGGGCGCGAAGGAGCTCGACAAAACCGCTTCGTATTATTCGGACGATGCCCTCGTGTTACCGCCAAACATGCCGGCAATTCAAGGCAAGCAAGGCGCGC
>Ga0075426_10001809_pt1 | contig 15274 bp, 12 predicted proteins | sample SoiMethybrSBSTD5_FD_75304 | JGI IMG/M metagenome (GOLD analysis project Ga0075426, IMG submission 75304) | Bulk soil microbial communities from a Populus tree surrounding site in Tennessee, USA - Soil MetaG P. TD hybrid SBSTD5 | ecosystem: Environmental > Terrestrial > Soil > Tree plantation... | reverse complement strand
AATCGGCATCCATGATGTTCACCGCGTCCAGGCGGCCCCCGAGCCCCACCTCCAGCACGGCGGCTTCTATCCCTTCGCGCGCAAAGAGCCAGAGCGCGCCGAGCGTGCCGTATTCGAAATAGGTCAACGGCAGATCCGCGCGTGCCGCTTCCACCGCGTCGAAAGACGCGCAAAGCGCTGCATCGCTCGCCTCGGCGCCCGCGATGCGCACGCGCTCGTTGTAGCGCTCGAGATGCGGCGAGGTGTAGAGCCCGGTCTTGTAGCCGCCGGCGCGCAGCATCGCTTCGAGCAATGCGCAGCACGAACCCTTGCCATTGGTTCCACCGACGATGATGACGGGGCAGGCGAGCCGCACTTGCATGCGACGCCACACCGCGTCCACGCGCTCGAGGCCGAGCGCGATCGACTTCGGATGCTGCCGCTCGATGAACGCGAGCCACTCGGCGAGCGTCTTCACGCCAGGCTTTCCTGGTAGATGCGCCGCACCGTATCGATGGTATCGGCGTCTTCCGGGCGCTTGTCCGGGCGGTAGCCCTTGACGCGCGCGAAGCGCAGCGCAAGCCCGCCCGGGTACTGGGAGCTCTCCTGCAAATCGTTGAAGGCGATTTCGACGACGAGTTCGGGCCGCAGCTGCACGGTCCATTGGTCGCGCCGTGTCTCGCGCTTGAGAAATTCATGCGTCTGCCACTCGAGCATCGCGTCGGTCAGGCCCTTGAAGGTCTTGCCGAGCATCACGAAATCGCCGGTGCGTGGATCGCGCGCACCGAGGTGCAGGTTCGAGAGCCAGCCGCGGCGGCGGCCGTGACCCCATTCGGCGGCGAGCACCACGAGGTCGAGGGTCCGCGCGCGCTTCACCTTGAGCCACGCGGCGCCGCGGCGTCCCGCTTCGTAAGGCGCCTCCAGCGCCTTTGCCATCACGCCTTCGTGCCCGGCGCCGAGCGCCTGCTCGTAGAAGCGCTGCGCCTCGCCGACGTCCGCGGTAACGATAGCGGGCGTCACCAGCGCGGTGGGCAGCGCGGCGCTCAGCGCCGCGCGGCGCTCGCGCGTCGGATGGTCGAAGAGAACGGTGCCATCGCGCAGCAGGCAGTCGAAGAAGAAGACCGAAAGCGGCCGCTCGCCGGCGCGCGGGTCCTGCTGGCTGCCGAAGCGGCTCATCGTCACCTGGAACGGATGCGGCCGGCTATCGGCGCGCAGCGCGATGGCTTCGCCGTCGAGGATCAGCTCGCGCGCGGCAGCCGAGCGCACGGCGCTGACGATCTCGGGGGCGCGCGAAGTCACGTCGTTGAGATTGCGCGTGTAGATGCGCACCTCCTCGCCTCGCTTATGCACCTGTACGCGCGCGCCATCGAGCTTCCATTCGACCAGCGCCGTGCCGAGCGCCGCGAGCGCCGCGGGCATATCGGCCGCCGGCTGCGCCAGCATCGGCAGCACCGGCTGCATCAGCTGCACGGAGAACTGCGCGAGCGCCGCCGCACCGCCTTCGCCACCGCCGCCGAGCACCGCGGCCGCCACCGGCGCGATCGCGCCGGCGTAGGCGACCGCGCGGCGCACATCGGCGGCCGGCAGGAAGGCCGCCGCCGCGACCGCCTCGACCATGATGCCCTCCAGCGCGCCCTGGCGCAGCTCGCCAACGATCAGGCGCACGAGGAAGTCCTGCTCCATGGCGAGCGCGCGCGCGAAGAGCTCGCGCAGCACGGCGCTGCGGCGCTCGGCGGCGCCTTTGCCTTTCACCTGCTTCAGCGCCGCGAACGCCTGGTCGACCTCCTGCAGCGTCAGCGACGCAGCGCCGGCGGCATGCGCCCGAGCCGCCTGCAATGAGGTGTAGCCGACGGCGAGCTTGCCCTGGCGGATGTCGCCGCTCAGGTAAGGCAGCGCGATCTCGATCTCCTCGCGCGCGAGCGGCCGCAGGAAATCGGCGAGCGCGCGGATCTTCGCCAGGCGGCTCGGCGTGGCAGCGACCTGGCCGGAGACCCGGACCAGCTCGGCAAGCGCGGTCACGCCGTCGCTTCGGCCGGCACCCGCAACATGAGGGACAGCAGGAGATGGAGCTTCTCGCGCAGCTGGCGCCGGTCGACGATCATGTCGATCGCGCCCTTTTCGAGCAAGAGCTCCGCGCGCTGGAAGCCTTCGGGCAGCTTTTGCCGCACCGTCTGTTCGATCACCCGCGGGCCGGCAAAGCCGATCAGCGCGCGCGGCTCGGCGATCACGACGTCGCCGATCATGGCGAAGCTCGCCGAAACGCCGCCCATGGTGGGATCCGTCAGCACCGTGACGAAGGGCAGCCGCCGCTCGGCCAAATCGGTGAGCGCGGCGGTGGTCTTCGCCATCTGCATGAGCGAAAGGGCACCCTCCTGCATGCGCGCGCCGCCCGAGGCGCAGACGCAGATGAAAGGCAGCTTCTGCTCGATCGCGACGCGCACCCCGCGCACGAAGCGCTCGCCGACCACCGAGCCCATCGACCCGCCCATGAAGTCGAACTCGAATGCCGCGCACACCAGGCCGAGCGCCTTGATCGAGCCCTGCATCACCACCAGCGCATCGCCCTCGGCGGTCTGCTCCTGCGCCTCCGACAGGCGCTCGGCATAGCGCCTCGAATCCTTGAACTTGAGCGGATCGAGCGGCAGCACCTCGGCGCCGATCTCGAAGCGCCCGTCGGGATCGAGCAGCGCATCGAGGCGCGGCCGTGCGCCGAGGCGCTCGTGGTGGCCGCACTTCGGGCAGACGTTCAGGTTCTTCTCGAGGTCCGTGCTGTAGAGCACCGCATCGCAGGCCGCGCACTTGGTCCACAGGCCCTCGGGGACGCTCTTGCGAGCGCCGGCGCCGGTGCGCTGGATCTTGGGGGGCAGCAGCTTTTGCAGCCAGCTCATTTGGAAAATGAGGCGTCCAGCGCCTGGCGGATCGGCCGCAGAAACGTCTTGACCCGGGCCAGCGCGTCAGCGGGCGCCGCCTCGATCTCCTGGATCAGGCGGCTGCCGATCACCACGGCGTCCGCCGTCTCGGCCACGCGCCGCGCCGACTCCGCGTCGCGGATGCCGAAGCCGACGCCGATCGGCAGGTGGGTTGCCGCGCGGATCTGCGGAATGCGCTTGCTGACTTCCGAGAGATCGAGATGTGCTGCGCCGGTCACGCCGCGCAGCGAAACGTAATACAGATAGCCGCTGCCGCAGCGGGCGACATCGTGGATGCGCTTCTCGGTAGAGGTCGGCGCGAGCAGGAAAATCGGATCGATGTCGTGCTGCTTCGCCGCCTGCGCGAACTCGACGCATTCTTCGGGCGGGTAGTCGACGACGATCACGCCATCGATGCCGGCGGCGTTTGCCTGCTGCAGAAAGCGTGCGGTGCCCATCGCTTCGATGGGATTGGCGTAGCCCATGAGCACGATCGGCGTGGCGCTGTCGCGCGCGCGAAACTCGCGCACCATGCGCAATACGTCGGTCAGCCCGACACCGTGCTTGAGCGCCCGCTCGCCGGAACGCTGCACCACGGGCCCGTCGGCCATCGGGTCGGAAAACGGCACGCCGAGCTCCACGATGTCGGCCCCCGCTTCGACGATGGCATGGAGCAGCGGCACCGTCATCTGCGGGCTCGGATCGCCCGCGGTGATATAGGGAATCAGCGCCTTGCGCCGCGCGCGGCGCAGTTCCTCGAAGCGCGCGGCGATGCGCGACATCAAAATTTGATGCCCATGCGGCTGGCGACGGTGTGCATGTCCTTGTCGCCGCGCCCCGAGAGATTGACGAGCAGGATGGCGTCCTTCGACATGCCCGGCGCGAGCTTCAGTGCGTGCGCCAGCGCATGGGCGGACTCGAGCGCCGGGATGATGCCTTCGCGGCGACATAGCTCATGGAACGCGCGCAGCGCATCCTCGTCCGTAACCGCGACGTACTCGGCGCGCCCATTGTCCTTGAGCCAGGCGTGCTCCGGACCGACACCGGGATAGTCGAGGCCGGCGGAAATGGAATGCGTCTCCGTGATCTGCCCGTTCGCGTCCTGCAGCAGATAGGTGCGATTGCCATGCAGCACGCCGGGCTTGCCGGCGCAGAGCGAAGCGGCGTGCCTGCCGCTCGCGAGCCCCTCGCCGGCGGCTTCGACGCCGATCAACCGGGTGCTGGTCTTGAGGTAGGGGTAGAAGATGCCCATCGCATTCGAGCCGCCGCCGACGCAAGCGATCACCGCATCGGGCTGGCGCCCGGCCATCTCCTGCATCTGCGTGATCGCTTCTTCGCCGATCACCGACTGGAAGTCGCGCACCATCATCGGATAGGGATGCGGCCCGGCCACGGTGCCGATGATGTAGAAAGTACGCTCGACGTTGGTCACCCAGTCGCGCATCGCTTCGTTGAGCGCGTCCTTCAACGTGCGCGAGCCGGATTCGACCGGAACGACCGATGCGCCGAGGAGCTTCATGCGGTAGACGTTCTGCGCCTGGCGCTTGACGTCCTCCGCGCCCATGTAAACGACGCACTCCATGCCGTAGCGCGCGGCGACGGTTGCAGTGGCGACGCCGTGCATGCCGGCGCCGGTCTCGGCGATGACGCGCGGCTTGTGCATGCGGCGCGCGAGCAGCGCCTGGCCGATGGTGTTGTTGATCTTGTGCGCGCCGGTGTGATTCAGGTCCTCGCGCTTGATGTAGATCTGCGCGCCGCCGCCGAGCTCTGACAAGCGCTTGGCGTGGTAGATCGGGCTCGGACGCCCGACGTAGTGCTTGAGCTCGTAGCGGAACTCGGCCTCGAACTGCGGATCGCTGCGCGCGGCGCCGTACGCGGCGAGGAGCTCCTCGAGCGCATGCGACAGCGTCTCGGCGACGAACACGCCACCGTAGGGGCCGAAATGGCCGCGCTCGTCGGGCAGGTCATACATCCGCATTGCGGACCTCGGCGATGAAAGCGGTCATTTTAGCGGCGTCCTTGAGCCCTTTCGCCGACTCGACGCCGCTCGAGACATCGACGCCCCACGGCCGCACGGCGCGGATCGCCCGGCCGACATTGCCGGCATCGAGGCCGCCGGAAAGGATCAGCGGCCGTGCGCGCACGGCGGGTACCAGAGACCAGTCGAAGCTCTCGCCGACACCGCCGTATTCGGGCACATGGCTGTCGACGAGCCACGCGGCGGCGCGCGCATACGGCCGCAGGTAGGCAAGCGCGTCGACGCCGCGCTGCACGCGGCAGGCCTTGACGTACGGCAGGCCGAACTGCCCGCAGAACTCGGCGCTCTCGTCGCCGTGAAACTGCAGCATTGCCGGATGCACGCGACCGATCACCTGCGCGATTTGCGCGGCATCGGCGTTCACGAAGAGCGCCACGGTCTGCAGGAAGGGCGGCAGCGCGTCGCGGATCTCCACCGCGCGCTCGACCGACAGGTAGCGCGGGCTCGGCGGGTAAAAAACCAGGCCGATGGCATCCGCGCCCGCCTCGGCCGCGGCGCGCGCGTCCTGCGTGCGAGTAATGCCGCAGATCTTGACCCGCGTCCTCACGAGGTCCTCATGTCGGCAACTGCCATCGTGCCTCGTACTCGACGCGCTCGAGATACAGCCCTTCAGGCGCAAAGGTGGGTGCCGCCTTGGAGCGCTCGCGCGAGGCCAACAGTTCCGCGATCCAGCCGGGCGGCTGCTTGCCGGCGCCGACGTACACCAGGCAGCCGACGATGTTGCGCACCATGTGATGCAGAAAGGCGTTCGCCCGCACGACGAATTCGATTCGATCGGCGTCCTGCTCGACGGAGATGGAATGCACCGTGCGCACCGGGGTTTTGGCTTCGCATTCTGCCGCGCGAAACGCCGAAAAGTCGTGCTCGCCGAGGAGCGCGCGCGCCGCCACGCGCATCGGCTCGAGATCGAGCGGCGCGTGATACCAGCCGGCGTAGCGCGCCGCGAGCGCCGGGCGCACCGGGCGGTTGATCAGGCGGTAGCGGTAGGTGCGCGCGATCGCGCTGAAGCGCGCGTGGAACTCGGCTTCCACCGGGCGCGCCCAGAGCACCGCGACGGACTGCGGCAGGAACGAATTGACGCCTCGCACCCACGCGCTGTCGGGGCGCACCGCGCTCGTATCGAAGTGCGCGACCTGGCCACGGGCATGAACCCCGCGGTCGGTGCGGCCGGCGCCGGTGGCCGCGATCGGCTCACCGGCGATGGCGGCGAGCGCCGCCTGCAGCACGTCCTGCACGGCGCCGCCGCCCGGCTGCGTCTGCCAGCCGAGAAAGCCGCTGCCGTCATACTCCAGTGCGATGGCGATGCGTGGAATTGCGAAAGACTAGCCGAGCTTGGCGAGCAGTTGCTCGGCCGTGCCGCGCTGCGCTGCGTCGCCGTCCTTCATCACTTCCCTGAGGAGCTCGCGCGCGCCGTCCTTGTCGCCCATTTCCTCGTAGGCCTTGGCGAGGTCGAGCTTGGTGGCGACTTCCTGCCACTTCGGGTCGGCGCCGCCCTTCGCCACGGTCGCATCCTGCGAGGGATTGCCCAGATCGAGGCTGATGGCGGCGAGGTCGACCGGCGCGGGCTCGGCGGCCGGTTTCGCCCCCTTGTCGAGATCGAGGTTGAGATCGAAATCGAGTCCGCCGCTCTGCTCCGCCGCGGGCGCGCTCGGTTTCGCGGCCGGCGCCGGGCTCTTCTCCTCGGCGCCGAGGTCGAGATTGAAGTCCAGGCCGCCGTCGGAGGCGCTCTTCTCGCCGGCGGAGGAGACCGTCTCATCCGCGGCGGCCGCCAGCTTCTGGGTCTGCGTCGGCCGCGTTGCGCCGAGGTCGAGGTCGACGCCCGTGGCGCTCGCATCCTTCGCCGGCTCGTCGAACGAGATGTCCGGCGCTGGCGCCGCGGCCTGGCTCGCACCGCCGAGATCGAAATCAAGCTTTGGCGCTTCGGGTACGGAGATCGCCGGCGCCGATGCCGCCGACGGTGACGGCTCGGCCGCGCCGGGGCCAGCGCCGTACAGGCTGTTGCCTGGATCGACCGAGCGACCGAGCGCCGCCGCTTTCTCCCATTCCGGTCCGGCGCCGTTGGTGAGGCTCTTCAGCTTCTGTGCCGTCTGCTCGAACGAGCGGGTGTCCTTGCGGTGCGCGTAGATCTCGAGGAGCTTCGCGTGCACTGCGGTGCGATTGGAGTCCTTCTGCAGCGCTTCCTTGAGGATCTCCTCGGCTTGCGCGTCGCGTCCGTACGCCATGTAGACGTCGGCTTCGGCGATCGGATCGACCTCCTCCGCTTCCATGCCCGCGGGCGCCTGGCTCGCGGTCTTGGTGCTGGTCGTGGTCGACGACGAGCTCGCCTCGCCGAGCGAGGCGCCCCCGGCGCCCGCCGCGGCGGCGCCTAGTACGCTGTCCTGAAACTTAGCCTGGGCGTTTTTTTTTCGACGCCAGGAGTAGACGAAGTAGGCGATCAACAGGATAACCAGCGCCGCGAGCAAGACGAGGTACAGCGGGTTATCGAGAAACTCGTCGATGATGCTCGGCTCGGGCGGCGGCGCGGCTTTTTTCGCCGCCGGTTTGGGTGCCGGCGCTGACGGCTTCGCTGCCGCAGGCGCGGGTTGCGGTGCTTGCGCGGCAGGCGCGGGCTGCGGTACTTGCGCGGCCGGCTGCGGTGCTTGGGCGGCCGGCTTCGGTGCTTCCGCCGGCGGTGTCGGCGCCGCGGCGGGCGCTGTGGGCGCCTGGGCTGCGGGCTTGGGCGCTTCCGGTTTCGCTGGCGCGGAGGGCTGCTGCGCCGGCGCCTGCGCCACCGGAGGCACCGGCGCGGCGGGCTTTGCGCCGCCCTTCTTCTCCATCTCGGCGAGCTGCTGATTCTTGAGCGCCAGCAGCTTCTGCAGGTCGGCGACGTTTTTCTCGAGCTCGTTGGTGCGCGACTGCGCTTCCTGGAGCGCGCGCTCGCGCGCGGCGGCATCGTCCTCGCGCGCGGCGCGTGAGGCCGGCGCGGCCGGCTTGCCGGGTTCGCTCTTGGAGAGGCGCACCTGGTCGGAAGGCGCGGGTGGCTTCGGCGTCTCGGGCTGCGATTCGATGCGCCCGGCCGCCTCTTGCTGCGGGGCCGCCGCCTCGGCGGGCGCCGGCACGGCGGCGAGCCGGCTGCGGTACTCCATCCACGAATCGTGCTGTTCCTTGACGAGGCGATTCGCCTCTTCGCGATCGATCGTGCCGATCGCGTCGGGCTCCGGCAGGTTCAGAATCTTGCCCGTGCGCACGAGGTTGACGTTGCCCCGGATGAAAGCATCCTCGTTCGCGCGGAAGATCGCGATGAGCATCTGGTTCAGGCTCACGCCTGGCGGCAGATTCGCTTTCGCGATCCCAGCGAGCGTGTCGCCGCGCTTCACTTCATAAGCATTCGTTGCCGAGGCCGGCTTCTCCGCGGCGGGCTTCTCCGCGGCGGGCTTTTCCTCGGCGGCCTTTTCCTCGGCGGGCTTTTCCTCGGCGGGCTTTTCGGCGAGTGGCGCCTGCTCCACTGGCGCTGACGGCGTCGCCGTGACCGGCGGCGTTGTCGGTGCAGCTTCCGGCGCCGGCGTGGCAGCAGTGCTCGGCGGCTCGGCCGCGGGCTTCGGCTCTTCGGCCGCCGGTGGCGGCGTCGGCGCCGGTTTTTCGGCGGCCGGTGCCGGTGCTGGAGTCGGTGCAGCCGCAATCGCCTGCCGGCGACTGCGGTATTCAGGCGGATCGAGCAGGAAGGTGTATTCGCGCACCAGACGACCGCTCGACCACTGCAGCTCGATCAGGAGATCGAGAAACGGTTCGCTGATCGGATCGCGCGTCGTGACGCGCAAATAGGGACGCTTGTCGCGCCGCTCGATGGAAACGCGCACCGTGTTGAGCGCTGGATTTACGTCGATGCCGGCCTGCGCGAACAGATCCGCTCCCGCGAGTCGCGCCGAGAGCGCTTCGTCTTCGCCGGGCGCGAGCGACACGATCTCGATCTCCGCCGAGAGCGGCTCGCCGAGCGTCGAGAGCACCGTGAGGCGACCGAGGCCGGCTGCATGCGCCGCCGCCGCAAACAACAACGATGCGGCGACTCCAGCGACGATGCTGATCGTTCTACGCAGCACGATTCCCCACCCCCGAATTATTCTTTGGCCGGACAACTACCTTAACATCATGGCCTTACGGCTGCAAATTGAGGACTTTTCTTGGTTTTCTCAGGTCCTCACGCCGGCATCGAGCAAAATGCGCAGCATGCGCCGCAGGGGCTCGGCGGCTCCCCAGAGAAGCTGGTCGCCCACCGTGAATGCGCTGAGATATTCGTCTCCCATCGGCAGCTTGCGCAGCCGGCCGACGGGGACCGACAGCTTGCCGCTCACCGCCGCCGGCGTCAGCTCGGCAAGGGATTCCTCACGCCGGTTCGGCACCACCTTCACCCAATCATTCGCCTGCGCCACCATGTCCTCGACCTCGTCGAGCGGCAGCGCCCGGCGCAGCTTGATGGTGAGCGCCTGGCTGTGGCAGCGCATCGCGCCTACGCGCACACAGACGCCGTCGATCGGGATCGCGCGAGCGCCGTTCTTGCCATTTCGGCCGAGGATCTTGTTTGCCTCGACCTGCGCTTTCCATTCCTCGCGGCTCTGCCCGTTGCCCATGTCCTTGTCGATCCACGGCAGCAGGCTCGCGGCAAGCGGATAGCCGAACTCGGCTTTCGGCATGGTCCGCAGGGAATCCGTCACGGCGCGGTCGATGTCGAGGATTGCGCTCGCCGGCTCGTCGAGCAGCCGCTGGGCGCTGCGACCGATGTGCGCCATCTGCGCCGCGAGCTCGCGCATATTGGCGGCGCCCGCGCCGGACGCCGCCTGGTAGGTCATGCTCGTCAGCCACTCGACCTCGTCGTGCTGGAAGAGTCCCGCCATGCCCATCAGCATCAGGCTCACGGTGCAGTTGCCGCCGATGTAATCGCGCTTGCCCTCAGCCAGCGCCTGCTTGATGAGCGGCATGTTCACCGGGTCGAGGATGATCACCGCCTCGTCCTTCATGCGCAGCGCGCTCGCGGCGTCGATCCAATAGCCTTTCCAGCCTTCACGCCGCAGCTGCGGATACACCTGGTTGGTGTAATCGCCGCCCTGGCACGAGATGATCACCGGAGCCGCTTTCAGCGCCGCGATGTCCATCGCGTCCTTCACCGGCTCGACGCTCTTGCCGACCGCGGGCGCCTGTGTCCCGGCGCGCGAAGTGGAGAAGAACACCGGCTCGATATGGTCGAAGTCGCGCTCCTCGCGCATGCGGTTGACAAGCACCGAGCCCACCATCCCGCGCCAGCCGACGATTCCGACTCTCAGCATTGCCATAGTCTATAGAGCGGCCAGCACGGCGTCGCCCATCTCCTGCGTGCCTACCTTGCGCATTCCCGCGGTATGGATGTCCGCGGTGCGCAACCCGGCTTTCAGTACTTCGCTCACTGCTCCTTCAACGCGCGCCGCGGCCTCCGGCTGACGCAGGGAATAGCGCAGCATCATGGCGGCCGAGAGGATCGTGGCGAGCGGGTTGGCCACGCCTTTTCCAGCGATATCGGGCGCCGAGCCGTGGATCGGCTCGTAGAGGCCCTTGCCTTTCTCGTCGAGCGCGGCGGAGGGCAGCATGCCGATCGAGCCGGTGAGCATCGACGCTTCGTCCGACAGGATGTCGCCGAAGAGATTGCCGGTGACGATGACATCGAACTGCTTCGGGTTGCGCACGAGCTGCATCGCGCAGTTGTCGACGTACATGTGCGTGAGCTGGATGTCCGGGTACTTCGCCGCCTCGCCGCTCACCACCTCGCGCCAGAGCTGTGACGTTTCGAGCACGTTCGCCTTGTCGACCGAGCAGACTCTCTTGCCTCGCCTGCGCGCAGCATCGAAGGCGACGCGCGCGATACGCCGGATCTCGCTCTCGCGATAGCGCATCGTGTCGAAGCCCTCGCGTTCGCCACCCATTTGGCGGATGCCCTTCGGCTCGCCGAAATAGATGTCGCCCGTGAGCTCGCGCACGATGAGGATGTCGAGCCCCGCCACCACTTCGCTTTTCAGTGCCGAGGCGGCCGCCAGTTCCGGATGCACGCGCGCCGGCCGCAGGTTGGCGAAGAGGCCGAGCTCCTTGCGCAGCCCGAGGATCGCCTGCTCGGGACGCTTAGCGCGCGCGAGCGTGTCGTAGCGCGGATCACCGACCGCACCGAAGAGCACCGCATCGGCCTCCTTCGCGAGCGCAAGGGTCTTCGCCGGCAGCGGATCGCCGGCGGCCGCGTAGCCGGCGCCGCCAACGGGGGCTTCCTGCATCTCGGCCGGCAGTGCGAGGCGGTGCAGCACTTTCAGCGCCGGCGCCATGATCTCCGGCCCGATGCCATCACCGGGCAGGATGGCGATGCGCATCTAGAAGTACCAGGGATACTGCGTTTTTCGGCGCGTCTCGAACTCGCGGATTTTGTCCGCGTGGCGCAGCGTCAGGCCGATCTCGTCCAGCCCGTTCACCAGGCAGTACTTGCGGAACGGGTCGATCTCGAAGCGCATGGTGAGCGCGCCGTCAGTGGTGGCGACGGTCTGGCGCTCGAGATCGATGACCAGGCGAAAGCCCGGGAAGGCGTTGCATTCGTGAAACAGGCGATCGACTTCCGCTTCGCTCAGGATCACGGGCAGCAGGCCGTTCTTGAACGAGTTATTGAAGAAAATATCGGCATAGGACGGCGCGATCACGCTGCGAAAGCCGTAATCGATCAGCGCCCAGGGTGCGTGCTCGCGCGAGGAGCCGCAGCCGAAGTTTTTGCGGGCGAGCAGGATCTGCGCGCCCTTGTAGCGCGGCTGGTTCAGCACGAAGTTCGGGTCCTTGCGCCAATCGGCGAAAAGGCCCTGTGCGAAGCCGGTCCGCTTGATCGACGCCAGATACTGCTTCGGAATGATCTGATCGGTGTCGACGTTCGCCCGGTCCAGAGGAACGACCACGCCGTTCAGCACGGTGAATTTCTCCATCGCTAGCTCCAGCGGCTGCCTTTTAGGTCCATCGTCTAATGTCGACGAAGTGGCCAGCAATTGCCGCGGCCGCCGCCATGGCGGGACTGACGAGGTGCGTGCGCCCGCCGGGACCTTGCCGGCCCTCGAAGTTGCGGTTCGAGGTGGAAGCGCAGCGCTCACCCGCAGAGAGCCGATCGGGGTTCATGCCGAGGCACATCGAGCAGCCGGGCTCGCGCCATTCGAAGCCGGCGTCGCGAAAGATGCGATCGAGGCCTTCGCGCTCGGCCTGCTGCTTCACCAGGCCGGATCCGGGAACGACCAGCGCGAGCTTGACGCTGCTCGCCACGCGCCGGCCTTTGACGATCGCCGCGGCGGCGCGCAGGTCCTCGATGCGCGAATTGGTGCACGAGCCGATGAAGACCTTGTCGATCGCGATATCCGTAATCGGCGTGCGCGGCTTCAGGCCCATGTAGCTCAAGGCGCGTTCCATCGCCTCACGGCGCTGAGCGTCCTTCTCGCGCTCGGGATCCGGAACCGCGTCTTCCACGGTGGCGACCATCTCCGGCGAGGTGCCCCAGGTGACATGCGGTTTGATCTCGCGCGCGTCGATCGTCACTTCGCGATCGAACCTCGCGCCCGGATCGCTCTTCAGCGTGCGCCAATAGGCGGCGGCCGGCTCCCACAACGGACCCGATGGTGCGAACCTGCGGCCACGCAGGTACTCGATGGTGACTTCATCGACGGCGACCATGCCGGCGCGGGCACCGGCTTCGATCGCCATGTTGCAGACCGTCATGCGCCCTTCCATCGACAGCGAGCGGATCGCGCTGCCGGCGAACTCGATCGCGTGCCCGGTGCCGCCGGCCGTGCCGATGCGCCCGATGATGGCGAGCACGATGTCCTTCGCCGTCACGCCGCGGCCAAGCGGGCCTTCGACGTTGACGCGCATGTTCTTCATCTTGTTGGTGACCAGGCACTGCGTGGCGAGCACATGCTCGACTTCGGAGGTGCCGATGCCGTGCGCGAGGCAGGCAAAGGCGCCATGCGTACTCGTATGCGAGTCGCCGCAGACCACCGTCATCCCGGGCAGCGTCGCGCCCTGCTCCGGGCCGATGACGTGCACGATGCCCTGCTGCTTGTCGAGATAGGGAAAGTAGACCTTGGCGCCGAACTGCCGCATGTTGGCGTCGAGCGTCTCGATCTGCAGCTTCGCGAACGGATCGCGTACCCCGGCCAAACCTTCTTCCCAGTTGGTGGTCGGCGTGTTGTGATCGGCCGTCGCGACGACCGACTCGATGCGCCAGGGCTTGCGTCCGGCGGCACGCAGGCCCTCGTAGGCCTGCGCGCTCGTCACTTCGTGGACCAGATGGCGGTCGATGTAAAGCAGCGTCGTGCCGTCGGGCTCGACGTGCACGACGTGGCTATCCCAGAGCTTGTCGTAAAGGGTCTGCGGCATTCCTGGTTTCCGCAATGCGGAAACCAGGAATTATGCCATCAGAACCGGAGACTTAGGCTTACTTTCCGGCGCTCGCCGTGCCGCCCTTGGTTGCCGCTTGATAGAGCGGCATCACCTTGTCGGCGTCCTGCTTCACGTCGGCGATGCGGCTTTCGTTCGACGGGTGCGTGGAGAGGAATTGCGGCGGCTGGCTACCGCCGAGCTTCGACATTTTTTGCCACAGGTTGACCGCTTCGTGCGGGTCGTAACCGGCGCGAGCCATCAGCTCGACGCCGATGCGATCGGCTTCGGTCTCCTGCTGTCGCGAGTGAGGCAGGCTGATCGTCACATCGGCGACGGTCTGCGCGAGCTGCGTGTTCACGCCGGTCACCGCGCCCAGGATGCCCACCCCCAGCTGTTCGATCATCTGCTGCGAAGCCTGCTCGCGCCCGTGCTCGCGCAAGGCGTGCCCGATCTCGTGGCCCATCACCGCCGCGAGCTCGCCATCGGTCGGCTTCAGCTGGTCGATGAGGCCTGTGTAGACGGCGATCTTGCCGCCCGGCATGCACCAAGCGTTGACCTCCTTGGAGGAAAGCACGTGCATTTCCCATTTCCATCCCGGAGCGTCAGGCCGCAGCGCGCCCGTCGCGGGGATGAGGCGGCTGGCGATGCGCTTTACGCGCTCCACCGCAGCGGGGTCGCGGTCGAGGGCGTTTTGTTTCTGTGCCTGTGCGATCACATCGTGATAGGCCTTGTCCGCGCTTTGGTTGATGGCATCGGCCGAGACCATCATGTGCTGCGGCCGGTTGACCCCGACCGCGCTTTCCTTGGTGGTCTGCACCGTCTGGCAGGCACTGCAGAGGGCGGCCAGCGCCGCCGGAATTACCCAAGATCTCAGGCTCATCGGTTGTCTCACGTAATGGCGTTAAGGAGCTTACAACCCCGCTCGTTTCACGGGATAGGCAAAAAAGAGGCCCATTAGGGCCGCGGCGGCGGCGAGCGAAAAGGCGAGCCCCGGCCCGGCCGCCTGCCATGCCCAGCCGGCGCCGAGCGCACCCAACGCGCCGCCAGCGCCGTAACCCACACTGGAGAAAAGCGTTTGCCCGAGCGCTTGCGCATGCGCGGGGAAAACGCGCTGCACCGCGGCGACCGCGGCGGCGTGGTATGAGCCGAATGTCGCAGCGTGCAGCACCTGCGCCGCCAGGAGCACCGGCAGCCATTCGGCCATCCAGCCGATCGCGAGGAAACGCACCACGCCGCAGGCCGCGCTGATGAGGAGGATCGTCGAGAGCGCATAGCGGCGGAAAAGCGCCGGCAGATAAAGGAACACCACGACTTCGGCGAGCACGCCGAGCATCCACAAAAAGCCAATCAGCGATGCGCTATAGCCAAGGCCCTGCAGATGGAGCGTGAAGAAGGCGTACAGCGTGCCATGCGCGAACGCCATGCAAAGCGCCGAAACGAGCAACATCGCCGCGCTGCGACTCACGCGCAGGCGCGCGGCGGGCGGCGCAACGTGTGCCGCAGTCGCGGGCAAGGCGAAGCTCGCGCCAAGCGTGGCGGCGGCGAACACAAAAAGCGCGAAAGGCACGAAGCGCACATCGTGCACGTCGAGCCATGCGCCGCCGGCGAGAACCACCGCCATGAAGCCGATCGAACCCCACAGCCGGATTGGGCCGTAGCGGCCGGGCTGGCCGGCGAGCGCATTCAGCGTGGTCGCTTCGACGAGCGGCAACGCCGCGGTCGAAACCAGGCTGGTCGTCGCCACCAGCCATGCGATGGCGCCGAAGCTCGTCATCGCCGGCAAGAGTGCATAGCAAAGGACATTGGCTGCGCAAGCGGCGACGACGATCGCGCGCTGCGCGCCGCTGCGATCGGCGATCACGCCCCAGGCGGCAGGCGCCGCGACCCGCGCGAGCTGCGGCAGCGCCAGCACTGCGGCGATCTCGGCCGGCGTCAGACCGCGGCTCGCGAGGTA
>Ga0075426_10001805_pt1 | contig 15284 bp, 14 predicted proteins | sample SoiMethybrSBSTD5_FD_75304 | JGI IMG/M metagenome (GOLD analysis project Ga0075426, IMG submission 75304) | Bulk soil microbial communities from a Populus tree surrounding site in Tennessee, USA - Soil MetaG P. TD hybrid SBSTD5 | ecosystem: Environmental > Terrestrial > Soil > Tree plantation... | reverse complement strand
GCCACCGTTTTGGCGCTCGACCGCGTAGCGGTCGGCGAGCTCACCCTGCGCCGGCGACCAGCTCAGCGAGACGCCGAACGGGGTGATCAGCGCCACCGGCGCGTTCGGTGCGACAGGTCCCTTGTCACCGCGAAGCGTGAATCCGACCGCGGCGCCAGCGGAGCCGGGGATGACCGCGCGCACGTGGTAGTGCCCCTTTGGCAGGTCAGACGTGATCCATTCGACGCTGCACTCGGGCGCGCACGACCATGTGCCTGGCACGTCGGTCCACGCGCCGCCGTCGATCGCGTACTGCACGCCCACACCGCTCGCGACCTTCATGTTGGTGACGACGATCACCCGATCGTCGACAGCGCCGTCAGGAAGCAGGACGAGACCGTTGGGCAGCGTGAGCTTGATCGACGGACTCTTCGCGGGCGAGGTTCCGCTGGTGACGTTGGCAGATGCCGATACCGAGGGGCTGAGGTGGCCGAACTGGTCTTCGAGGACCACCGTGTACGTGTGCGCCCCCTGCCCCGCCTCGTCGTCGGTCCACGACAGCGACCCGGTGGCGACGGCCGCCACGGGCTCGAGGTTCGTGTCCTTCTGCACGAGGTACACGGCACCGTTCGCGGTCGCCGGCTGGTGCCACGTCAGCACCACGCTCGCCCCAACCGGGGTTGCCCCCAGCGCGGTCGGCGCCGCGGGCGCCGCGTTCCCAACGCGGACCTGCGAGGTGAGCGTGCTGGTGTGGCCTGAACCGTCGGTGACGACGACGTTCAGCGTGTAAGCCCCGTCTGCTACCGCGCTCGAATCCCAGCTTGCCTGTGCGGTCCACGTCAGCGGGTCGCTCGACTGCGGCGTGGCGCTGGCGCTGCCTGCCTGCGTGGTCACGCCGGCCGACGAGACGACCGACCACGTTGCGCTGCCGGCTCCGTTTCCGGTGCGGGCGCTCACGGTGAAGACGACCGTTCCGCTGAGGCTCGTGGTCCCGGGCTGCGAGCTGAGGATCACGGGGTTCGAGGTCGTCGCGGTCCACGTCGCCGTCGCGGTCTGCGTCTGCGTCGTGTCAGCACCTGACGAAAGCACCGGCACGATGTTGTACGTGTACGCGGTGTCGGTCGAACCGCCGACGTCGATGAGAGTGGTCGCGCTCGTGGTCGCGACGAGGACGGGAGCGTCGCTTCCCGCGACGCGGAACACTTCGTAGCTCGCGGCGCCGTTGACGGCGGTCCACGCGAGAGAGATGTGACCGTCATTGGCGACCGCGGTCAACGTCAGCGGGGCCTGGGTCGTCGAGGGAGTCGGGGGAACATCCGTCGTCCAGCCGGTCCCGGTGTCGGTGGTGGTCGCGGGCGGGGTCGTGGTGTCGGTCGGCGTCGTGGTCCCGGTCGAGCTGCTGCTCGGCACCACGCTCTTGCATGCGGTCGACGAGCCGCTCGCGCAGCTCACCTGCGGTGTGGCGCGAAGGTAGGTGACCGCCTGGCTCAGGCGGCTCGCCTGCACATTCGCAACCGCGAGCTCTGAGGTGCTGTTGTAGCTCGTCAGCTGACCGCCGGCATGCTGGATGGCGGTCTGCGCCTGGGTGAACGTCGTGCCCGGGCGGAACGCGATGTACACCTTTACCGTCCCGGTCGGGGTCGTCACGTGCTGTACCGGGCGGATCACCACCACCGGCTTTGGCTTCGGACCCTGGATCAAGATGACGCCGGTCTTCTGGTCGTAGCTGATGACCTTCAGGTGATTGGTTCGCGACCAATCGTCAACCCGCCCTGAATCGATGCCCTTCGCGATGATCGCCTTCCAGATGCCACGTAGCGAGTCCACGAGCACCGGCTTGATCTGCGGCAGCGTCACGACGACGACCCTGCCGTTCTGGTCGCTGGTCGATGTCCAGTCCACGACCGCGAGGCCGTTCGCGTGCAGGTAGGCGGTGATGTCGGTTGTGGTCGCATACGGCGGGAAATACACCGTTGCCGTGTGCTCCGACGGTCCTGGGCCGATGCGTATCTGCGGAAGCGTGAAGGTGAAGCGTCCGAACGCCGGCTCTGAATCGATCAGCTGCATCCCGTACTGGTTGCCGAGCGCCGCCGCGACCTGGGGTGAGGTGAACGGCGTCAGCGTGATGACAGCCTGCCCATTGCCCGAGTCGACCGCGATGCCCAGGATCGTGGTGTGCGGCACGTACTTCGCGGGCGCGGCATTGGATGTCGGGGTCAGCGAGCCAAGCGAGCCGTACGGCGCGATGCTCTGCACCACGACAGACACCACCGCGCACGCCGCGAGGGCGCCGGTGCCCGACAGAATCTTGAGCAGGATTGCTTTCAGCGGGCCGGCCTCCGAACCACGCGGACGCGCGGGCCCACGACCACACCAACCTTGCAGGGACGTGCCGTTTGAGTTACCCCTCTCCTAGGACCGATGACCACCGACGAACCGCTACGGACGAACACTGACGACCACGGACGACTACCGAATCCGTCCCCGCTCGCGCAATGCTAAAGGCGACCTGCTCCGCCGTCAACAGAAATTTTTATGAGCGGCGGGTTTGAATCGTCAGGCGCCGGAGCTAGCCAACCTTAAGGGTCGGTTGAATTCGGTTCAGGTGGCTTCGAGGAGCTGTTTCAGGCGCTCGAGGCTTCGCCGGGCCCGCGCGAGCCGGGCTCCCCGCTGCGTCCGCAGCTCGACAAGCGCCCCGAAAACGGCCATCTGGAAGGGCGCGAGCGCGCGCGCCGACGTGGTGATCCTCGTGCCTGCCGGCGTCTCCGCGAACTCCATGCGTGATCGGGCGGCAGCTCTACCGGCGAGGTGCATCGACAGCACCCGGTCCCCCACCACCTCGTCGACCATCGACACCGTCGTGATCGTGTCCGGGAGCATCCGCGGGCCGCGCACCCCCGACTGATAGCGCTGCGTGACCGTGACCTGGCTGCCCACCTCGAGAGCGCCGGCAGGCTCGATCACGACGGAGACGACATCCTCCTGGTACGAGGGCCAGTTCGAAGGGTCCGCAATATATGAATAGACGCGCGCGAGGGGCGCGCCGATCTCGACGCTGGATTCGATGATCGAAAGTCGCAGGCGCCGCGGGACCCAGAGGAGGATCCATGCGGCGTTCACGCAAAGATTCGCAATCGCCCAGACGGGCTGCCACAGCGCGAGCACGTCGCTGATGCCGAGGATGAGACCGCCGTAGCTGATGAGCGTCCCGTTGCTGAGGAGCTCCAGGTTCGCGAAGGTCAACGATGAGCGGCGCCTGCTCATCCACGCGAGCATCCAGACGCCGGCAGCCACGCCGGCCACGGCAGGAATGAACGCGAGCCACAGCAGAGGGCCGGGATGTGGAGCCGGTCCAGGGGTCACCGCATAAGCGGCAAGACCTGCAATGGGAATTCCGAGCAGCAGCGCGACGACGACGACCATCAGAGGGCGCGGATAGCGCAGAAATCCGATCAGCGCCAGCAGCGCGAATGTCGCGGCGAGGAATCCGGCGGCCAGTTGCCACAACGGCAACTCCGCCACGGCGCGCGCCTAGCCCGCTACGTGGAGCTTCGCCGCTTCCTTGACGTCCACCGGGACAGACGGTCCCTGCGTGGCCGCGAGATAAAGCGTCTTCAGGTACTGACCCTTGGATGCCGATGGCTTGTTGCGGATGAGCGCGTCGACCAGCGCGGTGAGATTCTCGTGCAGCTGGCGTTCGTCGAACGATGTCTTGCCAATCGGCGCGTGCACGATGCCGGACTTGTCGGTGCGGAACTCGACCTTGCCGCCTTTAACCTCGCGCACAGCGCGCGCGACGTCGAAGGTCACCGTGCCCGACTTCGGGTTGGGCATCAGGCCGCGAGGTCCGAGAATCTTTCCAAGCGGTCCGACCTTGGACATGATGTCGGGCGTCGCGACCGCGGCATCGAAATCGGTCCAGCCGTCGGCCACCCGCTTGACGAGGTCCTCGCCGCCCGCGAAGTCCGCGCCGGCCTCCTCCGCCTCACGCACCTTGTCGCCCGACGCGAACACGGCCACGCGCACTTTCTTGCCGGTGCCGTTCGGCAGCACAACCGAGCCGCGCACCATCTGCTCCGCGTGTCGCGGGTCGACGCCGAGACGGATGTGAGCTTCGACTGTGGCGTCGAACTTCGAGGGCGACGCCTCACGCACGATCTTCACAGCAGTTTCGGGATTGAGCCCGCCCTCGCCGTTGGACGCCACGGCGGCCTCAACCTTCTTGACCGCCTCCTCGTATTTCTTGCCGCGCTTCTTCGGCATTACTCGAGCACCTCCAGACCCATCGACCGAGCGGTGCCCTCGATCATCTTCAGCGCCGCGTCGAACTCGAAGGAGTTGAGGTCCTTCTGCTTGGTCTCCACGATCTGGCGCAGCTGCTGGCGAGTCACGCGGCCGACCTTCTCGCGATTGGGCTTTGCGGAACCCTTCTCCACGCCAGCGGCCTTCTTCAGCAGGTTCACCGTGGGCGGCGTCTTGAGGATGAACGTGAACGAGCGGTCCTCGAAGATCGTGATCTCGGCCGGCACCACGTCACCGACCTGGGCCTGCGTGCGCTCGTTGTAGGCCTTGGTGAACTCCATGATGTTGATGCCGTGCGGGCCGAGCGCGGTGCCGACCGGAGGCGCCGGCGTGGCACGACCAGCCTGCAGCTCGAGCTTCAATACCGCGCGGACCTTTTTCTTGCCCATCGCCTAGTGCACCTTCTCCACCTGCAGCAGGTCGAGCTCGACAGGAGTCTCGCGGCCGAACATGTTGACGAGCACCTTCAGCTTGCCCTTCTCCGGGTTGATCTCGTCGACCTTGCCGTGGAAGTCGGTGAACGGCCCATCGACGACGCGCACCGATTCGCCAACCGCGAACTCGACGCGGATCTTCGGCGCCTCCTGCTTCATCTGCTTCTGGATCGCGCGAACCTCTTTTTCCTGCAGCGGCACAGGGCTGTTCGCGGAGCCGACGAAAGAGGTCACGCCGGGCGTGTTGCGCACGACGAACCAGGACTCGTTCGACATCTTCATCTTCACCAGGATGTAGCCCGGGAAGATGCGCTTCTGCACGTGGCGGCGCTTGCCGTCCTTGATCTCGATCTCGTCCTCCATCGGGACGAGCACCTGGAGGATCTTGTCCTGCATGTCCATGGACTCGATCCTCTTCTCGAGGTTCTTCTTGACCTTCTCCTCATGTCCGGAGTAGGCGTGGACGACGTACCACTGGGCCTCTTCCTCGGGGCCCTTCTCTGCCGCCTTTTCGAGTGCCATCAGCTCGGCGGGTAGAGGAACTTTCTGAAGATGGCGGTCAGGGCGTAGTCCACCCCGCCGATGAAGACGCCGAGGATGATGACGGTCACGATGACGACGAGCGTGTAGCGATACAGCTCGCCCCAGGTCGGCCAGACGACCTTGCGCAGCTCGTCGTACGTGTCCCGAAGGAACCGCCCGATGCTGAACTCGGACCCGCTTTCGGCGCGGTTCCTGGTGGTTACGGCCATGCTTCTACTTTGTCTCCCGGTGCGGGGTGTGCTTGTGGCACCACTTGCAGTATTTGCTCATCTCGAGCCGGTCGGGGTCGTTCTTCTTGTTCTTGAGCGTGGTGTAGTTGCGCCTTTTGCAGACGCCGCAGGCGAGGGTGATTACATCTTCCATGCTTGACTCTTTGGCTGGGGGAAAGAAAAAAGCCTAGGTTTCCTAGGCGCTGTCAATAGTAGCAGACGTTCTCGGTAACCCTCGACGGGCTATGCCAGTTAAGCCTACCGAGCCACCCATATGATGCCCGCCATGGTCGCGACCGAGGCCGTCCGCCCGCGGGTCGCTCCGGCCGATCGAGCCCTGGCCCTGGCGGCCGTCCAGCGCTGGTTTCTCCGGGCGGGCCTGTTCCTCCTCCCAATCGCCTACGCCTGGAACACCTACGACGGCTACGTCCTGCCCAAGCTCCTCCTGGCCCGCGTCCTGCTGTTCGGGATGCTCGCGCTGTTCTTGCTTCGGTACGCCGTTGAGGGCTCGATCACCCTGCGGCGCAGCGCGCTGGACCTGCCCATCCTCGCTTTCCTCGCCTCCGCCGCCCTCTCCACCGTGCTCGCGTACAACGTGAACGTCGCGGTCTTCGGCACCTACTCGCGATACGACGGGCTCCTGACCTCGCTTACGTACGCCGGTCTCTTCTGGCTTTCGCTGCAAACGCTCGACTCCAAGGCGGAAAGCCGGGCGCTGCTGAGGGTGATGCTGGCGAGCGGCTACGCGGCCGCGGTCCTGGCGATCGGCCAGTCGATGAGCGACTCTGTCCAGCTCGGCGCGCTGGCGCCGGCCTTCGGAACGCTGGGCCAGAAGCAGGCGCTGGGCGCCTTCCTCGCGCTCCTGCTGCCGCTTGCCGCCTGGGAGCTGATCGCCGCCCGCGCGTGGCCGGGCCGGATTCTGGCGCTCAACGCGATCGTGGTGATGGGGCTGGCGCTGGTGCTGTCGTTCAGCCGCAGCGCCTGGGTCGCCGCGGCGGTCGCGGTGCTCGTGGTCGCGCTCGCCCTCTACCGAAACCCGCGCGCCCGAATCGCGATCATCGCCCTGGCGCTGCTCACGGTGGTCGTCGGCGGCACCGCGATCCTTACGTCAGGTGTCGCGCTTCAGCGCACCGACCTGCTTCAGCTCGGCGACCGCCCGGTCGTGTGGTCCGACACGCTGCGGCTGATCGCGTCGCGCCCGCTGGCCGGCTACGGCCCAGACAACTTCGGTCTGGTGTACCCGTCGTTCCAGTCGATCTACCTGCAGGCGCCGTGGGACAAGGCGCACGAGGAGGTGCTGCAGATCGCCGCGACGCAGGGGCTAATCGGCGTGGCCGCGTACCTCTGGTTCTTGCTTGCGTTTGCGCGCGCTTTCTGGAGTGGCCACCGCGACGCGGCGGCCTGGGCGGTGCTCGCGGCACTCGCGGGCTACGAGGCGACGCTGCTGCTTAACTTCACCGTGCCGGCCGCGGCATTTCCTTTCTGGATCTTCCTCGCCGGCGCGCTGGTCACGGTCGGCGGCACCCGCGAAACAAAATCGATTGTGGTGCGAGCGCCACGCTTGGCCATGGCCGCCGCGGCACTGAGCGCTGCCGTCTGCGCGCTCGCGACCGTGCCCGCATACTTCGCCGACGTCGATCTTCGCGCCGCCGTGGTTGACGACTTCTCCGGGCAGAGCGCGGCGGCAATGGCTCCGGCGCAAGCCGCGGCATCCCTCGCGCCGTACGAAAGCGTCTACGCGACCGAGATGGGAAACATCGCCTTCGAGCGAAATGACTGGCAGGCCGCGCGGCTCGCCTATAAGATCGCGGCCGACCTTGGGACCTTCAACCCTGCGGTGTATCGCAACCTGGCTCTCTCCGACCAGCACCTCGGGTTGTTTGCTGAGGGGCTTGCCGCGGCGCAGCGCGCCTACCAGCTCGACCGGTTCGACCCGGCCAACCGCGCCCTTCTCCTCGACTTCGGCGGAACGCCGTAACCAGATGCTGCTCTGCCGCGATTCATAGCCGAGCACGCGATGTCAAACCTCTTGCATTCATTGCGCACGAGACAGTCGATCGCTGTTGCCGTCATCACGCTTGTCACGCTCGGCGTGGTCGGCACCGTGCTGGTGACCGCCACAAGCCTCGGCTGTGGACCTGCCAACGCGCTGGGCATCAAGACGATCAGCTCGAAATGCGCGCGGCCGGTGGCAGCAAGGACGCCGGGAATCCCCACACCGTCGCAGGAAGTTTCGGCGACCCCGACCTTCGCTTCGTCGCCGACCGCGAGCCCTTCGCCCAGTCCCATCCCTTCGCCAAGCTCGCTCCCCTCCGCCGGAGTTCCCGCGACCGGGCCCGCCACCGGAGCCTATCTTCCGTTTTATCCCGGCACGACGGGCGCGAATGGGAATGGCATACCGGCGTTCACCCTCAACTGCCGCCTGCCGGTCTACGTGGGGCCGTCGGGTAGCGGAGGGTTCATCGTCTTCCCAGGCAACACGTTCATCGCCGACCCGACGAGCGCGGCCGGCCTGCCGGCGCTACCCGCGGGCGAGCCGTCGCCCAGCCCGCCGTCCCCGTACTACGGACAAGGCGCAACCACCGGGTACAGCTACGACGCTCACAAAAGCAAATGGCTGGCCGTGCCGCCGATCGATCTGACCCCCGACGGCGCGCGCTATGCCTTCACCAACGCGAACGGCATATGGGTCGAGGACGTCGGCGCCGCCACGCTGACCGAGCTCGGCGCGGGCCACGCCTGGAACATCATCGGAGTCGACAACGCAGGCGTTTACGCGATGCAGGCTGGAAAATCCGGCCTGTGGTTCCTGCCCTTCGCCGGGGACCTCCGGCAGATCACCACCGGTGGGTTCTGGCAGGCGGCCTCGGATGGCGTGGCTTACGGCACGCCGACCTCGGCGGTGCCGACCGGGGTCACCAACGACGTCATCCGGCTGAACCTGGCGACGGGCCAGACCGCCACGTGGTTCAGACGGGATGGCACGACGAGCACCGTCCTGGGAATCGACAGCTCAGGCGCGGCGATTCTCAGCGTGAACTACTACGCGGTGGGTGTCACCGAGGTCTGGATCGTGGCCGCCCCGGGCAGGAGCATCCCGATCTTCGGCTCCAGCAACGGCGACGGTCTCAACGTTTACGGCCAGGTTATCGCCGACAGCCACGGCACGTGGTTCCCAGCGAACGCCCAGCAGGGCTACAGCGGCAGCCAGTCGGGCTTTGCGCTGTACATCCCGGGCAAGGGCACGTACTGGATGTCGGGTTTCGCGGCGTCTCTCGCCGGCGGTTGCTTCCAGGCGTAGCGGCCGTCGCGCGACCAGGCTTCATATGATCGTGGCGTGAGCCCAACAGTCGTCGTGCTCCACGGCGACCAGACCGGCGAGGAGCTGCTGCTCGAGGCGCGCCGCCTGCTCGAGCAGGATGTCATCGGATTCGCGGTCGATTGCCGGGACTTCGACCTCTCGCTCGGCCGGCGCCGGGAGACCCGCAACGAGGTCGTTCACGAGGCCGCCGCCGCCCTGCGCGAGAGCGCTTTCGGGATCAAGGCCGCGACGATCACGCCGGAGGGCGCCGGCGACGTCGGCAGCCCCAACGCGATCCTGCGCAAGCAGATCGACGGCCGCGTCATCGTCCGCACCGGCCGCCGCATCCCGGGGGTTCGGCCCCTGGCCGGCGTGCACGCGCCGATCTCGGTCATCCGCATGGCGGTCGACGACGCCTACGGAGCGAAGGAGTGGCGCGAGGGGCAGGATCTCGAAGAGTGGGCCTTTCGCACGGAAAAGATCAGCCGGCAGACCTGCCGCATCGTTGCCGAGTACGCGTTCACGCATGCCGGGCGCTTCGGCGCGAAAGTGTTCGGCGGCCCGAAGTTCACTGTGAGCCCCGTCTACGAAGGCATGTTCAAAGAGGAGCTCGACGCCGCAGCGGCACGGCACCCCGACATCCGCTACGAGCCTCAGCTGATCGACGCGACGTACGCGCTGCTGCTGACCACCAGTGGCGAGCCGCTCGTGATCCCTGCCCTCAACCGCGACGGCGACACCCTGTCCGACCTCGTCATGCAGATGTTCGGCACCATCGCGGGCGCCGAGTCGACACTGCTTGCATTCCGCGATGACGGCACCGTCTCCGTATCCATGACGGAGGCGCCTCACGGCACCGCCCCCGCGCTCGAGGGCAAGAACGTCGCCAACCCAATGGCGATGATCCTCGCCGTGGCGTCTCTGCTCGGCTACATGAAAGGCGACCAGGCGCACGTGGCCTCGCGCGCGGTTTACGAGTCGGCGCTCGAGACCGTGTCCGACGGCATCCGGACCGCGGACCTCGGCGGCCATGCGTCGACGACCGAGTACACCGACGAGGTGATCCGTCGCGTGCGAACGAAGATCGACGTCTGGAGCGCCCTGTCCGACATCAACAGATGAGCGAGCGCGGCGAGACCGTCTACGTGGCGCTCGGCGATTCGTACACGATCGGCACCGGTGCCTCGCATGAGTCGCGCAACTTTCCCTCGCTGCTCGCGCTGAAGATCGAGGCGGCGACTGGACATCCGGTGCGCGTCGTCAACCCGGCCGTCAACGGCTTCACCACGATCGATCTGCTCGCGAAGGAGATCGGCTTCATCGAGCAACTTCACCCCAACCTCGTCTCGGTGCTCATCGGCGTGAACGACCTGGTTCGCGGTCGTGGCGTCCAGCAGTACCGCGAATCGCTGGTCGAGATCTATGAGGCGATCGCCACGCTCGAGCTGCCACGCGGGCATGTGGCCGCGATATCGATCCCCGACTGGTCAGTTGTCCCGGCCGCTCAGGACTACGGCGATCCGCTCTATCTAAAGCGCACGACCGACGCCTTCAACGCCGCAGCGAGCGAGGAGGCGACCGGTCGCGCGTTCACGTGGGTGGACATCACAGCGGTGAGCCGAAAGGGCTTCGGCACGCCCGGCTGGATCTCCGCCGACGATCTGCACCCTGGTGACGCGCAGTACACCGCGTGGGCGGACGAGATCTGGCGCCACGTCGGCGACGCGTGGGCTAGAGGCTAGACCTTGATCCGCTTGAACGATTCGGCGTAGCGGAACCCGCCCTTCTTTCCGATCTCACCGTGGCGCTTGCGGATCCACTTGTCTATGTCCCACTCCATTCCCGGCTTGGACACCTGGCTCTTGTGCTTCTTGAGCGCCGCGAGTTTGAGGTCCATCGTCTGCGAGATGTCGACGAAGTAGTCGCCCATGGTCCAGAACGGAATCCAGACCTCATTGACTATGTGCGGCGCGTAGCCCTGCTTGAGCAGGCCGCGGAAGGCGCGCGGGTTGCGCGAGTCGGGATAGACCGCGGCCATCGTGGCCTCACCGACAGCAAGGTGGTCTGGATGTGAGCCGCCCATCGGCGCATCCAGCACCCGGCCGGGAATGTGAGTGATCACGAGCTCCGGCTTGTACTTGCGAATCATGCGCACGATGTCGCGCCGCAGCTTCAGGTTCGGCGCAAGGTGGCCGTCCTTGTAGCCGAGGAACTCGATCCTCTTGATGCCCAGCACCTTGGCCGCCGCGCGCTGCTCGCGCTGCCGGATCGCCACGAGCTCAGCGTCCTTCTGCTTCGGATCCTCTCCCCCCTGCCGGCCGTCGGTGACGATCACATAGGTCACCTCGGCGCCATCCTTCGCGAGCTTCGCCATGGAGCCGCCCGCGCCGAACTCGGGGTCGTCGGGATGCGCGAACACCGCGAGCACCCGCTCGAACTTGCCGTTCTTCGACCCATTCGAGGACCGCGTGCGGGGTCGCGCGCGCCGCGTGGTCTTCCTGGCTGCCACGCCTCAATTTAAGCAGCGCCGCGGATTGGACCGCGGCAGCGAGCGATTACTTCGACTTCGGAGCAGGCTCGAGCGTGGACAGCGGGATGGCCCGCTCGATCGGCTTCCACAGGCTCTCGAGCTCTTCCCTTGCAAGCTGTGCGCGGCATGCAACGACGCGGGCACCGTACGCAGCGGTCTTGGCGGCGGCCCAGCCCGCGTCGCCGGTCAGACGCATCGGCACCGTGACCAGCGCAGTCAGCGCGGCCGCCTCCTCAGCCGCGCGCGCGGCTCCGCCCGCGGTCGCCCGCGAAAGTGCATTGGAGACGTCGTCGGGCAGGGTCCACGGCTCAGCGAGGATCGAGCATTGGTGCGCGCTCACGCGCCCGATCGCCGTCAGGTACCGCTGCACCGCGGGAGTCAGCGACCGCGGCTTGATGACGGTTACCGCAGAGGCAAAAGGCGCGAACGACGCCGCGAACTTGATCGGAGACAGCAGGTGGCGCTGCGCCAACGCGGTAAGCGCATGCCACGTCACGGCCACCTCGTCGTCGGAACGAGCCATGAGGCTCGCGACCAGTGCGTCGCCCGCGTTGACGAGCGGGGCGACCGCCGCCGGCGGCACCTCCGGCGCGGATGCGCCGAGGCGGGCCCACTCTTCCGGATTCAGCGCCGCGAGCCGGCCGGCAAAGGTCACCGCCTCAACATCGGACAGGGGCAGCACGTCGGCCAGCACCCCGTAGTGCTGAAGCGACTGCTCAGGGCCCAGGGATTCCTTGCTCTCGAGCGCGTAAGCAGCCCGCTCCACCGCGGAGTAGACGCGGCATCGGGTCTCGACGTCCAGGTCGTGCGTGCACGCGATGGCGGCCAGGCTCGCGCGGACCACGGGCGCGGGCTCGGTGCTGCGCTCACGCGTGACTGCCGCGACGAGCTGCCTGCGATCCAGCACGCGCAGCCACTGGATGGGCGTCAGCGCGAGAACTGTCTTGATGAAGGTCGCGACGTCCGCGTGATTCGTGCCGTACAGCGGCCCTCGCTTGACCGGCACGCGTTTCGCTCTGGGGGGCTTGGGCTCCGCGGCGCCCTTCGTGGCGCGGCGCGGTTTCGTCTCGGGGACCTCGTCCTCGTCCAGCGAGCTCAGAGGGACGGGCGTTTCCAGCGGCCACCACAGCGCGGCGAGCTGCTCGGCCGTCAGGTCGGGGCGGGAAGCCAGCACCCGGGCTCCGTGCACGACTGTCTTCACCGCTGCCCACCCGGCGTCGCCCGGCAGATGCTTCGGGATCGCTCCGATGACCGCCAGCGCGGCGGCCTCCTCGACCTCGCGAGTCTTCGCTCGAGCGGCGGCCTGGAGGAGCGCCGCCGACACCTCGCGGTCCAGCGACCAGGGTGTGGAAAGCGCCTGGTACTGCTCGGCGCTCAGCGAGCGAAGCCGCTTGATGAAGCGCTGGACGTCGGGAGCCGTGCCGGGAGGGACGGGCGCCGGGATCACTTCCGCGAACGGCGCGTAGTGGGCGGCAAACGTGAGCGCGGCGAGCTGGTGGCGCCGCGACAGAGCATTCGCCGCCTGCCAAGCGGCGACGAGCTTGTCGTCACCCTTGCCTCCGATCGCCGGGGCCAGGGCACGGTTGATCTCAGCCGCCGGACCCGGGGGCGCTCCCTCGCCGCCCTGCAGCATCGCCCTCACCGCCTCCGCGGGCGGTGCGGACGTGTCGCGCAGGATCATGGCCGCCTGCTTCCGTGCGGCCAGGACCTTGCGCCACTGCGACTCGGTCAGCCGGTCGACAGCCTCGATGAAGGCCGCGACCTCGGCCGAGTTCGGACCAAATCGATCTGCCTCGGGCTCGGCCGGCACGACCGCGCTTCCGGCCTCCTCGGTGGCGGAACCAGGGGACACCACTGCGGGAAAGGTTATGCGTTCAGGCCTGAAAAGCTGAAGACTCTAGACAGTCTCGACCTTGAGCAGGTTGGTCTGGCCGGCCCGGCCCACCGGGACCCCGGCCACGATCACGACCCGATCGCCCTCCCGCACGAAACCGCTCTTCAGGGCGGCGGCTGTGGCGTTGGCGACCATGTCGTCGGTGTCTCGCCCCGGGCTCACCAGCAGGGGGACGACGCCCGAGTAAAGGGAGGTCCGCCGGAGCACGTCCGGGTTCGGGCTGGCCGCTATCACCGGCACCGCCGGCCGGGCCTTGCTGCAGCGCAGCGCCGTGGTTCCGGACTCCGTGAAGGCGATGATCATCCGCGCCCCGAGCTCGCCGGCGGTCGCCGCGGCCGCGTGCGCGATGGCGCTTCCCACCTCGCCCGGCTCGCGCCAGATCTGGCGCTTGCGCTGGAAGGAGGGGTGGCGCTGGGCGGACAGGCAGATGCGGGCCATCGCCCGGACCGCCTCCACCGGGTGGGCGCCGACCGACGTCTCCTGCGACAGCATCACCGCGTCCGTCCCGTCCCAGATCGCGTTCGCCACGTCGGATGCCTCGGCGCGCGTCGGCCGGTTGGAGGTGACCATCGATTCCAGCATCTCCGTCGCGGTGATGACGGGCACGCCGGCGCGGTTGGCCCGGTCGATGACCTCCTTCTGCACAGCGGGCAGCTCGCCGAGCTTGAGCTCGACGCCGAGGTCGCCGCGCGCGACCATCACCGCGCCCGCGACCTCCAGGATGTCATCGAGCTCGCGGATGGCCTCCACCTTCTCGAGCTTCGCGATGACCGGCGCCGTGCTGCCCAGCTCCTTGATGTGTCGGCTGCAGTCGACGACGTCGTCGGGCTTGCGGACAAAGGACAGCGCGACGTAGTCGACGTTCAGCTCGCACGCGAGCTTCAGGTCGTTGAGGTCCTTGTCGGTGAGCGCCGGGAGTGGAGGCGTGCGGCCTGGCACCGAAACGCCCTTGCGCTCCCCGAGCAGGCCACCGCGCACGACCGAGCACTCGGCGCGCCCATCTCCAAGGGTCCGTACGAGCAGCTCGATGCGGCCGTCATCGAGCAGGACGCGATCGCCCTTGCGCAGCGTCTCCACGAGCTCGGGATGGCTCACCTCTATGTCCGAAGGCTCCTGCCGATGCGTTGCGGTGAGGACGACGCGGCGCCCGCGCACGAGGCGCATGAATGAGGTGTCGAGCGGTCCGGTGCGGATCTTCGGACCCTGCAGGTCGCCGATCAACGCGATCGTGCGTCCGACAGACTCCGCGGCGGCACGCACATCTCGCGCGGCCTTGCGGTGCGTCTCGTGATCGCCATGCGAGAAGTTGAGGCGCGCGACGTCCATGCCCGAAAGGATCAGGTTCCGCAGCACGCTCGACGACGAGCTCGACGGGCCGATGGTGCAGACGATGCGTGTCGCGCGGATCATCGATATTTCTCCACGGTGCGCGAGAGCTGCTTCTCAGCCTCGACCACCCGACGCTGAAGCTCCTCTGCGCTGATCACCGCACCGCCCATGCCCGCGACGAGGTCGCGCTGGAAGCGATCGTTCGTGGCCACCATCAGAGGCTCGCCGCCGCCCGAAAGCGTGTAGGCCATGCGCTCGATCGCGTGGTCGGCGGACATTCCCCGGCGCGTGAACAAGATGCGCACGCCGTTGCGCGTCTCCTCGGCCGAGGCGAGGGCTCTGGTGCGGTGCGCGTCGAAGACGACCGTCACGTCCGCCCCCGTCACCTGCGCGTACACGGCCATGCGATCGACGAGCCGATCGCGCGCGTCCTCGAGCGAGTGGCGGAGCAGCGCCTTCAGCTCAGGCCACGCGTGGACCACGTTGTAGCCGTCGACAAGGAGCTTCTCCACGGGTCTGGAGCCTACCGGAACCGCATGTGCTGAGCGCCCAGCGCGACGAAGTACGGGTCGATGCCGAGAAGGTTCGACAGCCCGGTGACGGCGTCGAGCACTGCGCCGGCCACCGGCGGCACGTAGAAGAGCAGCAGGAACACGATGAGGTAGCCGAACATGCCCAGCCTCGCGGCCGCCGAACGTATCGACAACGGCAGCCAGGGGCGGAGGATGCCGAAGCCGTCCAGCGGCGGGATCGGAACCAGATT
>Ga0075426_10001800_pt1 | contig 15301 bp, 12 predicted proteins | sample SoiMethybrSBSTD5_FD_75304 | JGI IMG/M metagenome (GOLD analysis project Ga0075426, IMG submission 75304) | Bulk soil microbial communities from a Populus tree surrounding site in Tennessee, USA - Soil MetaG P. TD hybrid SBSTD5 | ecosystem: Environmental > Terrestrial > Soil > Tree plantation... | reverse complement strand
ACGCGTGCTTGACCCACGCACCGCGCCGTAACCGAATCGCTGAATGAAACGCGCGATGTACTCGCCGTCGAAGCTGCGCGACGTCATCACAACAATGCGACGTTTCCGCCACCAGTAGGTTGTCAGAAAAATACGGTCGTGCCAGAACACGTAGATTGGAAGTCCGCCATTGGCCTCGGCTTTGTCGTGATTCTCCCACCCAATCACTTCGAAACGCGCCGTCATTCCGAGCAGGCTGATCAGCACGTAAAAGGCGAGGTCGGCCAGACGGATCAACAGCCGGTCTTTGAATGAATACTCAGACAGGTCAGCGAACTCGTAAGCGCGATTGACACGCTTCTCGACCGACACAGTCGCCTTTAGTTCTTGTTCCATCCGACTGCTCAATAGATCGACGGCTCGCCTTTCGGTCGCGTCTTCCAACGCTTATGAATCCAGAGCCACTGTCCCGGATAGCGCCTGATCGTGCGCTCGATAACCTGGGAGAGCGTGCTGGTCAGCGCGCGCACGTCTTCGTCTTCGTTACCGGTCGGAGTGAAGGAAACGGGCGGTCCGACGATCATCAGGTACTTTCCCTTTTCTTCGCTCCACGGCGCGAATATTGGGATGATAGGTGACTTCGTCCGCAACGCAAGTTTGGCCATGATGAAGTTCGTGGCGGCGGGAACGCCGAAGAAGTCGACAAAGATCGCTTCCGCATCGAGCGTGTTCAAATCCGGTAACAGCCCGAGCACGCCTTGCGAGCGCAGTATCTTCACCATCGAACGCGCTGCGGAGAGCTTGTCGATGGTTTGATTGCCAAACCTTATGCGCACCTGGTCAACCATATTTTCGATCTTTGGGTTGTCGATGCGACGCACGAGAAAGCTGAATGTATAGCCGAAGAGCGCCGGGCCGAAACTCGTTAACTCCCACGCACCGAGATGCGCCGTGAAGAGCAGCAACCCGCCGCTGTTCATGTTTGCCTTAGCGGCTGCGAGGTGTTCGAGGCCCTGCGGCTCGACCATGTTTTGTAATTCTTCGAGGGAACGCGTGGCGAACTGGCTAAAAAAACCGAGTTGCCGGCCGAGGCTGTCGAAGGTCTCGCGCAGCAATGCTTGTCGTTCTTCGTTGGTCTTTTCCGGAAACGCCAGGCGAAGGTTGGTTGCTCCGGTTTTCCTGAGACTTCCGGCGCACAGGTAGGCGAGTTTGCCGATTGAGCGGCCAAGTTTCATTGCCACGGGAGGCGGCAAATGGCCGAGTGTGACGAGGACGGACTTGGCGGCCGCATACTCCAGAAACGTTTGTAGCTTTCCCTGTTTCGCCATGGGGCAGGACGGCGTAGTTTAGCAAGAGAAGAGCCGTCCCTGTTATCCGTGCCCGCGTTTCTGATATATTTCGAACGCGCGGCGACAGGTTTTCGTACAGTTGGTTGATCGCTAGCGTGCGGCAAGCAGGTCACTCTCCTCAAGCAATTAGTAAGATTGGAGCTGGATGCATAAACGCCGAATTCTCATCGTCGACAACAACGATGAGTTGCGTCTCCTACTCGAAAAGGTTCTCGGTCAACTCGGCCACGATGTGATCGTGACCGGTGGACGCAAGAAGGCGCTGCGCCGCGACGATCTCGACAGCTTCGATCTGATCATCAGCGATCTCTCCGACGCCGAAAGCAACGGCGAACCGCTCAGCGACATTAAAGCTTTCAAAATGGGCGCCGCAAATTACCTGCGGTCGCCTTATAACCGCGACGAGTTGCGCGAAATCGTCGAAAAGACTCTCGCCTACAAACTCCGTTACGTCGACGACCCCAAGCTCATCTCCCACGTTCACGAAAAGATCGAGTTTGAGTTGCCGAGCGATCTGGCGCTGATGAACGGCGTGCTCGAGTATTTACAGGACCGCGTGGCGAAGCTTGGCTTGATCAAACCCGAGCGTTCGAACCTTTTCGTCGCGCTCGACGAGGCTTTTGTAAACGCAGTCAAACACGGTAACAAGAATGATCCGACGAAACTCGTGCGCATCACCGCCGAACTAACGCCGCAGGAAGCGAGCTTCACCGTGGAAGACGAAGGCGAGGGATTCGACATCAATCAGATTCCGGATCCCTGTGACCCTGCGAATCTCTTTCGCGCGTCGGGTCGAGGGGTGCTCCTCATCTACAACATCATGGACGAAGTTGAGTACAATGCGCAGGGAAATCGCGTAAAAATGGTGAAGCGACCGGATGTTCCGGTCGAAGCTCAACTCGTTGATACAACCCCTGACAAGAAACACGTCTGATCTCTTCACGCTCCGCACAGAAACTGGGGCTACAAATTCCTTTTGGCGCGCCTGGCGCTGGTGGGCGCCGCCCGCACTCATCGCCCTTGCTTTAGTCCTGTACTTTGTCGATCCGTTCATCGGCGACTGGGACGGCATGGACTACACGATGCTCTCGATCGAGGGTTATCCCTCGTCCATGGCGCTGGGTCGTAACCTGTTCATCTTTGGCAATCACCTGTTGTTCGTGCTTGGCCACAGCCTGTTTCACGTGCAGCCGGAGAACGCGTATCTGATTTTTAAGTATGCCGTTGTGGTGCAGACGCCGCTGGCGATCGTGATGTGCTGGTTGCTGGCGCGTGACATCAGCGGTTCGTTGTACACCGCCACGGTTGCCGCTTTGCTAATCACGTTCTCGCCGGTGTTTGTCCTTTACGGCGGACAAGTCATGACTGACGTGCCGTCGGTGCTGGTGCTGGCGACTGCGCTCGTGGTCCACCTGCGCGGCGTGCGACAACGAAAGCTGTGGTTGATCCTGGCCGGCGCCGCGTTGCTGGGCATCGGCGTCAACTTGCGCGAAACGATTGGGTTCTATTTGCCGTGGCTGGTGCTGGCGCCGTTCGTTTTCGGTTGGAAGCTGGAACGGCGCACCGTGCTTTACATTCTCGCGTCGTGCGGAGTGTTTGCGGTGCTCGCGTTTAGCTGGTTTGGTTACTGGTATCTGAGTGACTCGCACTATCGTTGGGTTTGGAACGGTTGGCGCGAGTCGATGCGCGAGGAGTCGTCGCGTCATCCGGTCTCCGCGGCGAATGTCTTTCCCTACTTCGTCTACTACTTCGTCAGCGCACCGCTGGTGTTTGTGACACTGCTGTTTGCGCCGTGGCTCGAGTGGCGCAAGCATCGACTGACGCCGATCCTGTTGTTGTGGCTCGTCGGCTTCGCCGCCAACCTCGTCCTTTTCTTTAACTACAGCACAACGGTTAACTGGCGTTACTTTCTCACGGGTTTACCGGCGACGGTGCCGCTGGGTGCTTACTGGATGTTGCGACTTGCGGAAGCACGTTTGGGAAATTTGCGACGTGCATTTGTCGCCTGCACGGGTTTGATCGTGATCGTCGCGGTGATGCTTTTTATTTACATGCGGCCGATCAGTTTTGAGTTTATCGAGCGGCGGGCAATGAGTCGCGAGTACAAGCACCGGTTAGAGCAGGTGCCGCCCGATGCGGTGATGATTTCCGGTTCGCAAACGATCGCGGTGCACTACTGGGCGGCGATCGGCGATGGCGATTGGAAGACGATCGGGACTGGTGGTGGTTGGCCTGGTGATCGATTGTTCTCGACGGTTGAGACTTACCTGCGTGCGGGGCGGAGAGTTTTTGTTGATACGGATCCACGCTGGTGGTTGCCATGTGGTTGGCAACGTGAAGAGATACCGATGATCGTGAAGCTCGAGCAGCATTTTAGTTTTCGGCGGGTGAGCGAGACGATTTACGAGCTACGGCCTTTGGGAGATCCTGCTGCTAAAGATCAGCCAAACTTAGAGAGACTACTTCCTGAAAACCGGCCCGAAGATACGAAGAAGTGTCCACCGGCACGTGGTTGAGCCACGGATGAACGCGGACGAACACGGACAGAGATAATTGCAGACGGATGATCAGGGATGCCGTACGAAGTATTTCTAGCATTTAGGTACTTGCGCTCGCGGCCGAAGCGGCGCTTGGCGCGCGTGACGGCGTTGATGGCGATACTCGGGATCATGATGGGTGTCGCGGCGTTGATCGTGGCGTTGGCGCTGGCGAATGGTTTTCGCGACGAGATGCGCGCGAAGATTTTGCAGGGAACGTCGCACTTGACTGTGCTGCGCAATGATGGACGTCCGATTGAAGACCACGCGAAATTGGCCGAATGTCTGCGAGCTGTCGATGGCGTCGTTAGCGCGTCGGCGACGACGTACGACGGCGCCCTCGCGCGCGGTAAAAAAGGATCCTCGTACGCGGTGTTGCGGGGCGTCGAGCAACAGGGACAGACCATCGCTGCTGAAAAATGGATCGTTGAGGGGTCCTTTCAGCGTCTCTTCGCACCGATGGCGATGTACGAGACGACGATTCCCAAGGCCGTTGTAGGCTCTGAACTCGCAACGCGACTCGGAGTTTCGCCTGGTAACTTTGTCGAAGTCCTGCCGGCAAACGCTTCAAACACAAATGCACGCCGCGTAATCGTCGCGGGTATCTTCCGTTCGGGACTCTTCGAGTACGACTCCACCTGGATCTACGTCACGCTCGAGACCGCCGAGAGTTTTGCCGGGAACGAGCACGCAACGTCTGTGATCAGCGTCCAGGTGCGCGATCCCGACAACGTGAAACAGATCGCTGCGCGCGTGTTGAGCACTCTCGGCGATGGCTACACGATCGTCGACTGGCAACAAGCAAACCAACCACTCTTCACGGCGCTCGCGCTTGAACGCCGCATGGGTGTGTTCGTCATTGGTCTAATCATCGCGATCGCTGCGCTGAACATCACCACGATGTTGATTCTCGTCGTCGTCGAACGTCGTCGCGACATTGCGATCCTCAGCACGCTCGGCGCAACGCGCAGCGGTGTGATGCTGGTGTTCGTGATCGAAGGCGCGGTCGTCGGTGCGATCGGCGCGATTGCGGGAGTTTTACTCGGTCTCGCGCTTTGCTTTATCGGCAACCATTACAAACTCGTCAGTTTGCCAGCCGACGTTTACTCGATCAGCAACGTGCCGCTCAACGCGCATTTGACCGAAGCTCTGGTGGCCGCGCTGATCGCGTTTGGTTTAAGTGTGCTGGCAACGATCTATCCGGCGCGAAACGCCGCGCGCATGCGCCCGGTCGAGGTCCTGCGCGATGCCTGATCGTCTCGAAGTCGTCGATCTGCGAAAAAGTTTTGCGGCCCCGAATGGAGAACGGATCGAAGTCTTACGCGGCATCTCCTTCGAGATTAAAGCAGGCGAGTGTGTGGCGATTACGGGCGCGTCCGGATCGGGGAAGTCGACGCTGCTTCATCTTCTCGGCGGACTTGAAGATCCGGACCACGGCTCGCTCACGGCGTTTCGCCGTGAGCAGATCGGATTTATCTTTCAGTTTCACTATCTGCTGCCCGATCTCTCGGCACTCGAAAACGTTGCGTTACCGCTATTAATCAGGCGTTCGCGAAACGCATTCCGGCGCGCCACGGGTTTATTGGACCAAACCGGTTTGGCCGCCCGCTTGGACCATCCGGTGTCGCATCTTTCCGGAGGCGAACAGCAGCGAGTCGCAGTCGCGCGGGCATTGATCACAGAACCGCGGCTGGTGTTGGCGGATGAACCCACCGGCAATCTTGATGCTTTGGTTGGTGAAGAGATTGGCCGAACACTCGTCAATTACGCGAAAACTCACACCGCGATCGTCATCATCGCCACCCATAGCCCGAGTTTGGCACAACTTTGTGATTACTCGCTCGTAATTGAAGATGGACGCTTGCGCTCCTGAAATAGCGGCTGCGTTGCACGTTTCCTTAGGTTATAATGCGCCCAGTCGCCGGGCAGTGAGTTTTCGCCCGGCTTGGTAATCATAAGAGCTTTCTACTAAAACAAGATGTTCGAACGTTACACTGAAAAAGCGCGCCGAGTTATCTTTTTTGCGCGCTACGAGGCTTCCCAATTCGGAGCGCCGGCAATTGAGCCGGAGCATCTGCTGTTGGGGCTAATGCGCGAAGACAAGACCCTTACGGGCCGCTTTTTCCCCCGCGCGCAAGTTTCCATTGAGTCAATTCGCAAGGAGATCGAAGGGCGTACGCTCCTGCGCGAGAAGATCTCGACCTCGGTCGAACTGCCGCTAGCGCCCGAAACAAAACACGTACTCGCCTACGCGCACGAAGAAAGCGACCGGCTGCAACATCGTCACATCGGCACCGAACATCTGCTGCTCGGCCTACTGCGAGAAGAACGTTCGATGGCCGCGGAGATTCTTTACGAACGCGGCTTGCGTCTGAACGCGGTGCGCGATGAGATCGCCCGGCAGTCAGGGGCGGACGCGCGCACCACGCAAAAGAAAGACACGCCGCATCTCGTCGAGTTTTCACGCGACCTGACGGAAGACGCTTCCAACGACAAACTGGATCCGCTGATCGGTCGCGAAGCCGAGATCGAACGTGTCGTGCAGATTCTTTGCCGCCGTACGAAGAACAACCCCGTGCTTATTGGAGAGCCTGGCGTCGGCAAGACCGCGATCGTCGAAGGACTCGCGCAGCGCATTGTGCGCGGTGAAGTTCCTTCGTTCCTCGAAAATAAACGCATTCTTTCGCTCGATCTTTCGCTGATTGTTGCGGGCACGAAGTATCGCGGACAGTTTGAAGAACGCCTGAAGCAGATCATGCGCGAGCTGGTCGAGAACCCGCAGTACATCGTGTTCATCGACGAATTACACACGCTCGTCGGCGCGGGTTCGGCTGAAGGTTCACTCGACGCGGCCAATATTTTGAAACCAGCGTTGTCGCGCGGCGAGATTCAGTGCATCGGCGCAACGACGCCCGCAGAGTTTCGCAAGTCGATCGAAAAGGATCGTTCGCTTGAACGACGTTTTCAGGCCGTGAAAGTGCCGCCGCCCTCCGAAGCAGAAGCAGTCAGCATTCTCGACGGGGTGCGCGAGCGTTACGAGAGCTTTCATCAGGTTCGTTACACCGACGACGCTTTGCAAGCCGCGGTTTATCAGTCGCATCGTTACATTCCCGATCGTTTCCTGCCTGACAAAGCAATCGACGTGATCGACGAAGCAGGTGCGCGCGTGAAGCTGCGCGTCCGCCGCGAGCAGGGAAACCTGGCCGATTGGAATGAACTGAACGAGTGGTCGAGATCTTATGGCGACACGGCGAGCTTGCGCATGACGAATGAAGATGCGCTCGTCTCGGCGGAAGTCACGCGCGACGACGTCGAAGACGTGATTGCTCGCTGGACGGGCATTCCCGTCAACTCGCTCAAAGAAGAAGAGACGCAGAAGCTGCTGCGGATCGAAGTCGAGCTGCACAAACGCGTCATCTCGCAACGTCCCGCGATTTCAGCATTGGCGCGGGCGATTCGTCGTTCGCGTGCCGGCTTGAAGAATCCGTTACGTCCGGTTGGCTCGTTCCTGTTTCTCGGTCCGACGGGCGTCGGCAAGACAGAAGTCGCGCGTTCGCTCGCGCAGTTTCTGTTCAGCAGCGAACGGGCGTTGATTCGCTTCGACATGTCGGAGTTCATGGAGAAACACTCCGTGTCGAAACTTATCGGTTCGCCGCCGGGATATGTCGGTCACGAAGAAGGCGGCCAGTTAACCGAGCGAATCAAGCGTTCACCGTATTCAGTTTTACTCTTCGACGAGATCGAAAAAGCGCACCCGGACATCTTCAACATCCTGCTGCAGGTCTTTGAAGACGGCATTCTGACGGACGCGCTCGGCAACACTGTCGATTTCAAGAACGCGATCATCATCATGACTTCCAACATCGGCGCCCGCTTCATTCAGAAGAAGGGCACGCTTGGTTTCCAGGCGAATACCAACGCGAGCCGCGAAAAAGTCGAAGAGATGGTGATGTCGTCCGTTCGGCAAACATTCAATCCTGAGTTCATTAACCGTCTCGACGAAATCATCATCTTCGACCAACTACTCGACGAAGAGCTGCTCGAAGTCGTCCAGCTCCAGGTCGACCAGATCAACCGGACGATGAGCCGCCACGGTTTCGAGGTCCGGCTGACCGACGAAGCGAAGCGCTGGATCGTCGATAAGACCTGCGCCGACCGGCTTTATGGCGCGCGGCCGATTCGCCGGGCGCTCCAGAAGTATGTCGAGGATCCGCTTTCCGAAGCCTTGATTCAGGGGCAATTGGAAGGATCGACGCTGGTCGAGGTCTTCTTGAGCGGTAATGAGCTGGATTTCCGTCCGGTCGGAGTGGAGACGGCCGACGACGATGCGCTTCTGATTCACTGAAAAGCACTGCGGCAATACTGTAAGGCCACGGATAACACGGATTTGTGTCGTCCGTGGCCTTTTGGACTTTCAACTTTTATGCCTTATAATGCGCCACTTTGCTACTCAAAAGCTGGCAACTGGGTTTCGCAAGGCTGAATCAAACGGCTGTCTGCGATCCAGTTCGGCGACGAGCAGCTTTTGCGGTAATAATCAGTCTCTGGACTAGTATTCACTCATTAGCTCCCCGAAGTTTCTGAGGCCCCGAAAGAACTCTTGAGGGAATTGGTGCCTATGCACTCATATCGCGCGTTCTGGCTTTTCTTCTTAAGCGTCCTTCTAGGAATCTTCAGCTTCGCCACTCCCCTACGCGTCACTGCCCAGACGCAACAGCGATTAGTTGAAAACGTAGACATCATCGGCAACCGCCGTCTCCGCAAAGACGACATCCTTTACTACATTCAAACCCGTCCGGGCGACGTGTATAACGAGGAGCAAGTCCAGCGCGACTACCAAACGCTTCTCTCGCTCTCATTCTTCGACAAAACAGCGACGCGCGTGTTGACCGAAAATGGTCCACGTGGCGGCGTTAACATCATCTTCGAGGTCAAAGAGCTCCCGATCATTCGCGACATGACTTTCGAAGGGCTTCATAGCGTTCAGGAATCTGACGTGCTCAAGACATTTCGCGAGCGGCGCGTGGGCGTGTCGAAGGAAAACGCTTACGATCCGGTCAAAGTGCAGAACGCGAAGCGTGTCATTCGAGAGTTGCTCGCTGAACACGGCCATCCCAACGCCACCGTCGATGAACGCACGGAAGAGGTTTCAGCCACTTCGCTGGCGCTCACGTTTGTCGTTGACGAAGGCGACCGCGTTCGCGTCGTCGATATCCAGTTCGAAGGGAACCAGGTGTTCAGTGACGGTCAGTTGCGCGGTGCGATGAAGTACGTCAAAGAGGCTGGACTGATCACTCGCTTCAAAGGTTCGGACATTCTTCACCGCGAGAAGCTCGAATATGACCTGCGTCTCGTCGACAACTACATGCGCTCGAAAGGCTACTTGCAGGCCCGACATGGCGAGCCGCGCATCGAGAGCGTGGGTCCGCGACGCACGGGATTCCCAATCCTGCCGTTGCCATTCTTGTCCTCAGTTGATGAAGGTTTGCGAGTGACGATCCCGATCGTTGAAGGAAAGGTTTACCGCCTGGGCGAGTTCAAAGTCGAAGGCAACTCGATCTTCTCCGAAGATCAGATCCGCTCGGTGATCGGACTGAACAAGGGCGACATCGCCGACGGTGAGAAAGTCAGCAAGGGCCTCTTCGAAAACCTCAAAAAGTTTTACGGCCAACAAGGATTCATCGAGTACACGGCCGAGCCAGTTCCGACCTTTAAAGACAATCCGGCGAATCCAAACGAAGGGATCGTCGATTTCACCGTCACGATCGAAGAAGGAAAGCAGTTCACGTTACGGCGGCTGGAGTTTGTCGGCAACACGTTCACGCGCGACAACGTGCTGCGCCGCGAAGTGCTGATCAACGAAGGCGACATCTACAACGACGCGTACTGGGAATACTCCGTCGTTAAACTCAATCAGCTCGGCTACTTCAACCCGATCGACAAAGACAAAGACGTCGACCGTCGCACGAACGATGAAGAAGCGACCGTCGATCTCTCGTTGAAAGTCAGCGAGCGCGGCCGACAGCAGATCTCTTTCAACGGTGGTATCTCCGGTATCGGCGGCTCCTTCTTTGGTCTCGAATACTCGACCAACAACCTGTTAGGACGTGGCGAAGTCTTGTCGTTCAACCTCGCAGCCGGCAACCGGCAGCGATCGTTCCAGTTCTCGTTTACCGAGCCGTATATCAAGGATCGGCCAATCAGCGCCGGCTTCTCGTTGTTTGCGTTTTCGCAGAAGTTCTTCGGCGAGGGAACGTTCCTCTCGCAGAACGTGAGCGCCCAGATTGACGCGCTAAATTCGTCGTTTAACCTAAGCAACATCGACGAGCGAAACCTCTTCACAAGAGATTCGTACGGCGGCTCGATCTTCGTCAGTGCACCGCTGTCGGAGTTCTATCGCAAGCGACGGTTTACCCAGTTTTCACGCGTTGGTGCTTCGTATCAGCTTTCACTGTCGAGCGTGAAGGATCCCCAAGCCAACACGGATCCAAACAATCCGACGTCGTTCATTCCCGTTGTCTACAACCAACCGAACATCCTGACGAGCCGCGGGACGTTGACGTTCACTTACGACACGCGCAACGCCAGTATCGACCCCACCAGCGGTCGTGAGCTTTCGCTCGCAGTCGCAGTCGCGGGACTCGGTGGCGACGTCAGAACTTACCAGCCGACGCTTTCTTACACGCAGTTCTTCCCAATGCGCCGGAAGAAATCGCGCCATCCGGAAGTCTTCGGTTTCCGTATCCTGGCGGGCACGGTTGGAAGTTTCGCAACGACCCAGAAGGTTAAAGACGCAAACTCGCTCGCGTTCGTCGATGGCGTACCGATCTTCGAGCGGTTCTTCCTCGGCGATGAATTTACGATTCGCGGTTACAACGTTCGATCGATCGGTCCGATCGCTCCGGTTGATACGTTCATTTCGTCGCGCAACGTAGTGGCCGCCGAAAATCCGACAGGCACCCCGACTCCCATTCCGGGATTGCCGGCGAGTATCGCGAGTCTGGGCACGTTTACGGGAATCGATGGTTCGAACGTCGCGCGCTTGCCGCGTTCGTTCACCTCGGTCGGTGGCGACACGCAGGTGCTCGCGAACCTCGAATACCGCATCCCGATCATTGGCGATGCAGTCAGTCTCGCGGCTTTTGCCGACGTCGGCAGCGCGTTCAATATTCGCACCAAGAGCGATCAGGCGTTCTCGAGTAACTTCCTGACTGACCAGCCGTTTCTAGGGACGGTCGGCGTGACGACTTGTCCGCGCTTCGTGAGCAACGGCATTGTGCTCCCGGTGCCGATCAGTTTGAGCTCGCTGGCGTTGTGTAGTAACCCCAATCTGGCGACGTCGGGGTTTTTCAGTCTCGTCGCGCGCGACAACCGCATCGTGAGCCAGGCCGAACTGGAAGAGGCCAGAAGACTCGACGTCGATCCCTCGACCGGATTGCCACCCGGATTTCAGCCGGTGTTTCTCCGCGGTGAGGCGCAGACCAATAGCGTGGTCAGATTGTCGAATAGTTTGTTCTCGAAATTCAGTGATTATCGGTCCAGTTTGGGTATGGAAGTCCGCGTCCAGGTACCGGTCATCAATGTACCGTTTCGCTTGATCTTTGCGTATAATCCAAACGCCCGCAAGGATCAGGTTATCGATGGGTTTCCGTTCTTCTTTAACGAAAAAAAGAAAGTCATACGCTTCAGCGTTGGGCGGACCTTTTAATCATTTGAGCCAACCAATCGTGGCTGTATAGACACTAAAGGGTTTTCGTCCCGTCAACCTCAATTGTGTAAGGAGTAATACAAGAAGTTATGAAGATAGCTCGTTATTTTGCGGTCGTGGCGCTGCTAACGATGGTTGCAGTTTCCGCGTCAGCACAACAGAGACCAGCCGCGCCCGCAGCTACGCCGGCTTCGCAACAAGCGACGGTGGGAGTGCCCGATAGCAAGATCGCGATGATTTACTCGGATGCGTTCATGGATCCGAAGACCGGCATTGCGAAATTCAACACTCTGCTCAGTACGCTCAACCGCGAGTTTCAACCACGGCAGACTGAGTTGCAGGGTTTGCAGACGCGAATCAATACGTTGACCAAAGAGATCAGCGACACGCAGAGCGTTGCCGACCCGAACACCATCCGGCAAAAACGCGATCAGCTCGAACAGCTTAATACCGAGTTCAAACGCAAAGGCGAGGATGCTGAGGCCGCTTACAACAAGCGCCGCCAGGACATCTTCCTGCCGTTGCAGCAGGACATCGGCAAAGCGCTCGAAACGTTTGCCAAAGCCCGCGGCATAACCGTGATCGTCGACGGCAGCCAGGTTCCAGTCGTTTACGCAGCCGAGAGCATCGATATTACTCGGGCTTTCATCAACGAGTTCAACAGCAAGAACCCGGCAACGGCGGCTCTAACTACGCCGTAGTTGAACGGCTGGGTTAACGACCCATAAGATCATGATCCGACACCATTTTCTTCCGGTCAGCGCGCTGCTCGTCATGGTATTCGCCATAGCGATCGGCGCGCAGCCGCGATCAGCCAGACCACCGGCAACTCAGCCCGCGCAAACGCCTGCACCGTCCGCGCCTGCCACCGTCAATTTGCCCAACGGCAGAATGGCGGTGATCTACACCGACGCGTTTCTCGATCCGAAAACAGGCATCGCCAAGTTCAACAGCGCCCTGACGAAACTCAACGACGAGTTTAAGAAGGCTAAAGACGATCTCGTGGCGATGCAGACGCGAGCACAAAACCTCGAAACCGAAATCAACAAGCTGCGCGAAGCTCCCGAAGGTACGCCAATCGATCAACGTTCGTTACAAGCCAAGATCGATCAGCTCGACCAGCTGAAGAAAGACATACAACGCAAAGGCGAGGACGCACAGGCCTCTTACACCAAGCGCCGGCAGGAACTGTTCAATCCGTTGCAGGATGAAATCGGCCGGGCACTAGAGGCTTTCGCGAAAGCGCGCGGCATTAACGTAATCGTCGACGCGGGTCAGGTGCCGTTGCTTTACATCGCCGACAGCATCGACATTACTCGTGCCTTCATTACCGAGTTCAACAGCAAGAACCCGGTTACTGCCTCGGCCAGTCCGGCGCCATAGCTCAACCCATTCGGCTATGGAAACAGTCCTCGACTCTCTGGCAATCCAGCAACTGCTACCACACCGTTATCCGTTTCTGCTCGTGGACCGCATCGTCGAGCTGGTGCCGCGCGAACGCATCGTCGGCATCAAACAGGTAACCATCAACGAGTCGTTTTTTCAGGGCCACTTTCCGGGCGCGCCGGTAATGCCGGGCGTGCTCGTCGTCGAAGCGTTGGCCCAGGTCGGCGCGGTGTTGGCTTTGCGCGAGATCGAGGATCGCGATCAGAAGCTGGTGCTGTTCACGGGAATTAAAGAGGCACGCTTTCGCCGGCCGGTCGTGCCCGGCGACACGCTCGTGCTCGAAGTTACGGCATTGCGTATCGGTTCGCGCGTGCAACGTATGCGCGGCGAAGCAAAGGTGGATGGTCAACTGGCGGCGGACGCTGAGATCATGAGTATCGTCGCGCCGCGCGAGGCAGGTTCTGTTTGATCATGTCCACGGCTACTCATCCCGCTACGATTCATCCCACGGCGGTTGTTAGTGCTAAGGCCAGGATCGGCTACGACTGCTTTGTCGGACCATACTGCATCGTTGGCGATGAAGTTGTGCTTGGCGACAGCGTGCGACTCGAATCACATTGCGTGATCGACGGCCGCACCTCAATTGGCGCTGAAACGCAGGTTTTTCCGTTTGTCTCGATTGGCCTCGCGTCGCAGGATCTCAAATACAAAGGTGAGCCTTCGGAAACGCGCATCGGTGCGCGCAATAAGATCCGCGAGTTTGTCACGATCCATCGCGGCACTGCCGGCGGCGGCATGCTCACGAGCCTCGGCGACGATTGCTTGATCATGGCGCAGGCACACATCGCTCACGACTGTCTCATCGGCGACGGCGTCATCATGGCCAATGCGGCGACACTCGCCGGTCACGTCGTGATTGAAGATCGCGCGAACGTCGGCGCCTACTCGGGCATACATCAGTTCTGCCGCGTTGGGAAGGAAGCCTACATCGGCGGTTACTCGGTGGTTGTTAAAGACGCGTTGCCGTTTGCTTTGACCGTCGGTAACCACGCGAAGTGTTACGGGTTGAATATCACCGGCATGAAACGCCGAGGTTATCCGCGCGCAACGATCGACGCGCTCCATCACGCTTTTCATCTTCTGCTTTCAGCAAAACTCAACACCACCCAGGCAGTGGAACGCATTCTTGCCGAAATCACTGACTCGGCTGAAGTCGCCTACGTCCTTCGCTTCATTGAACAATCAGACCGCGGCGTTACGAAATGAAGTTCGGACTGATTGCGGGTAACGGAAAGTTTCCCTTCATGGTTGTGGAAGGGGCCCGCCAGTCGGGCGCGGAGCTCGTCGTGGCCGCGATTCGTGAAGAGACCGATCCGGAGATCGAACGATTGGCGGATCGCGTCACCTGGGTCGGCATCGGTCAACTCGGTCGCATGATTCGTTTCTTCAAGGAAGAAGGCGTCGAAAAAGCAATCATGGCCGGGCAAGTGAAGCACGTACAGATCTTCAGCCGCGCCGTGCCCGACGCGCGCATGTTGAAAGTGCTGCTGAAGCTGCCTCGCCGCAACACTGATTCACTGATCGGAGCGATCGCGTCGGAATTGCAGAGCGAAGGTATCGAACTGATCGACTCGACTTACTTCGTGCAACATAACCTGCCCGCTGCCGGCACGCTCACGCGCCGCCAACCTGATAAGCACGAACGCGATGACATCGAGTACGGTTTGGAAGTCGCGCGCGAGATCGCGCGCCTCGACCTGGGCCAGACGATCTTGGTGCGTGGGAAAGCGTGCGTGGCGATCGAAGCGATGGAAGGAACTGACGCCACGATCCGGCGCGCGGGTACGCTCGTTTCGGGCCGGCTCACCGTAGTGAAACTTGCCAAGCCGAATCAGGACATGCGATTTGATGTGCCGGTTGTAGGTGTGCCAACGATCGAGGCGATGGTCGACGCGCGCGCCACCTGTTTGTGTATTACCGCGGGAAAAACGTTGATGTTTGATCGCGAGCAGATGATTGCGACCGCTGATAAGCAGAAGATCGCAATCATCGCTGTTTGAAGTGATTTAGTTGCTGGGCGAAACGGCCTGCGCCTCGGCGGTGTTTGCCGAAGCCTTTGGATCGTAAGGTGTCGCAAGATACTTCTTCGCCACTGCCTGTGCGTTGTCGTAATCAATTCCCGAAGCCACGGCTTTGTTGTACTCCGCGACCGCCCGGTTGCGCTCACCCTTCGCGTCGTAGGCATTGCCACGTTTGATGTGGGCCCACGCTTCGATCCACGACGGTTTCAAGTTGCCAATGAGTGACGCTTCGAGGTTGTCGAGCGCCTGTTGCCAGTTGCG
>Ga0075426_10001799_pt1 | contig 15301 bp, 12 predicted proteins | sample SoiMethybrSBSTD5_FD_75304 | JGI IMG/M metagenome (GOLD analysis project Ga0075426, IMG submission 75304) | Bulk soil microbial communities from a Populus tree surrounding site in Tennessee, USA - Soil MetaG P. TD hybrid SBSTD5 | ecosystem: Environmental > Terrestrial > Soil > Tree plantation... | reverse complement strand
GCCTTCGGCCTGCTGCGCACGGTCGTCGATGCCTGGTACGCCGGCGCGGCCGCCGCGTCCGGCACGCGGCTCATCACGCGCAACGCCATCTCGCTCGCCACCTTCCTGCCGCTGCACTACGAGAGCCGCATCCGCGGCGTCGAGGGCGTGACGCGCGTGGTGCGCTCGAACTGGTTCGGCGGCGTCTACCAGGAGCCGAAGAACTTCTTCCCGCAGTTCGCGGTGTCCGACAACTATTTCGAGCTGTTCCCCGAGTTCATCGTGCCGCCGGCCGAGCTCGGCGCATGGCTGCGCGACCGCAAGGGCTGCATCGTCGGACGCAGCCTCGCGCAGCAATACGGCTTCAAGGTCGGCGACGTGCTGCCGATCCGCGGCACCATTTATCCGGGCACCTGGGAGTTCGTGGTGCGCGGCATCTTCGACGGCTCGGACAGCACCAAGATCACGCGCCAGATAGTGTTCCACTGGGACTACCTGAACGAGACGCTGCGCAAGAGCGCGCCGCGGCGCGCCGACGCGGTGGGCCTGTTCATCGTCGGCATCGACAACATCGACAATGCCGCCGCGGTCGCCACCGGCATCGATGCGCTCTTCACGAACTCGCTCGCCGAGACGCTCACCGAGACCGAGCAGGCCTTCCAGCTCGGCTTCGTGGCGATGTCGGACCAGATCGTCGCCGCGATCCGCATCGTCTCCTACGTCGTCATCCTCATCATCCTCGCGGTGATGGCGAACACCATGGCGATGAGCGCGCGCGAGCGCACCTCCGAGTACGCGACGCTGAAGGCGCTCGGCTACGGGCCGCTGTTCCTCGCCGTGCTGATCGTCGGCGAGTCGCTGTTCATCTGCGGGCTCGGCGGGGCGATCGGCATCGCGGCCACCGTGCCGGTCGCCGCCGCGTTCAAGAAGATGGTGAGCATCTTCCCGGTGTTCGCGGTGTCGGGCGAGACGCTCTGGGCGCAGGCGGCCTGCGCGGCGGCCGTGGCGCTCGCGGCCGCGGTCGTGCCGGCGGTGCGTGCCGCGCGGGTGCGCATCGTCGAAGGCCTGCGCGCGATCGGCTGAGATGGCGGTTCCGCTCTCCTACGTGGCGCGCAACCTCTGGACGCGGCGGCTCACGACCGTGCTGACGGCGGGCGGGCTGGCGCTGGTCGTATTCGTGTTCGCCACGGTGCTGATGCTCGACGCGGGGCTCAAGCAAACGCTCGTCGCCACCGGCGAATACGACAACGTGGTGGCGATCCGCAAGGGCTCGGAAACCGAGATCCAGAGCGGCGTGACGCGGCTGCAGGCAAGCGTGATCGAGACGCATCCCGCGGTTGCGCTCGGCCCGGAGGGCAAGGCGCTCGCGTCCAAGGAGCTGATCGTGCTCATCTCGCTGCGCAAGATCGGCGCGCAGAAGCCTTCCAACGTCATCATCCGCGGCACTTCGCCCATGGGGTTCGCGCTGCGGCCGCAGGTGAAGCTCGCCGCGGGGCGCCTGTTCGCGCCCGGCTCGGCCGAGATCATCGTCGGCCGCGCCATCGCCCGCGGCTTCGAAGGCACGCGCATCGGCGAGAAGCTGCATTTCGCGAGCCGCGACTGGGTCGTGGTCGGCGCGTTCGATGCCGGCGCAAGCGGCTTCGATTCGGAGATCTGGGGCGATGTCGAAACGCTGCTGCAGGCGTTCCGGCGCACCGCGTTCTCCTCCGTGGTGTTTCGCCTGGGTTCGAGCGAGCGCTTCGAGCGCCTGCGCGCAGAGATCGACGGCGATCCACGCCTCACCAACGAGGTGAAGCGCGAGCAGCTGTTCTACAGCGACCAGTCGCGCGCGCTGTCCACCTTCATCACCGTGCTCGGGCTCACCCTCACGACGGTGTTCTCGATCGGCGCGATGCTCGGCGCGATGATCACGATGTACGCGGCGGTCGCCAACCGCGTCACGGAGATCGGCACCTTGCGCGCGCTCGGCTTTCGCCGCGCGGCGGTGCTCGGCGCGTTCCTCGCCGAGGCGCTGCTGCTCGGCCTGGTCGGCGGTCTCGCCGGCCTCGCCGCCGCCTCGCTCATGCAGTTCGCGAGCTTCTCGACCACCAATTTCCAGACCTTCGCCGACCTCGCGTTCCGCTTCGCGCTGACGCCCGCGATCGCCGCCAAGACCATCGCCTTCGCGCTCGCCATGGGCCTGATCGGCGGCTTCCTGCCGGCGGTGCGCGCCGCGCGCCTGGAGATCGTCGATGCGCTGCGCGCCTCGTAAGAGATGGTGATAAGCGAGCGCCCGTGGCGCTTTTGGCACACCATAGCGGCCGCGGCGGGTGAAGATGCCGCTTGTGCAAAGGAACCAATGGACACCGTGACGCTCCTCATCGACCCCGAAGCCGTCGCCCAGATCCGGGTGGTGGAGCGCGCCATTGGCCGCGCTGACCTGTTCTCCGGGCTGGTGACGAAGCTCGAAGGAAACCTGAGCGGCTTTGGCGCAGCCTGGTCGGAGCTGATTGCGCGCGGCGATACGACCGGGGCGACGCGCTCCGCCCATACGCTCAAGGGCACCTGCCGCCAGCTCGGCGCCGCGGCGCTCGGCGACCTGTTCGCCGAGATCGAGCGCAGCGCCAAGGCCGGCGACTACGCCGAGGCGAAGCGCAGGTTCGACGCAGCCGCGAGCTTAATCGCGCAGTCGCTGGAGGCGCTGAAGCACGCGTAGGCTCGCGCGCCGCGGCGCGCCCGAGCCCTTGATCTGCGTGCGATGCATCACGCGGCGCGCCTTGGGATCGAACGCATCGCGCCGGTGCATGGTGGTGCGGTTATCCCAGAGCACGACATCGCCGAGCGCCCAGCGGTGCCGATAGACCCCCGCTTCGACGAACGACCAGATCTCCTCCAGCAGGCGCTCCGACTCGGCGAGCTCGAGTCCCATCACGTAGGCGTTGCGCCGGCGGCCGAGGTAGAGCGCAGGGTCGCCCGACACCGGATGCTCGATCACGATCGGATGCGCCGTGCCGACCGAGGTACGCGGATCCGTCGAAGCCGCGAGCCCTTTGCGCACGTTGCCGCCCGAGTCGTAGGTGCCGTCGTGCTTGATATCGAGCGCGAGGACCCGCTCGCGGAGCGCCTTGGGCATTTTCGCCAGCGCGAGCTTCATGCTGGCGAAGCAGGTGTCGCCGCCGTTTGCCGGAATCTCGAGCGAGTAGAGCATCGACGCGTCGGGCGGGTGCGGCAGATAGCTCATGTCGGTGTGCCAGGCGGCTTCGCCGTCGCCCAGAGCCCCGATCGGCTCGCCCTGTGCGTCGAGCACGTTCGAGACGATGTAGACATCCGGATACCCGGGCGGCGATTTGCGACCCGCGCCCTGGTTCGGCGGCGGGTCGAGCGTGCCGAAATGCCGCGAGAAAGCGAGCAGATCGTCGTCGGTCAGGCGCTGGTTGCGGAACAAAATCACATCGTGGCGGTACCACGCGGACCTGATGGCGTCGATTTGCGCGCTCGCCAGCCGAGCGAGATCTATGCCCTGGATTTCGGCGCCGAAGGGCGCCAGCGTACGCAGCTTCAGATCGAGGACGGCGGCCATCGCAGCCGACATCATAGCTAAATACCTAGACGCTTGAATTGCAAAAGTAAGTGATGGGCGCGAAGAGAGCTCGAGCGCCACGCGATACTAGCGCGCGATTCATATTGATTCGGGAGGGCTGGCAAGTGGCTGACATGGTTTTGGTGCTGTGCATTCTGATGAGCGCGTACTTCATACGCGGCATCACGGGCTTTGGCTCCGGGCTGATTTCCATTCCGCTGCTTGCGCTGTCGCAGCCGCTGCACTTTGCGATTCCGCTCGTGCTGGCGCTCGATTTCACGGCGTCGGTGATTCTCGGCAGCACGAACAACAAGAAAGCGAACTGGGGCGAGATCAAGATCCTGCTGCCCGCCGGCATGATCGGCGCCTGCATCGGCGCGTTCGCCCTGCTCAGCCTGCCGAACAAGCCGGTGCTGGTGGCGCTCGGCGCGTTCACGATGTTCGTCGGCTTCCAGAACATTTTCGGCTTGCAGCCCGAGGGCCGCTTGTCGCGCTCCTGGGCCATCCCGGCCGGGCTCGCCGGCGGCAGCGCGGGCGCGCTGTTCGGCGTCGGCTCGCCGCCCTACATCATCTACCTCACCCGCCGGCTGCAGGACAAAGGCGAGGTGCGCGCCACGTTCTCCTGGCTGATCGCCATCGACGGCGGATTTCGCCTCGGCCTGTTCCTGATCGCCGGGCTGCTGCTCGAGCCGAAGCTGCAGCTCGCCTATCTCCTGGGCCTCGTGCCCATGGCGCTCGGCCTCTATGCCGGCAACAAGGTGCATCTCGACATGACCACCGAAGGCATGTTGCGAGTGGTCGGCGTGCTGTTGATGCTGAGCGGCCTGATGCTGTTCTTGAAGGTCGCGACCTGAAGCCCGCACGGGAGAGGACCATGACAGCAAAGTCCATCACGCGCGCCGCCCTGATGCTGCTGGCCGCTGCGGCGGCGCTGTACTCGGCCGGCGCGGCGGCCGAGAAAACGTACGCGTTTTACGTGCTCAACCAGCGCACCATCGGTCTGACGGCGCAATACTGGAACCCGATCCTCACGTACGTAAGCCAGAAGAGCGGAGTGGCGCTCGAATTGAAGCTCGCCAAAACTGCGCAGGAAGGCAACACCAACGCGGAAGCCGGCAAATACGACTTCCTCTACACCAACCACTTCTTCACTCCGGAACGCGACCGCCTCGGCTACCGGGTGATCGCGCGGCCCGCCGGTCCGGGTATCCGATCGCAAATCGTGGTGCCGCTCGATTCGCCGATCAAGACGTTGCAGGACCTCGAGGGCAAGGAAGTCGCGTTCGTGTCGCCGGACGGCTTCACCGGCTACTGGCTGCCGATGGATGCGCTGCTCAAGGCCAACGTGCATATCAAAGTCGTGTTCACCGGCAACCAGGAAGCCTCGTCTGCGCAGTTGAAGGTCAATAAGATTGCGGCCGCCGGAGTGAACAGCTCGGTCATGGCACGCTACGGCCGGCGCGAATCGTTCGAATACCGCGCGCTCTGGACCTCCGAGGTCTACCAGGACCTGTGCATCATGGCGAACCCGAAGACGCCGCCAGCCACCGTCGCCGCGGTGCGCGCAGGCCTGGTCGCCATGGTGAAGGATCCCGAAGGACGCAAGGTATTGCAGGCCGGTGCCGACCTGCTGAAGAGCAACAGCGAGCTCGGTTTCGTCTCCGCCGTCGATCGTGACTACGATAACTACCGGCGGTTCTTCAAGACGTCTAGAGTTCCGCAGGTCAAATAGTCCGGCTCGACCCCCGCGCAGCGACCATGAAAAACATCCGCGTGTTGCGATTCTGGAGAAACTGGGGACTCATTTCACGCTTGATGCTTGCCGTGGGCGTCGCCATCGTCGCCGGCGGGGGCGTGCAGACGGCGCTGCTGCTCGCCGAGGGTGCCACCGAGCATGCTGCCCGCCTGCTGCGCGAGCAGACGGAAACGCTCGCTTTCCTCGCGCCCCTGGTCGCCGATCAGGCGCTGGTGGGTGATTACGAGGCGATCAGCCAGCTGCTGAAGCAGCAGGTCAAGAGAGCGCAGGTCGACCGCTTCGAATGGACCGACCGGGAGGGCAAGACGATCGCCGCCGAGGATTCATCGGCACTTCCCGAAAGACCGGCCTGGTTTGCCCACCTGGTCAACATCGAGCACGGCAAGCACGCCGTCGATGTCACCGCCGGCGGCGTGAACTACGGCAGGCTCAGCTCGGCGATGACGCCGGTGTTTGCCGAGAACCGCCTCTGGCAGCAGTTCGTCAAGCAATTGCAGATTGTCGGCGTCACGCTGTTCCTCATGCTGCAGTTCATCTGGCTGATCTTCCGCGGCAACCTCGGCACCCTGCGCATGCTGGCCGATGGCGCGGACCGCTTCAGCCAGGGCGAACATGCGGTGCGCATCGAGCCCGAAGGCGCACCGGAAGTGGTGCTCGCCGCGGAAGCGTTCAACAACATGGCGAACAACATCGAGAGCCTGATCGCCTCCCTCGGCAAGAGCGAATCGAAGAACAAGCTGCTCGCCACCATCGTCGAGCAGTCGAGCGAGGCCATCTGGACCAAGGACCTCGGCGGCAAGATCACGAGCTGGAACTCGGGCGCGGTCGCCATGTTCGGTTACTCCGCGGTGGAGGTCATCGGGCGCGAGCTCGACGTCTGCGAATCGACGCCCGAGGAGGACCGTGCGCGCGCCCAGCGGCTGCTCGCCGGCGAGAAATTCGCCTATGACGCGCGTGCGCTCACCAGCTCGGGCAGCGCCATCGATGTCCAGGTGGCGGTTGCACCGCTGCTCGACGACGCCAACCGCTGCATCGGCAGCATTGCCGTGGCGCGCGACGTGACGCAGCACAAGCGCAGCGAGGAAGCGCTGCGCCTGGCGCGCGAAGCGGCGGAGGCGGCCAACCACGCCAAGAGCTCGTTCCTCGCCCGCATGAGCCACGAGATCCGCACGCCGATGAACGGCGTGCTCGGCATGACCGAGCTCCTGCTCGAGACCGGGCTCACCAGCACGCAACGCAAGTACGCCGAGACGGTGCAGCGTTCGGGCAAGACGCTGCTCGGCATCATCAACGACCTGCTCGACTTCTCCAAGATCGAGGCCGGCAAGCTCGAGCTCGAGAACGTCGAGATGGACCTGCGCCGCACCATGGAGGACATCGTCGACCTGCTCGCCGAGCGCGCGCGCGCAAAGGGGCTGGAGCTCGCTTGCAGCGTCCCGCCGGACCTCGTCACGCACGTGCGCGGCGATCCGCTGCGCCTTGGCCAGGTGTTCACCAATCTGCTGGGGAACGCGATCAAATTTACCGATCAGGGTTCGGTGGTCCTGCGCGTGGCAAACGTGGAGGAGACGGCGAACCACGTCAGCATGCGCTTCGCGGTAAGCGACACCGGGGTCGGCATCAGTGCCGAGGCGCAATCGCGCATCTTCGAGGAGTTCGCGCAAGCCGACGGTTCGACCACGCGCAAGCACGGCGGCTCGGGCCTCGGCCTGGCGATCAGCAAGCAGCTGGTCGAGATGATGGGCGGCAGCATCCACGTCGAATCGGTGCTGGGCGGCGGTTCGACCTTCAGGTTCACCGCCACCTTCGAAAAGCAGGCGGCCCACCCGCAGGGCGAGCCCTCCGGCGCGCCGCTCGGACTGCTCACCGGAGCGCGTGCGCTGGTCCTCGAAGCAAGCCCGATCAATCGCGGCATCCTGCTCGAGCAGCTGGCGAACTGGGGAATGAATACGCGCGTCGCCGAGACGCCCGAGCAGGTGGTCGAGTTCCTCGCCGATGCCGCCGCGCGCAGCCTGCCCTACGACATCGCCCTCATCGACCTCGGCGTGCCGGGGATGGATGCGTTCGATCTCGCGCGCAGCATCCGCGCGCGCGCCGACGTCGCCAAGGCGCGCCTGATCATGCTCAGCCGCCGCCATGTGGAGATCAGGAGCGCGCGCGAGGCCGGTTTCGACGCCTGCCTGATCAAGCCGGTGCGCCAGACGGTGCTCTACGAATGCCTGGTGAATGCGCTGGCCGGCCACGCGCAGGACGCCGCCGCCTCTGCGCCCCTGGCCGCGCCGGCGAACAACCGCCCGGCGGAAGCCCGCGGCCGCATCCTGCTGGTCGAAGACAACGTCATCAACCAGCAGGTCGCGCTCGGGATACTGCAGATCCAGGGCCACGAGGTCACCGTCGCGAACAACGGCAAGGAAGCGCTCGAGGCGTGCGCGCGGACCGGTTTTGACCTGATCCTGATGGATTGCCACATGCCGGAGATGGACGGCTTCGAGGCAACCATGGAGCTGCGCAAGCGCGAGCAATCCTCCGGAGCCAAGCGCCTGCCGATCATCGCGTTGACCGCCAACGCGATGGCGCAGGATCGCGAGGAATGCCTGAACGCCGGCATGGACGACCATCTCAGCAAGCCGTTCAGCATGCAGACCATGCACGAGATGCTGGCGCGCTGGATGCCCCGGCAGGCGGCTGCCCGGCCGAAGGGCGACCCGGCGGCCCTGCCCGCCAGCGAGCAAGCCGTGATCGACCGGCAGGTGCTCGACTACCTCGCAACGCTGCGCACGAACGGCAAGCCCGAGCTGCTGGCGCGCACCATCAATCTCTATCTTGTGGAATCGCCCAAGCTGGTGCAAAAGCTGAAGCAGGCGGCGGCCGCCAACGATGCGCCCGAGCTCGCACGCTCGGCCCACTCGCTCAAGTCATGCAGCGCCAACGTCGGCGCGCGATTGCTCAGCCGCTACTGCGGCGACATCGAAGCCTCGGCGCGCCGCGACGACACCGAAGAGGCGCGCAAGATCGTCGCCAAGGTCGAGACCGAATACGGTCGCGTACAGTCCGCGCTGAGCGCGGAGTTCGAGCTGCTCGCCGACGGCAAGGTCTAGGAGGCCGCCGCAATGAAAAAGATAATCGCCCTCGCCCTTGGCCTGGCTGCTGCCGCCTGCGCGTGGGGTGAGGAGTGGCCCGCCAAGCCGGTGCGCTTCATCGTTCCTTACCCGCCGGGCGGCGGCACCGACGTCATCGCGCGCATCATGCAACAGCCGCTGTCGGATGCGCTCGGGCACCCGGTCGTGATCGAGAACCGCGGCGGCGCCGGCGGCGCGGTCGGCACCGAGGCGGCGGCGAAAGCCGCCCCGGACGGCTATACGTTCCTGTTCACGCTTTCCTCGCACACCATCAATCCGCTGCTCTACCAGCTCAACTTCGACGTCGAGCATGACTTCGCCCCGGTAAGCCTCATCGTGAGCGTGCCGCAGCTCATTGCCGCCAACCCCGGCGCACCGTTCGAGAGCATGCGCGACATCGTCACCCTGGCGAAACAGCAGCCGGGCAAGGTGTTTTTCGCCTCGGTCGGCAACGGCACGCCCTCGCACATCGCCGGCGAGCTCCTCAAGCTGAAGACCGCCATCGACATCGTCCATGTCCCTTATAAGGGTGGCGGGCCGGCGCTCGCCGACGCGCTCGCCGGCCAGGTGCCGCTGCTGATCGTCAGCATGCCGGCGGCGATGGCCCACGTGCGCGCCGGCAGGCTGCGCGCGCTTGCCGTCACCACCCTGCGGCGCAGTCCCGGCGCCCCCGACATCCCCACGGTGGCCGAGGCTCTGAAGCTTCCGGACTACGAGGTCGATTCCTGGTATGCGATGTTCGCCCCGGCGAAGACGCCGCCCTCGATTGTCGCGCGCATGCATGCCGCGATCGTCAAAGCGGTCCAGGTGCCGACGGTGAGGCAGAAACTGCTCGAGCAAGGCGGCGATCCGGTCGCGTCCACTCCGGAGGAGCTCGACCGCGTCGTCAGGGCCGAGCTGCGCAAGTGGGCCGAAGTCATTCGCGACGCGCACATCAAAGTCGACTGACGCTCCGGCCGCGGGCCGGGAACGTTCCAGCGAGGTCCGCTAAAGGCAAGTAAACTCGCGCCCGCTCTCCATAACAAAACATCGGGCGGGATCGGTGCGCGCGCATCCTTGGGCTGTCCTGATTGCGGCGTGGAACGGGGCAGCATTGGCGCAATCGGACATCGCCTTCGAAGCGCACGCCCAGGCCACCTACATCCGGCAACAGAAGCCGGCTTTCGACGCGCCCTACACCGGCACAAACAGCCTCCTGCCGCAGCGCGAGAAAGGCTACACCTTCACCTCGACGATCTTTCTCGGGGCACGCGCGGGCGACACCGAGTTCTACTTCAATCCGGAATTCGTGTCGGGCGCCGCCCTGTCCGGGCTCCACGGCCTGGGAGGTTTTACGAACGGCGAGAACCAGCGCGGCACCGGCAGCGAGATTCGCGGCTACCGGGCGCGCGCTTTCGTGCGCCATGTCTGGAACCTCAGCGGCGAGCTCGAAGAGCAGGCATCGGATCAGAACCAGGTCAAGACGCGCTACGCGGCCGAGCGCATCGTCCTCACGGCGGGAAATGTCTCGGTCTTGGATGTCTTCGACGTGCTGGAGTACAGCCACGACGCACGCACCCAGTTCATGAACTGGGCATCGACGACGTACGGAGCGTGGGACTATCCCGCCGACGCGCGCGGCTATACCTGGGGTGCCGCGCTCGAGTACATCTCGCCGCGTTGGCAGGCGCGCGTCGGTCGTTTCCTCGTGCCGGTGGAGTCCAACGGATTAAAGCTCGATCACAAGTGGCGTGAGCACTACGGCGATGTGGCCGAATTCGAGGTTCCGTACAAGCTCGCCGGACGCAGCGCTATCGCGCGGGCAATGGTGTTTCGCAACCGAGTGAACGCTGGCGCTTTTGACGACGCAATTGCGGCCGGCTCGCCGCCGGACGTTGCCGCCGTGCGAAGGACGCAAACCAAGAGAGGATTTGGATTGAGCACTCAGGTGGAGGTCACCGAGGCAGTGGGCGCCTTTATTCGCGCGGGCTGGAGCGATGGCAAGACCGAGACCTTCATGTTCACCGAAATAGACCGCTCGTTATCGATAGGGACTCTCGTGAAAGGGAGTGCCTGGGGGCGGCCTGAGGATAAGCTGGGCGTCGCGGCGTATGTGCACGGCCTTTCGCAGGCGCATCGCGACTATCTTGCCAACGGTGGCCTCGGATTCTTTCTTGGAGACGGGCAGCTCAATTACGGTACTGAGCGAATTGTGGAGATGCTCTACAACCTGGGCATTACGAAGGCATTGTCAGCCTCGCTGGGATACCAGCGGGTCGAGAATCCCGGCTATAACCGCGACCGCGGCCCTGCGGACGTTTTCGCGCTGCGCCTTCATGCACAGTTTTAGAACAGAAGCCCGGTTTCGACGATAAGTCGCGCCGGGTTGGTGGCATGACGACGAGGCGCAGCGCGCGATCACCGAGGGCGTCCCGCGCGCTGAATCAGCTCACGACCCGGGTCACCAGGGAACTCGCTCCCGGGGCGCCGCCCGCCGGAGAGAGCAATGTCAGCGTCAGCACGCGCGCCACGCGCACCTTCGAACCGGCCTTGACCGCGACCTCGCCGTTTTTCGGCACCGGCGCGCCGTCCACCTCCGTCTGCTGGTCCGACAGCGGCCGCAGCCTGAAGCCATCGGGGAAGCGGCGCAGCTCGAAGTGCCAGCGGCTGATTTGCAGCGCGCGCTGCGGATCCTCCAGCGTGAGGACGACGTCGTTGGCCGCGGCGCCTTCGTGCTCGCGCAGCCGGCCGAAGCTGATGATGTCCTGATCGGGCAGCCGGCGCTCATCGGCCGTCTCCTCGATGCGGATGTGCGTCGGGAAGAGCTCGCGGTCGCGCCAGTCGAGCACGAACAGCTCGACCTGCCGCGGGACGCCTTTCAGCTCGGCCGCGCCGACCGCGCAGCACTTGAGGCGATGGGCGGCGGAGGACTCCTGGAACATCTCGCGCGTCAGGCGGATCTCGCCCGGTTCGGCGCAGCCCGCGACGCGGGCGCAGAGATTCACCGCATCGCCGCTCACCGCCACGCCGTCGGTCAGCACCGGGCCCCAATGCGCGCCGATGCGCAGCCGCAACTGATGGTCGCGCGAGCGCGCCGCGTTCGCCCGCGACACGGCGCTCTGCAGCTCGATCAGCGCGCCGATCGCCGCGTCGGCGGCCGGGAACGTGAGAAATGCCCCATCCCCGGCCGTATCGACCAGGCGGCCATGATGGCGGCCCAGACATTCGCCCGCCAGGTCGACGTGCAGTTGCTGCAGTTGTCGGCCCGCAGCGTCGCCGAACCGTGCGAAATATTGCGTGGAGCCGACCATGTCAGAGAAGGCAAGCGCCGCGTGCCGCTGGAAACGGCGCGTCAGCTGCTGTTGCAGCTCGTTCTGCAGACGAATGATTTCCGCCATGCTGAGCGTGCTGAAATCTTGCATGCACGGCCACCTTACCGCGCCGTGGGAGCACTGACAAACCGCTATACTGCTCGGTGCAACGCGCCGCCAAAAAAAGGGGGGAATCATGGGGCTGCGGCTGAAATTCAACCTGGTGCTGCTGGTCATGTTCTCGCTCGGACTCGGCACGTCGGCCTACATCTCGTACGAGCTGCTGCAAAGGAACGCGCGCGACGAGGTGCAGCGCAGCGCGGGGCTGATGATGGAAGCGGCGCTGTCGATGCGCGCCTACACGGTCGGGCAGGTGCGCCCGCACCTGCGCGTGGTCGAGGACGAGTTCCTGCCGCAGAGCGTGCCGGCGTTCGGCGCGACCGAGATCATGAATCAGATGCGCAAGACGCATCCCGATTACACGTACAAGGAAGCCGCGCTCAACCCGACGAATCCGCGCAACCGCGCGACCGAATGGGAAGCCGACATCATCAATGAATTCCGCAACTTCTCGGAGCGCAAGGAGCTCGCCGGCACGCGCCCCACGCCGAGCGGCCCATCGATGTTCCTTGCGCGCCCCTTGCAGATCAAGGACGGCGCCTGCCTCGTGTGCCACACCAACGCCAACACCGCGCCGCCGGCGATGGTGAAGGTGTACGGCATGAACAACGGCTACGGCTGGAAGCTCGGCGAGGTGATCGGCGCCCAGATCGTCTCGGTGCCGATGACCGTGCCGATCGAGAAAGCGAACCACGCCTTCTACGTGTTCATGGGTTCGCTTGCCGCGGTGTTCGTGACGGTGTTCATCATCCTCAACGCCATGCTCTCGCTGCTCATCGTGCGCCCGATGCGCACCATGGCGGCGGCGGCCGACCGGATCAGCGTCGGCGCGCTGGACATCCCGGAGCTCGCGGAATCGGGCAAGGACGAGGTCGCTCTGCTCGCGAAGTCGTTCAACCGCATGCGCCGCAGCCTCGAGAAGGCGCTCCGGCTGATCGACGAAAAATAGGGCAGCCGCCAACCGGTGAGCACCGACGTCGCCCTGCCACCGGGCTATGCCCTCAGCGACTACCGCATCGAGTCGCTCCTCGGCGCAGGCGGCTTCGGCCTGACCTACCTCGCCACCGACACCAACCTCAACCTGAAGGTCGCGATCAAGGAGTACCTGCCGACGGACTGGGTGGAGCGCGCCCCCGACCTTTCGGTGAAGTCGAAGTCGCAGGAGGGGCTCGAGACCTTCAACTGGGGGCGCACCCGCTTCCTCGAGGAGTCGCGCACCCTCGCCTCGTTCCATCACCCGAACATCGTGCGCGTGATGCGTTATTTCCTGGCGAACGAGACTGCCTACATGGTGATGGAGTTCGTCGCCGGCCTGCCGCTGCACGAGTGGATCCGCAGCCGCCGGCCGCTCGACGAGCGCACGGTGCTCGGCATCGCGCTGCCGCTGCTCGACGGCCTGGAGGTGGTGCACGCGGGCGGCTTCCTCCACCGCGACATCAAGCCTGGCAACATCTTCATCCGCGGCAACGGCAGCCCGGTGCTGATCGACTTCGGCTCGGCGCGCACCGCGGCCGCGAACACCGAGCTGACGACCATCGTCTCGCCGGGCTTCGCGCCGGTCGAGCAGTACGACTCGCGTGGCGGCCAGGGGCCCTGGAGCGATATCTATGCGCTCGGCGGCGTGCTCTACTGGATGGTGACCGGCCAGCCGCCGATCGAGGCGCCGGCGCGCGCCTTCTCCGATCCGATGGCTCCCGCGGTCAAGTCGGCCGACAGCTCGCGCTTCGGCCAGCCGCTCCTGAAGGCGATCGACTGGGCGCTCACGCCGTCCAAGGACGCCCGGCCGAAGTCGGTGGCCGAACTGCGGGGCGCGCTGCGCGGCGCCCCGCTCTCCACGCTCGCCACCGCTGTCGGCGCGCCAGGGTCCAACCCCACATTTCCTCCCACGGAGCGGATCGTTCCGCCGGCCCCGCAAGTGGACGGCGACACGCTGGCCAAGCTGGTCGCCGAGCTCGCCGAGCACATCGGGCCGATCGCCGACAAGCTGGTCAAATCACAGCTGCGCAAAGGCCTGTCGCTTGCGCAGATCGTCGACAAGGTTTCGTCCGAGATTTCCGACCCGAAGCTGCGGACGGCGTTCGTCTACAAGTTCGGCGTGCAGAAGTCCAGCGTTGCCACCCCGCCGGCGCCCGCGTCGCGCGTGGTGAGCGAAGCGGTGCCGTCCCAGCAGCGCTTCACCCCGGCGCAGCTCGAGAAGGCGGAAACGGATCTCGCCCAGCACCTCGGCGCGGTGGCCCGCATCGTCGTCAAGCGCGCGGCCGCGAAAGCGCGCGACCTGCCCGAGCTCTACCTCCTGCTCGCCGACGAGATCGAGGACCCGCACGAAAAGAAGCGCTTCATCAGGAAGGCGATCTCCGTCGCGCGCAGGTAACTAGGTGCCGTAAAGGCGCCGCAACACTTCGCCGTTGATCGTGAAGCTCTGCTCCCTCCCGGGGAAAGCGCCGCTGCGCACTTCTTCAGCGTAGCGCTTCAGCGCATCGCGGATCGCCTCACCGGCCTCCGCGTAGCGCTTCACGAACGTCGGGGTAAAGCCGCTGAAGAGACCCACGACGTCGTGGAACACCAGCACCTGGCCATCGCAGTGCGCGCCCGCGCCGATGCCGATGGTCGGAATGCCGACGCGGCTCGTCACGAGCTTCGCCAGCTCCGCCGGCACGAGCTCGAGGACGACGCCCCAGCAGCCGGCGCGCTCAAGGGCGACGGCCCCTTCGACGATGCGCCGTACGCTCTCCTCGTCCTTGCCCTGCAGCCGGTAGCCGCCGAGCGCCGAGGCGGTCTGCGGCGTGAGGCCGACATGCCCGAGCACCGGAACGCCGGCCTTGACGAGCGCCTCGACGACCGGAGCCACTTCCACGCCGCCCTCGAGCTTGACGGAATCCGCCCCCGCGTCCTTCATCAGCCGCGCCGCGCTCGCGAGCGCCTGCTGCGCGCTGGCATAGGAGAGAAACGGCATGTCGCCGATCAGGAAAGCATCCGGTGCGCCGCGCCGCGCGGCGCGCGTGTGATGCACCATGTCGTCCACGGTCACCGGCACCGTGGAGTCGTAACCCAGCACGACCATGCCGAGCGAGTCGCCGACCAGAATCAGCTCGACTCCCGCCTCGGCGACCAGTCGCGCGGTCGGAAAGTCGTAGGCGGTGAGCATCGCAAGATGCTCGCCCTTCTTGCGCTTCAGCTCGAGAACCGTGGGCTTCTTCACTTGGCTCCTCCGTCGATCTTGATTCCGGCGTCCAAAAGCAGATATCGAAGCGTATTCTTGCACGCAGCGCATGATCCCCACCCCGCCATCGTGAACCGTGCCGGATTGACGTTATGTGTCGCGCTCGCGCCATGTGCGATGTGTTCGGCTACCAGCGCGGCACCCGGGCGTACGCGCAGTGCGCGACCGAAGCCGAAAAGGCGCAGTGGCGCGAAGCGCGCTCTGCGCGCGCGAGAGTGAACTGCGGACTACGCACTCCAGACTGGAGCAGCAATACGC
>Ga0075426_10001798_pt1 | contig 15306 bp, 20 predicted proteins | sample SoiMethybrSBSTD5_FD_75304 | JGI IMG/M metagenome (GOLD analysis project Ga0075426, IMG submission 75304) | Bulk soil microbial communities from a Populus tree surrounding site in Tennessee, USA - Soil MetaG P. TD hybrid SBSTD5 | ecosystem: Environmental > Terrestrial > Soil > Tree plantation... | reverse complement strand
AGGAACAGAAAGGCCGCCCCGGGATTGAACTTCGATTTCACCACCAGCGCAGTCGGGTAAGCGCTGACTTTTTTGGCGCATCTTTAGTTACTGGAGGCAAATCCCTCCGGTCAGCGAAGTACTGCTCCAGTTTACGGCTGGCCAGATCACTGGCTTCGGCCAAGACTTTCTCGTCCTGCTTTTTCAGCTTTTTCCAAAAGAGCTTCATTTTTCCGGGACCTGCTGCGTCGGCAACTATAGTAGCCCATTCGCATCATGCTGGATGCCGAATTCGTAGGCCCAACGGCTGGTTGGCCACCCTTGCGCGACTCACAACAGAGGCTACACCACCCTTCCTCTCTTCCCAAAATCTCGCTGGCGACTCAACAAATTGCAACAAATGCCGATATCTATAGGAAGCTGGTAACTCTTTCAAGGAGTTTGATGTTCGGCCAGGAATTTAAAATTTTGGTGGCTGACGATTCTCTGATCTACACCAAGCTGATCCAGCAAACTCTTTTGTCGGATCGGCATACGCTATTGTTCGCCAGAAATGGCGTGGAAGCCATCGATTTATTTGCGGAGCATCAGCCATCGCTGGTCATCACCGACTGGATGATGCCCAAAGTCGACGGGTTGGAGCTGTGCCGCAACATCCGCAGCAGTTTCCCGCAAGTCCATTCGGTCTCGTTCCCGGAATATGCACCCACCCAAAACCGGGGAAGGATGCGGCACTCAGGCATCTAACCTGTGTCATCCTGAGCGGAGTAACTGCTTCGCTCCGCGAAGGAGCTACGGAGTCGAAGGACCCTTCGGCAAGCTCAGGGCAGGCTCTGCTGTTAGTCTGCGCCAAGATGAACGTCGAAAGGCATTCTCACGATGCCGCCTGTACAGTGAGAATTCCCTGAAGCGCTGTTGCCGATCCGAACGGACAGCAGGTCCTTCGACCGCGTTGTCGTCCGCTTCGCGAACGACAACTTCGCTCAGGATGACAGAGGTGAGGTGGGACGGATGGCGTCCAGTACCCACTGGCAACGTCCTCCCAAACGCTATCCATCCACATCGAGTGTTGGATTTCGTGTCAGTGAGCGCAAGCCCACGAAAGTAGGCACCAGCAATTTCCAAAACGGGAATTGGCTCAAAGGCCAAGCACGTCCTTTTCCGTTCTTTTCGAGCATGGGCGGGGTTGGACGCTGCCACTGCCGGAGCGGGCACGTTCTCGGCCCCCCCTTCTCAAAACCAGGAGGGATTGGGCACCCCCGGGGTGGAGCGGTCTGCAGCGAAGCTGTAACCCGTGCGCACAACATCGGGGTGGCGCGACAGTGGATTTCTGCTAGGAGTGATGATAGGTTATGCGAGGTTCAACCCCACAGGAGGACACTGTCCTATGTCTCTCAGTAAGCACCTTTTCGGCTTGGTTTTGTTGGTCGCAGTCACATCCACCTTGTTTGCAGTCCCGCAAGAAAGCGCAAAGCAAGACATGAAAGATGCCGGGCACGACACTAAACAGGCGGCCAAAGATGCCGGACACGGCACTAAAGAGGCAGCCAAAGATGTCGGACACGGCACTAAAAAGGCCGCCACACATACCGGCCGAGCAGTGAAGACCGGCACCACAAAAACCGGGCACGAGATCAAGAAGACCAGCAAGAGCGCCGCGCACAAAACCGCACACAAGACAAAAGAAGGAGCACAAAAGGTCGAGGATAAGACTCAGCCAAAACCATAAAATGCGATGTGGGGCCGAGAGCGTGGGCCAGAATGACTGCGTGCGCCGTTCAGTTCGAGCGTCGGATAGGCGATTCACTGCTAGCAGCACGCATGCTGTAGAACGACGGTAATCTCCCCAGGTCGCGAACTGCGCATCAAAATAGGACGATGCGGCTCCGGCTGATTTTCGCGATTACATTCGCCTTTTGTGCGGTGGCTTTGTGTTCGTCGGCTGCACAAGACAATTCCCCGGCCGGAGATTCACACGCCAGTGTGCACGAGGTCAGGGCCAATCATCTGCAAAGCGCGACGCTCAGCCGGGATGAGCGTTCGTTGATTATCACGACAGCACTCCATACCAAAGTCCGGCTGCGATCCCAACGCGACTGCTCTCATCTTGTCCATGCGATCTACGAGCACGCTGGTTTCCCGTACAGCTATGCGCCGTCGTCAGAAATTTACGCGGGCATCGAGGAATTCCAGCGCGTCAAGAAGCCGCAAGCCGGTGATCTGGTGGTTTGGCAAGGGCACGTCGGTATCGTCACCAAGCCGCGTGAACATCTTTTCTTCAGCTTCCTGCGTTTCGGGCCCGGGACTGACGATTATGAAGCGGCGTATTGGAAGCAGCGAGGGCGTCCCCGGTTTTATCGCTACATTAAACAACTCTGCACCGAATGCGATAACCAACGCTCGCGGCGACTGGTGAACGTCAACAGATAACAACTTGTAACGTCGCTTCAGCAATAGCGCTCAGGCCTGAGTTCTTCAGGTAATAGCAACCGGACCCAGCCTCAGTAGAATAGGTTTGTGCTCGCGCACAACCTCGCATTTTCGCCGCTGGTGGATGACAGCTTCTTTCAGCAACTGCCTGCAGCTCCAGCTGTTTTCCTGCTGAAGGGAGACGGCGAGCCATATGTCAGCAAGACCGCCAACTTGCGCCGACGGCTACAGCGCCTACTGGGGCCGCCAGCGGAACATAGCAAGCGACTGAATCTTCGCGACCGGGTGCGCGAAATTGAATTTTCGCTGACCGGCTCTGATTTCGAATCGCAGCTGCTGCTCTATCGGTTATTACGCAAGACTTTCCCTACAACATACGCCGCGCGCCTGCGGCTGCGGCCCGCGCCTTTGGTGAAGTTGCACTTGGATAATGCCTATCCCAGGGCTTCGGTGACCACGCGGTTGGGAAAACTACCTCCGAATGATCCTGGAGTTGCGGGCGTGCATGCTCTAATCGGCAAAGCAAACTTTTACTACGGCCCATTTCCCTCGCGTGCCGCCGCCGAAAAGTTTGCCAGCGATGCGCTGGATTTTTTCAAGATGCGCCGCTGTGTCGAAGAACTCAATCCCGACCCTGCGTTTCCCGGCTGCGTGTATTCCGAGATGAAGATGTGCCTGGCGCCCTGCTTCAAAGGCTGCAGTGATGAGGAATACAGCGCCGAAGTCACCCGCGTCCGGGAATTCCTGGGAACTCGCGGCGAGTCACTTGTACGAGAACTCTCCGAGCAGCGCGAACAGGCCTCGGCAGCCCTGGCATTCGAAGAAGCGGCTACGATCCACACCAGAATCGAAAAGCTGAAGCCGCTCATCTCGCAATTGCCCGAGATCATTCGACGAATCGATCAGCTGGACGGAGTCATAGTGCAGCCGAGCGCAGTTCCGGGGTCGGTATGTTTGTTGCGGTTTCAACAGGCGCGACTCATAGGACCGTTGCTTTTCAATGTCGAACACGCACCGGAATCAGCGGGTCCCGACGGGCTTGGGCCGCGGTTCCAAGGCAAGCCGCAAACTATGGAATCTCGGGTCCAGGAAGCGATTTCCGCGTTCGATCCGGGCGCCACCTGTACGACTCTCGAACGCAACGAACAGCTCGCGCTACTGAAGCGCTGGTACTACCGTTCTCATCGCATCGGAGAGATTTTCTTTGCCGACGATAAAGGATCATGGCCGCTGCGTCGAATGGTGCGCGGGGTCGGCCGCGTCTACAAGGGTGAGAAGTCAGAAGAATTTTCTGCGACCCAGCTTCCTGCTCCGCCATCTTAGACCGCTGAGACCATCCCACATGAATGACGAATCTCTTCGCAAGCATGTTGTTGAACTACTCGATGGCGGACATGCTCACGCCACCTTCGACACCGTGATCAAAGACTTTCCTGCAGAGTTGCGAGGGGAAGTTCCCCGCGGCCTGCCGCACTCGGCCTGGATGCTGCTCGAGCACATGCGCCTCGCACAATGGGACATCCTGGACTTCAGCATCAATCCGAAATACAAGGCGATGAAGTGGCCCGAAGATTACTGGCCGAAAACGCCCGCGCCACCGGATGCCGCATCATGGGAGAAGAGCATAAAGTTGTTTCGTGACGATCTCGACAGGATGAAGAAGCTGGTCAGTGACCCGAAAACTGACTTATTCGAGAAACTCGCCTGGGGAAAAGGCCAGACTATCCTCCGTGAGGCGCTACTGGTCGCCAACCACAACTCACATCACCTTGGACAGATGATTGACGTGAGAAGACTGTTGGGCATCTGGAAGCCATAGGTGCGGATTCTGCAGGTCAAGTTTGTCCTTGATTGAGTGTTTCCGGAACACCACTTTCAGTTGCTTGCGCCACCGCTCATCCAGGGCGAGTAGCGACCATTCGATCTCCGAAGAAATGTAATGCAACAAAGTGTCGGTAGCAGGATGGACATGCAAAGCCGGTGCAACCATCAGGAGTAGTGGCGGCTGTGGAGAGAGTTCCCGCCCGGCAAAATAACCGAATTTCTGGAACTCGCCTCGTTCATGATGCCAGGCCACGCGCGACCAATAGTCGATTCCCTGGAGCGGCAGATGAATGTCCTCATCGGCCTTAAGCTCCAAAACCGCAAGGCGGCCCTCACGCGTGAGTGTAAGCACGTCGATCATGGCGCGATCACAGGCAGAAAAAGCGGGCACCTGCGAGTACCGCCAACGCGGGTCAAGCTGGCTGTCGAGGGCGGAGATGTCTTTCACTACCAAAGACTCCAGCCAGCGCTCGGGATGCAGTCGCCACCAACGGCATTCCCGCGGCCCATCAGAGTGACGGACTTCGCCAATATTCCGAACCAACTCTTCAAAAGCCCCAAGGCTGTTGTCGTCCAGCAGTCGCTGGGCTGAGCCAACTCCAAACACCAGTTCAGGAACGTTAAAGTTCCCGGGCTGAAATGAGAGGCGTGCGCGCGCAAATTCCAGGCCATGACAGCGAAAGGCAACTTGCGACGGGGAGATGGCCGCAATATCGGCCTCAGGCATGATGCTTTGCACCAGGGAAATGGGGCCCTGGAAACGGGAATAGATCATCTCCTCATCCGAGCACTGCACCAGGCGGGTTGCAATGTTCCCGCGGTCAAGAAGCTCTATACGACTGAGTTCTTCATCGCGTTCTTCGAGTTCGTATAGTTCCCACTTTGCCGCGGCGCGGTCCAGATGGGTCATGCGCGTGCGAAGCAACGCAGAGCATCCAGCGGGAACGAACAGCTTCAATCCTTCGATGACGGCCCGGCCGGCATGCGCCTTCCGGCACACATCCAGCCATAGGATTCCAAACGTCAATGCTGCATCAATTGAGCCCTGCAACTCCTGACGGTTGACGCCAAATACGGCAAAACCCGATTGCCCGCGCCGTAGCAGCCCCCGCGTGTAAATCGGTCCGAACGATTTCTCCAAATCAACCGCGGTGGTGAGATCTGCCAGAACTAGATCAGGAAATTTCTTCCTCAACACGCGTTGCAAAAGGCGCTGGTACCCGACCCGCACAGCGCGTTTGCCGGATACAGTCCGGCGATCTCGCTCACGGCAAATATCGAGCTTGGCCGGCCGCTGCTGACCCATCTTCTGTACCGTGACCCGAAGGGTTTCTCCCTTGTTTTCGACGTCTAGAACACGCCGAACAATGTTTCGCTCTTCCGACCAGAAGTGCAGCAGGCATTTGTTGGCTTCGCCTGAGACCGAGAACTTTGACTGGCTCAAGTCAAAAATCGCAGAGCCGTCTTCGATCACCACAGCCGCGTTGCTTCCGGCGAGAAACTCTTCCAGCACCCTGGCCACACTTTGAGAAGTCATCCCAGGCAGTTTTTCAGAAAGCCATGCGCCTGTCTGTGACGAATGAACATTGAAATCGGCCATCGGCTGATTATGAACGCCGGGGAGTTCAGAGAACTTACGTGCTCTCTGCCACTCACCCCTGAGGCCCGGATTCGATGTGGGATAATGGATTGGCCCGAGTCTTTCACCGTCCGCGAACATCTAATTCATTCGAGCCTTCGAGTTCAGCAATGAGTCAAAATTCTTTTTTCTTTCAGCACTATGGCGTCACCGAGAACGATCTGGAACGCTATTTAGGCGCGGCGCTTTCGGCCGGCGGCGATTACGCAGACCTTTATTTTGAGTATCTTTCCTCGACGTCTCTGAGTGTGGATGAATCCATGGTGAAATCCGCCTCGCAGGGGATCTCAGCGGGATGCGGGGTTCGCGTCATCTCCGGCGAGCGCACGGGCTATGCCTACACGGACGATCTTTCTTCCGCCCGCGTTCTGCACGCGGCGCGAACCGCTGCGCTGATTGCCAGCGGCCCCGCGAAGACTCCCAGCGCAGGATTTCAACAGAAACCGGCGCGCAGCCTTTATCCAGTGACTTTACCGTCGGTGGACGCCGAGATTACAGCCAAGGTTGAACTGGTAATGCGTTCCGACCGCGCCGCCCGAGCTTTCGATTCAAAGATCAAAGAAGTGCGGGCCAACTACGCGGATGAGTTGCGGCAGATACTGGTTGTGGGTTCTGACGGCACTTTCGCCGAAGACTCCCAGCCGCTTGCGCGCCTGAACGTCTCTTGCATTGCGAAAAATGAGACCAATTCTGCGCGTGGAAGTGCAGGCGGCGGAGGCCGGGTGGCGCTGGACTTCTTCTTTGGAGAGAAGACGCCAGAGTTCTTTGCCCGCGAGGCTGCGCGCCAGGCCGTGCTTCAACTGGATGCCCGCGAAGCACCGGCGGGAGACATGGAAGTCGTGCTCGGTCCGGGTTGGCCGGGCGTGCTGCTGCACGAAGCGGTTGGCCACGGGCTGGAAGCCGACTTCAATCGCAAGCAGACATCAGCTTTTGCCGGGCTGATCGGCAAGAGAGTCGCCAGCGAGAAATGCACGGTGGTCGATAACGGCACCATGCCCTGGCGGCGTGGTCGCTCAACGTGGACGATGAGGGCCATCACACGCAGGAAACGGTTCTGATCGAAAAAGGCATCCTGAAGGGCTACTTGAGCGACAAACTTTCCGCGCGGCTGATGGGCATCGCCGACACCGGCAACGGGCGCAGAGAGAGCTATGAGCACATCCCCATGCCGCGAATGACTAACACCTACATGCTCGCCGGCGACGACGCTCCCGAGGACATCATTCGTTCGGTGAAGCGTGGGATTTACGCCGTGAATTTTGGCGGGGGCCAGGTGGATATCACCAACGGCAAGTTCGTCTTCTCGGCGTCAGAAGCATACCTGATTGAAGACGGACAGGTTACAGCGCCGATCCGGGGTGCGACACTGATCGGCAACGGGCCGGATGCGCTAACTCGAGTTTCGATGGTCGGCAACGATCTGAAGCTCGACGAAGGCATTGGCACCTGCGGCAAAGACGGGCAGGCCGTGCCGGTTGGTGTTGGTATGCCGACCACCAAGCTGGATCGCCTGACGGTGGGTGGAACCGCCCGCAAAGACAGTGGCGGGTTCATGCAGTGAATTTCCTTCACATTCTGTCATTCCAAACACAGCGGAATCATTCGCTCGCGAATGATTCCAAAGTCGAGGAACCTGCTTTTTCATCGCATATACAAGGCGTTGGTCGAAATGGCAGATGATATCTATCCCGTTGAACTGAAGAAGAAAGTTCGTGCTCCTGGCGGTTGTCGCCACGGCCTTATAATAACCTCGCCCGTTCCCCCTGTGCCGTAAGTATGTCCACTGCTTTCTTATCAAACGACACGAACGTCTCCGCGCCGAGCCAGCGCCCTTCGTAAGCAATAACTCCGTCTGCAAAGTCGCCACCTGCATCCAGCACGGCCACACCTGCTTCCACCGCGGGCCGGTTCATTTCAACGTTGGCTGTGGCAAGCAACGCGCGGATCGCTGCCGCGGCGGCGGCTGGCGCCAAGCCATAGACCCGCCGTAACACCCACACAAACTCACACAAGGATGGCACCGCGACCGCAATCATTTTGGCGCTGCGCAGCAACTTGGCGGCAACGGCTGCCTGCTTTGGGTCGTCGCGGACGGCTGCTCGCACCAGGACGTTTGTGTCCACTGTGACATTCATTTTTTCCCCGCCATCTTCTCATCAGACCAGCCGCGAGCGGCAGCCTCATTCAATTCTTCAATCGTGGCGGTCTTTTTCGTTTTTCCAGCCAGAGAACCGATAAAGGCATCTATTGTTCCCTCGGCACGCGCTGCGCGGATGACGCCCTGGCTGTCGGGAATCAAATCCAATTCAATCTTGTCGCCGGGCTTGACGCCAAGATGTTGCATTACTTTCCTCCGAAATGTCACCTGGCCCCTTGCGGTTACGGTCAATCTGGTCATAACCCCTCCCAGCGGGTAGTCATCATTGTAATGCATAATTGCATTATCATTCAACTGGTGCCCCAAAACTGCTTTTCTGTGCTCCGTCGGGCGAGTTGCAGACGCACGAATCTCCATCTGGGATAATAGAGGTTATGTCTTCTGTGCAGCTTGAAACTCCGGCTCCTCAAATCGAAACTGAACTCAAGCAACTTGCCCAGGACATCATCCGCCGGGCAATGACGCAAGGTGCATCCGCTGCCGAATGCGTGATTCGCGAAGGCGACGAGTTCTCCACGCTGGTGCGGCTCGGCCAAGTGGAAACCCTGAAGGAATCAGGATCGAAAGCCATTGGCGTGCGGGTGTTTTATGGACAGCGGTCCGCCAGCACCTATTCCAGCGACTTCAGCCGCGCCGGTCTTGACCGAATGCTCAAGTCCGCGCTGGAGTTGGCCAAGATTACCTCCGAAGATCCGTTTGCTGGAATTCCCGAGCCGTCGCAGCTCGGCTCGATTCCCGGCAATCTCGACCTTTATTACCCGGACGTGTACTCGCTGCCGGGGCCGGAGCGGATCGACTACGCCCGCCGCGCGGAAAAAGCCGCACTCGATTTTGATCCGCGAATCAAAAATTCTGAAGGCGGCTCATTCGACGCCGCCACCGGACATAAGATTTTTGCGAATTCCAACGGTTTTCTAGGCGAGTATCGGCGGTCGTACTGCTCGGTGGCGGCGATCCCGATCGCACAGGACGAGAATGGCGCCATGCAGCGTGATTACTGGTTTTCGGTGGCGCGAAACTTAGGCCGGCTTGAGCCGGCTGAGCATGTCGGCAAAGTTGCCGCTGAGCGCACCTTACGCCGCTTGGGCGCCCGCAAAGTCAAAACTCAGCAAGTGCCCATCATTTTCGATCCGCTGGTTGCGACCACGATCCTGGAACACATTTTTGAAGGGGTGAATGGCGATTCGGTCTACCGCGGCGCGTCTTTCCTGGCAGGGAAATTGGGCCAGAAGATCGCGGCGGAGCAAGTCAATGTGATCGACGACGGCACCATGCCCGGGGGCTTTGGCACCAGCCCATTCGACGGCGAGGGCATCCCCACACGGCGGACCATCGTTATTGAAAATGGAGTGCTGCACTCTTATTTGCTGAACACCTACACGGCAAAGAAGCTTGGATTGCAGACGACCGCAAACGCCTCTCGCGGACTGGCCGGCACTCCCGGTATCGGTCCAGGCAATTACTTCCTGAAGCCGGGAACCAAAACGCCGCAACAACTCATCGCGGGCGTGAAAGATGGGCTCTACGTTACCGAATTCATGGGTATGGGAGTGAACCTGGTCACTGGCGATTATTCACGCGGCGCATCTGGTCAATGGATATCGGGAGGCGAACTGGCTTTTCCGGTGGAGGAGATTACGGTCGCGGGTAACCTTAAAGACATGTTCATGAATATCTCTGAGATCGCAAATGATCTGGAATTTCGCGGCTCAGTGGCTGCACCCACGCTACGCATCGATGGCCTGACCGTGGGGGGCGAGTAGCCTGGTGCGCTTCGCCAGAGTCGTCTTTCTAATCGCTGGAATCTGGGGCTTGCTGGTACTTACGCCCCTGTATTTTGCATTCGATATCATCGGCCAGAAGGATCCTCCGGCCATCACGCATCCCAGTTTTTACTTTGGATTTGTAATTGTCGCAATTGCCTGGCAGATCGCATTCCTGTTCATCGCCCGTGATCCCGTGCGCCTGCGGCCGCTGATGGTCCCCGCGATGATCGAAAAATTCGGATACGTAACTACACTGGTTGTGCTGGCTTTGCAATCGCGGGTACGCGGTTCGGAGGCTGTAGTTGTCGCTGCCGACCTGCTGCTTGGCATTCTATTCGTTGTCGCCTACCTCAAGACCAGTGATACAGCAGTGCGTCCTGAGCAGTAGTACACAATAGCCGCGCACACAAAGCCACAATCGGAACGTGGGCGCTCTGCTTCCGGGCTAACAAGACGCCATTGGAACGAATCTCTCAAGGCAACTTCCGTCAAATCAATTCCCGCCTAGAATGAGGCAATACTCCCGCGAAGGGCATCTGATGAAGCGAGTTTCGGTTTGCTCAGTTCTGTGTTTCGCGCTGTGCTCATGGGTGAGCGCTGCCGATAATGTTGATGAGAGCAAGATTCTGGCGCTTGAAAATGCCTGGAACCAGGCACAAATGCATCACGACGCCAGCGCCTTGGATCAATTGCTTCCGCCCTCGTTCGTCTATACGGATTACGACGGGACAGTCATGAACAAGGCCGAGTTCCTGGCTGATTTGAAAAATCCTGACTACCAAGCGGCTCTGGTCGTAAACCAAAACGTAAAGGTATCTTCCTATGCCCAGGCCGCGGTGGTAACTGGGACCTATCACACCAAGGGAAAATACAAGGGAAAACCATTCGAGCACTGGGGCCGGTTCACCGATATGTGGGTATTCCAGGACGGTATGTGGCAATGCGTCGCGAGCCACACCACGTTAGTGAAGAAATAGCCGGAGTCCTGCACAACCACTACAATCGGAGCATGGGCGGTCTGCTCCCGTCTTCACAGCTGGCTCCGGAACGCGATACCAGCAAACGGGCGATCCTTGTCGGCATCGCGGTTATTGTCATGCTGGCTGGCATCCTTGCGTTCGTCATGCGTCAACCCCCGCGAACTGCGGCGGCCCCCCCAGCGTACGCAGCCAACCTGAAATTCAGTGACTTGAGGATGAGCCAGGCACAGAACTTTGTGGGCGCCACGGTGACTTACGTTGACGGCACCCTAACAAATGCCGGCGACAAGAGCGTCACCCACGCAGACGTGAAGGTTACGTTCAAAGACTTTTACAGCCAGGTAGCCCAGATCGAACACGTCCCGGTGAAGGTGTTGCGCACCACTGGGCCTTATCCGGATGCCGTGGATCTTGCCGACGCGCCCCTGGGCCCCGGCCAGAGTATGCCTTTCCGGCTGATCTTCGAACACTTAAGCTCGCAATGGAACCAGGCTTATCCAGATTTGCAGGTGAGCGATCTAACGGTTCGCCAGCCCAAAGATTAGTATCGTTTCCAGACGTTGTAGTAGATTTTTTTCACTTTGCTGGCGTAAGAGCTCGGCATATTTTCTCTCTCATATCCGAACAACTCCAAGGCGTCGCCGGCGACTTGCTCAAAGATAATCCGGTCGGCGCGGGACATCTCACGCTTCCAAACACCGACTTTGCCGGGATCAGGCTTGCTTACCGAACTCTTGTGCCATTCAAGGCTTACCTTGGGCATCTCCGCGGTGGCGGTGGTGTGGTAATGCAGCATGTTCTCGTCGTACGGTTCCTCGAGAAACTCGCAGATGGCTCTTAGCTCAGTCGCTGGATCGCGCACCAGGTCTTCATAACGGACCTCCAGGAACTGTTGGCGAAGAACTTTACCCAGCTTATGGGCCACAACACTATTCCATCGCCACTGATCGGCGATCTTCATTAGATTTCTCGAACCCCAACTAACGCCGAGTAGCGAGACTGCGACATCACGTCCGTCGCGAAGTAAATGAATGATCTTGCAGCCTGGAAAAATTTCCCAAAAAACATCCAAATCCATTGCCTGTCCAGGGGTTTTTTCTCCCCAGCGGTGCTTGCCCTTGCCCTTGGCGTACTCGCGAAAAATGGCGTCAACCAGATCGGCATAACTCCGAATGCTGTACTGCAAAATACTGTCTGGATTTTCGATGAGCTTGCCTCTCTGGACCAAAGGGAGCTGACTGATGTCCTGCAAGCACGCAGCCGCATTCTCCCGAAGCGCGAAATCACCGTATTTGTGAAGCTGTTTGTAAACGACGGGTATGAATCCGGATTCGAACGGTACCGCTAAATTTCGGTGGTGATTCAGCATGAGGCGCAGCATGGTGGTGCCGGAACGCTGCATTCCGACGATGAAAAAAGGATTTGGGCTGGAGTTATCTTCTTTGCCGCGAGGGGGAAGTGTCACTTTTGGGTCCGTTATCCAGCTGTATTTGTAACGCTGATAACTCCATAACCACGTCTCAGATCATTATGCTCTCTGCTTCAACCTGTCCATCAAGACAAAGAGAAACACGCCCAAAACTGCGTTTGCCCCGGCTGACCACAGCTCTCTCGACCAGCTCCAATTTAGACTCAGGTCAACCAGGCCGCGTGCAATGGTGAAGTAAACAACTTGATGCACGACGTAGAAACCGGAGACCACTAGCAAGCGTGTGCCTACACTTTCAGTGTCGAGCTTGACTCCCAGCGACGATGCAAAAAAACCAACGAACGTCTTGGCAATTCCGTACATTCCCAGAGGGTACGAGGTCAATGAATCCTGCACCAGGCCAATGCATGCCCCAGTAACCAAGCCTGCAACCTGGCTGCGCCGCGCCATGCCAAAGAAAATAACCACCAGCAATGGCAAGTCAAAGATTGTGAACCAATGAAACGCCTTTGACAAGAAGGCCTGGAGGAATATCGCCAGCAGCGGCGCCAGGATGGTGACCGGCAAACTTAGCCGGTACACTTCGATTTGCTCGCGCGATGTGTAGGTCACTGCCATGTTATTGCGGAGCATCTCCGGAACTGCCGGGTTGAACCGCTGGGTTAGGAGTATTGGCGACTGGTTTGGACGCCGGTGGCGCAGCTGATTTCATCGGTTTGGATACTTGCGCCGCCGGTTGCGTTGCCGCCGTTGGGGGCTTCTTCACTGGTGCTGCCGCCGGCAGCAATGGGTTCTGCTTCGACTTGGGCGTCGGCGTCGAGGTAAGACTAAGAGCCGAATCATTCGTAGCTGCTGGCTTGGTTACGGTCGCCGGCTTCAATGTCTTCTGCTGATTGGTACTCGTTTGATTGGCACTCGTTGTCGCGTCACTCTGGACGGCAGTACGCTCTGGACTTGCAGCGGTCTGACCTGGTTTCGTATTGACCAAGCCATCTGTCACAGCACTCGGCTTCGAACCTGCCGGAACATTCCGAACCAACTCAGCCGCTTGAGTCCGCGGGACCGCAGTGGAGGTTTGCGCTTTCGGAGTTGTTACGCCCTGCCCGGTAAATGTAGCCGGTGCGGTATGCGGATCGCGTACGGATGCCGCCGCGGGTGAGGTGGTCTTCGACTGCGGGTTCACTTGGACGGTTCCAGGCAAACCGTTTGCCGGCGGAACCGATGCTCGTGCCGGAACCGTTCCCGGTGCGGTCTCGGGTTGATCGGGCACTGATGGCAGGCGCTCGGCCAGAATGTCGGCCGCGCGCACTGGCGCTGCAGCTGATACTCTTGGCTCCCGCTCCTGCTTCCTAGTGATAACCAGCACTTCTTCCAGGTGATTCAGTGAGGCCGCGGGCTTAACCGTAACCACCAGGAATTCCGGACCGCGAGCCACGTTGGCAACGGTCCCAACCGGTAGTCCCTTGGGGAAAATCTGATCTCCGCCGCTGGTGAGCACGCGATCCCCGACCTTGACCTCTTCCTCCGCCATGATCTTGTCAAGTACTAATTCTCCGGTGGCGCGCCCCTTCAGCACTCCCTGCAACCGCGATTGCTCGAGAATCGTCCCCACGCCGCTGTTCTGGTCGTTGACCAGCAATACCTGCGCGGTGTGCCGGAAGACTTGCATAACCTTGCCCACCACGCCTTGAGCGGAAATAACCGCCATGTCCTGAGAAATACCGTCGGCTGACCCTTTATCCAAATACACCAGCCGCGACTGCTCGCTGCCGCTCGAACCGATGACTTGCGCGGCGATGGTTTTGTCGATGAATTGTTCTTTGAACCCGAGGAGGGACTGTAACCGGCGGGCCTGTTCAGCATCTTGTCGCAAGCGGACTTGCTCAAGCTGCAACTGCTGGATCTGGTCTTGAAGCTCGCGGTTTTGCTGGCGAACTCCGCGCAGGTACATATAGTTGTGCCAGATGTCGCTAACACCGCCCTGCAGGCGAACAATATTCTTCTCAATGGGAGTAATTGCAGCCACGGTCCAAACCCGAATCAGGCGCGTCGATTGATTTTGCGAGCTGCGCTTCACCTGCACTGCCAAGCCCACAATTTGCAGGAAAATGGCGGCCGCGAGAATGCTGACATTGCGGTAGCGGCCGATAAGGTTATCCATAAATCAGTTTCGAGTTTCCGGTTTCGAGTTTCGAGAAATCAGAAGAACGAAGCGAAGGCCCGGGAGGACCAATCACACCAGAAACTTGAAACCTGAAACTCGAAACTGTTTGCTTCGACTACTCGATCGAAATCTTTCGCAGCAGCTTGAAATCGCTCAGCATCTTTCCCGTGCCGAGTACCACGCTGCACAGCGGATCATCAGCAATCGAAACCGGGAGTCCGGTTTCTTCGCGGATACGTTTGTCCAGGTTCTTTAAGAGCGCACCGCCGCCGGTGAGCACAATGCCACGATCGCTAATGTCCGCCGAAAGTTCAGGCGGCGTCCGTTCCAGCGCCACGCGCACTGCATTCATGATTGTCGAAACGCACTCGCTGAGGGCCTCACGAATTTCGCTGTCATCAACTGTGATTGTTTTGGGCACGCCTTCGATCAGGTTGCGCCCTTTAATCTCCATGGTCAGCGGCTTGTCCAGTGGATAAGCCGAGCCAATCTCCATCTTGATCTGTTCTGCGGTACGCTCGCCGACCAGCAAGTTATATTTGCGCTTCAAGTAATTCATGATGGCCTCGTCCATCTGATTACCCGCCATGCGCACCGAGCGCGAATAAACAATACCGCTGAGTGAAATCACCGCGATGTCGGTGGTGCCGCCACCAATGTCCACAACCATGTTGCCGGAAGGCTCGGTAATTGGAAGCCCTGCGCCAATCGCGGCCACCATCGCCTGCTCCACGAGATAAACTTCGCTGGCTTTGGCGCGATAGGCCGAGTCCATGACCGCGCGCTTTTCCACCTGCGTAATTTCCGAAGGCACGCCGATCACGATGCGCGGATGCACCAGCATCTTGCGGTTGTGCGCCTTCTGGATGAAATAGTTGAGCATCTTCTCGGTGACTTTGAAGTCGGCGATCACGCCATCTTTCATGGGCTTGATGGC
>Ga0075426_10001794_pt1 | contig 15319 bp, 16 predicted proteins | sample SoiMethybrSBSTD5_FD_75304 | JGI IMG/M metagenome (GOLD analysis project Ga0075426, IMG submission 75304) | Bulk soil microbial communities from a Populus tree surrounding site in Tennessee, USA - Soil MetaG P. TD hybrid SBSTD5 | ecosystem: Environmental > Terrestrial > Soil > Tree plantation... | reverse complement strand
GGGAGCGTTGAGGATGCCGACGCCGTGGCGCAGGGCGAGACCGCTCCGGGGCCGCACCTGCCCTTCGCAGCCTGGGGGGATTTCGAGGACGAGACCGGTGGGCACCAGGGCGCGCTCGCCAGGCCGCAGGACAAGCTCCTCCTCGACGGCCGCACGCAGGTCGAAGCCGGCGCTGCCCGGCGAGGCGGGAGACGGCAGAGGCAAGTCGCGGGCGGCCGGCAGCCTCCTCACCCGCACCCTCATCGCCGCCCTCGCGCCCGGCCTCCAGGCGCCGCCGTCAGAGCTGCCCTCCGCGCGGCGCCCGGCCTCCCGGCGGCCTCTTGGGCGGCGTCGGCTGAGAAGGAGTCTGATCCTGGTCGGTGGGCAGCGGCGGCGGCTGCACGGACGCGTAGATCGGCCGACCGATCCAGCGCGTGCTGAGATTCACGCCCGCGCCGGGCGCCCCGCGCTGAACCTGCTGATTCGGCGCCGGCCGGCCCTGGAGCAGCAGATCGAGCGTGAAGCGCCACTCGTCGTAGTGCTCCTTGCCGGCAAAGACGAGGAACGATTTGTCGTGGCTCCGGCTGCGCACGCCGATGATGGGGCCGGTGGCGACCTGTTGTTGCGCGCCATCTGCGGCATTGGGATCGCCGGGGACCGCCGGTGGATTCTGCTCGTCCGGCTTTCCCTGCTGGTTAGGCGGCTGATTCGGCGGCAGCCCGTTCGGGGGGAAGATCGGCTGGAACTTGCCGCCGTCGGTCATGGGGTCCTTCCACAGGCGGCGGATGCAGCGCGGCTTGACCTCGACCAGCTCTTCGAGGCGCACCGGCTTGCGCTGGAAGCGGTTCTCGAAGACGCGGATCGCTTCCACGTACTGGAAGCCGCGCGAGATCAGCTCCTCCTCCTTGTCGCGCCGGATGACCTCGGTCCACATCGGCAGCGAGATCGCCACCATGATGTTGAGCACGGTGACGGCGACCATCAGCATGACGAGGTTGTATCCCGCCTCGCTGCCAAGTCCCCCCTCTCCCGGACGGCCGGGGGGGCGATGGGAGAGGGGGCGAGGGGGTGAGGGGCGCCGCATCACCACTCCCGGTAGGGCACTCCGTCGAGCGAGATGAGCGGCGAGCCCGAGTGGACGTCGGTGATCCCGGGGGTGTCGGTGGTACCGGTCTCCGGCGGCAGGGAGTCGGCGTTGGTCTGCTCGTAGTCGAAGACCCAGGTGTCCGACCGCTTGGTGATCGGGTCCATCGGCACCTTGCGCAGGTAGCCCAGCTCCACGAGCTGCTGCAGGCTGGTGGGGTACTTCCCCTTGTCGCCGTAATACTGATCGATGACGTCGCGCAGCGTGTGCAGGTTGGTCTTGAGAACCGCCTCGTTGGCCCGCCGCGGCACGTCCTTCAAGGCCGGCATGGCGATCGTGGCGAGGATGCCGACGATGGCGATGACGATGATCAGCTCGAGGAGAGTAAAGCCGCGCTCCCGCATGGCACACCTTTCGATTCTCGATAGCTCACCATTCACGGTAGCGTACTCCGTTCAGACCGACGCCATGAGAAAGCGAGTAGACGTCGTAGACGTTCTCGCCGCCCCAGGAGGTCGCGTCCGTATCGTCCTGATAGCTGCGCAGGCCCCATTCCCGCTCGCCCGTCATCGGATCGATGGGGATGCGCCGCAGGAGCTTCAGCTTCTTGTCCACCTGGCCGGCGAGCGCGACGCCGTCGACCAGCACGTCGAGCTTGCCCGGATATCCGTCGGTCCCCAGGTCCACGGGGATCATCCCCATGTCGCTGTAGCGCTTGTACTCGTCGATGGCGGCGCGCATCTCGCGCAGCGCCTGCCGCAGCTCCATCTCCTTGATGCGCCGCGAGGAGAACTTGGCGACCGGCAGCGTGATCGCTGCGAGCAGCACCAGGACGCCGGCCACCATGACCAACTCGGCCAGGGTGAAGCCCGCCTGCGATCGGCGGGAGAGGATGCCCATGCCCGTCATGGCGGTGGAACCTGGCGTGGCCGCTCCTGCCGCGGGCCCCTGCCCCCAGCACCGCCGCCGTCCCCCCCGTCCCCGGCATCGATCGGGAGCGGGGAGGTGCGCAGCGGCAGCACGGGGCGCAGCGCGGCGTCGAGGGCCTTGGGCTTGTCGAAGTCGATCCGCGACGCGCCGGCGGCGAGGACGCGGAAGGTGAGGCGGGCCACCGTCCCCTCGCCGGTGACGGACGGCACGTCGCCCAGGCGGCTGGCGCCGAGCACCAGGGTGCCGGCGTGGGAGGCGTCCGCCATCACCTGCGCGGTTCCCGGGCCGCCCAGGAAGTCGCCGGCCGCGGCCGACTCGAAGGCGAGCCGCGCCGGGTCGTAGGTCAGGGTGAGCGGCAGATGCGAGATCCCGCGCACCGCCGCGGCCTCGAGCGACACGGTGAGGCGGTCGCCGGCGGCCAGAGCGGTGCGGTCCGGCTCCAGCCAGAGGCGCACCGCCGCCGCCTGCTTGGACTCTCCGCCGCCCGCTTCGGACGCGCGCTCGGTGCGGAAGCTCGCCAGGAGCGGCCGCTTGCTCACCTCCGGCGTCGACGACGCGGCGGGCCTGGCGAAGAGCCCCGCCGTGCTCGGCGGCGGCTCGCCCTCCTCCTCTGGCGGCACCTGCTGCGGCGGCTGCTGCCCGGGCGGCGGCGGCGCCGGCCGGAAGATATCGCTCGGCGGCGTGGCCGGCGCGAGGTTGATCCCCGAGGGTGGCGCCTGCCCAGGCGGAGCGGGCTGGCCCGGTGCGGGAACCGGTGTCTGACCCGGCTGCGCGCCCGGCTGCAGGCCGCGCGGCAGGCGCTGGAGCCGGCGCCGGATGGCGTCCTGGATCTCTTCCGGGGTCCCCTCGTTGTTGTCGAACGGACCTTCGACGTCGGACTCCACGCGCACGTTGGTGCCGCGGAAAGTCATGTTGGCGTCGGTGCCGACCCAGATCGGCTTCAGGTCCTCCTCGGTGATCTCGGCGTTGCGGATGATGTGCGGCGTCAGCGTCAAGATGACGTCTGTGCGCTGGTGGTCGTTGCGCTTGTGCGAGAACAGCCGGCCGAGGATCGGGATCTCCGACAGGCCGGGCACGCCGCTGTCGGTGCTCGACTCGTCGCTGCGCAGGAGGCCGGCCAGGAAGTTGGTCTCGCCATCCTGGAGGCGGATCACGGAATCGAATTCGCGGGTGCCGATGATCGGCTGCGAGCCGCCGCCCGTGGTGGCGACGGAGCCGTTCAGGTTGCTCACCTGGATCTTGACGTGCAGCGTCACCTCGTTGTTGTGGTGGACGCGGGGCTCGAGCTCCATCTTGATGCCCACGTCCTGGTACTGGAAGGAGGTGATGGGGACGATCGCTCCCGTGGCGCCCGCGTTCTGCGTGTTGAACGTGGTGAGCGGGATCGGCACGCGGTCGCCGATGGTGAGATTGGACTTCTCCCCTTCCGTGATGCGGATCTGCGGCTTGGCGAGGAGCTGCGCTTCGGTGTTGTTCTTGACGAAATTGTAGACGAAGCTCGGCAGCGTGAGGATCCAGTCGCTCTGGTTCAGAAACGGGATGTCGGAGATGTGCAGCGGGTTCTTCGTCGGATCGCGGTCCAGCGACTGAGTGATCTGATAAGATGACAGATCGACCCCCAGATCGCGCAGCTTCGCCGTGTTGATCTGCAGCAGCTCGACGTCGATCACCACCTCGGCCTTCGCCTTGTCGTTGGTCGCGATGAGCTTCTCCGCCACTTTCACCCGGTCGGCCGTATCCTTGAGGATGATCGCGTTGAGCTGATCGTTGACGGCGATCTTTTTGGCGTCCACCAGGCTGCGCAGGATCGTCATCATCTCCTTCACCTCCGCATTGGAGAGGAAGAAGGTCTGGATGACGAGGTCCTCGTAAATGCGGCGGTTCTGCGGCGTGTCGGCGGCGATCAGCACGGTATGGTCGTCGAGCACTTTGTAAAAGTGGTTGACCGCGCGCATCAGCGTTTCGAGCGCCGTCTGCGCCGTCACGTCCTTGAGATCGATCGCGATCTCCTGGTCCTTCAGGTTGGGATCGAACAGGATGTTGATGCCGAACGCCTTGCCCAGCGCCTTGTAGATCTGGAAGATCGAGACCGGCTCGGGAAACTCGAGTGAGATCGGCGTGGTGGAGCGCGGATTGAGCACCGGCGGCTGCGGCCTTTCCTGCTGCGCCTTTTTCTTGAGCTGCTCGATCGTGCCGGCGTCGCGGCCCTGACGCTGCGCCAGATAGACCTGGTGCACGTGCTCCAGCCGCGCCTTGGCATACTGGTTGGTGGTGTCGAGCTGCACGGCCTGCTGGTACTCCACCAGCGCCCTTTCGATCACTCCGGCCTTCTCGAATTCCTGCCCTTTCTCGAAGTGAGCCTGGGACGCCTTGATCTTGGCGCGCAGCAGCGCTGCCCGGTTGGTGATGTCACCCGGGTCCTGGTCCAGGGCTTTCATGTACTGCAGGACGGCCGTGTCCCAGTCGCCACGCTGCTCCGCCGTCTCGGCCTTGCGATACGCCTGGTGGCTGGTGCAGGCGCCGGCGAGGGCGAGAGCGGCCAGCAGGGCGAGGGCGCGCAGGATGGAATTCCGCATCTTCGACACTATTCCTCCGTTCTAACGACTGGCCTTGCCGACCGCCAGGCGCTGGGCGGGCCAGGTGGGAAACCCCACGAACTGGATGTCCACCGATTCGTAGCCGATGTGCGCCACGATGAACCTGCCTTGGATCACTTCGCTCTGCTGGGCGTTGTAGATCGTCTTGCCATCCGTGAAGACGGCGAGCCGCTTCTCGGGCGGCCCGAAGTTGCCGAGGTAGCTCATGGTGAACGGCGGCGGCTTGGGCTTCGCGGCCTCCGCCTGCTGGGCCGCGAGCTGCGCCGCGCGTTCCCGCGCCAGCCGCTCCTGCTCCAGCCGCATGCGCTCGAGCTCCTCTTTGGTGGGCTGCCGCGGCGTCGGCGGCGGGGGAGGCGGCGGCTCGACGAAGCGCCAGGGGTCGCGGCCCGGCGTCAAGGTGCGGGGCTGCGCCTGGAGCGCCGCCACCTGCAGGTCCTCGACGTACTCGACCGGCTTCTTCGCCTCCGCCGTCGAGCGCCGGGGAACGGCGCCGGCGACGCCCGGCGGCGCCCCGCCCGCGCCCCCGGCCAGGCCCGTATCGCTCTCCGGGCCGAGATAGTGCCACCCCGAGATGAGGACGAGAAGCCCGAGGACGCCGAGCAGCGCCTTCGTCCGGCTGTCCATCAGGACGCGGCCTTCCGCGCCGCCGACGGCAGCGGAGTCGAATCGTTCGGATCGCGCGCGAACAGGGTGGACAGGGTCAGGCTGATGCGCAGTTCGGACCCCGCCGAATTCTGGACTGCTCCGGCGCGCGTCCTCACCGGCTTGTCGCCGCTCCCCGAGTTCAGGGTCACGGCCTCCAGGGTGAGGAACGAGTCCGAGAGCTCGAGGAGGTTGATGAGCTTGCGCAGGTCGACGTAGGTCCCCTCGACGGAGAAGATGAACGAGCGCTTGATCAGGCCATACTCCTGGATTTCCTGTTCCGGATAGGAGAACGACTTCGGATCGAGGCCGGCCTTGCGCGCCAGCGTTTTCACCTCGGCCGTGATGTTGGTCAGGCGCTGCTTGCGGGTGGCGAATGTCTCCGCGTAGAGCTTGCGGATCTCCAGGTCGTTGCGGTGCGTGCGCGCGAGCAGCGCCTTGAGCTTCTGCTCGCGCACCAGCAGAGGATCGAGCTTCTCCTTCTGATCCTTCAGGTCTTCCTTGAGCGACGCCACCCGATCCGCGAAGCCGAAACGGTAGACGGTATATGCGGAGGCGTTGGCGGCAAAGAAGAGGAGCGCCGGGATCCACACCCAGAGCCGCTGCCGCCAGATCTCGCCCGGGCTCTTCATTCCATCTCCGTGGACGGCTTGGCCGGCTTGGCCTGGGTGGCCGGCTTCCCGGGAGTCCTGTCTTTGACAACGGGCGCCGGATGGACCGGGCCGGACGGCAGATACAGAGCCTTGACGTCGAACTTCACCAAATCTTCTTCCTCGCGCGACTCCTGCGTGAGGTCGGGCTCCTCGAACGCGGGATGCGCGAATAGATGGTCTACGAACTGGAGGAGCGCTTCGTCACTTTTCGCCTCGCCGTTGATGGTCAGCGTCACCCGGTTGTCGCGGTTGCGTTGCGCGGTGGTGTCCTCGCGCTCGCGCTCCTTGTTGCCCGTCAGGCTGCTGGGAGCGAGGCGGGTCAGGCGCACGCCGTTGGGCAGCACCTCGGAGAGGCGGTCGAAGAGGAGGCTCCAGGAGAACGTGCGCTCCGCGATCTTGCGGTTCAGGAAGCGCACTTCCTGGTTCTGTTGCTCGACGTCGCTGTTGGCGAGCTGGGTTTCGAGCTGGCCCACCTGCCGGCTCTCGCGCTCCACCTGGGCCTCCATGCGGGCGAGCTGGGCGCGCTTCTCCGCCGAGCCGGAGAGGTAGTTCCAGAACAGCGACACGTTGCCGAGCAGCAGCAGGAGGCCCAGGATCCAGAGCAAAGCGGCGGCGCGGGTCACCGGCCGGGAGTTGGTGAACGGCCGCCGCGAGAGGTTGAGGGGCTCCAGGCGGTCCAGCACGGGCGCGGGGCCGGCGACCGGCGGCGCTGTCCTTTCGGTGAGCACGCTCATGCGACCTCCTGCCGGACCGCGCCCAGCATCGGCGCCAGCTCGCGCCAGCCGGGGACCGTCCCCTCCTCGGCGCGCAGCGGCGGCAGGTGGCGTCCGTCGAGCGGCGCCGCCGGCTCGCCGAGGCCCTCGGCGAGGAGATCCACCCAGACCGGCTCATGCTCGGGCGGAGCGGCGAGGAGCACCCGCGCCAGGGGCACGCCGGGGAGCTGCTCGTCGAGGAAGTTGCGGGTGAGCTTCAGGTCGCGGATGACGAACCCCGTGCGCGGGCCGTCCGGCAGCCCGCCGCTGAACGCCTTGAAGCGATGGAGGACGGGAGCGCCGCCGCGCACGAAGGCCAGCGAGTAACCGGTTTCTTCCACCAGCGCCAGGGCCGTGAGCTCGTCGGCGCGCGAGCTGGTGAGGGCGGCCAGCATGGACAGGCTGGCGTTGGAGATCCGGCCCAGGCGGACGCCATGAGCGGCAAAGGCATCCTCGATCTGCGCCAGGAGCTGCTCGATGGCGAAGCCGAGGAGGAGGCGCCGCGGCTCCTCCTGCGCGGGCAGCGGCGGCACCTCGGCGGCGCTCACCCGCAGCTCGTCGACGCGGAAAGGGACCAGGCGGCGCAGCTTCCAGCGCAGCACCTCGTCGCGCTGGTCGGCCGTGCGCGGCAGATCGCCGCTCTCGGCGAACGCCACGCGCAGCCAGGCGTCGGGGATCACCAGCGAAGCCTCCCTGACACTCCCGGGCACACTGCGCAGCAGGCTGCCGACGGTGTTCTGAAACGCCGCCGGATCGCGCAACGGGCCGCCCAGGAGACCGCTCAGGAAGGCGTCGCGCGGCAGCGCCGCCTCGCGCATGGCGCGGCAACGGAAGCCGTGGCGGTCGCGCCCGAGCTGGGCGTAGCGCAGGCGGGCGCCGGTCAAGGCGAAGACGTGGGGCGGCGCCGCGACCGGGGCGAGCCCGAGCACGCTCTCAATCCACGAAGGTAACTTTGTTGATCTCACGCAGCGTTGTCACTCCCCGGAGGACCATCTCGAGCGCCGATTCGCGCAGGAAGGTCATCCCTTCTTCCTTGGCGGCGCGCTTGATCTCGGAGGCGGGGCGGCGATCCAGGATCAGCTCCCGGATGTGGTCCGAAAGATCGAGCAGCTCGGAGACGGCGAGGCGGCCGTGGAAACCGGTGCCGTTGCACTCGATGCAACCGTCCCCCTCGTAGAACGTGAAGTCGGAGTAGACGGCAGGATCGAGCCCGCTCTCCTCCAGGAGCTGCCGGGAGACCTTGACGGCCTTCCGGCAGTGTTTGCACACCTTGCGCACCAGGCGCTGCGCCAGCACGCAGTTGAGCGCCGACACGAAGTTGTAGAGGTCGACGTTCATGTTGAGGAACCGCCCCAGCACGTCCACCACGTTGTTGGCGTGCACGGTGGTGAACACCAAATGGCCGGTCAAAGCCGACTGGATGGCGATCTGCGCCGTGTCCTGGTCGCGGATCTCGCCGACCATCACCTTGTCCGGGTCGTGGCGCAAGATCGAACGCAGGCCGCGGGCGAAGGTGAGGCCCTTCTTCTCGTTGACCGGGATCTGCGTGATGCCGCGGAGCTGATACTCCACCGGGTCCTCGATGGTGATGATCTTGTCCTCGGAGGACTGGATTTCGGAGAGGCAGGCGTAGAGCGTCGTCGTCTTGCCCGAGCCGGTGGGGCCGGTGACCAGCACCATGCCGTAGGGCTCGCGGATGAACTTGCGCAGCTTGCGCATCGTCTCGTCGTCGAAGCCGAGGACGTCGAGGCGCAGGTTCTTGAACTCCTCGTTCATCGACTCCTTGTCGAGGATGCGGATGACGCAGTCCTCGCCGTGCACCGACGGCATGATGGAGACGCGGAAGTCGATCGTCCGCCCCTTCAGACGCAGCTTGAAACGGCCGTCCTGGGGGACCCGCTTCTCGGCGATGTCGAGCTCCGACATGACCTTGATGCGGCTGATGATCGTCTGGTGGTGCCGCTTGTCGATCGGCTCCATCGCCTGGTAGAGGACGCCGTCGATGCGGTACTTGATGATCACCTCAGTGTCCCGCGTCTCGATGTGGATGTCGCTCGCCCGGCGCTGGATGGCGTTGAACATCGTCGAGTCGACCAGCTTGATGATCGGGCTGGTGTCGGCGGTGATGCGGTCGATCGACAGCACCTCCTCGCCGTCCTCGTCCTCCTGCACGAGCTGGATGCGGAAGTCCTCGCTCGCCTCGTCGAGCACGCGCTGGGCGCTCTCCGACTTCTGCAGGATCTCGTCGATGGCCGAGCGGACGCCCACCCGGACGTCCACCGGCTGGCCGAGCAGCATCTCCATCTCGTCGATCTTCACCACGTCCGAGGGGTCCGCCATGACCACCGCCAGGCGGCCGTCGAGCTGCCGCTCGGGGATGAACCCGTAGCGCAGCATCAGCTCGAAGGGGATGCGGCGGAAGAGGTCGTTGTCGATGCGGAAGTGGGTCATGTCCACGAACTCGAGCCCGTAGCGCTCGGCGAAGGTTTCCGCCGCGCGCCGTTCCTGGGCCAGGCGCTCGCGCGCCTGCTCCACGGTTTCGGGCTCCAGCTCCTTGGGCTGGGCCACCGCCTTGCCGTTGATCACCGCCATCGATCGCTCCTCGAAACCCCCCAAAGAGTAACGGGCGGCCCGCGGGGTGTCCAATCCCACCCCCGGGACCGCCGGGTGCATCTAACAGAGTGCAGGCGGCGGCGATTCCTGCGCCGCTCGCCCCTCACCCCCCTAGCCCCCTCTCCCATCGCCCCCCCGACCTCCGGGAGAGGGGGAGCTGGCTAGAACTTCGACGAGCCGAGGACGCTGAACATGGGCAGGTAGATCGACACCAGGATGATGGCGATCATGATCCCCATGAAGATGAGCATCATCGGCTCGATGAGAGACAGGATGCGTTGCATCCGGGTCTCGATCTGCTCGTCCAGAAAGTCGGCCACAGCGCCCAGCATGTCGTCCAGCGAGCCGGTCGCCTCGCCCACCTTGACCATGTCGATCGACATGTCGAGGAACACGCCGCTGCTGTCCAGCGCGACGTGGAACGGCTTGCCCTCGCGGACCATCTGGATCGTCGGCTCCATCTTGCTGCGCACCCACCGGTTGCCCACCGAGGTGACGGCGATCTCGAACGCCGGCACCAGCGGGATGCCGCCGGTCAGGAGCGTCGCCAGCGAGCGGCAGAACTCGGCGAGCGCGAAGCGGTGCAGCACCGGGCCGAGGAACGGCAGCTTGAGCCGGAAGCGGTCCACCGTCAAGCCGCCGCTGTCCGTCCGGTTCCACGACCGGAAGGAGAACACCGTGCCGAGGATCAGCACGAGCAGGATCGGCCAGTTGCGGTTGGCGAAGCTCGACACCGCGAGCACCATGCGGGTGATCAGCGGCAGCTCGACGTCCAGGTTGTCGAAGAAGACCCTGAATTTCGGCACCACGAAGATCGCCATGATGATGATCATCGCGATCGACAGCGTGACCAGGACAGCCGGATAGATGAGGGCCGAGACGACCCGCCGGCGCGCGTCGAGCACCAGCTTCTGGTAGCGCAGAAAGCGGCGGATGACCTGCTCCAGCTCGCCGCTCCGCTCGCCGGCCTTGAGGGTCGACGGATAGAGGCGGGGGAACAGCTCGCCATAGGCGGCGAACGCCTCGGACATGTCCTCGCCGCTCTTCACCCGGTCGCGGATCTCAGTGAGCACGCCGCGGAAATGCGGGTTGGCCATCCGCTCCAGCATCAGGTCGAGGGCCTGGAGGAGCGGCAGGCCGGCCTTGAGCAGGGCGGCGAGCTCCTGGTTGAAGACGACGAAATCCTGGGTCGGAATGCGCTTGCGGCGCCGGCTGCCGCCGGCGGAGAGGCCGCGCGACAGGCCGCGCCGCCGCACCTCGAACACGTGCAAGCCGCGCTTCGCCAGCTCACTGCGCAGCGACGACTCATCGCTGGCGGTGAGCACCTCCTCGATCACCCGGCCGTCCGGGGTTCCGACGCGACAGACGAACTGCATCCTAGGGGCGCTCCGCTCTCTGCAGACGGTGGGAGGTCTCGCCGTTGCGCACGGTGACCACCACCATCAGTGCCTCCGGGCTCGACTCGTTGCGCGCCATCCCCAGGCTCGTCGTCTGGTCGAGCACCAGGTTCAGGTTGGTATGGATCAACGGCACCGCCGGCGCCTTGCGGTCGCCGCGGCGCTGGACGCGGAAGTCCGAGAGCTTGACCTGCCGGTCGGCGGCGACGCTGCCCAGTCGGAATGTCACCTGATACTCCTCCCCCAGGGCATAGGTCACCGGCTGGCCCTCGCGCGCGGTGAGCTGCGTCTGTGCCTGCACCTCGTAGATGTCGTACGGCAGCAGCGAGCGCAGCCGCCGGGTCATCAGCTCCGGCAGATCGGAGCGCGGCGTCGGCGGCGACACCTGCGAGCGGCTGGCCCGCACGATGTAGAGGTCGATCGTGAGCCGCCGCGCCGGGTGGTCGTAGGTGCGCAGAACGGGGAGGATCCGGCTGAGCGCTCCCGGAGTATCGCGGATCACCAGCGTATTGGTCGCCGGCTGCAGCTCCACCGTGCCGCGCTTCGAGAGCAGGGTCGACACCAGGGGCAGCGCCTCGCCGGCGCGCAGGTACTTGAAGGTGTAGGCGTTCACCCCCAGCTCGTCCGTGTCCTGCGCCTGGGCGCCGAGGGCGGCGGCCAGGAAGACGGCGGCGAGGAAGCTCGCGACGATGCGGCGCACGGGTGCCATCGGGTCTCTCGGGGGCTAGCGCCCGGTGAGCTGCGGTCGAAGGAGAGGCGAGAGATCAGACATCGAGGCTCTCGTCCACGATCATGACGACCGACAGGCCTTCACCGTCCATGTGGTAGATCCGCGCGCCGGGCCGGTTGACCCCTTCGACGGCCGGCATCTCGGCGTCGCCGGCGAATGCCGCGGGCAGGACGGCGCCGCGCATCACAGCGGCCGGGCTCGGCAGCGCTCCCCGGCCCTGCTGCAGCTGCCAGGCGTTGTCGGCCGGAATCGACAGGGCGGCGGCGGCGAGCGCGGCCGCCGCGGCCCAGCGCCAGTGGACGAAGCGCCGCGAACGGCTCGCGTCGATGCGGCCGGCGGCACGCAGCGCGGCCACCGCCTGGCGGACCGAATCCACCTCGGAGGCCTCCTGGGCTGCGCTCATCTCCGCTGCTCCGGCGGCAGCGCTCCCGCGCAGGCGGCGGAACACCAGCATCGGCTCGGCCAGCAGCGCGGCGCGGCGGCAGCTCGGGCAGCCGTTCTCGAAGTGGGTGACGGCGTCATCCCAGCCGGCGGGATCTGCCCCGTGGAGAGGGCCGCGGCGGCGAGCCAGGCCACGCCAGTCGGGGCAGCTCATTGCATCTCCTCCAGCTCGCTGTCCGCGGCGAAACCGCCGGCGTACTCGGGATAGCGGCGCAGCAGCTCGCGGCGCAGGACCTTGCGGGCATTGAACAGATGATTGCGCACCGTCGACTCGCGGCAGTTGAGGACCTCTGCCACCTCGGGCGACGACAGGCCCTCCATCTCGCGCAGCAGGAACACCATCCGCTGCTTCTCGGAGAGCCCGGCCGCCAGCTCGCGAAAGATCGCGGCGACCTCGCCGTGCTGGAGGCGCGACAGGTCGCGCTGGGAGCCGGCGTCGGCTACTTGGCGCAGGTGGTGCCGGACGGGCTCGTGGCTGCGCTCGCGGCTCTTGCGCGACCGCAGGTGGTCGATGGCCAGGTTGCTGGCAATCCGGTAGATCCAGGTGTTGGGGCTCCACCGCTCGTCGAACTTCCGCCGGTTCTCCCACACCTTGAAGAAGGTGACCTGCACGACGTCGCGAGCCTCCTCGAGGTCGCCGAGGATGCGCTGGACGAGCTGGAGGAGCGGCTTCGTCTTGCGGCCGATCAGCTCGTTGAGCGCCGCCTCGTCGCCGTCGCGGAGGGCGAGCAGCAGATCGCGGTCGGACCTCTCAGCCCAGGTGACGTGCTGGCGGGTACTGGAATAGACGAGCTCGAGCATATCTGACTTACTCTACGCAGGAGGCGGCCGGAGCGTTTAGGCCCGGGGGGCAGGCACACGCCTCCAGGCCTCATTATACTGCCCGCCGATGCGAGCCGTGCTGTGGGGTTGCTACCAGGTCGCGACCGGGGCCGCGCTGGCCCTCGCCGGGCCGTTCCTGCTCGTGCGCCGGGGGAAGCACTATCTGCCGACGCTGCCCGGCCGTCTGGGCGGTCCCGCGGGCGAGGGCACCAAGCTCGGCAGGAACGGACTGTGGATCCACGCCGTCTCGGTCGGCGAGGTCGGAGTCGCCGCCACCCTGGCGCAGGCACTGCCGCCGGAGATCCCTCTCCTGGTCACCACGGTGACCCCGACCGGCCAGGCGCGCGCGCAGTCTCTCTTCGGCCCGGGATCGCCGCGGCCCGCCGAGGTCGCCTACCTCCCCTTCGACCTCGGCTTTGCCGTCGCCCGCTTCTTCGCCCGCTGGAGCCCACGCGCTCTCGTCCTCGTCGAGGGGGACTACTGGCCGCTCCTCCTGCGCGAGGCGCGCCGCCGCGGCCTCCCGGTCGCCGTCGTCAACGGCCGGATCGGCGACCGCAGCTTCCAGCGCATGCGCCGCCTGCGCGCCCTCCTCCGTCCCCTTTTCTCCGCCGTCGGCAGCTTCGGCGTGCAGAGCGCCGCCGACCGCGACCGGTTGGCGGCCCTCGGCTTGCCGGCGGAGCGGATCACGGTGACCGGCAACCTCAAGTTCGAGTCGCCCGAGCCGCCGCGCAGGCCGGAGCTCGAAGCCGCCTTGACGCGGCTCGCCGGCAGCCGGCCGATCCTCCTCGCCGGCTCCACCATGCCCGGAGAAGAGGAACAGGTCCTGGCCGCCTGGGAGCGGGCTGGCGGCCCCGGCCGCGCTCTCCTCCTCCTCGCTCCGCGCCATCCCGAACGCTGGGCCGAGGTGGACGCCCTGCTGCGCTCCCGCGGCCTCGACGTGGCGCGGCGCAGCGCGCTCCCCGATCTTCAGACGCCGGGCCAGCCGGACGTCGTCCTACTCGACAGCCTGGGCGATCTCGCCTCCCTGTACCGTCTCGCCGCCGCCGCCTTCATCGGCGGCACCCTGGTGCGCAAGGGCGGGCACAACCCGCTGGAGGCCGCCCGGTTCGGCGTGCCGGTAGCGGTCGGTCCGTCGATGGAGAACTTCCGCGAGATGGCGGAGCAGTTCGACCGCGCCCGCGCCTGGCGCCGCGCCGCCGACGCCGATACCCTGGGGATGGTCTGGAAAGAATGGCTCGACGCGCCCGCGACCGCCCGCGAGCAAGGGTGCCGGGCGACGCAGCTCGTCGAGGAGAACCGCGGAGCGCTGGAGAGGACCATGGCGATGCTCGGGCCGATCGCGGACCCGGAGACCTACCGAACAGGGAGGGATTGACCCGAGACCTTCATTTCGTCCGCCGCTTCGAGATTCACATCGATTCTCGCTCCCAGGACGTCCGCGATCCGCCGCAGCATGCTCAGAGAGTGGCCCTCGTAATCGGCGTCCTCGAGACGACTGATCACCGACTGAGTCGTCTGGACTTTTTCGGCAAGCTCCTTTTGGGTGAGCCCCGCCCGAGTCCGAAGATCAAAGATCTGCCGGGCGACCTTCGCATGGATTCGCTCTTCCTCGAGAGAAGCTTGCCGCGCGGAGTCGTCTCCGACAAAACGTCGGCGCAGAATTGCCACCGCGTCGGCAGTCCGGTCCTTGGTGCTCATTGCCTTCTCCTCTCGTACCATCGATCGATGTCCTCATGATTCACGGTAGGTGTGAAGCTCGGGATCGGCCTCGAATGCAGCCTTCCTCTTCTTCGCGCGCTGGATCTCCATCGCCGGCACTTCGCTCTCCTTGGCAATTCCATGGCACAAAACGGCCACGCCCTGATGAAAGAAGTAGAGGATCCGGTAGTGGACGCCCTGATAACTCGCGCGGAGCTCATAGATGCCATCGCGAAGCATGTCTGCCTCAGGGCGTCGCAGCTCGTGCCCCATCTCTTCCAAGCGCTCGAGCCGCACGATGCACTTGTCCCGTGCTTTAGGCGGCAGCCGCTCAAGCCAGCGAAGAAGCGGGCAGCTTTCAGGGTCCTCCGCATAGAAGACAACCGCCGTCCGTGGCAATCTTCCTCCTTGAAAGGAGGATCGCATTATTGCGATGCGCCGTCAAGGGCGACTGGCGGAAAGGAGGCGCCCCGCTGGCGGCTCCGGGGTCCGCTCGATCCTCGCCTACAATGGCGCGAGGCAATGCGAGCCCCCCCTTCCCCACGCTCCCCCTGGCAGCTCTTCTATGGCGGCGCCCATCGGCTGCGGCAGCGCTGGTATGAGAAGCGGGCGCGGAGCCTGCCGCGGCCGGTGATCAGCGTCGGCAACCTGCACTGGGGCGGCACCGGTAAGACCCCCCTCACCGCTGCCATCGCCGCTCACCTGCGGGACCGGGGGCTCGCGGTGTGCATCCTGTCGCGGGGCTATGCCGGCAAGGGGAGGGGAGCCCGGGTGGTCAGCGTCGGCGGTGGACCGCTGCTCGGCCCGACTGTGGCGGGGGACGAGCCGGTGCTCCTCGCCGGCGAGCTGCCGGGGGTCGCGGTGGTCGTCGGCGCCGACCGCTGGCGCGCCGGGCAGCAGGCGCTCCAGCGGCTCGAACCGGCCCCTGACCTCTTCGTGCTCGACGACGGCTTTTCTCATCTGGCACTGCGGCGCGACCTC
>Ga0075426_10001793_pt1 | contig 15321 bp, 14 predicted proteins | sample SoiMethybrSBSTD5_FD_75304 | JGI IMG/M metagenome (GOLD analysis project Ga0075426, IMG submission 75304) | Bulk soil microbial communities from a Populus tree surrounding site in Tennessee, USA - Soil MetaG P. TD hybrid SBSTD5 | ecosystem: Environmental > Terrestrial > Soil > Tree plantation... | reverse complement strand
ACGTCGCGCTCTCGCCGCCCCAGAACGGCGGCGCCCACGCCCGCGCGTCGTCGCCGCGGCCCGGGCGCTCCACCTTCACCACCTCGGCGCCCATGTCGCCGAGGATTTGCGTGCAGAATGGGCCGGCGACGTTCTGCGTCAGGTCGACGACGAGGAGGCCTTCGAGTGGAAGCGCCACGGTGGCGAGTCTACCACCCCGCTTCGCGGTCTTGACCTGACCCCCGCCTATCGGTGAGGCTGCACGGGACCATGGCAAGCCTGCTGGAGCTGGCGTGGACGACGACGTGGGGCCGCCGCGCCGATATCCTCGACGCGGTCGTCGAGGCCGCCGCGAGCCTGACGCCCGACGGCTTCGCCCTGGTGTGGCTCGTCATCGGGGGGCGCCTGGTACTGCACGCCGCCGCCGGCCGTCTGCGGCATGCCCATGGCGGATTGCGCACTGAATTCGCGCCCGGCGAGGGTCTGGTCGGGGCCACCGCGCTCCGCCGCGACGTCCTGCTCGTGGAGGGGCCGGCCGACGACGCCCGGACCCGGGAGGCGGAATTCCTGCGCGTCGAAGGCGTGCGGTGGTTCGTCGGTGTGCCGCTCAGCGGCCGCTACGTGCTGGAGGGCGTCCTCACGGTCTTCAGCCGGCGGGCCGACGGCCCCGACGACGCGACGCTCGAACCGCTGAGCGTGCTGGCCAGCCAGACGGCGCTGGCCCTGGAGAGCGCGCGGCTGTTCGCCGACAGCGAGCGGCGCCGGCGGGTCGCCGAGGCGCTGGCCGCCGTCGGCCAGGCGCTGGCCTACTCGCTCGACCCGCGCGAGGTCTCGCACCTGATCGCCGACAGCGTGCTGGCCTTGCTGGAGGCCCGCGATGTCGTCGTCTATCGGCTGGAGCCGTCCACCGGCGACCTCGTCTCGATGGCGTTCGCCGGCGAGGGCGCGGCCGGCTTCCAGCATCCGCTCGTGCTGCCGCCCGGCAGCGGTGTCTCCGGGCGCGCGGTGCTCGAGCGGCAGTCGATCGTCACCAGCAACCTGCTCGACGATCCGCGCCTCGTGCATGCGCCCGACCACCGCGTCGCCATCGAGCGGGCCGGCTACCGTGCCGCCATGGCCGCGCCGCTGCTCGTGGACGGCCAGCCCATCGGCGCGCTGGGCGCCGCCGCCGGCCGCGGGCGTGCCTTCGACGCCGAGTCGCGCCGGCTGCTGGAGGCGTTCGCCGACCAGGCCGCCGTCGCGCTCAACAACGCGCGGCTGTTCGCGGCCGAGCGGCAGGCGCGGGCGGATGCCCAGGCGCTGGAGCGTCGCTTCCACGACCTCGTGCACGGCGTGGACGCGGTCCTCACCGAGGTGGAGATGCCCGGCCGCCGCGTGCTGTTCGTCAACGGCCGCGTCGAGCCGCTGCTGGGCTACACGCCGCAGCAGTGGATGGCCGAGCCCGACTTCTGGCGCCACCGCCTCCACCCCGACGATCGTGAGCGGGCGGTGGCCTTCTCCGATCAGGAGCTGGCGGCCGGCCGCGACTACGTGCACGAGTACCGCATGCTCGCCGCCGACGGGCGCGTGGTGTGGATCCGCGACAGCGTCACCAGCAGCCCCGGCCGGCTGCACAGCCTCAAGGTGGACATCACCGCGCGCAAACGCAGCGAGGCGATGCTGGCCGGCGAGTCGGGCGTGCTCACGCTGATCGCGGCCGGCCAGCCGCTGCCGCGCGTGCTCGACGCGCTGTGCCGGGTGATCGAGGAGCAGGACGACGACATGCTGTGCTCGGTGCTGCTGGTCGAGGACGGTCGCCTGCGGTGGGCGGCCGGCCCCCGCCTGCCCGCGGCCGTCGTGGAGGCCCTGGATGGGCTGGAGGTCGGGCCCGCGGCCGGCTCGGCCGGCACCGCCGTCTACCGGCGGCAGCCGGTGATCGTGGACGACATCGCCAGCGATCCGCTGTGGGAATCACGGCGCGCGCTGCTGCTGCCGCACGGCCTGCGCGCCGCCTGGGCGTTGCCGGTCCTCGACGTAGCCGGCACGCCGCTGGCGGCCGTCACCGTGTACCACCCGACACCGCGCGGGCCGCGCGACGACGAGCGCGCGCTGATCTCGCGGGCCACGCGGCTGGCCGGGATCGCCATCGAGCGCACGCGCGCCGAGCAGGCGCTCCGGACCAGCGAGCAGCAGTACCGCACGCTGATCACCAACATCCCCGACGTCGTGTGGGTCACCGACAGCCAGGGCAACACGGTCTTCGTCAGCCCGCACGTGGACCGCATCGGCGGCTACACGGCCGAGGAGATCTACCGCGCCGGCGCCGGCGGCTGGTTCGGGCGCGTGCATCCCGACGACCGGCCGATCGTGCAGAAGCACCTGCTGGCGCTCTTCGGCGGGCCCGGGCGCACGTTCGACCTCGAGTACCGCATCCAGCACAAGGACGGCCGCTGGATCTGGCTGCGCGATCGGGCGGTGACGACCTACGAGGAGCACGGGACCACCTACGCCTACGGCATCTGCACCGACGTCACCGACCGCAAGCAGGCCGAGGAGATCCGCGCCCTGCTGCTGAACCAGGTCATCACGGTGCAGGAGGAGGAGCGGCGGCGCATCGCGCGCGAGCTGCACGACGAAACGGCCCAGTCGCTGGCCTCGCTGCTGCTCGGGCTGAGCGCGCTGCAGGAGTCGCGCACGCTCAAGGGCGCCCGCACCCAGGCGCGCGAGCTCCACCAGGTCGTCACGCGTGCGCTGGCCGAGGTGCGCCGGCTGGCCTGGGGGCTGCGGCCGAGCGTGCTGGACGACCTCGGCCTGCCGGCCGCCGTGGGGCGCTACGTCGCCGACTTCGGCCAGACGCGGGGAATCGCGGTGGAGGTCGACACCGGCGGGCTCGGCACCGCGCGCATGTCACCCGCGGTGGAGACGGCCCTCTATCGCATCCTCCAGGAAGCGCTCTCCAACGTGGCGCGCCACGCCTCCGCCCGTCGCGTGCGCGTGGAGCTCGATCGCTTCGGCGCCGTCGTCTCCATGGTGATCACCGACGACGGCGTGGGCTTCGATCCCGAGCGCGTGCCGGCGCCGGCCACCGCCGCCCGTGGCCTCGGGATCCACACCATGCGCGAGCGCGCGGTGGTCCTCAACGGCACGCTGACCATCACGTCGACGCCGGGCCGGGGCACCCGCGTCAGCGTGGAGATCCCACTGGGTGAGGAGCGAACGTGAAGAAGATCCGCGTGCTGCTGGCCGACGACCACGCCATCCTGCGCGCGGGCCTGCGCATGCTGCTCGACGCCCAGCCCGACATGGCGGTGGTGGCCGAGGCCGCCGACGGCGAGGAGGCGATCCGCCGGGCCGGTGACAGCCAGCCCGACGTGGCGGTGGTGGACCTGACGATGCCGGGACTCAGCGGCGTGGAGACGCTGGAGCGGCTGCGGCGCGAGGTGCCGGCGACCCGGTTGCTGGTGCTCACCATGCACGACGACCCCGCCTACGCGCGGCTGGCGCTGGCCGCCGGCGCCGCCGGCCACGTGATCAAGGATGCCGAGAGCGCCGAGCTGCTGGCGGGGATCCGCGCCGTCCATCGCGGCCGCACGTTCGTGCAGATGGGGGGCGTGGCCGCCGACAGCCTGGTGCCGGCGCGGCCGGCGGCGCCCGCGCTGAGCCCGCGCGAGCGTCAGGTGCTCGAGCTGCTGGCCCACGGCCACACCAACCGCGAGGTGGCCGATCGGCTGTCGCTCAGCGTGAAGACGGTGGAGACGCACCGCGCGCGGTTGAGCGACAAGCTCGGCCTCCACAGCCGCGCCGACCTCGTCCGCCTGGCCATCGAGCTCGGCCTGCTCGGCCGGTGATCGAGGAGCGTCACGGCTCCGCCGGGGCGCTCCGAGCGTTGGGGGGTTTGGGGGCCGTGTCGGGGCCCCCAAGTACATCGGCGACGACGCGGCGGACCTGCTTGATGTCGAAGGGCTTGGTGAGGTGCGCGGCGCGGGTGCGCTCGAGGAAGGCGGCGGTCTCGCGGCCGAGGATGTCGCCGGTGACGAAGACGACCCGGTCGATCAGCTCCGGGTGACGCTGCTGCAGCTCACGATAGAGGCCGGGGCCGTCGAGCTTCGGCATGCGCACGTCGGTGAGGATCACGTCGAAGTGGCCGCGCTCGAGCACCTCCAGCGCCTCCAGGCCGTTGACGGCGATCTCCACGTCGTGGCCCTCGGCGCGCAGGGCGGCGGCCAGCACGTTGCCCAGCTCGCGATCGTCGTCCACCACCAGCACGCGGCCGAGGCGCACCGGCCGCGCGGCCGGCGCCGACGCGGGCGCCGCCACCTCCTCGGGACGGTCGAGCGGCAGCTCCACCACGAACAGTGCGCCGCCGCCCGCCGCGCTGTCCACGCGGATGGCGCCGCCGTGGGCGGCCACGATGTCGTGGCAGAGGGCCAGGCCGAGGCCCGTGCCCTCCTCCGGTGACTTCGTCGTGAAGAACGGCCGGAAGACGAACGCGCGCAGCTCCGGCGGCACGCCGGGGCCGGAGTCGGCGACCTCCAGCACGACCCGGCGCGCGTCGATGTCGTGACGAAGGCCGATGAACAGCCGCCGCGGGGGCGCCGTCGTCCGTAGCGCGTGGCGCGCGTTCGTGATCAGATTCAGCACGACCTGGTGGAGCTGGTGGGGGTCGGCCCACACCGACGGCACGTTGAGAGGCAACGAGACGTCCACGCTGATCTCGTCCACCTCGAGCTGGTAGGCCACCAGGGCCAGCGTCTCCTTCACGATCCGCTCCAGCGCCACCTCCTCGCGAGTGGCCGGATACTGCCGCACCAGGGCCAGGAAGTTGCGGATGGTCAGCGCGCAGCGCTCGGCCGCCTGCTCGAGCAGCTCGGCGCGCCGGCGCACGGCCTCGTCGCGAGTGGCATCGCGCAGCAGGGTGGCGCCGGCGATGATGACGGTGAGCGGGTTGTTCAGCTCGTGGGCGACGTCGGCCAGCAGCGTCGCCATCGAGGCGAGCTTGTCGCGCTGGTGCAGCGTGTCGCGCCGGCGCTGGCGGTCCTGCTCGGCCCGCTTGCGCGTGCTGATGTCCTTCAGCGCCACCACCACGCCGGCCGCGCGGTCGCCGTTGCGCTTGGGCGTGCACGTGTAGTCCACCGGCACCGCGGTGCGATCGGGCCGCACCAGCACGCCGTCGTTGCTCTGCTGCACGGCGCCCTGCTCCATCGTCGCGCACAGCGCGCAGCTCCCGCCGGCGGTCGCGGTGGCCTCCCGCAGCGCGCCGTGCAGCGAGCGGCCGACGAGATGGGCGGCGGGGAGGCCGAGCAGCGTGGCGGCCATCGGGTTGACGAACGTCACGCGCTCGTCGCCGTCGACGCCGACGATCGCCTCGCTGACCGCTTCGAGGATGAGCTGGGTGCGGTGGGTGAGACTCTCGACGGCGGCGGCCATCTCGTCGAAGGCCTGGGCGACCTGGCCCAGCTCGCTGCGGCGCTCGTTCCAGCCGGTGCGCGCCGAGAAATCGCCGGCGGCCAGCCGGCGCGTGGTGGCCACCAGGTGCTCGATGCGACGGCGCAGCAGCATCTCGCTGCCGATCACCGCCGCCACCAGCCCCAGCACGCCGATCAGCGCGATCCACGCCACGCCGTCGACCACCGCCCGCCCGGCCGCCACCATCGACGGCACCGGCACCGCGACGATCACGTACGCGCCGCCCCCGTTCTCACGGGTGCCCACCCGCGTGAAGCCGACCAGGCGCGCGCGGCCGTCGACGGCGGTCGTCTCGACGACCCCGCTGCCCGCCGTGCTCAGCGCGCGCACCAGCGAGCTCTCCACGCGGGCGCCGGCGGCGGCGGGCTGACGCGCCAGCACGAAGCCGTCGCGATCGATCACCGCGATGACGGCCTCGGGCGCCACCTCGCCGGCGGCGGTCAGCTCTCGCAGCCACGTGAGGTCGACGGCGGCGAACACCACGGCGGGCAGCCGGCCGCGGAGATCGAGGACGGGGGCGGCGACGGTCACGGCGGGACGGCCGGTGGCGCGCTCGACGTGATACTCGCCGATGCCGAGCGTTCGCCACTCGACCGCGCTGCGGAACCACGCGCGATCGGCGACGCTGCCAGCGCCGGGTCGGGGCTGCGCGCTGCAGAGCACCTGCCCGTCGGGGCGGGCCACGCCGAGGTCCAGGTAGCGCGGCATGCGCTGGCGGAGCTCGGCCAGCAGTGCGCCGCAGCCCTCGCCGCTCCGCACCTGGGGGAAGCGGGCCAGCAGCTCGAGCGTCTGCTGCGTCTCGGCCAGCGCGCGCTCGTGGGCGGCGGCCGCCAGCCGGGCGAGCTGGTGGGCGTCCTGACGGGCGGCGGCGGTGAGCTGGCGGCGCTGCTGTGTGGTGAGATCGAGGATCAGCACGAACGCCGCCAGCAGCGCCGCCGTGATGATGGTCAGGAAATACCCGCGCACGCTCACGACGCGCCACGACATGATGCGCGCGCGAGACGCAAGAAGCGTACCCCGGTGGCACCGCGCGCAGAATGCCGTGCAAGCACGCGTGGTTGGCTGGCGCGCCGGCAGCGGTTGCGTCAACGTGGCGTCGGCGCGATGACGGGCTGTCAACCGGCGCGACAGCGTGGCAGCGCCCGCGCGGGGCGGAAAACTTTTCCGCGGCCGGGTGTTACGCGGGCGGTGTCAGCGGGAGAACGAAGGCGAAGGTGGCGCCCTCACCCTCGCGCGTCTCGACCCAGATGCGGCCGCGGTGCAGGTCCACGAACTGGCGGCTGATGGCCAGGCCGAGGCCGGTGCCGGCGACGTCGCGGGTGCCGGCAGTGTGGGCGCGATGGAAGGGCTCGAACAGCCGCTCGACCTCGGCGGCCGGAAGGCCGGGGCCGGTGTCGCTCACCGCGAACCGCATGCCCTCGTCGACGACGGCCACCTGCACGGTGACGCGCCCGGCCGGCGTGAAGCGCACGGCGTTGGATAGTAGATTCAGCAGCACCTGCTTGACCTTCAGGCGGTCGGCGTAGAGGCGCGGCAGATCGGGCGGCACCACCGTCTCCAGCGTGAGGTCCTTGCCGCTGGCCAGCGAGCGCGCCGACTCCACGCACTCCTCGACGACGGAGGCGGCGTCGACCTCGTCCACCGAGAGCTCCAGCTTGCCGGCCTCGATGCGGGAGAGATCGAGGACGTTGTTGATGAGCGTCAGCAGGTGCGTGCTGCTGTTGAGCACCGAGCGCGCGTAGGCGTCCTGGCGATCGCTGAGGTCGCCGTCGAGCCGGCGCAGCAGGAGCTTGGTGAAGCCGATGATCGAGTTGAGCGGCGTGCGCAGCTCGTGGCTCATGTTGGCCAGGAAGTTCGACTTGGCCCGGCTGGTGTCCTCGGCCAGCTCCTTGGCCCGCTCGAGCGCCTCCTCGGTCTGCTTGCGCTGGCGGATGTCGCGGTAGATGGCGACCATGCCGACCGGCACGCCGTCGTGATCGCGGATGACGGCGCTTCGCACCTCGAACGTCAGGTGCTCGCCGCTCTTGGCCACCCCGATCACCTCGGCCGGCGCCAGCGCCTCACCGGCCGCCGCCCGCCGGATGCGCTGGGCGGAGGCGTCGGCCACCGCCGGCGTCGTCAGCATGGAGTAGTGGCGGCCGATGATCTCGTCGCGCGTGTAGCCGACGGCCTGCTCGAAGGCGCGGTTGACGGCGGTGATGCGGCCGTCGAGGGTGGAGGTCATGATCGGGTCGTTCACGGTCTCGAACACGCCGCGATACCACTCCTCGTTCTGGCGCAGGTCGGCCACGGCGGCGTCGCGCCCGGCCAGCAGCTCGCGGGCCATGCGGATCGCTTCCACCAGGTTGCCGCGCCGGAGCTCGGCGGTGCGGGCGGGGGCCAGGAAGTACAGGTTGACTGCATAGATGATGACGAGCTTGGCGACCGCGGCCCCCATGGCCACCGGACGGTGCTCGACGCCGATCAGCCAGCCCAGCATGGCGGCGTAGCACAGCACGGAGAAGTGGCCGGCGATCAGCACGTCGCGGGCGCCGCTGAGCTGCAGGTCGGCCGCGCGGACGAACATCAGGAAGAAGAGCCAGCTCCGATCGCCGCCGGAGTAGTAGACGACGAACGTCCACGCCACGATGTCGGTGAGCAGGAAGAGCTGGCTGAGGCGGGGACTCGGCCGGCGCCGGTAGGCGGCGGCGACGGCGATCCAGACGAGCAGGGAGTAGAGCATCAGCCCGACCGCGAACCGCGTGAACGCCATCGGGTCGAAGACGCCGAGGATGAAGCGGTTGTGCAGCGCGACGCAGACGACGAGCAGCGCGTGGCCGACGATGCGCGCGCGGGGCACCGCGCCGACCTGCAACCGATACTCGCGCTCGGCCCTGCCCTGGGCGGCCGCGGCCGGATCCAGCTCGATGGTGAGCCGGGACCGGCTCAGCGCGCCCTCGAGGCCAGTAGATCGGTGATGAAGGTGCGCGCGGCCGGCGACGCCCACGGGCGCGGACCGACGGCGCGGCCCACCAGGCGGCCCTCGCGATCGACCAGGTACGCGGTGGGGGGACCCCATACGCCATAGAGGCGCCCGGTGACGTCGCCGCTCTCGTCGAGCAGCACCGGCGCCACGTAGCCGCGCTCGCGCGCCACCCGGCCGACCTCGGCGCGCGGCTCGCGGAACGCGATCAACAGTACCTCCAGGCCCTGAGCCTTGAAGTCACGGTACAGCTGGTTGACGGAAGGTAACTCCTCCCGGCAGTCCGGTCACCAGGTGGCCCAGTAAAAGAGGAGTACCACCTTGCCGCGCAGGCTTGCCAGGCTCACCTGCCGGCCCTCGAGGTCCGGCAGCGTGAAGGCCGGCGCCGGCCTGGGCGGGTCATAGGGCTGGATCTGGAGGGCCGCGAAGTCCGGGGTGGCCGCCGCCCCGAGGGCGGCGGCCACGAGCACGATCCCGACGGCGCCGAGCAGGCGCGTCATGTCCCGGCGGTCTTGAGGGCTTCCAGCACCTCGTCGGCGTTGAGGATATTGAGCGGGTTGTCCATGACCTTCATGTACTTCACCGTACCCTGGCGGTCGATGATGAAGTACGCCCGCTTGCCATAGCGGAAGACGGGGCTCGCGGGGTCGGTCACCATCGCGTCATAGAGTGGAAGCACGGCGCGGCGGAAGTCACCCAGCAGCAGATGCTTGACGTGCTGCTCCTTGACGAAGGCGGCGATGGCGAGAGGATGGTCGGCGCTCATGCCCACGACCTGGGCACCAGCGGCTTCGAACTTCGGCAGGGCCGCGTCGAAGCCGTTGACCTCCTTGATTCACGTGGGGGTGAACGCGGCGATGAACGTGTAGAGGACGACCGGCCCCTTGGCGGTCAAGTCGGAGAGCTTGACAGGCTTGCCCTCGGGTCCGGGGAGCGTGAATTCGGGGGCCTTGTCCCCCACCTGGAGCGCTGACGCCGGCGGCGCCACCGCCAGGGCGGTCAGCAACGCCAGCAAGGTCATGACGACGAGTCTCGACGCGATGCGCATGAGAGCCTCCTCGGTAAGGGATGAGTGGACGCTAGTACGGGACGCGCGTCGGCGCAACCACTGCCGCGGGCCCGGGGTTCCCATCAGGATTTTCCCGCCAGCTCCTTCCGGACGAGGGCGGCCCCGGCGGCCAGCCCGCGCAGCTTGGCGTTGCACATGTACCGCGGCGACCAGCCGAAGCCGCAGTCGGGATTGAGCGTCAGCTTCTCGGCCGGGCACACCTGCAGCACCCGGCGGATGCGCCGGCCCACGCTCTCGGCCGTCTCCTCCTGGAAGCCCTTGACGTCGACCACGCCGGCGCCCAGCTCGCGCCCGCTGCCGTACTTCTGCCAGAGGTCGAGCTCGCTGAGCTCGCGGCTGGCGAACTCCAGCACGAACTGGTCGGCCCGGGCCTTCAGCGCGCCCGGGAAGTAGGGCTCGTACGTGCGCGGGAAGCGCGAGCGGCCGAAGCGGTTGCCGAAGCAGATGTGGAAGCCCAGGCGCGCCTTGACGCCGTCGGTGGCCAGGTTGAACAGCCGGGCCATCTCCTCGCCGGAGACGTTGCCGCGGGCGGGCTCGTCGAGCTGGATCCAGGTCGCCCCCGCCGCGACCAGCGCCTTCAGCTCGGCGTTGATGACCTCCGCAAATCGTTCCGCCACGTCGACGACTCCCTTGTAGATCTTGCCGGGGTGGATCCTGGAGCCGAACGTCAGCGGCCCCGCGCAGGTGGCCTTCGTCGCCCGCGTCGTGTGGGCCTTGAGGTACTCGAACTCCTTCACGATGCCGAGGCCGCCGGGCGGCGTCTCGATGCGGCCGACCGCCTCGTAGCGCGTCTGCTGGTCGTAGCCCCAGGGGCCGACCTGGCGCCGCACCGGCAGCGGCTGGATGCCCTTGATGATGGCGTAGTAGGAGTCGACGTAGCCGTCGAGCCGGCGCACCTCGCCGTCGGTGATGACGTCGATGCCGGCCCGCTCCATGTCGCGGATGGCGGTGTCGGCGGCGTCGTCGAACATCTCCTCGAGGTCGGCCGGACCCGCCGCGCCGGCCTCGTGGGCCTTGACGAGCGTGAACCACCAGCCGGGCTTGCCGTGGGAGCCGACGACCGACGTGGGCAGCAGGGGCAGAGCGCTCATGACGCTTTTCCTCCGATGACGCGCAGGACGGCGGCGTCGCGGTGCGCCTCGTCGAGCGTGCCGGCGAAGATGATCTCGCCGCGCTCGATGACGTACAACCGTCGCGTCCAGGCCGGCACGTGATGGATGTTGGACTCGGCGATCAGCATACTGCGGCCGGCGGCCACGATCGCCGCGATCGACTGGCTGATGTCGGGGATGATGGCCGGGGCCAGGCCCTCGAACGGCTCGTCCAGGATCAGCAGCTCCGGGTCGAGCGCCAGCGCGCGGGCGATCGAGAGCATCTTGCGCTCGCCGCCCGAGATCTGGGTGCCGCCGCGCGTCGCGTAGCCGCGCAGCCGGGGGAAGACCTCGTAGGCCAGCGCCACGCGCTCGGCGGCCGGCCGGGCCGACGGCCGCGTCCAGGTGGCGATCTCGATGTTGTCGGCCACCGAGAGGTCGGCGAAGATCGCGCTGTCCTCGGGCGCGAAGCCGATGCCGCGGCCGGCGATGGCGTGGGTGGGCAGGCCGCCGATCGGCTCGCCCTTGAACGTGATCGCGCCGGCGCGCGGGCGGCGATAGCCCATGATCGTGCGCAGCGTGGTCGTCTTGCCGCTGCCGTTGCGTCCCACCAGGCAGATCGCCTCGCGGGCGCCCACCTCCAGCGAGACGCGCCGCAAGATCTGGCTGGCGTCGATGAAGACGTCGACGTCGCGCACCTCAAGCACGCGCGCGCCCCACCACGGTCGCCATCACCTCGGCGTCGGCCTGCAGCGCCGCCGGCGGACCGTCGGCCAGCACCCGCCCCTGGTGGAGGGCGACGATGCGGTCGGAGTAGCCGAACACGATGTCCATGTCGTGCTCGACCTGGATGATCGACTTGATGCCGAGGCGGGCGGCCGCCTGCACCAGCACCTCCATGATCGCGTGCTTGTCGGCCGTGCTCACGCCGCTGGTCGGCTCGTCGAGCAGGATGACCTCGGGGCGCAGCGCGAAGGCGCTGGCCACGTCGAGCAGCTTCTTGTCGCCCTGGGCCAGCGTGCGGGCGGGCCGGCCGAGGGAGGCGCCGAGGCCGAACAGCTCGGCCAGCGCCGCGACTTCGTCCCACACCGCGCGGTCGGCGCGCAGCGAGGCGAACGGGCGGGCGCCGCGGCGCTGGCGATTGAGAACGGCCACCGCGATGGTGTCGCCGACGCCGAGGTCGGGGAACACGCTCACGAGCTGGAAGGCGCGGGCCATGCCCAATCGCGCGAGCCGGACCGGGCCCACGCCGGCGACGTCCTGGCCCTTGAATCGCACGCGGCCGGCGCTCGGCGGAACGGCGCCGGTGAGCACGTTGACCAGCGTCGTCTTGCCGGCGCCGTTCGGGCCCACGATGGAGACGAACTGGCCGGCCGGGATCGCCAGCGTGACGGAATCGAGCGCGCAGAACGTGCCGTAGAGCTTCCGCACGCCGATCGCCTCCAGCAGCATCAGGCCGACCGCTCGCGCGGGCGGCCCAGGCCGAGCAGCCCACCCGGGAAGAAGATGACGACCACGGCCAGCAGCCCGCCGAAGACGAAGCGCCAGTAGGCGGTGAGCGACATCACCTGATCCTGCAACACGATGAAGACGAGGGCGCCGACCACCGGGCCCAGGAAATTCTGGAAGCCGCCGAGCAACAGCATGAACACCAGATTGCCGGAGTGCGTCCAGTAGGCCAGCAGCGGATCGGCGAGGCCGGTCGGCACCGCCAGCAGGGCGCCGCCGACGGCGCCGAAGACGGCGGCGATCACGAACGCGTAGAAGCGGTAGCGCCGCACGCTGACGCCGACGAAACCGGCCTTGTCGGGGTTCTCGCGGATGGCGCGCAGGCTGAGCCCGAGCGGCGAGCGCACGATCCGCCGCATGATCAGCGCGGCGGCGGCCAGCAGGGCCAGCGCGTAATAGTAGAAGGGCCCGGTGAGGAACGCGACCTTGTCGAGGTCGGCGAACGGCGCGCCCAGCAGTGTCGGGCGCAGCACGCGGATGCCCTCGTCGCCGCCGGTCAGCGTGTAGAACTTGTAGAGGAACGAGTAGAACAGCATGCCGAAGGCCAGCGTCAGCATGCCGAAGTAGATCTTCACGTAGCGCACGCACAGCAGGCCCACCGGCACCGCCACCGTCGCGCCCACCAGCGCCGCCGCCAGCACGATGACCTCCAGCGACCGCACGCCGACGCGGCTGGTGAGCCAGGCGGCGGTGTAGGCGCCCAGCGCGAGGAACAGCGCGTGGCCGAACGACAGCAGGCCGGTGGTGCCGAACAGGAGATTCAATCCGAGCAGCGCGATGCCGTACGCGAACGCCGGCAGCAGCAGCGTGAGCTGGTAGGGCGGGGCGACGAACGGCGCGCTCACCAGCGCGATCAGTCCGACCACCGTCGCGGCGCGGCCGATCACGACGTGGCGCCGGCGAAGAGGCCGGCCGGGCGCAGCACCAGGACGCCGATGACGACCGCATAGATGGCCAGCATCTCGACCTCGGGCCAGGTTGCCACGGCGGCGGCCTTGAGCAGGCCGACGACCAGCGCGCCGACGAAGGCGCCGCGCATGCTGCCGAGCCCGCCGATGACCACGACCGCGAACGCCTCCACGATGACCTCGATGGCCATCTCGCTCACGGCGGCGGTGGCCGGGATCACCAGCGCGCCGCCCACGGTGCCGAGCGCCACGCCCAGCGTGAACACGCGCCGGGAGACGCGGCGCCGGTCGACGCCGAGGGCGGCGCTCATCTCGCGGTTCTCGGCGGTGGCCCGCACGATGCGGCCGAAGCGCGTGCGCGTCAGCCCGAGCCCCATGCCGAGCGCGATGAGGCCGCCGGCCGCGATCACCACGAGGTTGTAGACGGGCAGCGTGGAGCCGGCCACGGTGACCTGGCCGTAGACGAGATACGCGCCGCGCAGCTGCACGGGGGCGGTGCCCCACACGAAGCGGATCACGTCCTCCAGCATCAGCACGAGCGCGAAGGTGAGCAGGAGCTGGAAGCTCTCGTCGCGATCGTCGATGGTGCGCAGCAGCCACTCCAGCGGCGGCCCGATGACGGCCACCGCGAGGCCGCCGGCCAGCAGCGCCAGCACGAACAGCGGGGCGGGCAGGCCGTGGCCCAGCGCCCACGTCACCGCGGTGACGCCGGCGTAGGCGCCCAGCGCGTAGAAGGAGCCGCAGGCCAGGTTGAGGATCTTCTGCACGCCGAAGACGAGCTGCAGCCCGGCCGCGACCAGGAAGAGCACGGCGGCGTGGAACGCGCCGCCGAGGAGGACGCTGACGACTCCCCTCAGACCTTCCAGCCGTTGATCCAGTCGTAGAGCCCGACGCCCGACGGCTTCTGGATCTGCCTGGTCGTCATCGTCTCCACCGGATCGATCGTCACGAAGTCGTGCTTGTTCTTGTGCGTGGTCGTGCCCTGGAAGAACGTGGCCTCCATGATGTGGTCTTCGCGATAGCGCCGCGCCCCCGACAGCGACTCGGCCTCCACGCCTTCCAGGGCCTGGATGACCGCGTCCTGCGTGGGCCACTTGCCGGAGGCCGCCTTGGCCGCCCGCTCCACCGCCGCCTTGTAGGCCACGATCGTGAAGTAGCCGTGGTCGGACTCGTAGTTGGGCCACTCCTTGAACTTCTCGTGATGCCAGCGCACGAACTCCCGGGCCAGCGGGCTGGCCTTGGCGTACTCGAAGTAGAAGCAGTTGTAGCCGAGGATGGCGCCCTCCGGCGTGAAGTCCTTCTTGAGCGACTCGTGGACGCCGCCGCCGGTGGTCAGCACGAGCTTCGCCGACTTCGTCAGCCCGGCCCCGTGGGCCTGCTTCATGAAGATCGGCGTGTCGCCGGCCCAGAAGCAGGAAAAGATCAGGTCGGGCTTGGCCTGCTGCAGCGCCGCCACGTGGGTGGTGAAGTCGGTGGCGCCGAGCTTGGGCCACAGCTCGCTCACCACCTGGGCCTCGATGCCGTGCTTCTTCATGATGGCCAGGAACGCCGCCCAGTTGTCGCGCCCGTAGGAGTAATCCGGGTTGATGCCGGCCACGGTCTTGAACTTGCCCTTCCACTGGCGCGCGGTCAGGAGCGAGGCCATCACGGCCTCGCACTCGTTGTCCGTCGACCGGAACGAGTATTTCGGCTTCGGCATCGTCTCTTCCACGCCCTTCTGGGTGGTGGCGTCCCAGGCCAGCCAGATGGCTTTCATTTCCTCGGCCACCGGACCCAGGGCCAGCCCGACGCCGGTGGAGATGGCGCCGGAGATCGCGTCGACCTTGTCTTGCAGGGCGAGCTTGCGGAAGCGCTCGACGGTGTCCTTGGGGCTCGACTCCTCCTCGATCACCAGCTCGATCTTGCGGCCGAGGATGCCGCCCGCCGCGTTGATGCGCTCGGTCGCCCACTGCACGCCGCGCAGTCCCGACTCGCCCACCGGGGCCAGCACGCCGGCCTTGGCGGCCAGGATGCCGAGCTTCACCGGCCCCGATTGTGCAAACGCCGGCGCAACATCGAGCCGCACTCCGGCCGCGGCAGCGGCGCCGGCGGTGAGCGCGAGGAACTGTCGCCGAGTGGTCCGCATGGGCGGCATATTCTACTCCTGCGCCGCCGGGGTCGGTGATGCTAGAATTCCCGGGCCTCACGCGACTCGGCACCCTAAGGGAGTGCACGTTTGTACGTCAGGTTCTGGGGGACTCGAGGATCAATAGCGGCTCCCGGTGACCGGACGGCCCGCTACGGCGGCAATACCTCCTGCGTGGAGGTGCGGGCCGGCGACGGCACCGTCATCGTGCTCGACTGCGGGACCGGCGCCCG
>Ga0075426_10001792_pt1 | contig 15330 bp, 17 predicted proteins | sample SoiMethybrSBSTD5_FD_75304 | JGI IMG/M metagenome (GOLD analysis project Ga0075426, IMG submission 75304) | Bulk soil microbial communities from a Populus tree surrounding site in Tennessee, USA - Soil MetaG P. TD hybrid SBSTD5 | ecosystem: Environmental > Terrestrial > Soil > Tree plantation... | reverse complement strand
CGACGGCGGAACGACGGTGTTCCAGGCCGGCACGGGCGGGGGCGGCGGAGGCCGCGGACGAGGACAGGCACCCGGAGCCGCCGAAGGCGGCGCGCCGCCTCCGCCGAGCGCGGCCGCCAATGCGCCGCAGGGGATTTCCGCGCCGGGCGGCGACAATCACGACGTCTGGATCGATCCGACGAACGCCAATCGCGTGCTCGTCGCCAACGACGCCGGCGTCGCCGTCAGCGACAACCGCGCCGCGTCCTATCGACATTTCCTGCTGCCGATCTCGCAGGTCTATCACGTGACGGCGGACAACGCGGTGCCGTACAACGTGATGGGCAACATTCAGGACAAGTCGAGCTTCCGCGGACCCAATCGCGGCGCAGGCGGTCGTGGCGGCGGCATGGGCGTCGGCAATTGGACGGGCACGGGTGGTTGCGAGGATGCGTTTGCCGTACCCGATCCGACCGATCCCGACGTCGTCTGGTCCGGCTGCGACAACGGCCGCGTCGTCCGCATCGACTACAAGCACGGGATGGCGCGCGACGTGAGCGCCTGGCCGATCACGAGCTACGGGTGGGCGCCCGCGGACATGAAGTACCGCTGGGACTGGATCACGCCGATTGCGATCTCGCCGCACGATCACAATCGTGTGTACGTCGGCGCGCAGGTCGTGTTCATGACGAGGAACGGCGGTCAGAGCTGGACGGTGATCAGCCCCGATCTCACGACGAACGACAAGTCGCACCAGGGCAATTCGGGCGGCATCACGTCCGACAACCTCACGACGTTCGACGGTGCGGTGTTGTACGCGATCGCCGAGTCGCCGGTGAAGGCCGGCGTGATCTGGACGGGCAGCACGGACGGTCAGGTGAACGTCACCGAGGACGCGGGTGCGCACTGGACCAACGTCACCCGGAACATCCCGAACCTGCCGCCGTGGGGCACCGTGTGGAGCGTCGCGCCGTCGAAGTTCGACGCGGGCGCGGCCTATGTCGTCGAGAACCTGCAGCACGAGGGCATCTACGACGCGCTGGTGTTCAAGACGTCTGATTACGGCGCGACGTGGAAGCTGATCACGTCGAGCGTGCCCAAAGGCGTCAACTCGAGCGCACACATCATCGTCGAAGACCCCGTGCGGAAAGGCATGTTGTACCTCGGCACGGACAACGCGCTGTACGTGACGTGGGACGACGGGGAGCACTGGACGCGCCTGCGAAACGACCTGCCGCCGGCGCCGGTGTACTGGATGCAGGTGCAGCCGACGTTCAACGACCTCGTGATCGGGACGCACGGGCGCGGGGTGTACATCCTGGACGACGTGACGCCTCTCAGGACGTGGGACGCGTCGCAGTCGGAAGACTTTCATCTCTTCGCGCCGCGCCCCGCGTACCGCTTCCGTGCCACGGCCGACGGGCGCGAAAGCGAACCGGATGCACATGTGATGGGCGAGAATCCGCCCTACGGCGCGGACATCAACTTCTCGCTCAAATCGGCGGCGCCGGACGTGCAGGTGTCGATCGTCGGGCCCAACAACGCGATGGTGCGCACGCTGACCGTCGCCGGGCATCCGGGGCTCAATCGGGTGTTCTGGGATCTGCGCTACGACAGCGGCTCGACGATCACGATGCAGACGCCGCCGCTGTACGAGCCCTGGGCGCCGGCGCGTCGACAGTACGCCGCCTACGGCACGCGCATTCCGCCGGCGGGGCCAATCGTACCGCCGGGCAGGTACACGGTGCGCGTGAAAGCGAGATCGACCGAGCGGACGGCGCCGCTCACCGTCCTGCCGGATCCGAAGTCGCCGGGCACGCAGCAGTCGATCGAGTCGCAGGTGGCGTTCTCACGCGACGTGCTCGCGGAGATCGATGAAGTGGCGCGCATGGGCAACGCGCTCGAGTCGATGCGCAAGCAGTCCCAGGATCTGATGGCGACGCTCGCCCGCGACGCGCAGAAGGCCGCGGTGCTCCAGTCGGTGAAAACGTTCGAGTCCAATCTGAGCGCGGTCGAAGCGAAGATGATCGACCTGCGCAACACGGGCCGGAGTGAAGACGCCTTCCGTCAGCCGGTGCAGCTCTACGAGCGAATCAGCTGGATGATCGGCCAGATGGTCGGCACGCCCGGCGGAGGGTCCGGCGGCGGCGATCTCGGGCCGACCGATCAGCAGGTGGCGGTGAACAACGGGTTCAAGCAGGAGCTCGCGGCGATTGCGGCGCAGTTCAAGCAGATCGTGGACAGAGACGTGCCGACGCTGGACGCGCTGCTCAGGCAGAACGGCGTCGCCGTAACGATCGCCGCCGAGCCGCACGTGCCCTAGCGGGCGCGCGGAAGCCAGTTCACGCGGGTGCCGTAGTCGAGCGACGCATACCAGTCGCCTCGGCCCTGCGGAGTGAGATCGAGCATGTTGTAGACCGGTTGGAGCAGGTCTATCCCGCGCTCGTTCATGTCGTCGTCGAGCCACGGGTGCGTCGTGTAGAAATGCCGCAGCGTCCCCGCGGCGTCGCGGGTGAAGACGCTCAGGGCCGAGTCCTGTTGGCCCTCCGCATTCTCGCTCCGGAAGTCGTACTTGAACGTGCTGTCGCCGGCGCTCAACAGCCGCAGATTGTGCCAGCCGCGCGTCCGCGCGTAGGTGCGGAGCGTCGCCGTGTCGGCGGCGGCGACGATCGCCAGGTCGACATTCTGAGCGAGATGCGGCGCGATGCCGTTGAACGCGTCGATCCACATCGTGCACATCGGACACGCGGTCGTGTTCCGTTTCCCATACATGAAGTGGTAGACGATGAGCGACCGGCCCGGTCCGCTGAACAGCTCGCTCAAACGCACGGCGGTGGCGGGACTATCAGGGGCATCGAGGTCCCGGAGCCCCTCCTGGAACACGTAGTCGGTCACCTCGGCGCCGTCCGGCAGCGCCCGTCGGAGCGCCGCGACCCGCTCCGTACTCCGGAACATCTCCATTTCGGCCAATCGGAGCTCTTCCCGCTTCTGCAGGTATTCACGCGGTTCATTCACGAGGCGGGTGTGACGAAGCATGCCGTCGGTCTTTTCGCGATCGACGTGCTTGGACCCGATGGTAATCGGATGTGGATGCGCGGTGGTACTCATGTGACGCTCCTCATTCAACGGAATTACTCACGGCTTCCTGCGCCTACGTTGAGCCACGCCTTGCGGACGTTGCAACTACTCGACGCGCGCGAAGAGCACGTCCCAGTCGCGATGGTTCTGCGACGCATCAGCTCTGGTGCCACGAAATCGACGGCTAAGCACGCGCAGCTGATGGATGTCCGCGACCGCGAGCTGCTTCCAGCCATGCGGCGAGCGGCTGCTGCTCTCTCCGCTGATTTGAAACACCAACAGGCACTCGACGCCTTTACGGATGCCATAGTCGTGCGGCTCGGCGATCCGCGATCGTCCCGTCTTGTACACGAATTCGATCAGATGCTTTCCACTGATCGCGCGCAGGAGATCTTGGTTCACATCCGCGATGCTACTCGAACGCCGTCCCGCGAGCGCCGATGCGAACCGAAGGACGACGCGTTTGCTTCCGAACCATTCAGCGGGTTTTCGGCTTCGGGTGGCAGCTCCCGCGCTTACCCTGTCCTCTTCCACATTCGCGGATTAGTCGGTCAGTGTTCTGAATCTCCATCGGTGCAGTGACGACGATGGCATCGTCGCCACCGCAGAATCAAGAGTGCCTTGTTCCGTTGTTCCGTCCGCGAGGGTCAGCGTCGCTCGTACAGGATCTCGATGCGGTCCGCATCAAGTGATGTGGCACTGTCGAACACAAAGCCATCATGCTGCTGCAAGAACGGCACGCTGCCGCAGCCTTTTGCCTGGCACTGCGGCCGATGCTTTGGGCACTGATTGAAGTGACAGAGTCGACCAAGATACGTGCCGGACGCGTCGAGCAGGAACACGTCAACCTGATGATGGGCGACGCCCATCTCCTTCTCTTGCCACAGCTGACGCACCGCGCGCCCGCACAGCACGCGGAGCCGATCAAGATCGGGAAGCGCATCGAGCCATACCGCAAGATCGACGTCCTTGGGTTCGTGGATCCGCTCTCGTCGTCGGCGCGTGGACTCGACCCTCGGAGACGAGGCAACCGACCCGAACAGTGCAACGCGGATCACCGCCGGAACAGCCCCGAACGCGACCGACACGTACTCGGCGGCAGCGTGAAACTCGTCGTGGCGCCGCAACGTGTAGTGATCGTCACTCGTTCGCCAGGGCTCGCGCGCGTCAGTGACTCTGGCCACCGTGCCTCCCGGATGGCGTCAAGGGTAGCGCTCTGCCGTCGAGAGTCAAGATGGCGGACCCGCTCGCAAGCGCGACCAGGTTCGCAATGTGAGGCAGACTGATTTCGGCGAGTTTGTTAGGAATTGGTCGGGGCGAGAGGATTTGAACCTCCGACCCCTCGGTCCCGGGCCGAAGTCCCACATCTCAGTTCTCGAACGACTCTGCGCGTTTTCGCGCTCGGGTCGTAATCGGGTAGTAATTCGGAAAGGGCCATGGCCCGCCTTCGCCGGCGATCGACGACAGGTCATCGGCGCTAAAATGGAATCATCATGAAGGTCACGATCGACCTGCCGGACGACGTTTCAGCGGCGCTCAAGGGTCGCTGGGATGATGTTCCGAGACGCGCGCTCGAAGCTTTAGCGATTGAGGCGTACCGCACTGGTGCGCTAACGGAGACTCAGGTCCGGCGCCTTCTCCAGCTGGAGAACCGATTTCAGGTTCACGAGTTGCTCAAGGCGCATCACGTGCCACTGCGCTACACCGAAGCAGATCTCGAAGACGATCTGCGCGCACAGCGCGAACTCGGCGTCCTGCCCGGGCGATGATTGTCGTCGCGGATGCTGGCCCACTCCACTACCTGATCCTGATCGACCACGTCGATTTGCTTCACCGCTTCTACAGTGAAGTTGTCGTTCCGGATGCCGTCGCGGCTGAGCTGACGAGAGGATCGGCGCCGAGTACGGTGCGGAACTGGATGTCGCACCCGCCGGATTGGCTGCGCGTCGTGACAGTCGAGAATGAGCAAGTCCAACAAGTCACGGACGAACTCGACCTGGGCGAACGTGCCGCCATCGCGCTCGCCAGCGCCATACACGCCGACCTCTTGCTGATCGACGAAGCTGAGGGACGCGCCGAAGCAAAGCGGCGGAATCTACGAGTGACCGGCACGCTCGGTGTTCTCCGTGCCGCCGCGGAACTCGGATTGATCCGCGTGCCCGACGTGATCGCACGCCTGAAGGCGACGAACTTCTACACAGACGATGCTCTCCTCAACTCCGCGTTCGGTCGATGGCTCGAATGACGTTAGCCGGATTTGCCAGGTTCGTCGTCCGGCGTGATCGACGGTCCTCCTGTGGTCGAGCCTTCCTCGAACACGAGTGTCGCGCTGCCATCACTGCCAAATACTTCCAGCGTCAGACGCGGCCGATCCCCACGCAGCGCGTCGCACAAGCGGTCATGCAGCGTCTGAAATGGCATCGCGGCATATTCTGCGCCGGTCAGCACCAGCAACGGTGACTCGTATTCCTGTCCCGAACGCGTCGTCCCCTTTTTTGTCGTGCCGACGATGAATACAACAGCTCGTAGTGCGTCTTCAGGCGTGTCGTTGTCGATTCGAAGCGCCGGAGGCAGGAACGCCGCGTACGGATCGCCGGATTCGTAGCCGTAGCCGGGCGTAGGCGTTCCAACGTGCGCCGGCACGCCTTGGGCCACGACTTCAACCCACTCGCAACCCACAAAGGCGTCGCCATGACGCGGGAACTGGAGCCGCCAAAGCGTCGCGTAAATGCTCATGATCGGTGGCGTTGTCGGCCGGCCTTTCGGCGGCGTTGACTTTTTCGGCCGCTCCGGCGGTGTCGGCGCACTAGGCGGAGGAGCTCGTTGTACGCCGCGGTCTCGAGGAGCTTCGTCAGAAGCCGCGTCTCAGATCGCACGTAGCCGAAGAGCGCGCGGCCGGCATCTGGGTCCTTCGGGAAGTGGGCGGAATAGCGCTTGGCACTGCGGCCGCAGTCTTCGTATTCAATCGCAGCCTCCGCCGGCATGAGGAGAACCTTCTCTGGGAAATCAATTGCGATTTGTGAACGCTCGTAGTCTTCAGAGCCGCAGGACACGGTGAAGAACTTTACGCGGCGTTCATTGCGTCGAAGGAACACCTCGAAATGACGGCGTACGTCAGTTCTCTTCGAGCCGCGTCTAGGCAAACGCGTGAAGATGAAGCCGTCGTCGAATTCGCGGGCTTCAACGAGATCTCGTAGCGAAGGACGAAATCTCGCAGAGCAGTCATCATCGCCGCCGCCGGCTTCCGGAACATCTCGACGACGACGATGCCATCGTCGAACCGAAGAGATCAACGCACTTTCATGCTCTCAACACGCACGTTCATGCCTGATGTGGCCGCGGCGCTGCCTGACAGGGTAGTACCAAGCGTAGTACTTTGCCTCGTAGAGTGCGCTGCGCTGGCTGAGCGCCCGGGCCACAAATCGAAAATCTCGAACAATTTCGATCTCAGCCGGCATTTGAAGCACCGGCCACTCGGTTCTGACCGGATCGGTAGCAAAAACCGAGTGCTCCGCCAGACTGAGTTCTCTGGATTCACGAGGAGAATTTGAGGTTTGGTCGGGGCGAGAGGATTTGAACCTCCGACCCCTCGGTCCCGAACCGACCAACCGTATCATCTTTTCGGAGTGATTTTGACGATTTTCAAGGTCGGGTAACCACAGGGTAACCATTCGGCGGGCAGCACCGCCGATTTCTGCCGAACATCGCCGTCAATATGGCTTGAGTGGAGATCCACGGCTAATCACCTAGCGGGACGATGCAATGCGGGGTAGTACCAAGCGAAACACCGCCTGTCCATCGACCGAATCTGCCGACACGCTGCCACCGTGCGCTTCTGCGATTTCGTGAACGATGTAGAGCCCGAGGCCGAGGTGCCCCCTTCGGCGATCAGACGGCCGTGGGATCGCTTCTCGCTGTCGGCGGTCTGTGCCGCCATGCGTGAAGGGATCAAAGAGTCTTGGCAGGACGTCCCTCGAAATCTCTCCCCGATTGCGCACTTCAATCGCAATCCGCTCGCCCTGATCCATTGGTTCCACGACAATCGGGTCCTGGCCATGGAAAATGGCATTGCTCACCAAGTTGGAAATGGCTTGGGCGACGCGATCGCCATCCCAATGTACGGCAAAGTCGCCCGGCGATTCTGACGCGAGGCAGCGCACTACACGATCCGGGTGCGCATGTGCGAGTTCCTGAACTGTATCGTTAATCAGTGGCCGCGCATCGATTGGTGCCGGTATGACAGCCAACCCGCCACCGAGTCGACCGCGCGCAAAATCGAGCAGATCGCGAATCATCCGCTCCATGCGCTTGGCTGCGACCGACGTGCGTACGATTGTTTTCACTGCACTGGCAGGAATGTCGTCGGAGTGCTGATCGAGGAGACCCTGCAGCCCGAATGTGATCGCGCCCAGCGGATCGCGCAGATCGTGTCCCAGCATGCTGATAAACATCTCGCGAGACTTATCTCGATCGACGGAATATTGATCGACGGCGTCACTGATGGCGGCGTCTAGTGCCGCATGCATGATCCGAAGGGGCTGCATTTTGGGTCGCATATCATCTGCGAGGTCGCCACGTTCGGAATACAGTTCGTGAATGACCCGGCGCAGGATGCGGTATTCCGAGACGACCTGACGAAGGTCGTAGCCCTCGCGCAAGCGCAACGCAGCATGCAGATTCGGCAGACCCTGCAGAGGGACCGAGCTGGTGTCGGCGCGGTCGATCGCATCGGCGAGGAGATCGAGCAATTCAGGGACATGGTCTCGAATTGCCGGTGGTGGCAAACCGTGTGCGCTGGGGAGGCGCCGGACCGCCCGTGTCCATTCCTCCAGAATCAGCTGGCGGTTGTCGCGAATGAAGGTGATAAGCGTCTGCACTGCTTCAACCTGCGTGCAACAGAGGTTCCGACGCGATCGACTATCCCCAGCGGACCGGGACAACACATTCAGTGGCTCAGGGCTCCTCCGTGCTCGCCGGCCGCGGGCGCCGGGAGCGATCGGCCACTTCGGCGCGCGGCAATTCAGGCGCGGCGCGGGCCGGGACCGCCCACCCCTCCGCCATAAGCAGCGCCGCATCGTGTTCCGTAGCTTCGATTACTTCGCCCGGCTTCGCGCTGGAAAGATCGATGCCGTCCAGCACTTCGGCCAGTTTTCGAGTGAGGCGCAGCTTCAACGGCCCCATCCGATGTGCAGCGGATGGTTACACAAGTAAAGGCTCTGTGCAGTTGATGACAGCAGAAATGGCACAAAAACACACTTTTCCGAGAGTAGCAGTCGTCCCGGAGCAACCGCTATGCCATTTGGGACGTCTTTCCGGCCTGGCGACCATGAATGGGTATGGGATTTGCTGAGATTCCTGGCGCGGCGACTATGAAGGTGCGGCTGACGAAGAAACTTGCGGAACGGATCGACGGGGTCTATGTCGGCGACCGGAACGTCGGCGACGTCCTCGACCTCAAGCCGGAACAGGCCCGTCTCCTGATCGCCGAGCAATGGGCGACGCCCGAACAAACTAGGTTGGTGCTCGTTCCGTCACCTGCCAGGCGTCAGTCGCCAGACGCGCCGCATCCAGATGATTTGGACGGCTGCGAGCGGGCGTCGTAGCTCGGACGCTGCCCGCCAGTATCCGCGGCGTTCCGTGATCTGAGTCCTGCGCCCCTTCTGACTCTCTGCAACGAGCCATCCGGCCAACTCGCCGCGAGATCGCGCATCTCGTCGACCTGACATCATCTCAAGTGGAGGCCGTTTACGCACCCCGGAGTTGGCGGGTCAATCGCAAACGCATTCGCATCAGGACGCTACTTGCGACAGGCGCGCTTTCACTGCCGTCATGATCCGATCTGGATCGAGCGGCTTCTCGAAAATGCCGGCTGCACCGAGTCTCTTGGCCATCTGCTTCAGGTTGTCCGCGCCCGACACAACCAAGATCGGAACGTTCGCCAACTCGTAATCTTGAAGCCGCCGCTGCGCCTCGCGGAATTGTGCGCCGTCGACGCCAGGCATCATGAGGTCCAAGATGATCAATGCCGGCCTGTGTTTGACGAGCGACACCAGCGCGTCGCCGCCGTTGGCCGCTTCGATCACCGCAAATCCGGCAAATGCGAGCAGATGATTCAACATCGTCCGCACGTCGGGATCGTCATCCACGACGAGGACGGTCTTCTGGCTGATCGTCGAGAGAGGTACGACGAGCGCCGGTTCGGGAACGTCGACGGGAATTGCCCACCCTTCCGCGAGGAGGAGGTTCGCCACCACCGTGCCGACATCGTAGATTTGGCCGACCTGAAAACGACGGAGGTCGAACCCGTCGGCGCGCCCTTCTGGCGCGCGCATGATGCGAACTCGCACGAAGGAAGTTTACACGGTCTTTAAGGACTTCTTTCTAGCGTCAATTGCTGGGCTTACGATTTTTCATTTCGCCGACTTCGTTTGCGTTCTCGGTCCGTTCACCGCCAAAGGATCTCGCCGCAGCAGCGGTTGGGCGTCCCGAACCTCTTTCTTGTTTGCCTGCTTGGTCGCCGTTCGTTCGAGGTGCGCCGCCCCGAAGATCGGCACCTCGCGGCCGTCGCTGCGCGTGACCACCCGAACCAGCTGCGCCGGCACCTGGCGGTAGCTGTGAATGAACCAGCAGCCGTCACGGCACTCCCAGACACGCAGCCCGTCGATCCGGAAGCGCCGAACATCGTGCGCAGTTGGCGCAGCGATGCCGAACGACCGCAAAGCCGCTTCCGCCCGTCGAAACGCGACGAAACCACACGCCGGTGGCCGTTCGGGCTTCCTAGCGAGGAGACGAGTGACGGGGTGAACGTAGAGTCCGCTGACCAGTTCGATCGCGCCCCAGCGGCGCTTGTGGTACAGACGACCGTCGTCGCCGAGCCACGCGTCCAACTCCACTTCCCAGCGAATGTGATCGAAGATGTGCTGCCCGGTCAGCGACCGGCTGTCGAGGGTGTTCGCGATCTCGGACCAGACGTTGTCCCAGGGACGGCCGATCTGCTTGCGAAGATAACCGCGGAGCGGCCCAAGCGAGTCGGAGAATTCCTTCGCGTTCCAGCCGTACTGGCGGTGACGCGAGACGGGTGCGCGAGTCGCGCCGTGATCGTCCAGCGCGTACTCGTCCTTGCAGAGACGGCGGCCCCACTTGCTGCTGCGGTTCGCGTGGCCGCGACGCGGAGCCTCGGTGACCACCTTGGCCATGTCCTTCCTCATGTCTCTTTTCCTCCTACGTCATAGCTCCCCTCCTCTCGGCGTCATTCTCGTTTCCTCCGTGAAGACTTGCGCAATTCGAAATGTACCAGAAGTGCCGGAGGCTCGCGATCTCCTCCCGCATGGATCTTCTTTCGGAAATGATATACACTTAGCAATGTATATCATCGGAGGCGGACATGCAGGTAGCGAAATGGGGCAACAGTTTGGCGGTGCGGCTGCCCGCGACAGTCGTCGAAGCGCTGGATCTCAAGGAAGGCGACCAAATCGAGATCCGTATTTCGGGTGACCGCGAGTTCGAGGTGACGCGCGACAAGAGCAAGGACAAGGCTCTCGCTCGCCTGCGCCGGCTACGGCGACCCCTTCCTCCCGGCTTCTCGTTCAGCCGGGAAGAGGCCAATGAACGGTAAAGCGTTCTTCGACACGAACGTCCTCGTCTACATCGTCGGACAGAAGGACGAGCGCACGGCGACGGCGGAATCGCTGGTTGCGAACGGCGGTGTCGTGAGCGTCCAGGTCCTCAACGAACTTGCGTCGGTCTCGCACCGGAAATTGCGGATGTCGTGGCCAGACATTACAGACGCGCTCGATGCGATTCGAGTGCTCTGCCCGTCCCCAGTCCCGCTGACGACGGGCACGCACGACGCGGCGTTGCGGCTCGCCGGCAAGTATGGCTTCTCCTTTTACGATGCTCTGATTGCTGCCGCCGCCTTGGAAGCGCAGTGCACCATCCTCTATTCTGAAGACCTTCAGGACGGCCAAGTGATCGAAGAGCGCCTCACAGTCCGCAACCCGTTCGCGAAATGAAGACACAGGAGCTGTCGTATTCGCTGCACCATGTTCGCACCACTCGCGATTGAGGCCGACCGGGTTCTGGCTTGTCTATCGCGTGCGCTCCATTCGAGATTGTGGCCGGGCGACGCGTTTCCAGCACCATTCGGCGCTCGGCTGCGCACGATCTCGCTAGGCAGAGGAAGACGCGCTCTCAAACTCGCGATCAGCGCGTAGCAGTTCTACGGCATCGCCGGTTGCTATCGAGCCGCGGCGGACAACCGCGGCGTATACCCCCAGACGCTTGTCTGCGCTGCGCACGATGGTCCGCAGGACGGAGGGATCGTGTGACAAGTCTCCCTGTGCATGCGTCGTCATCGCGCAGCGGATTGTGGGAGCGGCGATGGCCATCAGAGCGTTATTGATGCGGACTTGTTGGTGGATCCAGGCCTTCTCCGTTACACCGTCTGTAGGGGCGGTGTTCAGTAAGATGTTTGGTCGAAACCGCCTCACATCCCATTTGGCGTCAGGGTTGATTTCAGCCATTCTGGCCAGGGCTGACGTCGTCAACAGGTGAACTGGAAATACGTCAAAGAATGTGCCCGGCAGCGTGTAAAAGGCGAAGAAGGCCTGAAGTGAGCGCGCGAATTTGGGGAGCGGTTTGCGATTGAATTCTCCTGAAGCGCGAGTCAGGTAGGCAGCGATTGCCGGGCGAGAAGCCGCCCAACGAAAAGCCGAATCTGAGCGCGTTAACCAACCGACGAACGATGACCATGGCTGACGTCGAGAGTAGACAGTGTCGGTGTCCGACGGCCGACGTCTTCGGAGGCCGACGTGCCTCCCCAACAGTTCGGACAGCCGCTTCCGAAGCATCGGCGAATCGCTTGACAGCACTGAGCCGTCCGGCAGCGTGACGTTCACATGGCCAATCTCGTCGACACTTGGAAGCTGACGGTACGATGCTGTGCAGGCCATCAAGACCGGATGGCGCTTCGCGTTGTACACCTCGCCGGTTCGATCGTCGAGAAGCGCCCAACCTCTGTCGCCCAACAGACCGTCGCGATTAATCTCGACCGCCGCGAGAGACTCGCCTGCCATCGATTTGACCGGATACCGCCAAATGGCTTCGACCGACGCAACCTTCACGAGAGAGTCACCGATGACGAACTAGAGCGCAGTGGCGACGTTCGGTTCATGGCTGCTGGAGGAAGGGGCGCCTGCAGGCGAGTGAGCCTCGAAGGATATGGGGCGATGGTTCTCACCGATCAGCCTCCGCTCACAGCGTACGCCGGTATCGCAGAGCCACGATCGAAGAATTGAGATCTGATGGTATTCGCAATGAGCTCTGCGTCGATTGCGATGCCGTGGACAAAGTCACTGTCAGCCGCCACCGCGCACGGAACACCCAGTACGTAGAGCCCTGGAATCCCAACACACGCCCCACGTTTAACCGATGGATATCCGAGGGGAGTCCTTGGAATCTGAGGAGGCAGGAATTCCATGTCGTACCGGTAGCCAGTGGCAAAGACCACGACATCCACCATCTGCCGCGACGAATCAACAAATTCCACAGTTCCGTCCCTAAGCGACCGAATGCCGGGACGCACCTGAACGACTCCCCGGCGCACAAGCGATTTGATCCCGTTGTCGATTCCTCGATACTTGAACCCTAGCCGGCACTGCCTCTGAATCGCCACGAGTGGAATCAGTCGCAAGAGTGAATACGAGAGCCGTCGCACGTCGAGGCCAAGCGTGCCTGGCGACCGAACGCTAATGACTCCGCCGCGAGTGCTGATTATTGTGAGCGATGCGACACCTGCGCACTCCTCCGCCAGCTCAATCCCCCGCATCCCCGAGCCAACAATGAGGACGCGCTTACCTTTCACTTCATCTGCGCCTCGCCACTGCTCGGAATGCACAATGACTCCGCCGAAGGAACGCTGGCATTCGTCGGTATTGAATGGAGGCGGAATGAATGGATGATCGTTCATTCCAGTGCCAACGACGACAGCGACATAACAATGCGTACGCATCGACTCGTCCTCACCGAGCGTCACGTCCAGCCCATTGCTTGCTAGAGATATCCGTTGAACACGAACGGGAGCAATTGGCAGGTTGAAGCGTGTTGCGTACGCGGAAAGATAACGTCGATACTCGTCAGCAGTTAAGTAGTCTACTGAGCTTGCGATGGGCATGCCTGGCAGCGAGAGGAATCGCCGTGGCGACGCAAGCCGTACTCGGCCGTACATTCGAGCAAAGGAACCGCCAGCCTCCCCATGGCGGTCTACAAGGTCGTAAGGTATCGCGAGTTCCCCAAGGCATTTTGCCATCGCCAGACCAGTGGGGCCGCCGCCGATCACTAAGACCTTTTTCGAGGGAGGGGGTGCTGGGAGCAACGAATCGACATCACTCAAAGCTGGAGCCCCTTGGCGAACGCCATTGCTACGCCTGCGGCCTCGTGAAGGTCGGACCTCCAGATTTGTCTAGCAAGCCCGCCGAGTTGGTCGAACGTCCGCTCATTCCTTCGCTCGCGTGAGGCCAGAGCCTACCTCGACCAAGCTACCAATAGGAGTGGCCGCGCGGATCGGGCTCAGCAGACAGCACGTGGACCCCATTCGGAACGTCGCCAGTTTGTCGCAGAGCGAGACGGACGCGCCTACACGTGCATTGGAGTGAAGTTGCACGGTACCGACGAGAGGGCCGCCAACGATCGCCAACGACCATGCCGAGCCATGAGCGTCCTCAATATCGATCACAACGCGTTCGTTTCGCAGCGCCGGGAACGACGGATCCTCGTACGCCCAAGGCCGTAGGAAAAACAACTTTCCTGGTATCCGAACAACACGCGTGACCCGCCCAGAAACCGGCGAATGGATATGGTGGTAATTGTGGTTATGAAGGAACACGTTGTATAGAAATCCACCGACTTGGGACCAGGACTCCTGAAGCGCGAAGATCCTGCTGGCTCGCATCCACTCGCCCTTTATTCGAAGAGAATCCATGTCGCTGTACGGCACTGCCTGACAGAGCAGGCCTTCACAAGGCCACACAACTTCATCCGTCGGTACAAGTGGGGCGACAAGGTTGCGAGTGAAAAAATCTTGGAAGGAGCGGTAATACGATCCGGACGAGCCGGGCTCAAACTTCTGCCAATAGTCAGGATCGCCGTACTTCCACCGACAATACGGACCGATGAAGATCGCGGACGTACGACTCTCGAATGCCGCCGCTGCGGTTCGCGATAATGCAAGATGCCACGCGCGCGGTACATTCCTCCCGAGTTGCGCCAAGGTGTCGCCAATACGATGGCGCCACCACGCCACACCATCAGTGCCGCCGTCGTGAAGGCTACCAGTTTGAATTGTATCGATCGACTCTGGATTCACGGGATTACGTACTCCGGACTAGGGCAAATCAGAAGTGATGCTCTCCGCAGGTGACCGCTGACGAAAGTAGCTGATTACCCTCCAGATCAGAAGCAGCGCCACCAAGAGAGCCATCACGACGCGGCCCTGGTACCCGATTAGCACCGCGACGTACTGGATCTGGAAGCTAGATAGGTAGCCCAACAGCACGTACATGCTTACCCAGATCACTTCACCGCTCACGACCAAGAACAAGAACCGACCATAGGGATAACGCGTGAGGCCGCTCGCCATGCTTATCCATGGGCACAATTCAGTGACCAGCCAACGGCTAAAGAAAATGCCGACGGCACCCCAGCGTCTCGACAGATCTTCCGCCTTCCGTATCTTGTCGTCGCCGCCAATCTTGAGGGTTACCCTGTCGACGAGCCGACGACCTCCCCACCGTCCTAAGCCGTAAGCGATGTGATCACCAAGAATCGCCGTTGCGGTGCCTGAGATCAGCAATGTCGACAGCGCTGGGTGTCCCTGCTTGGCTAGTGAGCCCGCCACAACCAACATGAGGCTCACAGGGAGAAGAGGCACTCCTATCGAGGCGACCAGAATCACCGCACAGAGGACTGGCAGGCCGTAGAGCGCAAGGGCCGCTAATAGCTTGTCGGTCACACTCGTCGCGCCCTGCACAGAAAGAGAAATTGGAAGTCGCGCCAGAGAGGGCTCATGCAGGTGAAAAGATCGGATCTCACAGTATGGCGCCTTCTGATTCGTGCTTCCTAGATCTACGCGAGCGACGGCCCAATGAGAACAAGTACGAGCCGATGACGCTCGTGATGACACCGATCACGGCGCCGATGAAGCCGGACGTGACTTGTGAACGGTCAAAGTCTTCACGAGTGATCAGCCGGGCTCCTCCCAATGCGGTCTCGATGGTG
>Ga0075426_10001791_pt1 | contig 15331 bp, 12 predicted proteins | sample SoiMethybrSBSTD5_FD_75304 | JGI IMG/M metagenome (GOLD analysis project Ga0075426, IMG submission 75304) | Bulk soil microbial communities from a Populus tree surrounding site in Tennessee, USA - Soil MetaG P. TD hybrid SBSTD5 | ecosystem: Environmental > Terrestrial > Soil > Tree plantation... | reverse complement strand
CGCAGCACCTGCGGATCGGCGGCGAGCAGCTCGGCCGGCGAGGGCATCTGACCTCCGAACCGCTCCCGTAGATGCGAGATGATCGCCCGGGTCGAGGCGACGGAGAGCTGTTGGCCTGCGACCTGGAACACGAGCGTTCCGAACGCATCGAGCGGAGGCAGCTCGTCCATCCAAGCCCGGGGGCGGAAGTCCGGTCGCGCGTCGATCAGTCGCGCGAGCACCGGATCCGCATTGCGCAGGAACTCCCGCGCCTCGGGATCGGCAAGGGCGGCCCGCTTGCGGGAAGTGGCCTGAACGACGCGCTCGGTCACCAAACCTTCATACCACCGTCGGCATGTCGAGTGGGAGGCACTTCCTGCTTCGCAGCCTTGAGCCGGTTCGTCAAGTTTGAGCTGTCAAGAGCGTGTGCAAACGGCTATTCGTCGTCGCGTTCGCTGACCACCTCGAAGAGGTTCGCCAGCAACAACTCGCGGACCCGCGCCGAGTCGGCGACGCTCACGCGCTCAGCAGTCGCTCGTTGAGCACGATCTCGCCTACGCCCTCCGCCGTTTCGGCGCGCGCCCAGTCACGCTGGAGCTCGGCTGCGAAAGAAACCCAGCCGATGGGCACGCCGCCTGCCTGAACGACCCGCTCCAGGCCGGCGCGATGCGCCTCGACGGAGGTGCCGCCGATCGCGTCGACGACGGGATAGACCTCGAAACCCTCCCGCAGCGCGTCGAGGGCATGGAACGCCATGCAGATCTCGGTCCAGAGACCGCAGGAGATCAGCTTGCGCCGGCCGGTGGCGCGTACGGCAGCGACGAAGTCGGCGTCCTCCCAGGCGTTGGTGCTCGTCCGGTCTATGGGAGGGTCGTCTGCGAGCAGTTCCGCCAGCTCGGGGACGGTCGGCTGTCCGCGTCCGGTTGCGACGTTGATCGTCGAATGAACGACCGGGACGTCGAACAGCTTCGCGATCTTCACGGTCGAGACGATGTTCTCGAGCAGGAGCTCGCGATCGATCGACTGAACCTGGGCGAACTGGAAGGGCTGGTAGTCGACCACCGCCATCACCGTGTTCTGAGGCGTCAGCAGGTGGTCGGCAACCGGGTCGCGGACAGGGAGGCTGGCCATCAGGGATGCACCTGGGCCCCGTAGCCGAGGTCGAGGCGGATCGACTGCATCACCTGGAACGCCACGTCCTCCGTGAACACGTCGGCTGCGGCGAGCACGCCGGTGTATTTCTCGATGACCGGCGCGGCTGTCGTCGCGGCGCACTCATCGAGGTAGCCCTTCAATGCTGCCCAGAAGTTCTCGCCGTACTTCACGAAGTACGGAGTCGGGTCGACCGTGTCGATCGCCTTGCGTGAGCTGTCGGCGAGGTCGGCCATGTACCGCTGGTGGAGGGACAGATCCTCCCGCGTGCCGAGCCGGCCCATATGGCCGCCGATGAAGTGCTTCCACGAGTAGGCGAGTGCGTTCGCGGGAGCCTCGATGTAGCCGGGAATGTCCTCGCTCAGATTGGACTGGTAGATCGGGACCCAGCCCGGATTGACGATGTCGACGAGCATCAGCGTGTCGTGGTCGGGCAGGTGGATGAGAATGTTGTCGGGCGAGTGATTCGGACCGTGGAAGGCCAGGTCGATCCGCTCGCCGCCGATCTCGAGGCTGCGATTGTCCTGGAACGTCTCGTCGTTCGGCGGCCGAGCCGGATCGTCGTCGCGCAGCAGGAGCTTGCGAGTCTCCTCGTGCCCGATCCGTGTGACGTTCTTGTCGAACAGCGACGCCGCGCCGACATGATCGGAGTGGTGGTGCGAGTAGATGAGGTACTCGACCTTGTTCGTGACGCCGTTGTCCGCCGCGATCTCATCGACCGCGCGCTGGATGTTGTTGCCGAGCGTCGGCGGAGCGTCGAGCACGACGACTCCGTCTGAGGTCGTCAGGAATGCACACATGTACGTCCCGTCGGTGACGTAGTAGAGGTTTCGCTCCACTCGGCCGACGTAGTAGCCCTGCTCGTTGAGGGCCGGCCCGGCTGCCTCGCGCGGGATCGGCGCGTAGTCGGGCATGGTGGCCGTGTCCGTTGCGCTCATGCCTTCACTCCTTCGCTTGCGATGGTTGCCCGAGCCGCATCGCGATCGAGGACACGTCCCTGGAGATCTCCGTCGGGGCCTTCGATTCGACCAGCATCGGAGAGACCTCCCACCTTCAACGGCTCAAAACCGGCCGTCGTGATGAGGCGCCTTGCCGTCGCCTCCGCGGCATCGTCGTCGGTGGCATAGAAGAGAACGGTTCGCGGCTCGTTGTTTGCCGCGGTCGCGAGCTGGTCGGCGCCGAGAGTGCCGAACGCCTTCACGTAGTGCGCGCTCGCCGGGAGCAGGCCGGCCACGACGGAGCCGGACGATTCTCCTTCCGGCAGCGTCCGGATCATCTGCCCGCTCTCGTCGAAGCCGATCGGGTTCGAGGGATCGACGACGATCTTGTTCTCGAGTAGACCGCGATGCTTCGCGATCAGCTCCTTGGCCGTGTCGAGCCAGACGGCGAAGACGACCACGTCCGCGGTGGCAATCGCGTAGTCCACCGAGTTACTGCGAGCGAGCGTTTCGAGTTCCTGCGCGAGCGCTTCCGCGTGCGATTCGTCCTTCGCGGCCAGGACGACGGGCTCGCCGCCGCCTACGAGGTACCGCGCAACCGTGCTGCCGAGGTTGCCGACACCGATGATTGCGGTTGTCATGGCGGTCATGGTCGCCGCCCGCGGCGACCGATCGAATCCAGGAAATCCTTAGTCGGTGACCTCGGTGGCATGCTGACGGGATCGTGGTGGGGACAGAGCCTCGTCAGCTTCTCGGCAGACAACGCGAGCAGGCGGTGCTCGGGCGGCTCCTGGAGGCGGCACGCGAGGGTCACGGCGGCGTCCTCGTGCTGCACGGCGACCCAGGGGTTGGCAAGACGGCATTGCTCGAGTACGCCCTCGACACAGCCAAGGACTTTCGCGTCGTCCGGACTTCGGGCGTCGAAGGGGAGACGGAGCTCGACTACGCGGCGCTCCAACAGCTCTGCTCGCCGCTGCTAGCGCTCATAGAGCGTCTTCCCGACCCTCAGCGTGACGCGCTGCGCGTCGCGTTCGGGCTGAGCCCGGGCCGCCCACCGAGCCCGTTCATGGTCGGTCTGGCCGTTCTCGGCCTTCTCTCCGAGGAGGCCGAGCAGCGGCCGCTCTTGTGCATCGTCGACGACGCGCAGTGGCTCGATGACGCATCCGACGCGGCGCTGGCGTTCGTTGCGCGTCGGCTGCTCGCGGAGAAGATCGCCCTCACGTTTGCGACTCGCAGCGTGGGAAGCCGCCTGCGCCGCTTTCCTGAGCTTCCCGTCGACCCGTTGGGCCGCCGGGATGCACGGACGCTCCTGGAGTCGATCCTCCCTGCTCGGCTGGACGCATCCGTGCTCGAGCGCATCGTCGCCGAGACCGGGGGCAATCCCCTTGCACTGCTCGAGCTCCCGCGCGGGCTGACTCCCGGCCAGCTCGCGGGCGGATTCGACCTACCCGCGGCGCTGTCGCTGTCAGCGGGGATCGAGGAGAGCTTCCGCCGGCGGCTCCAGCGGCTCCCACGCGACGCGCGTCAGCTCCTCCTGTTGGCCGCCGCTGAGCCGGTCGGTGACCCGGCGCTTCTCTGGCGTGCCGCGCACGAGCTCGGAGTCCGGGAGACAGCGAGGGGAGCCGTGGAGTCGGAAGGCTTGCTGACGCTGGACGGGGAGGTGGCGTTCCGTCATCCACTTGTTCGGTCAGCGGTCTACGGCGCAGCCGAACCGAACGAGCGGCGCGTCGCTCACCAGGCATTGGCGGACGCAACCGATCCGCAGATCGACCCCGACCGCCGCGCGTGGCACCGTGCACAGGCCACGTCGGCGCCCGACGAAGAGGTGGCCGTCGAGCTCGAGCAATCGGCGGCGCGCGCGCAGGCTCGTGGCGGATTCGCCGCCGCGGCCGCGTTCCTGGAGCGATCCGTGGCGCTGACCGTCGACCCGGCGCGCCGAGGTGCCCGGGCAATTCGCGCCGCCGACACCAAGCGGCTCATCGGTGCGCTGGACTCCGCACTTGGACTTGCCGCAGTCGCCGAACGCGGGCCGCTGGATGACCTGCAGCGCGCGCAGCTGGACGTCCTCCTGGGTCGAATCGCCTTTGCGGGCAATCGCGGCAACGACGCCTCGCCCCTGATGCTCAAGGCCGCCTCACGGCTCGAGCACGTCGACTTGAAGCTCGCACACGAGACGTACCTCGACGCGTGGATTGCTGCCCTGTTCGCCGGCCGGCTTGCCGTGGACGCGAACCTCCAGGTCGTGTCCGGTGCGGCACGAGCAGCCCCCCGCTCCAGTGAGGCCGTTCCGGTATCCGAGCTCTTGCTCGATGGCCTTGCCCGGCTGGTCACGGACGGGTGGGCATCCGGAACTGCCGTGCTGAAACAGGCGATCGAGGCATCCCGAGCCGACGACGCCGGTGTCGATGAGCAGCTGCGCTGGTCCTGGGTGGCCGGCGGAGCAGCCGGTGTCATCTGGGACTACGAAAACTGGGATGCACTCACTGCACGCGAAGAGCGGCTCGCCCGCGATACCGGCGCCTTGACGGTTCTCCCGATCACCCTGAGCATTCGAGCCGGCGTGCGCGCGATGGCGGGGGACCTGGCGGAGGCGAGCTTCCTTGTCGATCAGGTGCAGGTCGTGACGGATGCCTCCGACAACCGGCGTTTCTCCAACGCTGCCCTTGTCGTCGGGGCCTTCCGCGGGGACGAGAGCGAGGTGCGTCAGCTCACCGAGGCGATCACCAGAGACTCATCGGCCAGGGGCGAAGGCTTGGCTCTGGCCGTTGCGTCGTGGGCCACGGCCGTTCTCTCCAATGGACTGGGCCGCTACGAGGATGCCTTTGGCGCCGCGACGGACGCACTCGAGAATCCCAATGACCTCTGGTATTCGGGGTGGGCGATCGTCGAGCTGATCGAAGCGGCAAGCCGCACAGGACAGGCGGAGCAGGCGCAGCCCGCCCTGGAGGAGCTGATCGAGCGCACTAACGCGAGTGGGACCGAGTGGGCTCTCGCCATGCAGGCGAGGTGTCGCGCTCTGCTCGCCGGTGACGACGAAGCAGAAGCGCTCTACCGAGAGGCCGTCGAGCGGCTCTCGACGAGCCGGCTGCGGCTCGACTTCGCCCGCTCCCGGCTGCTCTATGGAGAGTGGCTCCGACGTCAGTCTCGTCGAGTGGACGCGCGCAACGAGCTGCGAGCGGCGTACGACCTGTTCACCGATGCCGGCATGAACGCGTTCGCCGAGAGGGCACGAATCGAGCTGCAGGCTACCGGCGAGCATGCTCGGAAACGTTCTGTCGACACGCTCGGACAACTGACACCGCAGGAGGAACAGGTTGCGCGCCTCGCGGCGGAAGGTCACACCAACAGAGAGATCGCGACGCAACTCTTCATCAGCCCGAGCACGGTCGAGTACCACTTGCACAAGGTCTTTCGCAAGCTCCGCGTGACATCACGGGCGCAGCTGGCACGTCGCATGCCCTAGCCGACCTGTCGACTACGGGTTTCCTGGATGCGAGTCGCTCTCGCTGACCCCACCATGACGCGGCATGGCCGAGACGAGTCAGTACAACCTCGACAAGCCGGCCGCCGCGGTGGCCGAATACCTCTCCCAGGGGCCTCCCCTCTACGAGTTGTCGGTCGCGGAGACACGCAAGGCGATCGACGCTGCACAGGCGGACGGGTCGGTTCCAATGCCCGCTGTCGAGGAGGACTGGGTCTCAATTCCCGCGGGCGTCGGCGACGTCCGGGCCTTGATCATCAAGCCGCGCAGTGCCGAGAAGCGGTTGCCCGCCGTGCTGTACATGCACGGAGGCGGCTGGATCTTCGGGAGCGTTCATAGTCACGGCCGCCTCGCCAGGGAGCTCGCAGTGGCAGCTGATGCCGCGGTCGTCTTCATCGACTACGCGCTCGCGCCCGAGGCCAGATACCCGGTGCAGATCGAGCAGTGCTATGCCGTGGCGCGATGGGTCACCGAGCAAGGCGAAAGCCACGGCCTCGACCCAGCGCGAATCGCCGTCGCGGGCGACTCCGCCGGAGGGAACATGGCGACGGTGCTTTGCATCCTGGCGAAGCAGCGCGGCGACGTGAGCTTCGTCCAGCAGTCGATGTACTACCCGATGACAGATGCGCTGACGAGCAAGAACAGCGAGAGTTATCGGCTGTTCAAGGACGGCCCGTACGGGACTGCCGCGACGATGGACTGGTTCTGGAGCACGTACCTTCCGGGGCAGGATGTTCGTCGTGAGAGCACCGTCTCCCCGCTGCGGGCAACGGTCGAGGAGCTCGCGGGACTGCCGCCCGCCCTGGTCATCGTCGACGAGAACGACGTCCTCCGCGACCAAGGCGAGGCGTATGCGGCCAAACTACGCGACGCCGACGTGCCGACGGCCTCCGTCCGTTTCAACGGGACGATGCACGACTTCATGATGCTCAACGCGCTTCGCGACACGGAGACCACCCGTGCCGCGATGGACTTGGCGGCATCGGTGTTCCGCCGAGCTTTCGCCTCCGGTTCTCCATAGCCGTCGACGCGAGACTGGGGCATTCATGGATGCGACAGACGGCTGGGCGTCGCAACGATGCCCGCGTGACCTCCTCGCACGCGACCGAAGCAGTCGGCACGGAGGACCGTCGCCGCTGGCTCGCACTCGCCGTGATCGTGACGGCGCAGTTCATGGTCGTGCTCGACATCTCGATCGTGAACGTGGCGTTGCCGTCGATCAAGACCGATCTTCATTTCTCGCAGGAGAGCTTGCAGTGGGTGATCACCGCGTATTCGATCTTCTTCGGCGGGTTTCTCCTCCTCGGCGGCCGGATCGCGGATCTGTTCGGACGCCGGCGCCTCTTCATGGCAGGGCTGCTTCTCTTCACCGTCAGTTCACTGCTCAACGGGCTCGCTTGGTCGGAAGGCTCGTTGATCGCATTCCGGTGCTTGCAGGGTCTCGGCGCCGCCATGATGTCGCCCGCTGCCCTGTCCATCTTGACGACAACCTTCGAGGAAGGTCGCGACCGCAATCGTGCGCTCGGGATCTGGGGGGCGGTGGCGGGAAGCGGCGGCGCCGTGGGCGTTCTGCTCGGCGGCATCTTGACCAGCGCGTTCAGTTGGCCGTGGATCTTCTACGTCAACGTACCCGTCGGGGCCGCAGTCCTCGCTGTCAGCCCGCTGCTCTTGCGCGAGAGCCGGGCGGACTTGCCCGATCGGTACTTCGACTTCGCCGGTGCGGCGACGATCACCTCCGGGCTGATGCTGCTGGTCTACGGGATGACTCGCGCCACGCAACACGGATGGGGCACACCCGCGACGATCGGTCTCTTGACCGCCTCCGCGGTTCTGATTGCTTCGTTCTTCCTGATCGAGTCGCGCACGAAGGCGCCTCTGCTGCCACTGCGCATCCTGCGGCTACGGACCCTCGCGGCGTCGAACCTGAGCGCCCTGATCGCGACCGCCGCCGTCTTCTCACAGTTCTTCCTGCTCACGCTCTACATGCAGCAGGTGCTGCACTACTCGGCGCTCAAGACCGGGGTCGCCTACATCGGGCTGACGGTGACGACCATCGCGCTTTCGGCGGTCGCGCAAGGGCTCGTGACCAGGTTCGGAGTCAAGCGCGTGTTGCCCGTCGGATTGGCGCTTTCGACGGTGGCCCTCGTGCTCTTCGCGCAACTGCCGGTTGACGGCCACTACTTCTGGGATCTGTTCCCAGGCTTCATCATCAGCGGGCTCGGGCTGGCCTTCGTCTTCATACCGATGTCGATCGGCGCACTCACGGGAGTCCGCCCCACGGATGCCGGCATCGCCTCGGGGCTGATCAACACGAGCCAGCAGATCGGCGGCGCGGTCGGCGTCGCCGCCGCAACCACGATCGCGACCACGTTCACGAGCCACTACGTGCACTCACATGCCGGGACCACGGCCTTCAGCGCACCGGCGCTCACCCACGGCTTCCAGATCGCCTTCTACGCCCTCGCTGCCACCGCCGCCGTTGGTGCCGTAATCGCGGCAGTGCTGATCGAACCGCAAGCGGCCCAGGCCGAGCCGGAGCCGGAAGCCGACGAGCGCCAGGTCGCGGTCGTTTCGCAACACACCCCGGTCTGCCGGACGCCGGGCGTCCTGGTGGGACCGCTCGAAGCCAACTGACGTCGTGCAAGCAACCGAAGGAGAAAAGCGATGACAAAGGACCTCGGCGTCTGGAAAGCGGAGGACTGCGCGCTCGTGCTGATCGACTACCAGCCCGCGATGGTCGAGGTGATCCGATCCGAGACCAACGCCGACATGGTCGAGCTTCATGCACGGCTCCTGGCGAAGACGGCACAGGCGTTCGACATGCCGATCGTGCTCTCGACGGTCGGCGTCAACCTGGGGTTCAACGGGCCTACGGTCCCCTCCATCGTCGAGGAGCTCGACGGCGTCGAGCCGATCGACAGGACGTCGATGAACGCGTTCGAGGACAAGGCCTTCAGCCAGGCGGTGGCTGCGACCGGGCGCGAGCGGCTGATCATCGGCGCCCTGCACACCGAGATCTGTCTCGCGTTCTCCACCGTGCAGGCGCTGAAGGACGGGTACGACGTGCTGTACGTCACCGACGCGGTCGGCGGCCGCTCGCAGGCCGCGCACAGGACGAGCATCGAGCGGCTTGCGCACGCCGGCGCCGTGCCGACTACCGCGCTGGCCGTCGTGACCGAGACGTTCCGCGACTGGGCCAGCCCACTCCGCGAACCGGCCCTCGGAGTCATCTACTGGTACTTCAACGAGGTCGGCAACCACACCGACCAGGTAGGCGTCGCCGAGGCGGAGAAGCAGGCCGCGGCGGCCTTCCTCGCCGGGGTTCAGTGACTTGTCGGGAAGACTGGCCGACAAGGTCTGCATCATCACCGGCACTGGCGGCAGCATGGGACGGGCGACCGCCCTGACCTTCGCCCGCGAAGGTGCACTGGTCGTCGGCTGCGACGTGGCGGTCGAGCCCGCGAAGGAGACGGCCGAGCTGGTCACAGCCTCCGGCGGCGAGATGGTGTCGCTCCAGCCCTGCGTCGTCAGCGACCCGGCCGACTGCGCGCGACTCGTCGAGCTGGCGCTGAGCCGGTTCGGCCGGATCGACGTGCTGTTCAACCTCGCCGGCAGGTCGCACTTCGGCCGGGTCGAGAGCGTGAGCGACGAGGAGTGGGACGCCGCCCGCCGAGACGAGGTCGACTTGGTCTTCTACCCGACGCGCGCGGCTTGGCCTCATCTGGTCGCCAGCGGCGGTGTGATCGTGAACATGGCCTCCCTGAACGGGCAGCTCAGCTTCAAGAGCCTCGCCTCGTTGTCGCACACGACGAACAAGGCGGCGATCATCGGGATGACGCGCCAGCTCGCGATGGAGGGAAGCGAGCACGGCATTCGCGTCAACTCGATCTCGCCGGGCCTGATCCAGAGTGGAGCGAATCGCGCCCATCTCGAGGACGGCGCAGGCGGGTTCGCGCGCGAGATGACGGAGAGGACGCTCCTCGGCCGCCTCGGTGAGCCGGACGACGTCGCGAACCTTGCGCTGTTCCTCGCTTCCGACGAGAGCTCGTACATCACGGGCGTCGACATCGTCATCGATGGTGGAATGAAGGTCTGGTGACGAGGAACCGCTCCGGTTTCTGGCCTGTCGCCTTCGCGTTCCTCGTCGTCATGGCGTTCGCAACGCTGCCAAGCCCGCTCTATGGGCTGTACAGGGAGCGCGACGGTCTCTCGGCGTTCACGATCACCATCGTCTACGCGATCTGGGCGGCGGGCACTATCGCGGCGCTGATCGCCGTCCCGTTCTTCGCCGAGCGTGTCGGGCGCCGTGGTGTGATGTTCACAGCGGTGGCGACAATGATGGTGGCAGCGGGCGTGCTCGCCGCATGGAAGGCTCTGCCGGGCCTGCTTACCGGACGATTGCTCACCGGTTTCGCGGTCGGGATGGCTGCCGGCACGGCGATCGCATATCTCATCGAGCTCCGCCTCCGTGCGGATCCGAATGCGCCGCCCGGACCTGCGCGGACGATCGGCACGTCGGTGAGCGTCGGTGCCCTCGGCATCGGCCCTCTCGTCGCCGGCTGCCTCGCCACCTGGGCGAGCCATCCCCTGACGCTGCCGTATCTCGTCTGGATCGGTCTGGGGGTGGTCGCACTGGTCGGTCTTACGGACGCGCCTGAGACTGGTGCCCCGGCGGCAACCCGAGCCCCGTTCTCAGTCAAGCTTCCCGTGCCGGCGGGCGCGGCGACGCTTGCTGCGTTCGCAGCGAACGGGCTCTTCGCCGGCCTCTCCGGGCTGATCCTCGCCATCACCTTCCAGCGCACCTCGCACGCACTGGCAGGGGCAACGCTGTTCATCGTCTTTACCGCCGGCGTGGTGTCGCAGCTCGCGACGGGAGGGCTGCGTCCGTCGCGTGTGTTCGCGCTCGGCACCATCTCTATGCTCGTGGGGCTCGTGCTCCTCGTGATAGCTGTGCGCCTCTCGACTCCGAGCCTTGCGCTGTTTCTCGTCAGCGGCGGCCTGATCGGAGCGGGGGCCGGCGCGGTCTACAAAGGGACTACCGGCCTCGTGCTGGACGGGACGGCTCCCGAGCACCGCGTCGCGATGACCGCGGAGCTGCTGATCGCGCTCTTCGTCGGGCTCTCGGTTCCGGTCATCGGGGCGGGAATCGCGCTCGACCAGGGCGCAAGCGTCCCGAACACCGTGCTCGGCTTCGCGATCCTGGTCGGTCTCGGTGTTGCCGCCGCCGGCTGGGGCCTGCTCGCCGGCCGCCCCAAGAGCTCGCCGCAGGCCGCATGATCTGCTTGTGACGGAAAAGCTCACGATCGTCGGCCTCGGCGGCTCGCTTGCGCAGACGTCGCGGAGCCTGGCCGCCTTGCGGATCGCACTCGACGGCGCCGCTGGAGCCGGAGCCGCGACAGAGCTCCTGGACCTGCGCGAGCTCGACCTGCCGATGTACAACCCGGACGACGAGCGGGACCCACCCCCCGCCGCCTCGACCTTGATCGAAGCATGCCACGACGCCGACGGGATGCTCTGGAGCAGCCCGATGTACCAGGGGACGATCTCGGGGGCCTTCAAGAACGCGCTCGACTGGCTGCACCCACTCGGCTCGCGCGAGCCGCCGTTCCTGCACGACGAGGTGATCGGCCTGATCAGCGCCGCGGGTGGAACCCAGGGGCTGCAGGCGATCAACACCATGGAGTTCGCGGTCCGAGCGTTGCGCGGATGGGCAGTCCCGTATGTGATCCCAGTCGCCTCCGCGTTTCGCGTCTTCGACCCCGACGGCCGGATCATCGATGAAGGGATCGAGTTGCAGCTCCGGACGTTGGGAGCCGAGGTCGTTCGTGTCGCCGCTCGCTTCGCTGACCACGCAACGCCGCAGCGCGCCAGGGAATGCGAAGAGGCCGTTGAGCGCGTCGCTGCCGCCGCCGTCTCGACGACGAGCCGCCCGTGAACTCGACGGCGCCTGCGGTTCGTGTCGAGCGCGTCGTCAAGCGGTTCGGGTCGACGACGGCGCTTGCGGGCGTCGACCTGGAGGTGCCGGAAGGAATGGTCTTCGGTCTTCTCGGCCCGAACGGCGCCGGGAAGACCACGCTCGTTCGCATCCTGGCGACCTTGCTTCGGCCGGACGCAGGGCGGGCCGAGCTGCTCGGTCTCGATGTCGTCGACGACTCGTCCAAGGTGCGAGAGCAGCTGGCCCTGACGGGACAGTTCGCGGCCGTCGACGAGCTCTTGACGGGTCGCGAGAACCTCGAGATGTTCGGGCGACTGTTCCGACTCTCCCGCGCGCAGGCAAGCCGCCGCGCATCGGAGCTGCTCGAACGCTTCGAGCTGACGGACGCGGCCGACAGAACTGCGAAGACATATTCGGGCGGGATGCGACGACGGCTCGACCTTGCATCCAGCATGCTCACGCAGCCTCGCGTGCTCTTCCTCGACGAGCCGACCACAGGTCTCGATCCGCGGAGTCGCAACGAGATCTGGGAGATCGTCCGCGACCTGCGCCGCGAGGGAACGACGATTCTCTTGACGACGCAGTACCTCGAGGAAGCGGATCAGCTCGCAGACGAGATCGCCGTCATCGATCACGGGCGAGTGATTGCGAAAGGCACCGGCAACGAGCTGAAAGACAGCGTTGGGGGTCACATCCTCGAAGTCGAGCTCACCGACGTGCGGCAGCGCGACCAGGCCAGAGCAGCACTGCTTCGCGTCGGCTGCGGCCAGCCGGAGGACGACGGGCGACCGGACCGGCTGACATTGCCGGCGCCACGGGAGAGCCTCGTTCTCGTCGAGGAGGCCGCGGCCGAGCTGCGTCGCGCAGAGATCGGCGTCAACGAGATGGGCCTGCGTGGACCGACGCTCGACGATGTCTTCCTGCAGCTGACCGGCCAGGCGCCGACCGAGAACGGAAGACCCGAGAGCGCCGTTGCCGTGCCCGCGAGCCCGGCGAAGGAGCCTCGCCGGATGTGGCGCCCTCGGGTCCCGTCCCTACGAGAGGCAGAGTCGAGTGTCACCGACACCGCCGTCGTGACGATGCGGAACCTCCGCCACTTCTGGCGCCAGCCCGACCTGCTCATCTTCTCGACGATCCAGCCGGTCATGTTCGTTCTCCTGTTTGTCTATGTCTTCAGCGGTGCGATCGGCAAGGCGCTGCCTCCGGGAGTCAGCTACGTCGACTACCTGCTGCCCGGGATCTTCGTTCAGTCGGTGACCTTCCGTGCGAGCCAGACCGCCGTCGGCCTCTCCGAGGATCTGCGCCGAGGCGTGATCGACCGCTTCCGCTCGATGCCGATGGGGCGCTCCGCGGTTCTGCTCGGACGGACGTCCGCAGACCTCGTCCGAAACATCCTGATCATCGGGCTGATGATCGTCGTCGGGTATCTCGTCGGCTTCCGCTTCCAGGCGGGCTTCCTCCCGGCGCTCGGCTGCGTGGCCATCATCGCCGCCTGGGGCGTCGCCCTCAGCTGGATCTTCGCGTTCGTCTCGTTGGTCGTACGCGGGGCGGAGAGCGCACAGACAGCCGGTTTCGTCATCCTGTTCCCGCTCGTCTTCGCCAGCTCTGTCTTCGTTCCCGTCGCAACGCTGCCGAGCTGGCTGCAGCCGATCGCCAAGGCCTCCCCGGTCACGCTGACTGCAGACGCCGCGCGCCACCTCGCTCTGGTGGGCGGGGTGCCGCATTCGCTCTGGGGCGCGCTCGCCTGGATCGCCGGGATCGTCGCGGTTTTTGTCCCGCTCTCGATCTGGCGCTATCGGAGGATGAGTTGACTCAGCTGTCGTCAGAAACGGCGGCAGCGCGACCAAGGAGGAGAGTTGATGCAAGACCAATTGAGTTTCGCCGGCGACATCCGGCCGCTCTTCCGCGACAGCGACGTCAACTCGATGTCGTTTGCATTCGACCTCGCCTTGTACGAGGACGTTCGGACACACGGGGAGGCGATTTACGCGACGCTCGCCGCCGGCCGGATGCCCTGTGACGGCGCGTGGCCCGACGACGATGTGCAGCGATTCCGAGCTTGGCTCGACAGCGGCGCACAGCCTTAGCGCGTCGCGATCTCGTAATCACGCGCAAGCGCGGGAGCTGGGCTCGCGTGTCACCGCCCCGTCAGCGGTCGCCTGGCCGACGATGGGATGCTCAATGCCTTGACTCGCTTGACCGAGCCGCACCTGAGACGGTCGTAGCGACGGTCTGGTATTCGCGCGCGCGCGCCAAACAGAAGGCGTCACCGTGAGTGGATTGGAGGCGTCGGTGTGCGAGCCTGATCACGTTCGCCGCTTGCCACGGCCGGCGATGACGTCTCCCTGATGCTTGCGAGCCGTGCCAGTTCCACGCGCGAGTTGATTCCGAGTTTCGCGAAGACGTGGCGGAGGTGGCTGCTGACGGTGTGGGGCGAGACGAAGAGTCGCTCGGCGACTTCGCGATTCGTGAGGCCTTCGGCGACGAGCCGCGCGACAGTGAGCTCCGAGGTCGTCAACGAAGCCCAGCCCTCGGTCTGGGGCTCCGCCGGGACCAACCGCCGGCGCACGCCGAGCTCGCGCAGGCAACTGCGGACACGACGGGCGTCCCAGCTCGCGCCCAGTTCCGTGTAGAGGGAAAGGCTGCGACCGAGAGTCTCGATCGCGGCCTCGCGGTCATTGCCGATCTGATCACCGCCGAGGTCTTCAAGTGCCGCTGCAAGCTCGAGCCGTCTCGGGGTGCGCTCGAAGAGATCGACGGCCTCACCGAGATCCGCGTGGCTTGGCCCAAGCAGCCCGCGGACATGCGCGGCGGTTGCCGCGATCGAGGTGACATGAGGGTTTAGCTCCGCTCGACGTCCGCTGCTCGCGAGCGCAAGCTGCGCGAGCTCGTCGTCACCTGTCGCGAGCGCGACGCGCGCAAGCGTTACTTCGTCGGCGATTCCGAGCGGAAACCGCGGCACAATCGCCCGGCCGTCCGGTTCGATCGGAGCGCGAAGCCAGCCTCGTGCCGTTTCGGCTTCGCTTTGGGCCATCGCAAAGAGCGCGAGCAGCCAGGAAGCGTGGCGCCGCACTGCGGGTGTGCCCCGCTCGAGCATGACCTCGGCGATCTCGGCCAGCCGGCGAGCCTGGGTCGTGTCGCCCGTGTGGATTGCCAGTCGCCCGAGCGCGACGATGCCGGCGGCATCGAGCACCGCGGCCGCGTGCGTTCCGTCTTCGAGTGCATAGCGTCCCTCGAGTACCGCACGCGCTTCGGTGAGCCGTCCGGTACGGAGGAGCATGCGGCCGTGCCAGGTCTCGAACATCTGGTAGGCCCAGCCTTGGCGATCGCGCTGTGCGGCGGCCATACCTTCGGCTGCGATCGCGAACGCCTCTTCGAAACGGTCGACAAGGCTTAGAAGCTCGCCATGCCACATGTGCGCGAGCCGGAGCCGCTGGTCGTCGCCGGCGAAGATCCCCTCCCGGTAGGCGGACGTGATCAGCTCGAGCGACGACGCGAAGTTGTCGTCGGCGTAGTCGAGCGCGCTTTCGGCAACACGGAGCGTGAACGAGGCGCGAATGTCAGCGGTCGATCCGACCGCGACACGCACTTCGTCGAGGATCGTGCGGGCCTCGTCGATGCGGCCCGACGTGACGAGATTGTGGAACAGGCAAGCGAGGTGTCGGGCGCGGAGGGTTTCCGGAAGGTCGGGGAGGCTCAGGGCGAGGCGGCCGGCGCCGATGCGGATCTCGGGCGAGATGGCGAACATGCCGGCGATGCTGAGCCGGACTTCTGCTTCCTGTCGGGCTGGCAGCGTCTCCCGAAGCGCTCGATCGGCGAACGCGATTGCTTCCTCGCTGTTGCCGG
>Ga0075426_10001789_pt1 | contig 15341 bp, 19 predicted proteins | sample SoiMethybrSBSTD5_FD_75304 | JGI IMG/M metagenome (GOLD analysis project Ga0075426, IMG submission 75304) | Bulk soil microbial communities from a Populus tree surrounding site in Tennessee, USA - Soil MetaG P. TD hybrid SBSTD5 | ecosystem: Environmental > Terrestrial > Soil > Tree plantation... | reverse complement strand
CGCGCCGCCCGCTGGACCGGCGTGGGCCGGCAGACGGTGTGGGGAAAGGGCGAGATCGAAGTGGCGGCATAGGGCGAACGGGCGCTCGCGTTCTTCATTACACGGGGATATATCAACAGCTACGCGCGTGAAGGGCTGTCGTAGTGTTCCTCCGCACGGCCAGTGTTCACGTAGTGTCGCTCTAAGAATAAGTGCATGCCACCGATAGCAAACAGGCCGACGATGCCTCCAATCATCCACCCTTTCGCGACAGTCAACGGAAACGGCGCCAACCCAAAAAACAGCAAAGCTGCCACGAACACGAAAAACGCGACTCGTAGTGCGCCGATCGGCGCTGGTGTTCCCTTAGTGAACCCAACAGCCACCACCCGCGGGATGCGAACCGCCAGCCCTGTGCGCTCGTACCACTTGGTGAGGTTGGAAGCAATGGCGGCCAGCCCAAGAAAAACAGCCAAGATGCCGACAATGTACGGCCAACCGCGCGAGGCGAACACGACCCAACAGATGCCAACGATGCCCGTTGCAATATCTATGACCAGAAGCGGGAATGGCTTCCCATAGGGATACTCATGCGTTCTGCGCCCACCCGGCATGTCACCAGTGTAAGCCTAATTCGCCATAACAGCACTACCATCCAACAATCCGGATCAGTCTTTTGAGCCGCGGGCAGCTCCGAATCGAGACGTTTCACTTGACTATAATGGTTCCCTTCCAAATCCTGGTCGCGGAGGCTGCCATATGCACCGTCGTAACTTTCTTGGGGGCGCCGTAGTATTGTTCGGTGCTTCCCGGCTGCGGGCGCAGAACGGGCCGCCAGCCAACGCACAACTCGCGCGGTCGATCGCGGATGCCGCCAACAGCGTGCTGGCCGTTTTTCGACCCGAACTGCGGCGCCAGCTCGAATTCGCCTTCGACGATCCTGAGCGTCGGGACTGGAGTAATGTGCCGCATTTCGTGCATCCCAGAAAGGGCGCCCGCTTCGGCGATTTCAATCCGCAGGAACGCGCGGCCGCGCACGGCCTGCTGCAAACTATCCTGTCGGCACAGGGCTATGACAAAGCTCTGGCTATCATGGAGCGCGACGAGTTTCTGGGTGAGCACCCGGGGCCCCGGGATTCCGGCGAAGCGAAATTCGGCTCGGAGTTTTATTTTCTGGATGTCTTCGGCAAGCCTGGAGGAGACGCGCCGTGGGGCGTGCAGCTCGACGGGCACCACTGTGCGGTAAATGTCACCGTAATCGGGAACGCGGTGACCGTGACGCCGACATTTTTGGGCGCCGAGCCGGCTACCATTCCATCCGGCCGGCACGCGGGTTGGCAGGTGCTGGGCGGGGAATCCGGCAAGGGCTTCGCGCTGCGCAATGCGCTCGCGCCGGGCGAGCTGCGCCGCGCGGTGCTCGCTGAAGCGGTGCCGGACGACATCTTCACGGGGCCGGGTCGCGAGGATGCCCTGAAGGTCCCGGCCGGCGTTTCGGCGCTCCAGGGCCGGCAGCGCGACATGCTCGAGTCACTGGTGGAAGAGTATCTCGGCAATGTCCCCGCGGAGGTGGCGCGCGAATACCGCACCGCGATCCAGAATGCCGGATTCGACAAGCTGCATTTCGGCTGGATGGGCGCCGCGGAGATGGGCAAGCCGGTTTACTACCGGGTTCACGGCCCCGCGCTGCTGATCGAATATGAAAACCGCGCGGCCCTCAACCCGGCCTCCGGTGCGGGCGCCAACCATATTCACACCGTGCTGCGTGTTCCCGGGAATGACTTCGGCCAGGACTGGCTGCGGCGGCACCACCAGCAGGATCATCACGGGCAACCGGGGCCGTCGAGTTAGACTGATAAGCTGCGAATCGAGGTCGAGAAGATGAAACGGAGCTGGAATCCTTTCGTGTGGGGCGGGTTTGCGGTCACCCTGCTGGCCATTCTGAGCTACTTCTTCTTTTTCCTCCGCTTTCCTGTGACGCGGGACGTGCCGTGGGCCACCTTTGTGCTTTTCGTGGTGGCGACAGGCCTGCTGTGGACCGGCGTTTCCCGGGCGTTCCTTCAGCCCGAACGCTATCGCGGCAAAATCAGCGGCCTGGTGCTGACCGCGGTGAGCGGTCTACTGATCGCGCTGTTTTGTTACATGACGTTCGCGCTTGGCAAAGATCTGCCTGCATCCGCCGGCGCGCCCGGCGCCGGCCAGCAAGCGCCCGACTTCACGCTCTCCGACACTGGCGGGAAGCCGGTGACGCTTTCGGAAATCTTGAAGAGTAACCGGGCGGCCGTGCTGATCTTTTATCGCGGCTACTGGTGACCGTTCTGCAACTCCGAGTTGCGGGGTTTCGAGAAGCGCCTTGCAGACTTTCGGGCGCGCGGCGTGGCGGTGGTGGCGATCACTGTCGATACCAATGAGGAGTCGCGTAAACTGTGCGCCAGCGAGGGATACACGTTCCCGTTCCTCTCCGATCCCAAAGCTGAAGTGATCAGCCGTTACGGCATTCTGCACCCGCGCGCCGGTCCTGACGATCACGACATCGCTCGGCCCGCCGAGTTTCTGGTGGACGCATCGGGGATTGTCCGCTGGGTGAATCTGACCAACGACGTGCGCGTCCGTGCCCGGCCGGAGAACGTTCTGAAGGTGATCGATACGTTGATGCCAGCTACCGCGCCGGCCCGCTGATCCGCGGAACACACCACCGAGTTGTGAGTAAGGCACGCGGCGAATTACTGAAAACTCAGGCTTTTCGTGGGTCAAGTACCGGATTAGAAGCGGCACAGACGGGTTTGCGGGAGACGAAGTTCGCGCCGCTCCCGCAATTTCGTTACGCCTTCGGCGGCTTGCCCACTACTTTCATGGCCTTGTCGTCCCAATAGAGCACGCGGCCTTCGCGGTAGGACTGCACCGACATCGAGATGGTCACCTGCGCGCGGAACGCGGTATCCACATCCAGCACCGGCTTCTGGCGGCTGCGGACACACTCCAGAAAATTCTGCATGTGTGCCCACTCGGGCTTCTCGGTCACCGGGATGGTGATTTTATCGTCGCCCCACTTGGCTTTGTAAGCGTCGTTGATGACGCGCCGTTCCGGAATCACGGTGATGTGGTCGGTCTCGCCCTCGAATTTTCCGTGGTCCACCATGATGATGGTGCCTTCGTGGCCGCGAATGAGTCCGGGGATGTGCTGTGAGTTGGCCATCGAGGAGCTCAGAATCAGCGAGTGCTTCTTTTCGAAATCGGCCATCAGGTTGAAGGTGTCAGGCACTTCGCGCTCGTCCTTGAAAACGTAAATGCCGCCCGAGGCCATCACGCGATAGGGGAACTGGGGTTCGGGCCAGCAGATGTTGAGCGGTGCCACCACGTGGAAGAACAAGTCGGTGGCAATGCCGCCCGAGTAGTCCCAGTACTTACGGAACCGGAAGAAGCGGTCGGCATTATAGGGGCGTTTGGGCGCCGAACCTATCCACATTTTCCAGTCTATGTAATTTTCACCCTTTCCTTCTGGCCCAGCCTCGGCGTCGATATGCCAGTTCCACTCGCCTTCGATCGAATTTCGATGATAGGAACCCTGGCTCATAAGCATCTGGCCGATCATTCCGTCGGCGATGGCCTTCTTGGCCTTCCACCATTGTTCGGCCGAAGTGGTTTGCGATCCTACCTGTAGCACCCGCTTGGTCTCATGCACGGTGCTCGATAGCAGCTTGGCCTCGTCGATGGTATGGCACATGGGCTTTTCGAGATACACGTCCTTGCCGTGGTCCATGGCCTCGAGCGCAATCCTGGCGTGCCAGTGGTCGGGTGTCGCGACGACGATGGCGTCAATATCCGGCTTGTTGATCACTTCGCGATAATCGAGATAACCCTCGCATTTCAGCTTCTCGGCGTTCTCGCGCTTGCGCTTTTCATACACGTCGCAAACTGCCACGACCTTGCAATCGTTGGTGCGCTCGCCGATTTCGGCAAACGTGCGCGCCAGGTAAGAGCCTCTGCCGCCCACGCCGATCACTCCAACATTGATGCGGTCGTTGGCCCCAAGCACTCTTCCGGCAGATGCTTTCGCCGCCGGGCGGGCGAATGCATTCGCCGCTACTCCCAGCGTCGCGCCGACGCCGGCCGCCTGCTTCATGAAGTCTCTGCGGTTTACCGTTGCCTCGTTCTCAGCCATTATTTGTGCCTTTCCACAGCCCCCGGGGGTGAACAAATCTTGAGAATTCATTCTACTCTTCGGCCGGCCCCAGAGGAAAGGCCATCAAATTGCTAACTCTTCCGTGTGGGAGGCACAGACCGTATGAATAAAAGTTTTGGCATAGCCATGATCCTGACCGGGGCGCTGCTTGGGGGTGGTTGCGCGACGAAGAAATACGTCCAGCAGACCGCCGCTCCTATCCAGACCAAGGTCGATCAGGTAGCCGATCAATCGAACAAGCAGGGCACAACCATCGAAGGGCATGGCAAGGACCTCGAAAGGCATGAGGCTGGCATAAACGCCGCTAAGGAGCGCGCAATGTCGGCTGATAACCACGCTGCAGAGGCCATGACCGCGGCCCAGAAGGCCGATCAGAACGCCATGCAGGCGCAAGACATGTCGAAGCAGAACACCCAGGCCATTAACGGGTTGCAGCAGACCCTGGGCAATCTGGACGACTACAAGCTCCAGGCGGAAACCGTAGTGCCGTTTGGCTTTAATAAGGACAACCTGACTGACGAAGCCAAAGAACAGTTGGACCAGTTCGTGCGCGAACACTCCAACTCGAAGCGCTATTTCATTACCATCGAAGGCTTTACCGACAAGACCGGCACCAGGTCCTATAACGATGAACTGAGCCGCCGGCGCGCGTCGCATGTAATGGCCTATCTCATCACGCAACACAACATCCCTGTATTCCGCATCCAGGACGTAGGGCTGGGCAACGAAAAGCCCGCCGATACCGGACGGAATCGCGCTGCTCGCGCTAAGAACCGCCGCGTAGAAATACGCATGTTCAGCGCCGACCAGAACATGGCGATGTCCCAGCAGGCGCCGCAAACGCAAGCTTCAAAGTAGGTAAAAAAAGTAGATAACGGGGCGGGTTCTACCCGCCCCAATCCTTCCTCATCTGCAATTTTTCCCTGCAAAAATTATCTAATGTGAAAAAACTTACGTTTCCGGGCTGTTCAGGGGAGACGTAAGTTCAGGTAAGTTCCCGAGGGCAATCCCCCGTAAAGTCGTCCGTTCGCGAGCCTATGACGCCACGGCCGTGCGGAATTCATTCAGGGCTTTGGTAAGGCTCTCCACCGGGTCGCCAAGCGGCAGATATTCCATCGCCACGTAGCCGCTGTAGCCGGTTTTCTGGATGGCTTTATAGATGTTCTGATAATTCATTTCGCCCGTGCCCGGATCGTTACGGCCCGGGTTATCCGCCACGTGAAAGACAGCCACGATATCGGCCGCCTCGCTGAGCGTCCGGATCACATTCCCTTCCTGCACCTGCTCGTGATAAATATCGAACAGCAGCCGGACGTGCGGGTTATCCACCTGGCGGATTAATTTCGCGCCTTCCACGCAGGTAGTCAGGAAAAATCCCTTGTGATTGACCAGGGAGTTGAGCGGCTCGACGATGGCGGTGAGATTCGCCGCGGCCACCAGGTCTCCGGCGCGCTTGCACCCTTCGAGCAGGCTCGCGTACTGCTCCTCGTGCGTGCGACCGGCAATGGCGTTGCCGCTCATCAGCAGAATCTGCGTAATCTCGAGCTGGTGCGCGACCGTGATGGCGCGGCGCATGTCGGCTAGAAAATTATCGCGCTGCGCCGGATCGACCATGGAGACCGGACGCTTCTGCCAGTCGGGCGTAGCGATGAGCACGTCCATCCCGAGCCGGAACGAGCGGGTAAGTTTTTTCACGCGGGCGATATCAGCATCAGTCCAATCAGCGTACTCGCCCACCAGCTCGACCGACTGCACGCCCGATCGCGCAGCGATTTCGAGCTTCTCCTCAAACGAGCCTTTGAGGGTCCAGAGCATTACCGAGCTTGCGATCTTGGCCTTGGGAGGAAGGGGCTGCTGAGCACGCGTGGCTATCGCGCCGGCGGCGAGCACGGCGCCGCTCTTGAGCAGCTCCCGGCGGTCCATGGCTAGGAAGGCTTCTTGTGCGCCGAACGGCCGTTCTTCCTGGACGCCACCGGTTCCTTCAGCAGGGAGTCCACCATGGCCCGGATGTTCTTGTCCTGATCCTTGAAGAAGTCGATCTCGCCGGAGTACTGTGCCCGGACAATGCGGTTGCGGTCGATGAACACCATTTCCGGAACGTAGGTCGGCTTGCCGGGCGGATGCTGCAGATACTCATTCACTTGCTCGCGCGAGGCCGATCCAACGGGAAACGCAGGATGGAACTGCGCGATGAAGCCGGGCACCAGCTGTATGGCGTTTTCGTTGAAAAAGGCTCCGACGATTTGCAGTCCGCGATCCGCGTAGTCTTTCTGGATCGCATTCAGAATCTGCGTGGAGTGCTGGCAGTGCGGACACGTGGTGAACATGCACGCCAAAAGGACCACTTTGCCCGAATAGTGGCTCAGCAGAATCTGGCCGCCGTCGCTGGTGCTGAGAGCGAACTCGGCTGAGGGCCGCGGCACCTGCTGTGCGAAGGCCGCGACGGCCGCGAGCGCCAGGAAAAGCCCGGGAAGCTTGTGACGAAGCCGCATAGTGCCAGTGTAGCGCAGCGGGCGGGTAAGGTTCCAAATCAGCAGAGGAACCGTCTATGACGGCTTCTTGCGCGCCGCGCGAGCGTTCTTTTTCGCCGCGGAGGGCTCTTTGAGCAGCGTCTCGACCAGCGCCCGAATGTTCGTGTCCTGATCCTTGAGGAAGTCGTCATTACCGATGTACTCGGCGCGGATCACGCGTTTACGGTCGATGAATATCAGTTGCGGAACATAGCCCGGCTTGGTCGGAGGGAGCTGCATATATTCCCGCACGGATTCGGGCGTGGCAAAGCCCATGGGGAAGTTCACGCCGTAGGTTCGGATGAAATCCGGTACCAGCGGGGCCGCGCCGGGATTGAATCCCACGCCAAGAATCTGCAAACCCTTGGGGCCGAGATCTGTCTGAATGCCGCTCAGAACCTGAGCGGTTTTCTGGCAGTGCGGTCAAGTAGTGTAAAGAAACGCAAGCAGCACCACCTTGCCCGAATACTGGCTGACCAGGATTTGTCCGCCGTCATTGAGGCCGATGGCGAACTCGCCGGCGGGGCGCGGCACCTCCTGGGCGGGAGCCGGCGCCGGAGCGAGCAGGAAGGGGAGCGCGGCAAGCAAATAGCGCAGTCGCATCATGCTTCAGTTTAATCCAGGACCGGCTGAGACTATAATTAGAAGTAAAGGAGAATTTGTGTACGTTGTTCGAATAAGCGCCGCCGTCGTCGCAGCGCTGCTGGCTCTGCCAGGGTGTTCGCCATCACCCAGAACCGTCAGAGCAGCCACCGTTAAGCCGGACAAGGAGCGAAAACAGGCGCCGGATTTTACGCTGAAAGATGCCAACGGCCACACCGTGCGGCTGTCGGATTACCGGGGCAAAGTGGTCCTGCTGGATTTTTGGGCCACCTGGTGCGGCCCGTGCAAGATTGAAATCCCGTGGTTCCAGGAATTCGAGCGGCAGTACAAGGACAAGGGATTCGCGGTCATCGGCGTGGCCATGGATGAAGAGGGCTGGAACGTGGTGAAACCGTTTGCCCAGCACATGAGCATCAATTACCGTGTGGTGGTTGGCGACGATGCGATTGGAGACTTGTACGCCAACGGAGGCATCGACGCGCTGCCTACCACGTTCCTGATCGATCGCGGCGGCAGGATCGCGTCGATCCATGTAGGCCTATCGAGCAAAAGTGACTTTGAAGATGACATACAGGAACTCCTCAAACCTTCCGGCATTACTGCTCTTCCTTCCGTGCTTGTTCGGGCAAAGTAGCGCAATTCTTACGGTCGCGCCGCCGCAGAAGGTGACCGCCAAGCGGAATGCGGAAGTGACGGCGAAGATCGCGGTGACGCTCGGTCCCGGCTACCACGTCAACAGCAACGCGCCGCACGAGACATATTTGATTCCGCTGCGGCTGACCTGGACGGCGGCTCCGCTCGAGGTCGAAACCGTGATTTATCCCAAGGCGCACGACGAGAAGTACCAGTTTTCCGAACAGCCGCTTGCGGTGTTCACCGGGAATTTCCAGATCTCGACCAGGTTCAAGGCGCCGCCGGGCGCAAGCGCCGGGATGGCGATTCTGGCGGGCAAACTGCGCTACCAGGCGTGCAATAACACGATGTGCTTTCCACCAAAAAACGTGGAAATCAAGCTGCCCGTCGAGATTCAATAGCTACTGGATGCTCTTGAGCCAGGTGATGATCTGCCAGCGCTGCTCGGCTGGCAGGTGAGACCATGCGGGCATGCCACGGCGGAGAATGCCGTTGCGGAGCAGCCAGAACAGCGATCCCGGCGAGGCGTCGCTGACCACCGGCGAGCGAAGAGCGCGCGCTTTCTCGATGCCTTGCGCGTTCTGGCCATGGCAAGCCGAGCAGTGATGCTGAAACAGTTTTGCGCCGGCGCGCGTGGCATTGGGATCACTCGAAAGCGGGTTATCCAGCGCGCGAAAAGACAGCGGTACTTTCGGCTCCCATGAGCCGCTCGGCTCCCCGGCGAGACAAGAAACCGTCATCAGCAAGACGAGGAGAGATCGCTTCATCGCAGCCACTCCCGTACCCTGCGGCCGAACGCGGGGGCCTCCCAGGAGACGGCAAAACGAAGCAGGAAGGGATGGCTCGCGCCGGTCACCCCGAAACCTGGGGAGACCCGGAAGGTCGTGCCGCTGGGAAGCTCCAGCGCGACCGTGGGCGCGACGTAGTGAGATGTTCCGGCCAGCGTGAAATCATGGCGCGTACCCAGGCCGCCGTACATTTCGACGCCTGCGCTCAAGTTTTCCCAGCATAAATTGCACGCGTAAGGACTGGCTTTGAGCCGCAGCGGCCGCGCTGCACCGACGGCGTAGCCAAATTCCCAGGGCTCATTACCGAGGTTCTTCTCGGCGATCAGGTTCTCGGAAACGTTCCAGCCACGAAAATTGCTGGAAAGGAGCAGCTTGGTTTCGAACTCGTGCTTGCGCTCCCGCCGGGCAATGGCATTTGGCTCCGCCTGGTCGAATTGGGAATCGAAACCCACCACTTCCTCGAGTGTTTTGTCGGCGCCGTTGAGATCTTCGAACTCGATATAAAGAACCGGATTGATCCAGTGCTCGCCCATGAGGGGCCGAATACGGTTCTCCCAGCGCCATCCGGTGAAAAGGGTGCTCTGACCCGCGGTAGTCTGGCCAGCCAGGTAGACTTCAGTGGTCCACCAGGCCTTGATGCCATATTCGATTTCCAACAGACTAGCTGCAAATGAGTTGCCGGAGGTGGGCCTGCCCACGACATTGAACGAGGAGATTTCGAGGTTGCCAGGCTCCTCCATCTGGTGGCTGTACGTGATGAAATAGGGCCATTCTGCTGCAAATAACGAGCCAGCGAGGGCCCAGACAAAAGTCGCTTTCAGGATCAAGTTTCCATAATATGGCAGTCCGGATAATTGTGCAACTCAGTTGCAAATGGCGGCAACTACTGGGCGGCCACTACGCGCAAGGGCCGGTCGAGCTTGAAGGTCAGCACGCTTTCGGCCGGCACCTTGATGGAGCCGCCTTTGGTCACGATCTGTGTGATGGCGCCCGCGCCGGCCCCCGATGCCGCTCCGAGGGCAGCTCCTTTACCGCCTCCCGCAATAGCGCCGATAATGGCGCCGATGGCGCCGCCGCCACCAGTGTATTCGGCGGTTCGCTTGTTCGCGCCCACGCCGGCTTTGCCCTTTTGCACGAGATCCGCAGTGCTAAGCTGATACCTGCGCCCACCGACGGAGACGGAGGCGAGGTCGAGCGCCAGGTCGGAGGAGCCGCGGAAGCGCCCGCCCTTGGATGCGGAGCGGATCACGACCTGCGCATTTGCGCCGCTCGGGATCACGACGTCGCCGTTGGCATCGAGCACGTCCCGGGTAACCTCGGCGGCGTAGGTCTGGCCCTCAGCCGCGTGTCCGGAATCGATGGTTTCCTCAACCCGCACCGGCAGCTCGGTTCCGACAGCGAGCTCATACGTTTTGGTGGTGATGGCGGCCTGCTCGGGATGATAGTGATCTTCATGGCTGCGCTCGCGCAAACGGCGCGCGCCGGGTCGAGCAGGTGCTTGCGCGGTCTGAGGCGGCTGAGCCTCTGGCGGCGCAGGCGTGTCGTCGTACTCGATCGATTTGACGTCCTTCATGGCGAGCGTGTGGGCCGTGTTGTCGTCACCCTTGAGCGAGACCTCGCTGGCCGAACTGCTCGTAACCGTACCGGTGTACTGCGTGCCGTCGCGCATGACGATGGTGGCATGCGGCGCCGGACCGGCGTCCTTCTGCGCGCACGAAGCGAGCAGCAAACATAGTGTGATCAGAAGAATCGAGATGTATCCCCGCATCGCGATAAACTCTACCTTTCCGTTGAGTGGCTTTTTCTATTTTACTTTCCCGCGAGCACCGGCTTGCGGGCTAAAAACTGTTTGATGGAGCGCGTGGCCTGGCGGGTGCGGTGCTCGTTCTCGATCAGAGCAAAGCGCACGAAGCCTTCGCCCAGCGGGCCGAAGCCGATGCCCGGCGAAACCGCGACCAGCGCGTCCTTCATGAGCAGCTTGGCGAACTCGAGCGATCCCCCGGCGCGATGAGGCTCAGGCACAGGCGCCCACAAAAACATAGTTCCGCGCGGCGACTCGACCCGCCAGCCGGCGCGGTTGAGGCCCTCCACCAGCACATCGCGGCGCCGCTGATAGATGTCGCGGATCTTGTTGGTCTCGTCTTCGCATTCGCGCAACGCAATGATGGAGGCGATCTGGATGGGCTGAAACACGCCGTAATCCAGATAGCTCTTGATGCGCGCGAGGGCGCCGATCATTTTCGAATTGCCCAGGCAAAAGCCCACGCGCCAGCCCGCCATGTTGTAGCTCTTCGACATGGAGAAGATCTCGACGGCGATGTCCTTCGCGCCCTCGACTTCCAGGATGCTGGGCGGCTTATAGCCGTCGAAGCCCAGGTCGGCGTATGCGAAATCGTGCACAACGTAAGAGCCGTGATGGCGGGCAAGGCGGATCACCTCGCGAAAGAAATCCAGATCCACGCAAGTGGTGGTGGGGTTGTGGGGGAAGGAGATGAGGATCACCTTGGGGCGGGTGGGGCCGCGGTAGAGGTCCTCGAGGCCGCTCAGAAAAGTGGCGGCATCGGGCATGGGCAGCACGCAGGCCTGGCCTTCGGCCATGATGACGCCGTACTGGTGAATCGGATAAGCGGGATTGGGCGAGACCACTACGTCACCCGGGCCGATGACCGCGAACAACAGGTGCGCTAAGGCATCTTTGGCGCCGATGGTGACGATGGCTTCCGATTCCGGATCGAGCGTGACGCCGTAGTTCTTGCGGTAGCGTTTGACGATCTCCTCGCGCAGGTGGGTGATGCCGCGCGAGGTGGAATAGCGGTGGTTGCGCGGGTTGCGCGCCGCCTCGACAAGCTTCGCGACCACGGAGCGCGGCGTTGCCCCGTCGGGATTCCCCATACCGAAATCGATGACATCCTGCTGGGCCGCGCGCGCCTTGGCCTTCATCTCGTTGATGACGGCGAACACGTAGGGGGGCAGCTTCTGGATGCGATAGAAATTGTCCGGGGGGGAAGGCATTAAAACTATTTTACTGTGGGAGGGAGGGAGATCAAATCTCACCGGCTGGGCGGCCCCACAAGGGAGGCCGCCGCGAAGTGCCGCAAATTGTGAGTTGAATTATGCCTTTTGCCGGCGTGCGCCTAGGCGACGGAGCGCAAGGCACAGGATTATCAGGCCGCTCCCGAGCAACATTACGCTGGCTGGCTCCGGGACGGATTCGACCATGGCCGTAAAGGTGACATCGCTCAGCGATTCGAATGAGATGCTCCCCATCGATGTTGGGAATGAGCTACGGAAAGCGACCGCCGAGGCGACCGGCACCGGTTCATTACTGGTTGACAGATCGTAGTCCATGGCGGCTGTGCTTTTCAGATCCATCCAATAATTACTGTCCGCATGCCAAATGCCGACGGCGAGTTCGTTGGAACTGGGATTTGCGAAGACGGCCTGATCTCCAATGAACGTGCCTGAGCCGATGCCCTCGATAGAGAATGTGGCGGGAGTTCCGGCGGGGGTGCTGAAAGCGCTGGTGCAGCAGTCCGGCTTTTCGATCAGGCTCGTATCAGTCTCGAACGTCAAGGTAAAGGCATCAAAATTGAACGACCGGTCCCCCACAAAACCGCCGGCGAAGCCGGAGAAGGTGATGATGAGCGGGTCGGCGGTGGCCCACGTCGCGAGTAATAAAGCGGTAAACAACAACCGGCATGACGTTGTCATTAGTATGTCTCCTGTGCGGCATCTGGCCGCCAATTAAACTGAGCAAATCTGAAGCTGCAAGTGGGGCGCGGTGTTGGTTCCTGACAAGGATTCTAGGAGCGTGGGGGTGGCGGCGTCCAGACGACAAGGTGATGCTTGCGTGCGGCAGCGCACCGGAGGAGCTACGCGGCGGTGCTGTTTCGTTCAGCTTCCCGGTTTTTAGGGGCGCGGCGTGGCGGCGGACTCTTCGCGCAAGGCACTGCGGTGGCGGCCGAAAGTGAAGTAGATCACCAGACCGATAGCCAGCCAGGCGAAGAAGCGGACCCAGGTTTCGAGCGGCAGGCTCACCATCAAAACCAGACAGCAGACAATGGACACGATGGGCAGGAACGGCACCCATGGGACGCGAAAGCCCCGGATGCGCTCGGGCTGCTTCCTGCGCAGCACGATGACCCCCACGGACACGACGATGAAAGCGAACAGGGTGCCGATGTTGGAGAGATCGGCGAACCAGCTAATGTCGAAGATGCCCGCGGGGATGCCGACCAGGAGCCCGGCGAGCCAGGTGCTGACATGCGGGGTCTGGAAGCGCGGATGGACGCGCGAAAACAAGGCGGGCAGCAGCCGGTCGCGGGACATAGCAAACCAAACGCGCGCCTGGCCATACTGGAAAACCAGGAGCGACGACAGCATACCCATCAGCGCGCCGGCAGTAACGACCAGGCGCAGCCGGTTCATGCCGATGGCCTTGAGCGCGTTGGCCACGGGGGCGTCGTTATTCAGCGATTTCCAGTCGGCGATGCCGGTGAGGACCAGGGCCACCGAAGCATAGAGCAAGGCGCAGATCACCAGGGTCCCGAAAATACCCCGCGGCATGTCGCGCTGTGGCCGGCGGCATTCCTCGGCGGCTGTCGAGACGGAATCGAAGCCGATGTAAGTGAAGAAGACGATCGCGCCTCCGGTGAGCACGCCGGAATAGCCGTTGGGCATGAAGGGATGCCAGTTCGCGGTCTTAACCGCGCTCGCGGCGCCGAACACGAACAGCAGAATGGCGGCGATCTTAATCACGACCATGACGTTGTTGGTTTCGGCGCTCTCGCGCACGCCGCGCACGAGTATGTAGCTGAGGAACAGCAGGATCAGGAGCGCCGGCAGGTTGAACCAGCTCCCGGTGAATTGGCCTTCGACGATCACGGGCCGGGAAAGCTCGGTGGGCAAGTGAAAGCCGAACAGATTATCCAGGATGTCGTTGAAGTAGGCGGAGAAGCCGACCGCCACGCTCATGTTGGAGAAGGCGTACTCGAGGATCAGGTCCCAGCCGATGATCCAGGCGAAAATCTCACCGAGTGTCGCGTACGCGTAGGTGTAGGCGCTGCCGGCGATGGGGATCATCGACGCCAGTTCGGCATAGCAGAGCGCGGCAAAGCCGCAGGCAATAGCAACCAGCACGAAGGAAAGCGAGATGGCGGGGCCGGCGCCGGCGCGGCCGGTGAGGGTGGCAGCGTTGCCGCCATTGAGCAGCAGGTCAAGCACCGGGGCTTTGAAGACCGACCTCCCGAGGAAGTGCTCGCCGGCGGCGGCGGTACCGGTGACGGTGAAAATGCCCGAACCGATGACGGCACCGATGCCGAGCGCCATCAGGCTCCAAACCCCGAGCGTCTTGCGAAGGCGGACCGCGGGATCCTCGGAGCTCGCGATCAACGCGTCGATGCTCTTGGTGCGAAGGAGCTGATTCATCGAGACACGAAAGTGTCCGAGCGGCTAACGCTTTCGCGTGCCTTGTGCAATCCTTTTGACTTTGCGCTTTAGCGAGCCGCGGGCGACCCCGGCGGCGCGCTTGACTTTGGGCGTGGCCTTCTTGCGCGCGGTGCGCTTCAGTTTCTTGCGTTCAGCTTTGTCGGTAATCTTCTTGGTGTTCATCAGGATTTTTTCAGTCCAGCGTATTTTTCGACGAGCTTCTTGAGCCCGTAGCGGGGGAAGCTCACGGTGATCTTAGCATCATCGCCCTCGCCTTCGCGCCGGACGACGGTTCCGGTTCCGTATTTGGGGTGCTCGACGGTCATACCGGTGCGGGCGGGTTTTTTGGGCGGCGCAGGCGGCTGCGGCAGGCTGCGGCGGGCGGGCGGCGCATTCGGCAGGGGCGGCTTCGCCTGGAATTGCATGCCGCGCTCGGTGAAGAATTGCGAAATGTTTTCGAGCGAGTTATAGGTCTTGCCGGTGAACAGGTTCTTCTTCACGCTTTCGCGAACTTCGTAGCGCTCGGCGGTGAGGTCGAGCTGTCCGGCGGCGCGATCGTCACCGCCCAGGTTGACCATCAGGTTGGCCGGCACTTCGCCGAGGAAGCGCGAGGGGATGGAGCGTTCCTGCTCGCCGCCTCCAAAGCGCCGCCGGTAGCGCGCCCATGTGAGAATGAGCCTTTTCTCGGCGCGTGTCATACCGACGTAGCAGAGCCGGCGCTCTTCCTCGAGCATGGCTTCGGAATTAAAAGACCGGCTGTGAGGAAACAGGCCTTCTTCGAGGCCGGCGAGAAAAACGATGGGAAACTCGAGGCCCTTGGCGTTGTGCAGGGTGAGCAGGTTCACCTGCGCGCGCTCATCGACGGCGTCGGCATCGGCGACCAGCGCGGCATGATCCAGAAAATCCGCCGCGGTCTCACCCCTCTCGGCCGCTTCGGCGGCGGCGCTCGCCAGCTCATCCAGGTTTTCGAGGCGGCCTTGGGCTTCGGGCGTATTCTCCAGCTCGAGCATCTTGCGATAGCCGGTGCGCTCCTCGATAAACTGCAAACCATCGTGCAGAGGCAGAGCGGCCAGCGCCTCCCCGAGATCCTGAATGAGGCCGCGGAACGCCTGCAACGCAGCATGCGCGCGCGTGGGGAACTGGTGTTCATCCAGCATGCGGCCGATCGCGGTCCAGAGATCGAGATTATTCTGGAGCGCGTAATGTTCGATCTGCTCGACG
>Ga0075426_10001785_pt1 | contig 15350 bp, 15 predicted proteins | sample SoiMethybrSBSTD5_FD_75304 | JGI IMG/M metagenome (GOLD analysis project Ga0075426, IMG submission 75304) | Bulk soil microbial communities from a Populus tree surrounding site in Tennessee, USA - Soil MetaG P. TD hybrid SBSTD5 | ecosystem: Environmental > Terrestrial > Soil > Tree plantation... | reverse complement strand
GTCGTCGGTGTATACGCCGACGCCGAGGTTCACCTTCCTCGGATTCTGGTCGGCGACGAATGCCTCGGTCACGCCGAGGATCGGGTCGCTCGGCGCCATCGGCAGTGCGGCGAGGGGGGACGGGGAGTGGGGAGCGTTCATGCTGATAAAATGATCGGTTCGCCGTTCGAGACCCTGCTACTACATTCTAGCTATTGCATTCTATCGTGAGCGCGACCTCTCCCGACAGTCCTTTCCGCCTCAATCGGTTGTTCGCGCCGTCGGGCGATCAGCCCGAGGCGATCGCGCGGCTGACCGAAGGCCTCGAAGACGGGCTCGCCTTCCAGACGCTCCTCGGCGTCACCGGCTCCGGCAAGACCTACACGATGGCGAACGTCATCGCCCGTATCGGCCGGCCGGCGCTGGTGCTCGCCCCCAACAAGACGCTCGCGGCGCAGCTCTACGCCGAGTTCCGCGAGTTCTTCCCGCAGAACGCGGTCGAGTATTTCGTCTCGTACTACGACTACTACCAGCCCGAGGCCTACGTCCCGGCGCGCGACCTCTACATCGAGAAGGACTCCTCGATCAACGACCACATCGAGCAGATGCGGCTTTCGGCGACCAAGTCGCTGCTCGAGCGGCGCGACGTGGTGATCGTGGCGACGGTGTCCTGCATCTACGGGATCGGCGATCCCGCCGAGTACCACGGCATGATCCTGCACCTGCGCCAGGGCGAGAAGATGGCGCAGCGCGACGTCCTCGCGCGCCTGGTCGCGATGCAGTACACGAGGAACGAGCTCGACTTCCGCCGCGGCACGTTCCGCGTGCGCGGCGACGTGATCGACGTGTTTCCCGCGGAGCACGCGGAGCACGCGATTCGAATCTCCCTGGACGACGATCTGGTTGAAAAGCTGGAAGTGTTCGACCCGCTCACCGGGCGCGTGCATCACCCCATGGCGCGGTTCACGGTGTACCCGTCGAGCCACTACGTCACCCCGCGCGAGACCACGCTGCGCGCCATCGAGGCGATCAAGGCGGAGCTGCGCAGCCGCATCGAGTTCTTCCAGAAGGCCGGGCGCCTGGTGGAGGCGCAGAGGATCGAGCAGCGCACGCGCTTCGACCTCGAGATGCTGGCCGAGCTCGGCTTCTGCAAGGGCATCGAGAACTACTCGCGCCACCTTTCGGGCCGCCAGGCCGGCGAGCCGCCGCCGACGCTGATCGACTACCTGCCGTCCGACGCGCTCATGATCATCGACGAGAGCCACGTCACCGTCCCGCAGCTCGGCGGCATGTACCGCGGCGACCGCTCGCGCAAGGAAAACCTGGTCGAGTACGGTTTTCGCCTGCCCTCGGCGCTCGACAACCGGCCGCTGCGGTTCGACGAGTTCGAGGCCGTGGTGCGCCAGACGGTCTTCGTGTCCGCCACCCCGGCCGACTACGAGCGCGAAAAGTCGGCCCAGGTGGTGGAGCAGGTGGTGCGGCCGACCGGGCTCGTCGACCCGCAGGTGATCGTTCGGCCGGCGTCGACCCAGGTGGATGATCTGCTGTCGGAAATATCGCTTCGCGTCGCACAGAGTGAGAGGGTTCTTGTGACGACCCTTACGAAGCGCATGGCCGAGGAGCTCACGGAGTACCTCGCCGAGCACGGCGTCAAGGTGCGCTACCTGCACTCGGAAGTCGACAACATCGAGCGCGTCGAGATCATCCGCGACCTGCGCCTGGGCGAGTTCGACGTGCTGGTCGGGATCAACCTTCTGCGCGAGGGCCTCGACCTGCCCGAGGTCTCGCTGGTGTCGATCCTCGACGCCGACAAGGAAGGGTTCCTCCGCTCGGAGCGCTCGCTGATCCAGACCATGGGGCGCGCCGCGCGCCACATCAACGGCACCGCGATCCTCTACGCCGACCAGGTGACCGATTCCATCAAGAAAGCCATCGCCGAAACCGACCGGCGCCGCGCCAAGCAGGTCATCTACAACGAACGCCACGGCATTACGCCGATGGGCGTGAGCAAGCGCATCAAGGACCTGATCGACGGGGTCTACGACGCCGACGAAGCGCGCGTCGCCCAGGAAGAGGCGCGCTACGAGGCGATGAGCGAAAAACAGGTCGCGCGAGAAATCAAGGCGCTCGAGAAGAAGATGCTCGAGCACGCGAAGAACCTCGAGTTCGAGGAGGCGGCCGCGGCGCGCGACCGGCTGGTCGAGCTGAAAAAGCGGGTGTTCGGGGTCGAGCTCGCCTCGGAGTAGCAAAATGCGGGCACAATAGGCCGCAACAGGGTCCACAGGGGGACCGTTGAAGGGCGGCAAGCCGAAGGCGAAAGGCGCGAAGAAAGGCGCACAGGGACTCCAGGAGCGAGTCCTGGCGGCGATCGCAGCACAGCGCGCGGGCAGGCTCGACGAGGCCGAGAAGGCCTACCTGGCGGTGCTCGAGGCGGAGCCGGTTAACGTCGACGCGCTGCATTACCTCGGGGTGCTGCGCCACCAGCAGGGCCGCACGGCACTCGGCATCGACCTGGTGCTGCGGGCGATCACGCTCAGGCCGGATTACTTCGACGCCCTCAACAACATCGGCAACATGTATCTGCGCTTCGGGCCGGCAGAAGCGGTCACGGCGTACAACAAGGCGCTCCGGCTGCGGCCCTCCGACCCCGGGGTGTTGCGCAACCTGGGGATCGCGCTGCGCCAGCTGAAGCGCCACGAAGAAGCGGCCGAGCTCTTCCAGCGCGGCATCCGCGAGCGTCCCGACGACATGGAGAACTACTATTCCCTCGCGGTCGCCTACAAGGAAATGGGGCGCTCGGACGACGCGGTCGCGACGCTGAGGAAGGCTATCGAGGTGAAGCCCGAGTCGGAGGGCTTCCGCAGGCTCGGGCAGATCCTCTACGGGCTAAGGCGCACCGACGAGGCGGCGCAGCTCCACGAGGCCTGGCTGCGCATCGAGCCCGACAACCCGATCGCGAAACACATGCTCGCCGCGTGCACCAGCCGGGACGTTCCGGCGCGCGCGGCCGACGCGTTCGTGAGCCGGGTGTTCGACGGCTTCGCCGAGAGCTTCGAGGAGGTGCTCGTGAACCGGCTCGAGTATCGCGCGCCGGAGCTCGTCGGCAAGGCCCTCCGGCGCATCGCCGGCGAGCCGCGCGGCGACCTCGACGTCGTCGACGCCGGCTGCGGCACGGGGCTGCTCGCGGAATATCTCAAGCCTTTTGCGCGCCGGCTGATCGGCGTCGATCTGTCGTCGAAGATGATCGTCAAGGCGGCCCCGCGGCCCTATGACCGGCTCATCGTCTACGAACTCGCCGCGTTCCTCGATTCGGCGCCCCGGTCATTCGACGTCGTCGCCTCGGCAGACACGCTGGTCTATTTCGGCGACTTGCGCGAGGTCCTCGCGGCCGCGCGCCGCTCGCTGCGGGACGGGGGCAGGCTGGTCTTCACGCTTGAGCACGCGGCGGACGAGGCAGAAGTTCCGGTGGGCTACCGGATCCATCCGCATGGCCGCTACAGCCACACCGAGCCCTACGTGCGCGGGACGCTGGCGGAAGCGGATTTCGAGGTGCTCGAGATCCAGAAAGCGCATTTGCGCCGGGAAGGGGCCGCCTACGTGGACGGCCTGGTGGTCGCCGCGCGAACGGCTGGCCGTACCGGCGACACGTCCTCGAGCCCGAATCCGTAGGATCAGTAAGGGGCGCTGCCTGGCGTGCGCGGGAAGGGAATCGCGTCGCGCACGTTCGAGAGCCCGGTCACGTACGCGACGGTGCGCTCGAAGCCCAGACCGAAGCCGGCGTGCGGCACGGTGCCGTAGCGGCGCAGGTCCCGGTACCAGGCGTACGCTTCCTTGTGGATCTTCAGCTCGTCCATGCGCGCGTCGAGCACGGAAAGACGCTCCTCGCGCTGGCTGCCGCCGATGATCTCCCCGATGCCGGGCGCGAGCACGTCCATGGCGGCCACCGTGCGCCCGTCGTCGTTCGCGCGCATGTAGAACGCCTTGATGCCCTTCGGATAGTTCATCACGATCACGGGCTTCTTCGCGTGCTGCTCGGTGAGGTAGCGCTCGTGCTCGGACTGCAGGTCCATGCCCCACTTCACCGGGAACTCGAACTTCGCTTTGGCCCGCTCGAGAACCTGGATCGCCTCGTCGTAGCGCATGCGCACGAACTGCGAGTCGACGATGCCCTGGAGCTTCGCGATCACGCCTTTCTCGACGCGCTCCTCGAAAAAAGCCATGTCGTCGGGCCGCTCGCCAAGCAGGGATTTGAAGACGTATTTCAAAAGGGCTTCTGCGAGATCGGCATCCGCGCCGAGGTCGGCGAAGGCGATCTCGGGCTCGATCATCCAGAACTCGGCGAGGTGGCGGCTGGTGTTCGAGTTCTCCGCGCGGAAGGTCGGCCCGAAGGTGTAGACCCGCGAGAGCGCGAGGCAGTATGCCTCGACGTTGAGCTGCCCCGAGACGGTGAGGAAGGTCTCGCGGCCGAAGAAGTCCTTGCTGTAGTCGATGCGCCCCGCCTCGGTGCGCGGCAGGTTGGCGAGATCGAGCGTGGAGACGCGGAACAGCGCGCCGGCGCCCTCGGCGTCGGACGCGGTGATGATCGGCGTGTTGACCCAGAAGAAGCCCTGCTCGTGGAAGAAGCGGTGGATCGCCTGGGCGATCGTGTGGCGCACGCGCGTCACCGCGCCGATCACGTTGGTGCGCGGCCTCAGGTGCGCCACCTCGCGCAGGAACTCGAAGCTGTGCGGCTTCGGCTGGATCGGGTAGGAATCCGGATCGTCGACCCATCCGACCACGCGGATCGCGGCGGCCTGCATTTCGAAGGGCTGACCCTTGGCCGGGGAGGGGACGATGCTCCCGGTCGCCTCCACCGCGCAGCCCGCGGTCAGCCGCAGGACCTCGTCGGCGTAGTTCGGCAGCGTATTCGGCGCCACGACCTGGACCGGATGGAACGACGAGCCGTCGGACACGTTGACGAACGAGATCCCGGCCTTGGAATCGCGCCGCGTGCGCACCCAGCCGCGGATCGTGACCGGCGCGTCTTTCGGCGCGCGCCCGGAAAGCACCTCGGCGCAAGCGATAGCGGCTGCGAAAGTCATAATAGCGATGATAGTTCGCTTATCAGGCTGGGAAATAACCTTCTGTCGATTTGGTCTAGCCCAGGCTCACCGCAGGGTACGGCGGTTGCGTCCACCGTTCCAGGAGGCCGCAATGACCGACGACCGGCGCGCGTCGCGGCAAGACGACGACGAAAGAATCAATAGCGACGATGACGCCGATGTTGCACGCTGGGCCGAGACATTGTGTACGTCGCCGCAGGAAGTCGTCGCAGCGATAGCCGCTGTCGGTTGCGAGGTGCGCAGGGTGAAAGGGTATCTCTTCACGATGTTGGTTCGCCGGCAAAGAGGACGAAGTTGAAGAAGGGCCAAGGACCGCGCGCTGCTCCAGCCAGAGTGCTCTTCGTCTGCACCGGCAACATCTGCCGTTCGCCGACTGCCGAGGGCGTGCTGCGGCACCTGGCGAGGCGGGCGGGTGTCGAGCTCCACGTCGAGTCCGCGGGCATCGGCGACTGGCACGTCGGCCATCCGCCCGACGAGCGCGCGCAGCACCACGCCCGCGGGCGCGGCTATGACCTGAGCGCGCAGCGCGCGCGGCAGGTGACGCCGCGCGACTTCGGGGCGTTCGACCTCATCGTGGCGATGGACCGCGGCCACCTCAGCGCGCTGCAGGCGCAATGCCCGGGCGAGCATCGCGCGAAGCTGCGGCTCCTGGTACCCGGGCGCGACGTGCCCGACCCTTACTACGGCGGGGCAGAAGGCTTCGAACGCGTCCTCGACATGGTCGAGGACGCCTGCGCCGGGCTGCTGCGCGAACTGACCGGCGCTACTTCCTAGTCTCGACCTGCTGCAGCTCCTCTTCCTGCGAGGCCGGCTTCGGCCGCTCGCGTCGCGGCCGGCCGAGCTGCTGCGGCGCCTCCGCCGGAGCGGCGACCTGCGCCCTGCTGCGATCGGTCTCGATCATGACGAGGCCCGAGCTCTCGAGGAGCGCCTTCGAATCCATCCGTGGCTCTTCGCGCCGCACGGGTTCCTCGTGACGCACCACCGGCTCTTCGCGCTGCACCACGGGTTCTTCATGCCGCACTGGAGTCGGTTCTTGCCGAACAGGCTGCTCGGTGCGCACTTCCTCTGCGCGCAGCGCTTCCTCCAGCCGTTGCGCTTCGCGTCGCTGGTCTTCGCGGATCGCTTCATGGCGCGGCTGCTCGTGGCGCGGTTGCTGGCCGCCGGGCCCTCCGCCGCTTCCGCCGGCTCCGGCAGGCTGCTCGTCCCGGCGTGGCCGATCGCGGCGGTGCCGCCGGCCGCCGCGGCGTTGCTCCTCGCCTTCGCGAGGACCACCTTCGCGAGGACCGCCTTCGCGAGGCTGCTGGTCGGGGCGGGGCTGCGACTGCTGGGGCGGACGCTGCTGTTGCTGCGGATGCTGGCGCTGCTGATCCGGCCGGCGCTCGCCGCGCTCGCCGCGTTCGCCGCGCTCGCCCTGGCGCGGTTGGCCGTTGCGCCGCTGCTCGAGGCGGCCTTGCTGCTGGCGGTCGCGGTGCTCGTCGCGCCGCCCGTCGCGGCGGCCCTCGCGTCCCTCGCGCCCATCGCGCCGCTCGCCGCCGCCTTGCCGGTGATCGCGCCGCGGTTCACCGCGGCGCGGCTCTCCACCGCGTTGCTGCGGTTGTGTCTGCTGCGGGCGTTGCTGCGGTTGTGCTGCAGCAACCGTCGCCGGGGCAGGCTCCGCCGAATCCACCGGAGCGCGGAAGATGCTCAGAAAACGCGAGAAAAAGCCCTCGCTGTGCGCGCTACCCGCCGTGATGCCCTGGTGAGCCGCCTGCTGCATAGTGGGTTGCAATGCGGGTTGCGGCGCGGGCACCGGCTCCCTCGGCGCGGGCGCATCGGGCACCACGGGGGCGGGCTGCGACGGGGTGATTCCCTTCACCACCGCCTCCTGGCGCTCGCGCTTGCCTTCCTCCTCCACGCCCGGGGCCTTCGGCTCCTCGGGCCGCTCGACCATCTCGTAGCTGGAGGGCACGTGCTCCATTTCGTTCAGCTCGTCGTGCCGCAGGCGCTGGACCTTGTAGTGCGGCGTCTCGAGGTGCGGGTTGGGGACCAGCACGATGTTGACCTTCAGGCGCCCCTCGAGCTTCTGGATCTCGCTGCGCTTCTCGTTCAGCAGGAACGAGGCCACGTCGACCGGCACCTGCGCGTGCACCGCGCCGGTATTCTCCTTCATCGCCTCCTCCTGCATGATGCGCAGGACGTGGAGCGCGGTGGACTCGGTGCCGCGGATGAAGCCGGTGCCGCTGCAGCGCGGGCAGTTGATGTGCGCGGTTTCCTCGAGCGAGGGCTGCAGGCGCTGGCGCGAGAGCTCCATCAGGCCGAAGCGCGAGATCTTGCCGATCTGCACCCGCGCCCGGTCGTAGCGCAGCGCCTCGCGCAGCCGGTTCTCGACCTCGCGCTGATTCTTCTGCGACTCCATGTCGATGAAATCGATGACGATGAGGCCCCCCAGGTCGCGCAGGCGAAGCTGGCGCGCAACCTCGTCGGCGGCCTCCACGTTGGTGCGATAGGCGGTTTCCTCGATGTCCCCCCCGCGCGTCGCGCGCGCCGAGTTGACATCGATGGCCACGAGGGCTTCGGTATGGTCGATGACGATCGCGCCGCCGGCCGGCAACGCCACCTGGCGCGAGTAGGCGCTCTCGATCTGGTGCTCGATCTGGAAGCGCGAGAAGAGCGGCACGTCGTCGCGGTAGAACTTCACCTTGTTGACGTTGCCCGGCATCACCGTCTGCATGAACGCCTTGGCCTGCTCGAAGATCTCCTCGGTGTCGATCAGGATCTCGCCGATGTCGGGCTGGAAGTAATCCCGGATCGCGCGGATCACCAGGCTCGATTCGAGATAGATGAGGAACGGCTTCTTCGACTGGTCCCTGGAAGCGCCTTCGACCGCGCCCCAGAGCTGCATCAGGTAGTTCAGGTCCCAGGTCAGCTCTTCGACGCCACGGCCGATCGCCGCGGTGCGGGCGATGACGCTCATGCCGTCGGGGAGCTGGAGCTGGTCCAGAGTGTCGCGGAGCTCGTTCCGGTCCTCGCCCTCGACCCGGCGCGAGACCCCGCCGCCCCTCGGGTTGTTGGGCATCAGGACGAGATACCTTCCCGCCAGGGAAATGAACGTCGTAAGCGCGGCGCCCTTGGTTCCGCGCTCGTCCTTCTCGACCTGGACGATGATCTCCTGGCCCTCGCGCAACGCGTCCTGGATGCGGGCGCGGCCTACGTCGACGCCTTCCTTGAAATAGCTGCGGGCGACTTCCTTGAAGGGCAGGAACCCGTGCCGCTCCTCGCCGTAGTCGACGAAAGCGGCCTCGAGGCTGGGCTCGATCCGGGTGATGATTCCTTTATAGATGTTGCTCTTGCGTTGTTCCCTTGAGGCGGACTCAATATCGAGGTCGACGAGCTTCTGCCCGTCGACGATCGCGACCCGCAGCTCTTCCTGCTGGGTCGCGTTGAACAGCATGCGCTTCACTTGTTGTTCTCCTGCGCGCGCAGGGGCCCCCATGCCTGGTCGGTCCGTGCTCTCCTGAAAGCTGAGGCGTCAAAAGAAGGAAAGGAGGGCGGCCATTAAGCTGCCGCGCGCGCTTCTAGTAGTATCGCTACTTCCGGTGAGCGAAATTAACCAGCGCTTCAGGTCCGGCTATGGCCGAACAGGGGGCGTGTGGCAGGCGCAACGTCGTTCATCGCGCGCCGGGCAAATCGACCCGCTGCGCGCCTGGTTCACCTGTGCCCCGCAACTCGAAGCAACCCCGAGATAGTACGGATAATGAATGACTTGAGCAAGGCTCGGGCAACGACGCTGCAGGTAGGGGACGATGCCGCGGCGCAGCGCATCGACAATTTCCTGTTCCGGCACCTGAAGGGCGTGCCCAAGAGCCACGTCTACCGGGTGCTCCGCAGCGGTCAGGTCAGGGTAAACAGCGGGCGCGTGAAGCCCGAGTACCGCTTGCAGGCGGGAGACCGGGTCCGCGTCCCGCCCATCCGGGTCTCGCAGGAAGAAAGGGCAAAAGCAAAGCCGGCGGAATTTCCGCTGGTGCACGAAGACGGGGCGCTCCTCGTGGTGGACAAGCCGGCGGGGGTGGCGGTGCACGGCGGTAGCGGCGTCAGCTACGGCGTAATCGAATCCCTCCGGGCGTCACGGCCGCAGGCCAAGTACCTGGAGCTGGCGCACCGGCTGGACCGCGACACCTCGGGACTTCTGATCGTGGCGCGAAAGCGCGGCGCGCTGGTCGAGCTCCACCGGATGCTGCGCGAAGGCGAGGTCGAGAAGGTTTATCTTGCCGTCGCGAAGGGTGCCTGGGAGGGCGGTCCGCGCGAGCTGCGCCAATCGCTCCATAAGTATGTGGACGCCAAAGGCGAGCGCCGGGTCGCGGTGCGGGAGGACGGCATGAAAGCCGTGACCCAGGTGCGGGTGCTGAAGAAGTCTCCCGAGTTCAGCCTTCTCGAAGTCAGGCTCCTGACAGGTCGAACCCACCAGATCCGCGTCCACCTCGCGCACGCCGGCCATCCGGTGCTCGGCGACGCCAAGTACGGCGACTTCGAGCTCAATCGCCGGCTGGAAAAGCAGGGCGTGCGGCGGCTTTTCCTCCATGCCAGCCGGCTCGGCTTCGTTCATCCTGTCACCCGGGAAAAGTTGGCGCTTCAGGCGCCCCTGCCAGCCGAGATCAAGCAGTTCGTCGACACGCACCTGGCATGAACCACGAAAACAGGGACAGACCACGTTTTTTCCGGCCCCCTGTGAAGGCGGCCGTGAGCCGAAGGCGAGTCGGGGGTTTGGTTTCAGGAAAAACGTGGTCTGTCCCTGATTTGGGGTTGGGATGAAATACGGGTTGATCGTGTTCGACTGGGATGGCACGGTCATCGACTCGCCGGGCGCGATCGTAGAGTGCATGCAGGAGGCGAGCCGCGACCTCGGCCTGCCGGTGCCGGAACCCGAGCGGGCGAGCCACGTCATCGGCCTCGGCTTGCAGGACGCGATGAAGATCGTGGCGCCGGGTCTCCCGGGCGAGCGCTACCCGGAATTCATCGCCGCCTACCGGCGCCATTTCCTCGCCCGGGAGGACACGATGCGCCTCTTCGCCGGGATGGAGCCGCTGTTACAGCGTCTTTCCAAGGAAAGAATTCTTTCGATCGCAACGGGCAAGAGCCGCAAGGGCCTGGAGCGCTCGCTCGAAGCGACCGGGGTGCGGCGGCTTTTTGCGGCTTCGCGCTGCGCCGACGAGACCACGCCCAAGCCGCACCCGGCGATGCTCCTCGAGCTGATGCAGGAGCTGGAGGCCGAGCCCGACGGCGTGCTGATGATCGGAGATACGTCGCACGACATGGAAATGGCGCGCGCCGCGGGAGTCGACGGTCTCGCCGTAACCTACGGCGCCCATCCTGAGCACCAGCTGCGCTCCTGCGGCCCGCGCGGCTGCGTCGCGAGCGTCGCCGCTCTCGACCGATGGCTGAGCAGGAATGGATGAGACGCAGCGGCTGATCTGCGCCTCGCAGGCGCTCGCCGACTCGGGGCGCGGGGTGCGCTTCGAGGTCGAATACTTCGGCGAGCGCGCGCCGGCGTTCGCGGTGCGCTACGCGGGCGAGGTGCACGCGTATCTCAACCGCTGCGCGCACGTCGCGATGGAGCTCGACTGGCAGGAAGGGGTATTTTTCGATTCCGACGGACGCGATTTGCTATGCTCGACTCACGGTGCGACGTACGACGCGCGCAGCGGCCGCTGCGTGGGCGGCCCGTGCAGCGGCAGGCCACTGGTGAAGCTGCGGGTCGAGGAGCGCGACGGCCAGGTCTATTTCATGGGGTTCGGCGATGACTGACGGCAATGGGCAGTGGGAACGGGAAATCGTAGCGAGGCTCGCGACCGCGGCGCTGAAGGAGCAGCGGCGCGCGCGGCTCTGGGGCATCTTCTTCAAGCTGCTCACCTTCGCCTACGTCACGCTGATCCTCATCATGACGGTCGACTGGCAGGCGCGCACCGACCTCGCCGGCGGCAAGAAGCACACCGCGTTGGTCGAGCTGAACGGGGTCATCGCGCCCGGCGCGGACGCGAGCGCGGAAAGGATCATGACCGGGCTGCAGGCGGCGTTCAAGGACAAGAACACTCAGGGCGTGATCCTGCGCATCAACAGCCCCGGCGGCAGCCCGGTGCAGTCGCAGCTCATCTACGACGAGATGCGCAGGCTGCGCAAGAAGTACCCCGACACGCCGCTCTACGTCGTGGTCGAGGACATCTGCGCCTCGGGCGGCTACTTCGTCGCCTCAGGCGCCGACCGCATCTACGTGGCCAAGGCGAGCATCGTCGGCTCGATCGGCGTGCTGATGAACGGCTTCGGCTTCACCGGGCTCATGGACAAGCTCGGCGTCGAGCGCCGCCTCATCACCGCGGGCGAAAACAAGGGCATGCTCGATCCGTTCTCTCCGGTCGACCAGAAGGACGTGCAGCACGCCAAGGTCCTCATCAACGACGTGCACCAGCAGTTCATCAGCGCGGTGAAGGAGGGTCGCGGCAAGCGGCTCAAGGAATCGCCCGACATGTTCAGCGGCCTCATCTGGACCGGCGAGAAGAGCGTCGATCTCGGGCTGGCCGACGCGATCGGCAGCCTCGAGTCGGTGGCGCGCGACGTGGTGAAGGCCGAGGACATCGTCGACTTCACGCAGAAGGAGAACGTGGCCGAGCGGCTGGCGAAGCGCTTCGGCATGGGCGCGGCGAGCGCGGTCATGGAATTTGTCTTGCGCGCTTCGTCAGGTACGACGATCCACTAGTAGTTGTCTTGCGCGCCTCGTCAGCAACGACGATCCACTACGTCTCTTGCGCGCTTTGTCAGCAACTAGCATGGTTGCAGTAACACCAAAGCAGTAATCTCCGCTCCCGTCGTCAAGCCGGCTAGTCGGTCAGTGCCGTACACAGGGGAATCATGGGAGCGGTATCGCTCGAGCATGTCGCGCAGGAAGGTTCGCCGGTCAACGGCGACGCCTCGAAGAAGTGATCCCCTGGCGAGTCAAGAATTTTCTGTCGGACCAGTTTCCGCTCCTTTACCACTTCGTCGCCAACGTTGGCACCCGCGGGAACGGCGCCGAGCACTGGGACACACGGCTCGCGGAGACCTGGGATTCGGCGCAGTGGCATTGGCCATCCAAGAACGCGCTCATCGCGTCGCTGACCGAGCCTTCCGACGTCATTCTGGACCTCGGCTGCGGCAGCGGCGGCCTGCTGCGCGATCTTCAACGGCGCGGTTACCGCAGCTTGCACGGCTTGGAGATCTCCCGTTACGCGATCGGCCGTCTGCGTACGGAAGGATTCGAAATGCACTACGGCAAGCTGCCCTGGATTCCCTTGCCGGACGCGCAGTTCGACGTGGTCATCGCCTCTCAGGTCCTGGAGCACGTCATTCGTCGCCGCCGCTTCCTGGCTGAGATGGCGCGCGTGCTTAAACCGGGCGGGAGCGCGTTCATTTTCGTTCCGGACAACTGCCTTGGTCCCATCAGCGAGCCCGAGCACGTCATCAAGTACGACGCCGAAAGCCTGGCGCGATTCGTCAGCCGCCGGTTCACGCTTGTCGCGATGAAAAGCATGCACGACGCAAATCACGCGATGCCTATCCTCTTCGCGCATCTGTGCAGGACCGACTAGGGCGAGCAGAACAGGAATACGGCGGGCCGCCGGCCGATCGCGGGCTTGCTTTTCCGCCACTCGGCAATTTCTCGCGTGGAAATGCTCTCGCTCGGAAGCGTAAGGTCGGCGGCGACGCAAAGCCGCGTCTGGGCGCTGCAAGTCTCGAGCAGGGCGGCGAGCAGCGCGTCGCTTCGGTAGGGCGTCTCGATGAAGATCTCGGTTTGCCGCTCTTTTCTGGACCGCAGCTCGAGCTCCCGGATCCGCCGCGTGCGTTCGGGTGCTTCCCGCGGAAGATAACCGCAAAAGGCAAAGCGCTGACCCTCAAGACCCGAGGCCATGAGCGCGAGCGTGATCGACGAAGGTCCGACGAGCGGCACCACGCGGAAGCCCGCGAGGTGAGCCGCTTCGACAAGGGCCGCGCCCGGATCGGCGATCGCCGGGCAGCCGGCTTCGGATAGAACGCCGAGCGGTCGGCCCTCGCGCAGCGGTTGCAGCAGGGACTCCGGGTCTTCTCCCATCTCGTGAATCCGGAGCTCGCGGATGGCCACGGGCATTTTGACTTCGGAGAGGAAGGCGCGGGCGCTCTTGGCGTTTTCGACTGCAAAGTCCTTCAAGCTGCGCACCGTAGCGAGGACGCTGGACGGCAAAATCTCCGCGGGCGCGCCGCCGAGCGGCGTCGGAATCGCGTAGAGGATCAAACGACCTGCAGCCCGGCGCGCTCGAGCAGCTCGCACAGCGCGATGAGCGGCAGCCCGATGAGCGAGCTCGGATCGTCGGTCTCGATGCGCTCGATGAGCGCGATGCCGAGGCCCTCGGCCTTGGCGCTCGCCGCGCAGTCGTAGGGCTGCTCGCGGCGCAGGTACGCCTCGATGCGCCGCGCGTCGAGCGTGCGGAACACCACGCGGCACGGAACGACGCGCGACTCGGTTTTACGCGCGCGCGCGTCGAGCACGGTCACCGCGGTGTGGAAGTCCACCGCGTTGCCGCTCAGGCTGCGAAGCTGCCGCACCGCGGTGGCGTGGTCGCCGGGCTTGCCGAAGCGCTCCCGGCCCATCGCCGCGACCTGGTCCGAGCCGATGATCAGCGCGTCGGGAAACATCCGATCGACCGCCTGCGCCTTGAGGGCGGAAAGGCGCAGCGCGGTGTCGGCCGGGGCCTCGCCGTGAAGGGCGCGCTCGTCGACCCGCGGCGGCGCCGTTTCGAAGGCGAGGCCGAGCCGCTCGAGCAGCGTTTGGCGATACTTCGAGGTGGACGCCAGCACGAGGCGCCGCGGCTGCACTTTTATTGCGCCATCCATTTGTTTCAGCGCGTGTTTCCCAAAAAATGATATTATCCGCCCCCTTTATGCCGCAGCCGCAGCCGGTGATCGACGGTTTCGAGTTCGCGTCGGCCGGCGCAAGTCTCAGGGGCGCTTTGCCGATCCGCGATTTTCCCCGCCTGCACGACATGCTGGCGGGGCACGATGGCGAGGTGGCCTACGAAGTCGAGGGCGTACGCGACGGGCGCGGCCGCCCGGCGCTGCGGCTGACGGTGCGCGGCACGCTCGCGCTGCGCTGCCAGCGCTGCCTCGATGCGCTGCCGCTCGAGGTGCGGGCCGACGAGGTGCTGGTGCTCGCCGGGACGCAGGCCGAGATCGACGCCGAGCCGGCCGACGTGCACACGGCCGACCGGGTGGTGGCGGCGAAGGAGATGCCGGTGCGCGAGCTGGTGGAGGATGAGCTCATCCTCGCGCTGCCGTACGCACCGCGGCATGCAGAATGTAGCGCGCGCGCGTCGACCGGCGCCGCGGAGAAGGTTCTGCCGTTCGCCGGCCTGCGCGGGCTGATGCGCGGCAAGCATTGAACGAGAAGAGGAGTTAGAACATGGCTGTCCATCAGAACAAGGTCTCGCCGTCCCGGCGCAACATGCGGCGCTCGCACGACAAGCTGTCCGGGCCCGCGCTCGCGGTCGAGCCGACCACCGGTGAGCGCCATCTGCGCCACCACGTCAGCCCGACCGGCTTTTACCGCGGCAAGAAGGTCGTCAAGAACCGCGACGAGTAATCCCTGGTCACCGTTGCGGTCGATTGCATGGGGGGTGACCACGGCCCCCATGTGACGGTCCCGGCCGCGCTCGCATTCCAGGCGCGGCATCCCGACGTCGACATCGTGCTCGTGGGGCAGCGGGAGCCGCTCGAGGATGCGCTCCGGGCGCGGGCCGCCCGGGCCGGCGCGCGCCTGCGGCTGCACCCCGCAAGCGAGGTGGTGGCGATGGACGAGCCTCCGGCGCAGGCGATGCGCTATAAGAAGGACTCCTCGATGCGCGTGGCGGTGAACCTGGTGAAGGCGGGCGAGGCGCACGCCTGCGTGAGCGCGGGCAACACCGGCGCGCTCATGGCAATCTCGCGCTTCGTGCTCAAGACCATCGCCGGCGTCGACCGGCCGGCCATCGCCACCGTGCTCCCGAACATGAAGCGCGGATATACCTACGTGCTCGACCTCGGCGCGAACGTCGACTGCACGCCCGAGCAGCTCATGCAGTTCGGCGTCATGGGCGCGATGCTGGTCGCAGCGGTCGACCACAAGGAGCGCCCCTCGGTGGGACTGCTCAACATCGGCGTCGAGGACATCAAGGGAAACGAGACCGTGAAGCGCGCCGGCGAGCTCCTGCGCGAGAGCGGCCTCAACTTCTACGGCAACGTCGAGGGCGACGA
>Ga0075426_10001784_pt1 | contig 15354 bp, 15 predicted proteins | sample SoiMethybrSBSTD5_FD_75304 | JGI IMG/M metagenome (GOLD analysis project Ga0075426, IMG submission 75304) | Bulk soil microbial communities from a Populus tree surrounding site in Tennessee, USA - Soil MetaG P. TD hybrid SBSTD5 | ecosystem: Environmental > Terrestrial > Soil > Tree plantation... | reverse complement strand
CGCCCTCGTGGAATGAGAAGGTGGGATTGTCTCCGTTGAACGTATAATCGCGCATGCTCAAGACCACGGTGAGAAGGGGAGCGGGCTCCTGTTCCGCGCGCCATCGCATGATCCCCACCAGGAGAAGCGCCAGGGACAGCGTGAGGATGACGAGCAGCACGCGCCGTTTGCCTCCGATCTCTGCCATGCCCCCAGTGTACCCTCCCGCGGCGCCCGCGAGGAGCGCTCCGCGATGACCGGGACCACCCGCGTGCGGGACAGCGCCCCCAATCGTCTCGCGAGAGAGCAGAGTCCCTACCTTCTCCAGCACCAGTGGAACCCGGTGGACTGGTACCCCTGGGGCCCCGAGGCGTTCGAGAAGGCCCGCCGCGAGGAGAAGCCGGTCTTTCTCTCGATCGGCTACAGCTCCTGCCACTGGTGCCACGTCATGGCGCACGAGTCCTTCGAGAGCGAGTCGATCGCGAAGCTCCTGAACGATCGCTTCGTCTCGATCAAGGTGGACCGGGAAGAGCGCCCCGACGTGGACGAGATCTACATGCGCGCGGTGCAGCTCCTGACGGGATCCGGCGGGTGGCCGATGTCGGTCTTCCTCACCCCCGATCAGAAGCCGTTCTGGGGCGGCACCTATTTCCCCCCCGACGATCGCGGCGGACGGCCGGGATTCGCTTCCATCCTGGGCGCGCTCGCGGAGACCTGGGCGGGGCGACGCGCGGAAGTGGAAGCGGCGGCGGACCGGCTCGCCATCGCGCTCCGCCAGATGGAGGGAGGGCGCCAGTTCGTCGCCACCGGTCCCCTCGAAGGATCGGTCGCCGAACGCGCGCTCGAGGAGCTGCTTCAAACCTACGATCGCCATCACGGCGGGTTCGGCGGCGCGCCCAAGTTTCCGCCGCACGGCGCGCTCGAGCTCTTGCTGCGCGCGAGCGCGGGCGCGCGGCGCCCCGATCTCGAGGAGATCGCGCGCGGGACCCTCGACGGCATGGCGATGGGCGGCATCCGGGATCATGTGGGAGGCGGCTTCCACCGTTACGCGACCGATGCCGTCTGGCTGGTGCCCCACTTCGAGAAGATGCTCTACGACAACGCCCAGCTGGCCGGGGTCTATGCCGAGGCGTTCACGCGCTGGAAGGATCCCGAGCACCGGCGGGTCGCGGAGGAGACGCTGGCCTGGGTCGCGCGCGAGATGACCACGCCGGAGGGCGGCTTCTACTCCGCGCTGGATGCCGACACCGAGGCGGGCGAGGGCGCCACCTATCTCTGGGCGAAGCAGGAGATCCTGGACCTGCTCGGTCCCGAGGAGGGAGCGCTCTTCGACCGGGTCTACGGGATCGAGGAGGCCGGGAACTTCACCGACGCGGTCACGGGCGAGGAGCCCGGAAACATTCCTCACCGGAAAGAGCCTTGGGCCGAGCTGGCCCGCGAGGAGGGCACGAGCGAAGGGGACCTGCGCGCGCGGATGGATCGCGCGCGCGCGCTCCTCCTCGAGGCGCGCCTCAAGCGCCCGGCGCCGGGCCTCGACGACAAGGTGGTGACCAGCTGGAACGGGCTCATGATCGGCGCCCACGCCCGCGCGGGGCGAGCCTTCGAGCGCCCCGATCTCGTGGAGGCGGGGGCGCGGGCCGCGCGGTTCGTCCTGAGCTCGCTCCGGCGCGACGGGAAGCTCTTGCGCTCGTGGCGCGCGGGGGAATCGCGGCTCCCCGCCTATCTCGAGGATCACGCCTTCCTGGCGTGGGGGCTCCTGGATCTCCACGAGGTGACCGGCGAGCGCGCATGGCTGGACGAGGCCCGATCGCTGGCGGAGGCCATGATCGAGCGCTTCTGGGATCGGGACGAGGGAGGGTTCTTCTTCGTCGCGAGCGACCACGAATCGCTCATCGCGCGCACGAAAGAGGTCTTCGATCAGGCGGTGCCGTCCGGGAATGGGATGGCCGCGCGGGTTCTGGTGAGGCTGTGGCTCCTGGCCGGTGAGCCGCGTTACGGGGAATACGCCGCGAAGATGTTCGATGTCTTCGCGGGCATCTTGCAGGAGGCGCCGCGCGCGGCGGAGCACCTGCTGCTCGCGTTTCTGGCGTGGAGCGAGGCGAAGCCGTCCGCGCCGGCTAAAGAGACCGTGCCCGCCAGGGCGCCGGCCGCGCGCGCCCAGCGCGGTCCCGTGATCGCCACCGCCGAGCTATCCAAGGCCAGGATCGTTCCCGGCGAGAACGTGGAGCTTCGAATCGTGCTGGACATCGAACCGGGCTGGCACGTCCAGTCCGCGAAGCCCTCGCGCGCGGACCTTGTTCCCACGTCCGTCGAGCTGGGTCTGACCGAGGGGCTCACGCCCGGGGAGATGCGCTTCCCGGACGGATCCCTGGCGCCACTCGGCGGGGAGCGCCTGTCCGTCTACGCGGGGAAGGTCACGATCCGGGTCGCGATCCAGGCGGACGCGGGGCTCACCTCGGGACGAGTGCCCGGGGTCGCCCGCGTTCGCTTCCAGGCGTGCGACGACAAGCGCTGCCTGGCGCCGGAACAGGTGGAATTGAGCTTTGCCGTGGAGATCTAGAAGTTGAACCCGAACTGGAATTTCCCGTCCGGCACTTCATCGGTCAGGCCCAATTTGACGTCCACGAACATGGGCTTGCCGTTCATGTCCCCGAAGAAGATGCCGCCGAGCGCCATGACGCCCAGGTTGGTGTCGCTGCCCACGGGGCCGTCCGGATCCACGAAGAGAAGGGTCAGCCCCCCGCCGGCGTAGGGATGCACCTTGCTGTCGTGCACCACGAAGCGGTACTGCACGTCCCCGTTGAACGCCATGGTGAAGGCGTGGTCCCCGAATCCCACCTCGCCGCTCGGAACGATGAACACATGCTCTCCGACGGCGTCGAGGTTCATGTGGGGGCCCACGACGAACTGGTCGGGGTTGGAGCTGAAGCCGCCGTGCAGACCCCAGGTGGTGCGGGCCCAACTTATTCCGGTAGAACACATTAGAAGAACGGCCACTGCGGCGAGCAATACCGTGTAGGGGCGGCGAGGAATCACCGGAAGCCTCCTTGAATGGGGGTAGCGGGGTGCTGGGCAAAGAGCCGCAGCACGTTTCTCGCACGTCGCCAACGAGCATAGCAAATTCCGCCCCGTCCAGGGCGGCGCCGCCTACCACACGCCGGGGATCAGCCGCTTCGTTTTCCCCATGTAGTCGCGGTACTTCTGCCCCAGACCCTCCAGGAGGAGCGCCTCCTCCCGGGGGATCCGCTGCAGCACGCCCATCAGCATCCAGATGGTCACGAAGAGAAAGCCCGCCGGGCTTCCCAGGATCAAGGGCGGCGCGATCCATTCCAGGATGATCCCGAGGTAGAGGGGGTGGCGCACGACTCCGTAGAGGCCGGTGTCCACCACCTCGTGGTTCTCCTGAAGCTGCACGCGCACGGTGTAGAAGCGTCCCAGGGTTCGCTTCGCGATGATCCGCACGGCGAAGCCCGTGAGGCCGATCGCGTATCCCGCGATCCACTGGGGCCAGGAGGGATTGGCGTGGATCCACTTGTGATTGATGGCCGCCATCCACAGGAACATTCCGGCGAACGGGCAGATGAAGAAGAAGAAGAGCGACATCCGGTCGCGGTTTCCCTGCTCCTTGGAGCCCAGGCGGGACCGCGTGAGCACGAACTCGACGAGGAGAAAGAGCGCGAAGTAGCCGTAGAAGGAAAGCACCACGAACGTTTCGGTCATCTCAAACTCCCTCGTGGGTGAGGAGCGGCGTGAAGTCCCGATACGGCGTGACGCACGGGGGTCCCGAGGCGTGCCGGTAGCGGGGTCCTCCGCGGACCCCCAGCGCGATGAGGCTGCTCGACACGGTGGGGAACACCTCGCGGTGGAGACAGACGGCGGGGCGTCGCTCGTCCCCGTGCCAGCGCAGATAGCCGGACATGAGATCCAGGGCCTCCTCGAGAGATCCCGGTCTCTTCTCCGCGATATCCTCGAGGATCCACTTCGTCCGCGGCTCGCCGGGATCGTCCAGCTCCCGGTGCGTGATGACATGCCAGCCCCGCGGGATGGCCCGGACGCGCGGCGGGCCCAAGCCCGCGGCCAGCGCCCATGCCTCGCCGTCCACGCCGAGACCGATCAGCGTGCACGGGGCGAAGGAATCCTGACTCAGGAGTCCCCGCGCCACGTCGAGGCGCGCGCCCTCGCCTCCCGCCGCGGCCGCGTCGAGGCACAGGAGCCCGCGCGAGCGGAACGCCGCGGGGTCCCGGTCGTCCCCGGCCACCGGGCGGCGATTCAGGAGCGCCGTCACGAACCGCGCTTCCCGGATGGCAAGCCACGTCCCTCCCGAGACCAGGTCCCGGCCGCCCACGACGCGGGGCGCCTCCACGAGGACGATGGGGTCCGTCGCGGGGCGCGCGGGGGATTCATCGCGGTTCGCCCCCAAAAGCAGCGATCCCGGGCCGAGGATGCCGAGGCCCAGGATCAGGGTGCACATGCGGGAAACGCCGGATGGCTAGACGCGCTCGTCGAGTGGAACGTAGGGCTCGTTGTGGGTGCCGGTGTAGATCTGCGACGGGCGATAGATCCGGTTGTCCTCGAGCTGCTCGAGCCAATGCGCCAGCCAGCCGCTCACGCGCGCGATGGCGAAGACCGGCGTGAAGAGCGAGGCCGGCATGCCCATCGCCTCGTAGACCACGCCCGAGTAGAAGTCCACGTTGGGGAAGATCTTCTTCGGCGAAAGATGCTCGGCCACGACCTTCTCGACCTCCTGCGCCACCGCGAGCAGCGGATTGGTGCCGCGCTTCGCGATCATCTGCGCCGCGAGCTTCTGCAGCACGAGCGCGCGGGGGTCCTTCACCTTGTAGATCCGATGGCCCACGCCCATGATCTTCTGCTTCCGCTGGATCAGATCCTCGATGTACGGCCGGACCTTGTCGACCTCTCCGATCTCCTGGAGCATGTGGATCACCTGCTCGTTCGCGCCGCCGTGCAGCGGGCCCGTGAGCGCGCCGATGGCCGAGGACACCACCGTGTAGGGATCCGCCAGGGTGGATGCGGTCACGCGTCCCGCGAACGTGGACGCGTTCATGGAATGCTCGGCGTGGAGGATGAAGCAGACGTCCATCACGCGCGCCACATCCGGCTCGGGCACCTCGCCCGAGACCATGTAGAGGAAATTCTCGGCGTGGGTCAGATCCTCGCGGGGCGGGATGTACTCCTTGCCGTGGCTCAGCCGGTGATACGCGGCCACGAGGGTCGGGGCCTTGGCGATGAGCCGGACCGCCGAGTTGTAGCGGTCGGTGGGGTTCATGGGGTCGCGGTCGGGATAGAACATGCCCAGCGCGGCCATCGCGGCCTGCAGCGCCTCCATGGGGTGGCCGGTATCGGGGAGGCACTTCAGGAGATCGATCAGCCGGAAGCGGACGTCCCGGTGGTTGGCGAGATCGCGGGTGAATTTCTCCAGCTCGACCTTGTTGGGGAGCTTTCCCCAGAGGAGGAGATAGCTCGTCTCCTCGAACGTGCTGCGCTCGGCCAGCGCCTCGATGGGGTATCCGCGGTATTCCAGGATCCCGATATCGCCGTCGATGAAGCAGATGCTCGAGCGGGCCGCCGGCACGTCGGCCAGGCCGGGGACGAAAGGTACGTTGCTGTGCCCTTCCGCTGCGGGGAGAGCGGTGCGCTCCGTCATACGAATCCTCCGAGATGTGGGTTCACGCGCATTCTGATGGTTTGGATGCGCCGATGCAAGCCGGAGGGTCGCACTAACGGCGCTTTCCGCCGCCCGGCGCCAGGGCTTCGATGCGCCGGATCGAGGCGGGGTCGTCTTTCAGGAGGCCGGCCGGAACCAGCCGCGGCACCAGCTCCACCCAGCGGTGGTCGTGCGCGAACACTTTCCGGAACAGGGGAGCCGCGTCCTTCTCCCTGCCGAGCTGCCAGAGCGAGGCCGCCTGCCAGAAGAGAATCTCGTCGTTCCCGGGCGCCAGGCGGGCCCCCTCGGCGTAGGCCTTCATCGCTTCCTCGATCTTTCCGTCCGTGGCGTAGGCGTCCCCCTGGTCCACGTTCCGGTACGCGCGCCAGGTCCGCACGAGGCGCTCGAGCTCGGCGATGGGATGGGGATTGTCCTCGACGCGCAGGTCCATGACGCGATCCGCCCAGGGCTTGTTGGACCGCTTGCCCTTCACGATCACGATCGCCGCGGACTGCTGCCCGCGAATGTCTCCGCCCGCCTTCTGTCCCGCTTCGAGCGCGGCGAGGAGGCGCGCCGCCAGATCGCCTTTCGTCGTCTCGTAGGCCTGGGCCATGGCCGGCCACACCTTGTCGTTGGACATGAGATTCGCCTGCACGGAATACTGCGTGCCCACGTGGTCCCCGGCGGCCGGGATGCAGCGCTTCCCGGTCCAGGCCGCCACGTCGCCGCGCGAGTCGATCATCGCGACCTGGCGGACCTCCTTGTTCTGGTCCTGGGAGAGGAGCTCCTCCAGCGTCTGCTTGGCGCCCCGTCCGCTGCTCATCATCTGGAGGCCCCGCGGACCGTAGCTCACCTCCACGAGCGACTGCGTGGCCACGGCCCCCACGCCGGGCTCGGCCCAGGGAACGATGGGGCCCACCGAGAAGTAATGCGACTGCACGGCGACGCCCAGGTCCCCGGTCTCGGGGTCACGCGCGACGATCGAGAAGGTGGCTTGAACGGGGGCGGGAAGGGCCAGGCAGAGGGTCAGGCCGAGCGCCAGGCCGAGCAGAATCCGGACACGCGTGAGCATCGGAGCCTCCGTGCGGGGAAGGGCTAAGTTGCGACCGTCGAGCGGGATAGTAGGCTTCCCCAGGCGGGCGATCAAGGTGGATTGACGGGCTTTCTCGATTCGAGTATCTTTCCCTGAACGCTTTTGGCCCCTCGATCCGGCGCTCTGAGTTTCGAGCGAACTCATAGACCAAAACCCAGGGTACGCGTGGATCTATTCGACAAGTGTAATCGCTTCAAAGAACACCGCTTGGCCAAGGCCGCTGGCATTTACCCCTATTTTCTCCCCATCGCGCAGAATCACGGCACCGAGGTGACCATCGATGGCCGCCGCATCATCATGGCGGGATCGAACAATTACCTGGGGCTCACCAAGCATCCCAAGGTGATCGCCGCGGCCGAGGACGCGCTCCTCAAGTTCGGCACGTCGAACAACGGCTCCCGGTTCCTGAACGGGACGCTCGAGATGCACGTGCAGCTGGAGGAGCGGCTCGCCAAGTTCACCCGCAAGGAAGCGGCCCTCGTGTACTCCACGGGCTACTTGACCAACCTGGGCAGCATCTCGGCCCTGATGGACAAGGGGGACGTGGTGGTGCTGGACAAGGAGGCGCACGCCTGCATCGTGGACGGCGCGCGGCTGAGCCCCGCGGACGTGAAGCGATTCCGCCACAACGATGTGCGCGACCTGGAGCGCGTGCTCGGGTCCATTCCCGCGAAGGCGGGAAAGCTGGTGGTGGTGGACGGCCTGTACAGCATGGAAGGGGACATCGCTCCTCTGCAGGAGATCACACGCGTGGCCCGCAAGTACCACGCGCGTCTCCTCGTGGATGACGCGCACGGCTTCGGCGTGCTGGGAACCCGCGGCGCCGGCGCGTCGGAGGCGCTGGGCGTCGAGGATCAGGTGGATCTCGTGATGGGGACGTTCAGCAAATCCTTCGCCTCGCTGGGCGGCTTCATCGCGGGGCCGCGCGCGGTGATGGATTACCTCCGTCACCACGCCCGGGCGCTCATCTTCAGCGCCAGCGTCACGCCCGCGAGCGCGGCGGCCGCCCTGGCCTCGCTCGAGATCATCGAGCACGAGCCGCAGCTTCGGACGCGGCTCCGGCAGATCTCGGACAAGATGAGGAACGGCTTCCAGGCGCTCGGTCTCGAGGTGGGGACCGGGATCGGGACGCCCATCGTGCCGATCTTCATCGGCGACCGGGTCAAGACCATGCAGGTGTGGCGGCGCATCCTGGATCGCGGGGTCTTCGTGAACGCGATCGTGGTGCCCGCCGTGCAGCCCGGGCGCGACCTCCTTCGCACATCGTACATGGCCACGCACGAGGATCATCAGCTCGACACAATCCTGACGATCGTCAAGGAAGTCGACGCGGAGATGGGACTCGTCATGGCTTCCGCTGAGGACACGACGACACCCCCGGGGATGAAGTGGATGTCCTCCCCGTCGTAAGCGCGAAGGAACTCGCCCGCTTCATCCGGCTGCCCCACGACATCTATCGCGAGGATCCGAACTGGGTGGCCCCGCTCACGTCGGACGAGCGCACGCGCCTGACGCCCGGAAAGAACCCCTACTTCGACCACGCCGAGGCCGTCTATTTCCTGGCGCGGCGGAACGGGAGCGACCTGGGCCGCGTGGCCGCGACCATCGATCGCAATCACGACGGCTACCACGGAGAGCGCCAGGTGGCCTTCGGCTTCTTCGAGGCGCAATCCTCCGACGCGGCCCGGGCGCTCCTGGCCGCGGTGGAACGGTGGGGGCGCGAGCGCGGCGCTCAGGTGATGCGCGGCCCGATGAATTTCACCACCAACGACGATTGCGGCGCGCTGATCCGCGGCTTTGATTCCTCGCCGGTGCTTCTCATGCCCTACAACCCTCCGACCTACGCGGACTGGATCGAGGGGGCCGGATTCAAGAAGGCCAAGGATCTCTACGCCTTTTCGATTCCGATCCCCGGGAGCCCCCCCGAGCAGGTCGCGCGCGTGGCGCGCATCGCGCGGGACCGCTTCCGGGTGCGCGTCCGGAACATCGACATGAAGCGATTCGGGGAAGAGCTGGGGCGCGTGAAGGAGATCTACAACGCGGCCTGGGAGAAGAACTGGGGATTCGTCCCCATGACCGAGCGCGAGATCGACCACATGGCCGCGCAGCTCAAGCCCGCGGTGAACCCCCACCTCGCGCTCTTCGCGGAGATCGACGGCGAGGCGGTGGGATTCCTGCTCGCGCTCCCCGACGTGAACGTGGCCCTGAAGCCCCTCCACGGAAAGCTCCTGCCCTTTGGGATCGTGAGGCTTCTCTGGACCATTCCCCGCATCCGCACGTGCCGGCTCATGGCGCTCGGAGTGAAGGCGGGCCACCGCCGCCGGGGCGTGGACGCGGCGATGGTGAACCAGATCACCCTCGCCACGAAGGCGAACGGCTTCACGGTCTGCGACGTGGGCTGGACCCTCGAGGACAACGACCTCATCAACAGCCTCATCGCGACCATGGGCGGCCGCCACGACAGGACCTACCGGATCTACGAGCGAAGTCTGTGAGCGGTCCCCTGGCGCTCGTGACCGGCGCGTCGGGGTTCGTGGGCAGCCACATCGTGGACGAGCTCCTGCGGCGCGGCGCCCGCGTGCGCTGCCTCCTGCGCAGCACCTCCTCGCGGCGCTGGCTCGAGGGAAAGCCGGTCGAGGTCGTTGAAGGGGACGTGTGCCGCAGGGACGGCCTGGACCAGGCCGTGGCGGGCGCGGAATGGATCGTCCACGCGGCCGGCCTGACCCACGCCCGGAGCGCCGCCGAGTTCCACCGCGCCAACGCCTGGGGCACGGAGAATCTCCTGGACGCCGCCGCGCACGCCCATCCCGGGCCGCGCCGGTTCCTCTACATCTCGAGCCAGGCCGCCGCGGGCCCGAGCCTCGACGGGTCGCCGGTGACCGAGGAACAGGCACCCCGCCCGGTCTCCCCGTACGGGAGCAGCAAGCTGGTGGGGGAGACGATGACCCTGCGAGCCTCGGACCGCCTCCCGGTCACCGCCATCCGCCCTCCCACCGTGTACGGTCCGCGCGAGACGGCGCTCCTCAAGTATTTCCGCGCGGTCAAGCATCACGTGAGGCCCTACCTCGGGGGAGCGCGGAGCTTCAGCGTCGTCTTCGCGGAGGATCACGCGCGCGCGGTCTGGGCGGCCCTGACCCAGGAGGCGGCGGTGGGGCAGATCTACTTCGTGGGCGGCCCGGACGTCACGAACTACGAAGAGATGGGAAGCTTGATCCAGCGCGCCATGGGGACTTGGGCGGTGCGCCTTCCCATTCCCGCCTTCGTGCTCCAGGCCGGAGCGCTCGCGGGGGAGCTGGCCGGGGCGCTCACGCGCCGGACGCCCTTCTTCTCGCGGGAGAAGTTTCGGGAGATCACGGCCGGCTCCTGGATCGTGAGCTCGCGCAAGATTCGCGAGCATTTGGGCTGGGCGCCCCAGATGCCGCTCGAGCAAGGCGTGCTCGCGACCGCCGCATGGTACCGGGAGGCGGGCTGGGTCTGATCAGAAGATGCTGAACTTGAAGTACTTCTTCGGGTCCTTCTCGATTTCCGCCATGAGGCGCTTCATCGAGGCCATCAGCGCCTTCGTATCGTCGTAGAGCGTGGAATCCGCGTAGAGCCTCCCGAACGTGCCGTGGCCGGCCGAGATCGCGCCCAGGATCGAATCAGCGCGCGCCGTGCTCGAGGCCAGCCTCTGGTGCAGGGTGCCGTCGTTCATGAGCTGCGCGATGGTGCCCTGGCCGGTCTGCATCTTCTGGATGAGGGTATCGAGCGAGGCGGCGAGGGTCATGAATTCGGTCGAGACCCGCGATTGGTTCTCGTTGAGCCGCGCGGTGAGGACGTTCGCGTTGTGGCTCAGCTCGACCAGCTCCTGATAGAGGCGCTCGTCCTGGCTCAGACGTCCCAGGGTCCCGCGCCCGTTCCCGAGGGCGCGCCCGGCGGAGTTCAGGTTCCCGAGCAGCACCTGGAGGCTGTCGGTGATGGCCTCCACCTTCTTCATGGCCGTGTTGGGGTCCGGCGCCGCGCGGACCGCGATCTCCCGGTCGTCCTGGATCAGCGGCTGCGCGGGGTCCCCGCCGTCCAGCTCCACGTACAGCTCGGCCAGGAATCCTGTGGAGGTGATGCGCGCCGTCGCGCCCCGGTGGAGCCGTTCGCGCGTGCCTTTCTTGACCCCGAGCACGACCACCACGTTGTTCCCGCCCTTCTCGAGCGAGATGTCCCGCACGTGGCCCACGGGAACGCCGTTCAGCCGGACCGTCGAGCCCTCCTCGACTCCGCCCACGCTCCCGAACACGAGGGCGATCTTCTCCTCGCTCCCGAAGAACTTGAGGCTCCCGGACTGGAAGGTGGCCCACAGCAAGAGGGCGAAGGCGACCAGCACCCAGAAGCCGATCTGAAGCTCCATGAAGGGAACGCGGCCGGTGCGCTTCACGGCGTTCCTCCGGGGGTGGCCGCGGGCTCCCTCCGGCGCGCGGCCGCGACCGCCTTGCGGAAGGGGGCCAGGAATTCGGCGATGAAGGGATCGCCGGCTCGGTTCAATTCTTCAGGCGTGCCTTCGAACACGACGACCCCCCGGTCCAGCACCGTGATCCGGTCTCCCACCTTGAACGCATCGGCAATATCGTGTGTCACCATGATCGAGGTCTTCCCCATCTTATCCCTCAAGCCCAGGATCAGATCGGTGATTCGCTCCGCGCTCTGGGGGTCGAGCCCGGTCGTGGGCTCGTCGTAGAGCAGGATTTCGGGATCCCGCGCCGCCAGCGCGCGCGCGATGGCCACGCGCCGTTGCATCCCCCCCGAGAGCTCGTCCGGAAGGCGGTCCCGGACCCCGGGGTCGAGCCCGACCATCGTCAGATACCGGTCCACCTTCTCCTCGACCTCCTCATCCTCGTGCTTGTCCTCGAGCATGGTGTACCCGATGTTCTCCCCCACGGTCATGGAATCAAACAGGGCCCCGTGCTGGAAGACGATGCCCATGGATCTCCGGATCTCACGCAGCCGCTCCGGGGTCACCCTCGTGATGTCCTCGTCGTTCACGAGGATGCTCCCCGCGTCCGGCGTCCAGAGCCCCATGAGTAAACGCAAGATGGTGCTCTTTCCCGAGCCGGAGGGCCCGAGGATGACCCTCGTCTGTCCCTTCGTGACGCGGAAGGACACGTCGATCAGGATGGCGTGATCCCCGATCGAGAACGTGACGTTCCGGAACTCGATCAAGGCGCCATCCTACCAGCCCAGGACCCGGAAAATGAGCTTCGTGCAGATGAAATCGGTCACCAGAATCCCGACCGAGGAGATCACGACCGACTCGGTGGTGGCCGCGCCGACCCCCTTGGCGCCCCCCGCGGCGGTGAACCCTTTCCAGCAGGCCACCGTGGTGATCAGGACCGCGAAGAAGATCGGCTTGATCATGCCGACCAGGATGTTCACGGGGGTCAGGTACTTCGTCACCCCGTTGTAATAGGACTGGAGGGTGACGTGGTAGCCCAGGCCGATGAACCCGCCCCCGACGACGTTCAGCGTGTCGCCGATGACCGTCAGCACGGGAAGCGCGATCCAGAGCCCGATCATGCGCGGCGCCACGAGGCGCTTCATCGGGTCGGTGCCGAAGGCGACCAGGGCGTCGATCTGGTCGCTGGATTTCATGGCCCCCAGCTCCGCCGTGATCCCGGCCGACATCCGCGACGCGACCACGATGCCCGTGAGCACGGGGCCGAGCGCGCGCACCGAGGAAATCACCATGAAATGCCCCAGCTCCGATTTGGCGCCCTGCTTCGCCAGCTCGCGCGCGAGCTGGATCGCCAGCGCCTGCCCGGCGACCAGGGCCGTGAACATCACGATGAACAGGGAGCCGATCAGCGAGAAATGGATCTGCTCCAGGATCTCGTGCTGGTAGTAGGGCGGGAAGAAGGCGGAGCGGAGCACCGAGACGCAGAACAGCGTCACGTCCTGGACGATCTCCAGAACACGGCGAACCCGGTTGCCGACCGCGGCCAGCGCTTCCACCGCGACAGTATAGGGGGTTAGGGCTCTTTCGGCTTGGTGTGAAATACCACGTCCCAGACGGGGGAGCTCACGCCGAAGCCGTGGTTCGGATTCTTGTAGTGGTGCCGGAGGTGGTAGCGCTTCAGGTATTTCAGGAAACCCCAGCGCATGGAGAGATGGTGCTCGGCGTAGTGCACCATGTCGTAGCAGAGGTAGCCGGTGACAAAGCCCGCGAAGACGGGACCGCTCATGCGGGGCATCCCGAGGACCATTCCCACGAGGACCTGGAAGAGCCCGTAGAAGAAGAAGGCGAGGGGGATGCTCAGAATGGGCGGCATGACGAGACGGGTCTTGCACTGGGGCTGCTCGTGGTGGACTCCGTGGATCAGGTACCACACGCGCTGGAGCCAGGGCTGCGTGGGCTCGTAGTGGAACACGAACCGGTGCAGGAGATACTCGCTCAGGGACCAGACCAGAATCCCCGCCGCGTAGGCCAGGAGAGCGGCCCCGATGGCCGCGTGGGCCGGGCCGGGGAGCAGGGCGCGCCCCAGGAAGAAAGCCACCACGGGGACGAAGAGCAAGAGGACCACGACCGGATGGATATGGGTGAAGAACTCGAGAAAGTCCGATTTGAAAAGACGGATGGGTTCTTCGCTGTGGTTGATGGGCAGGCTGGCGTAGGTGGTTCTGGCGACTTCACTCATGACTTCCTAGCTCCCTCCAGCGACCCCCCCGGGACGCCGTCTGTCCCAACCCCGGATGGCAATTCTACGGAGCGTGGATTTTCGAGTCAATGCGGAACCTGTATGATCCCACCCATGCAAGACATGCCGAGCTTTAGGATTAACGAGATCTTCCTCTCGGTGCAGGGCGAGGGCCTGCACGTGGGGGAGCGGACCGTCTTCGTCCGCTTCTACGGCTGCCCGCTCCACTGCGTCTGGTGCGACCAGCCCGAGGCCCTGACCCATACGGGTGTGGGACGGTTTCTGGCCCTGACGCCGGCCGAGGTGCGGGACCAGGTGCTCGCGTTTCCGGACGCGCGGCGCGTCTGCCTCACCGGCGGGGAGCCGGTGGTGGCTCCGCGCCAGAGCCTCCTCTGGCTCATCGGCGAGCTCAAAGCCCGGGGGTACTGGATCTCGATCGAGACCAGCGGCGCCCGCGTGGTCGAGGAGCTCTTCCAGCCGATCGACTTCTGGACCGTGGCGCCGAAAGGGCGGAGCGCCGAGACGTTCGAGGGGGACGTGGTCGAGGCGCAGGCGCCGTCCTTGAAGCGCCACCTCTCGCTTCCCCCGGAGCGGCGGCAGCTCAAGTTCGTGATCCAGACGCGGGAGGACTTGGATGACGCGGTGCGCCTTCTCGACGCGCTGCGCTACGAGGGCGCGGTCATTCTCCAGCCCGAGCACACGAAGGGGGACGCGCGGCTCATCTTCGCGTGGTGGCCGTGGGACCGCTACCCGGAGGCGCGCCTCATTCCTCAGACCCACAAGATGGTGGGGATGCACTGATGCGCGTGCGCCTGACGCGGGATTTCACCTTCGAGGCGGCCCACCTGCTTCCCAAGGCGCCCGAAGGGCACAAGTGCCGCAGGCTCCACGGGCACAGCTTCCGCGTGGAGGTCACGGTCGAGGGGGAGGTGGATCCCGAGACCGGATGGTTTCTGGATTACGGCGTGATCGCCGCCGTGGTCGAGCCGGTGCGGGCCAAGCTCGACCACTACTACTTGAACGAGGTGTCCGGCCTCGAGAACGCCACCTCCGAGAACCTGGCGCGATGGGTGTGGGAACGGCTCCGGCCCGCGCTTCCCTCGCTCGCGAGAATCACCGTGCACGAGACGTGCGAAGCGCGCTGCGAATACGAGGGGAACTAGCGACCCACTCACCGCCCCGCGTGAAGGAGCCACCCCGCCACGCGGTCCGCATCCTCCACGATGGATCCGACCGAGACGCCGCGGTACGCGTTTCCAGCGACGTAGAGCCCCGGAAAGGCGCCCAGCCGCTTCATCACCGACGCCACCCGTTCCCGGTGCCCCAGCGTGTACTGGGGAATCGCGGATTCCTGCCGCATCACCCACGTCCGTTCCGGCCCGCCCTTCAATCCCACCGCGCGGTCCAGCGCCTCGCACGCGAGGCCGATGAGCTTGGCGTCGGGCTCGGTGGTCAGCTCGGGCCGGTCGACGCCGCCCAGGATCGCGCGCACCAGGGTGAACCCCTCGGGCGCGCGGCCGGGGAAGAGGTTCGATTCGAAGAGCGCGCCCAGGATCGGGAGATTTTCCCCCGGCGCGACCAGGAATCCATAGCCGTCGGGCTTCGACCGGAACGCCTCGTTCCTGAATGCCAGAGCCACGACGGCCACGCCCGAGGTCGGGATCTCGCGAAGCGCTCTCGCCGCGGCCAGGTCGAGATCGCGAAGGAGGGCCGCCGCCTCGGCCGGGGGCGTGGCCACCACGACCGCGTCGAAGCTCCGCGAGGCCCCGTTCGCGAAGCGGACGGAAAAGGGCGTGGGCGCCGCGTACTCGGGCGAGCGGCTCAGGCCCAGCGCCGGCATCTCGAGGCGGAGCGCCGGGCCCAGCGACTCCGCCAGCCGGGCCACCAGCGAGCCCATCCCGTGGGCCAGCGACCAGAGGGTATTGCGGCCGGAGCGGCCGGGACGCCCTTCCTTC
>Ga0075426_10001783_pt1 | contig 15356 bp, 10 predicted proteins | sample SoiMethybrSBSTD5_FD_75304 | JGI IMG/M metagenome (GOLD analysis project Ga0075426, IMG submission 75304) | Bulk soil microbial communities from a Populus tree surrounding site in Tennessee, USA - Soil MetaG P. TD hybrid SBSTD5 | ecosystem: Environmental > Terrestrial > Soil > Tree plantation... | reverse complement strand
CTTTGGGCTACCTTCATGCCCAAGCCGTTCGCCAACCTGACGGGCAATGGCGCCCACTACCACATGAGTCTGGCTGATCCGGAGAGCGGGAAAAACCTGTTTCTGGATGACAGCGACAATCTGGGCCTTTCGCAAACGGCGCGGTGGTTCATGGGCGGCCTACTGCATCACGCTCGAGGCCTCGCCGCCGTTATTGCACCGCTGGTGAACAGCTATAAACGTCTGATCCGCGGAGCACCGCGCTCGGGAGCCACCTGGGCGCCGGTTTACGTCACCTACGGTGCGTCTAACCGCACCCAGATGATCCGCGTTCCCGGGCCAGGACGCATCGAGAATCGCGCCGTAGATGGCGCTGCAAACCCGTACTTGGCGAGCGCTGCCATGCTGGCGGCGGGCCTGGATGGTATCGAAAACAAGATCGACCCGGGTCCTGCCAACAGCGAGAATCTTTACGAAATGTCTGAGCAGGATTTGCGCCGACACAATATTACATTTCTGCCAACCACGCTGCGGGAAGCGCTCGACTGCTTTGAGAGCGACGAAGTCCTCCACCGGGCCCTTGGAAAGGACTACGCGGCATATTACACCAGTGTGAAACGCGAAGAATGGCGCGAGTACCACCAGAGCATCAGCCAGTGGGAGCGAGATCATTACTTGCACACGTACTGAGGTTTCGACGCCTGCCGAATCAGGCGCTCCACTACTAGCTCATCGTGAGGACAACGCGAAACCGCGCCTGGCCGCTTAACATACGCTCGTAGGCCTCGGTTACTCGCTCCAGCGGGAAGACCTCATTCTTCGAACGCACACCGGCGAGCACGCTGAAGGCGAGCGTGTCCTGCGAATCGATGGAAGTGCCCGAATACCAGCCCTTCACTGACAGGCGTCCTCCGAGCAACAGACCGGGGGAGACCGTGAGCGATGGCGCAGCGCCGATGACCATGAGCGCTCCGTTGGTGCCGAGCCCCCCGACGGTGGCCGCCATAGCATCGCCATTCGTTACGGTGGCCAGGATCACCTTGGCGCCGCCCAAATTGCGGAGTTCCGCGGCGGGGTCCTGGGCCTGGCTATCGATGTAACGCACCGCGCCCAGCTCGCGAGCCAGCGGCTCCTTGTCCTTGCCACGCGCAATCGCAACTGTCCGGAACCCCGATCGGGCGGCGAATTGGACGGCGAGATGGCCCAGGCCGCCGAGGCCCAATACAGCCACGAGATCGCCAGGTTGCGCGCCGCTGTTGCGGAGACAGTTAAAGGTCGTAACCCCGGCGCACATGAGCGGCGCCGCCTCGACCGCAGACAACTCATCCGGGACCAGAGCCACCGCTTCGGCGCGCGCGATCATGTACTCGGCGTAGCCGCCGTCATAGGTGACGCCGGTGATCGCGGTGAACGTCTGGCAGGCGAAGAAGTTGCCGCGGCGGCAAGCATCACAATAGCCGCAGTTTCCGCCATGCCAGCCGACGCCGACACGCTGCCCGGGCTTCCACCGGTCGACGCCGGAAGCGACTGCATCAACAACGCCGACCACCTCGTGCCCGGGGACCCGTGGGTATTTCACCAGCGGAAACGTGCCGTCCCGAGTGAGACTGTCACTGTGGCAGATGCCGCAGGCCTGCACTTTGATCCGCACCGATCCGGGGCCGGGCGATGGAATGTCGCGTTCCACGATTTCGAATGGCGCCTTTGGGCGCGGGACCTGTGCTGCGCGCATTTTGGGCATAACGCCTCCAATCACCATCTTGGCATGGCTTAAAGACGTCAGGATTTCTGAGAGCTTGTCAGCTCTTGAACCGCCCGCCAGGCCTGATCGATGGCGCCGTCGGTGTAAGCGTAAGCGCCCGCATCGGCGTTGGCGATAGCCAGGCGTCCAAATGGCTTCCGGGCAATGACGCAGGGCGGTTCCCGTCCTTCAAGCCAAAAATCGTCGAACAGCGAGTTGTATTCGTACGCGTAGCCGTGTGGCCAGCGGTTTACGGTGATGGCCGCGATGTCACGCCCTGGGTCGAAACCGCCGCCCCCCAGAGTCCGTGCCAGTTGGTCGCGAATATTGCGCTCGAAGGTGTCGAAAGAAGTCTGGAACAGCTCGATGCGCCCGGCGCGATGCTGGTCGCGGGCCGGCAACCCCGGCTTGCACGGAGTCCGCATCATGTGGACCACGATGGGCTGTTGTGGCTTGCGAGAGGAGTGGTACCGGCCGAGGTTCACCGCCAGATCGAGATTCACATGCGTGTGGTAGGAGCCGGGAGCATAGACGGAGTTGATTCCCAGCTTCTTCCAGGACGTCCAGTCGCGTATCACAACGTTGGTATAGACAATCGGAACCTTCGGCTCCCAGGCGAGCGCCTCCCGCTGTCTCGCGGGCAACTCGGTGCAGATATACGGGATCACCATGTTCCAGCAGGCGAGCACGCACTGGCCGGCGCGAACTCGGAACAGCTTGCCGCCTTTCACGAACACCACTTCGACTTGGCTGGCGGTTTGCGGGTCGCCTTCATGCCGTACTCGCACCACCGTGCTGTTCAGCCGGATGCGCACCGGAGAGCGTGCTTCGTCCAGGCGCGAGTAGCGCGTTCTGGCGTTGATCAAATCGCTCAAAGAGTGCCCTGGGATGGCGTGCGGAATCAGCTTGCGCACCAGCAGGCGCGCGATAGAGGCATTGCCGTCCGGGAAATGGAAAAAATATTTTTCCGCCTCTTCATTCGGAATGCAATCGCGATTCATGCCGGGGCCGGGGCCAGGATCGAGGTTCATGCCGCCGAAGCCGGGCAACCCAAGCCCCCACGCGTCCTGGGCGGAGACAGCGTCGATCCCGAGTCCGAACAGCGGATGGGGGCGCGCTTGAAAGAAAGCCACGCCTTGAGGTTCCAGGCCGGCGATGTCGGTGAGGAATTTCGCGTAGCTGATGCGCGCGAGGCGTGCCTTTTTCTCGGCAGACGAGAGACCGGGGAAGTAGTCCGTCTTCGTCTCGTAAATGCCTCGGATGCCGCGCCGTGCGATTTCAGAAAGCGGCGCGGACTCCATGAACTCCTGCGAAGAGCGCGGCGCCGACGCAGCACCCTGGATGCCCTCTACATCCTGGCTGCCTCTGGGATCGGGTACCAGCCGGTCGGCGCCAAATGTTTCTTTATCGAAGAACACGGCGGGGTGCAGATCCAGCGAACGATACAGTTTGCGATCCAGCGCTGGCTGCAACCGCTCGACGTCAATGCCCAATTCGGCGAGAAGTCCTCTGGCAACGGCGCTGTATGGCGCAGGGCTTTCGATGGAGAACGTGCCTCCATAGCCGAGCAGCAGCCGCCCGGTCTGGTGAAATTCGTTGCGCTTGGCATGTCCGCCGAAATCGTCGTGGTTATCAAGAATCAGGACGCGGGCCTGCGCTCCTGTCGCTTTCCGGAAGTAGTGCGCGGCGGCGAGACCGCTGATGCCACCACCGACGATCACCAGGTCGTAGGTTTCTCCACTCTCGACCGGCGTCCCGGCCTGGTTCCAAAATGCGCCGTCGCGCACCTGGTGCGCCACCTCGAAGGAGCCTTCGTGGCTGCCGCGCATGCCCGTCAGTACGGGTGGGTAGTACTCCGGCGAGGTTTCGATGACGTGCTCGGTCTCAAATGCCGACGCGATTCGCGATCCCGCGACAGTTCCCGCAGCCAACGCCATTCCGTTCAAAAAATCACGCCGCCGGATGCGCCGGCGCATGCCCAACTCGTCGTTCATAAAAGACCCTCCGGCAGTTCCGCAAGTTCGGACCGTTCCTCTCCTCGGCCTGTCCGCAGCCGGTACCAGACCAGAATCATGCCCAGTGAGAAAAGAAAAATGATAGTCGAGACAGCGTTGATTTCCGGCGTAATACCTCGCCGCAGGCGCGACCAGATTTCGAGCGGCAACGTGTTATCGCGTCCAATCAGGAAAAAGCTCACGGCAATCTCGTCCATGGATAGAGTGAAGATCAGCAGTGCCGCGCCTATGATGGCGAGCCGCAGATTGGGAATGGTAACGCGCCAGAAGGTTTGCCAGTTGGTAGCGCCCAGGTCGAGAGAGGCTTCTTCTTGTGCGCGGTCCATTTTCTGCAGTCCTGCGAAGATCTCCGTAGCGGCCACCGAAATGAGAGCCGTCCCATGGCCCAGCGTGATGGTGAGCAGGCTCAACTTCATTCCTGCCGACACGAACAGAATCAGCAGCGAGAGCCCAGTGATGATGCCCGGCAGAATTAGAGGCAACAGAACCAACCTGCGGAACAGCGCCTTTCCGGGGAAGGCCGCGCGGTCGATCGCCAGCGCAGCCGGAAGTCCAAAAACCAGCGCCAGCACCATGGCAGCCAGCGCCACGAGCAGGCTGTTGCCCACCGCGCTCCACAATGCGTCATCTTCCAGCAGTACCCGGTACCAGCGCAGCGTCCAGCCACGAGGCGGAAAGCCTCCTACGCTCTCTCCATTGAACGAGTACACGATCAAAACTACGATCGGCAGATAGAGGAACGCGAAAACCGCGGTTGTCTGGAGCGGCAGCCAGCGGGAACGGTGAAATGCCGAGGAGGGGAGCATGTTACGAAAAACTCAACTTCTTCTCCAGCCTTTCGACTAGAAACAGCAGCGCCAGTACGAGCAGCAACAGCGATGCGGAGATGGCTGCTCCGAGAGGCCAGTTGTAGGCAGCACCAAAAAGACTCACGATGACGTTCGAAATCATGATGCCGCCGGGTCCGCCAATCAGCAGGGGCGCCAGAAAATCTCCCAGGCTCAATACGAAGGCGAAGGTGGCGCCCGCCAGCGCTCCCGGCAAAGAGAGCGGAAAGATTACGGTCCAGAACGTGCGCACCGGGGCCGCGCCAAGGTCCTGCGCAGCTTCCACCAGGTTTCTCGGAATGTGTTCCATTGCGGCGTAGACGGGCAAGAACGCAAACGGCGTGTAGATGTGAGTAAGGGTCAAGACCACGGCAAACGGACTGTAGAGCAGAAATTCGGCCGGATGCCGGATCACACCGGCGTACTGTAACAGCGTGTTCAGGACGCCATCGCTGCCGAGGATGGTCTTCCACGCGTAGGCCCGCACCAGGTAGCTGACCCAGAGCGGAACGATCACGAGCAGGTAGAGTAATTCCTTTCTCCGCGAGTGAAATGACAGGTAATAAGCCAAAGGGAAACTGAGCATCAGGGAAAGAATGGTAACCGATGCGGCGATCCGCATCGAACGGAACAGTACCGCCGGGTACATGGCATTTTCGAATAACTGGCGGTAATTGCCAAGGTTCCAGTGATGCACGATCGACTGCTGGGAGACGCTCCAGAAGCTGTAGCAAAAAAGAAAGGCGTACGGCGCAAGCAGAAACACCGCAACCCAGACCAGCGGTGGCAAAGAGACTGCACTCTTATACGCGCGCGAATACACGGCTGTCACTCCCGCACGAGGATGGCATGGATCGCGTCGAATTCGAAATCGCACTCACCCGCCAGATTCCCACGGCTCGCAATTCTCACGAACAGAACATGGCCGTCCGGGCTCTCGACTTCCAATAGGTCGACCGGCCCGCCGAAAGTCTGATTTCTAATGGCGGCTCGAAACTGCACGGCATCGTGGTCTATGGCGGCCGTACCGTCGCAGAGCCGGATGCTTTCGGGGCGCAGGGAAAATGTCGTCGGTCCTGCGCGCTCTGTGCATGGCCACCGTAAGGATCCACATTGCGCCATTCCGTTCTCGATACGGCCGCGCAACAGATTCGTCTGGCCGATAAAGCTGGCCGTATACGCGGTGGCCGGATGATTATAGATGTCCCGGGGAGTGGCTACCTGCTCGAGTTCTCCCGAGCGCAGCAGTGCGACGCGATCGGAAAGGGCCATGGCCTCTTCCTGATCGTGCGTCACGAAGATAAAGGATATACCCACTTCCCGCTGCAGCGATTTCAGCTCGATCTGCATCTGACGCCGCAGGTTGGCATCGAGCGCCGACAACGGTTCGTCCAGCAAGAGTAACTTCGGTTGATTGACCAGCGCGCGCGCCAGGGCGATGCGCTGCTGCTGGCCGCCGCTCAGTTGTGAGGGCGCTCTCCGCGCATATTCGGCCATCTTGACCAATGCCAGCGCCTGCTCTACGCGCGTGGATATCTCGGATCGCGCGACTTTGCGGACCCGCAGTCCATAGGCCACGTTCTCGAATACGGATAAATGCGGGAACAACGCGTAGTGTTGAAATACCGTATTGACGCGGCGGCAGTACGGCGGCAGCCTGTCCAGCCGCTGACCCTCCATGAAGATCTCGCCGCCGTCCGGCTGTTCGAACCCGGCGATTAATCGCAGCAGAGTGGTCTTGCCCGAGCCGCTCTCACCCAGAATCGTCAGCAGCTCACCTTGCGCTACCTGGAGTGAAACGTTCCGCAACACCGCGGTCGAGCCAAATCGTTTGGCGATGGAGTGAATATCGAGCAAGGGATCACGGGCGAGCGTTTCCGAGGCTGTCGATGCTCCAGCGGACTGGGCCGAAGAGATCACTGTGCGGCCTTTACCTCATTCCAAACCTGGTTATACTTGTCACGGCGCGGCACGTTCTCCCAGAAATAGATCCGTTTCTGATAGTTGTCCAGGTCGTCCAGGTGCAGGTTCTTCTTTTCCTCCGCGGTCATAAATTGAGCGGCCTGTGGATTGGCCGGCAAGTAGCCGGTGACATCGCCGACCGACTTCTGGGTCTTGGCCTCCACCAGGTACGCGAGAAACTGGTGCGCCAACTCTTTATTCTCGCTGGCCGCCGTGATCATGAGGTGATCGATCCAGCCTGTGGTGTTTTCTTTAGGGATAGTCTCGCCAATCGGAAAATGGTGCTTGCGCAGTTGATTGGTCATCAGCGGCCACCCCATGGCCGCTTGCACCTCATGATTCTCAAACAGGTTCGTTAGTTCACCACCAGTCGACCAGATTTTTCGAATATTGGGTTTCAGCGCGATGAGTTTGGTTTTCACCTTTTCGAGCTGCTCGTCGGTGAGATTGTAGAGCGCGTGGGGATCGCGCCGATCGAATCCCAGCACCTGAGCCGCCATGTAGACCGTGGAGAGGTCGTCCCACACCGATATCTTGCCGCGCAGCTTCGCATCCCAGAGCGCACTCCAGCTTTCAGGCGGATACTGAAAAGCCGTTGTGTCATAGAGCAGGGGATTGGGTCCCCACTGAAATGGCACGCCGTAGACTTTGCCTCCGGTCTTGACCAATGGCAGCGACGTGAGCCGCGGCATCAACTGGCCGTATGCAGGAATCCTCGAAAGGTCGAGCGGCGCGGCCAGACCCGTAGCGACGATCATGGTAGCGACATCGCTCGAGGGAGAGATGACGTCGTAGTTACTGGCACTCCCGCCGCGCAGTTTGGCCACCAGTTCGTCGCTTGAGCCCATATACGCCGCGCTCACCTTGCACTGGTATTTCTCCTCGAAGGCGTGAACAAAGGACGGGTCGGCATAACCTTCCCAAACGAGCAGGCCCAGCGTGGGAACCGGCTTGCGGCAGGAAGTCAGCGCCGCCAGGAACAGGCAGGCGAGTCCGGCATACACAATGGCATTCGCTCTCAGGCCACCACTCCTTCACGCTCCCGCGTCCCTGCCACGACTGCCTCAAAGGCAGATTCGAGCACTCCCAGCCCTTCCTCGAACTGTTCGTCTGTGATCACGAGCGGCATGAGGATGCGGATCACGTTGCTGTAAGACCCGGCCGAGATCACAATGAGCCCGTGCTCGTAGCAGTAGCGGGCGATTTCCTTGGTTTCGTCTGCTGCGGGTTCACGCGTTTCGCGCGAGCACACCAGCTCCATGGCTTGCATGGCGCCCACCCCGCGAATATCGCCGATCAACGGCCAGCGCGCCTGCCAGGCCCGCGCACGGGCGGCGAACCGCTCCCCAAGCTGCGCCGCGCGCTCCGGAAGTCTGTCCCGTTCCATTACGTCGAGCACCGCCAGAGCTGCCTCGCACGCCAGCGGATTCCCGCCGAAAGTCCCGCCCAGGGAACCTGGTCCGGTGTGGTCCATGATTTCCGCGCGGCCCGTCACGGCTGCCAGGGGCAGCCCTCCGCCCAAGCTCTTAGCCGTGACCAGTAGATCCGGCGCAACGCCGAAGTGCTCGCAGGCGAACAGCCTGCCGGTTCGTCCAAGCCCGGTTTGCACTTCATCAGCGATGAACACGATCCCATGGCGCCGGCAGATCTCGTGCAGCGTGCTCAGGAATTCAGCAGGCGGCGCGACGAATCCGCCTTCTCCCAAAACCGGCTCGACAATGACCGCCGCCACCGATTCCGCCGCCACCACGCGAGCGAACGTGTCTTCCAGGTGATGCCCGCAGTGCATCCCGCACGACGGATACGTCAGCCCGTACGAGCAGCGGTAACAATACGCATACGGTATGCGGTAGACATCGCTCGCGAAAGGTTCGAACCCGGCTTTATAAGGATGCGTCTTGCTGGTGAGCGACATCGCTAACAGCGTTCGCCCGTGAAATGCGTCCTCGAAACAGATGACAGCCGGTCGGCGCGTATAAGCGCGGGCAATTTTAACCGCATTCTCCACTGCCTCGGCGCCGCTATTCAACAGGATGGTTTTCTTTGGAAAGTCACCGGGTGCGAGCGCGTTCAGTCGCTCAGCCAGTTTCACGTAACTCTCGTACGGCGTCACCATGAAGCACGTGTGCAGAAAACGCTCGATCTGCCGGCGCAGAGCAGCTACTACGTCTGGCGCGCAATGTCCCGCGTTGAGACACCCGATGCCGCCGGCGAAATCGATGAAGCGGTTGCCGTCTACGTCTTCAATTACGGCGCCTTCAGCGCGCTCGATAAACACCGGCGTGATTTGCGAAACGCCTCTCGCCACCGCCTCGGTGCGCCGGCGCAGCCATTCCTGGGAACGTGGACCTGGTATCGAGGTGCGTAAACGAATTGTGGGCATATTAGTACCACCCGATGGGTTGTTCGTTCAGATTGATGTGGACCTGCTTGGTCTCGAGATATTCTTCGATACCCCACGGTCCCAGCTCCCGGCCAAAACCCGATTGCTTGTAACCTCCCCAAGGCGCTTCCACATATGTTGGCTGCATGTGATTTACCCACACAATTCCCGCGCGCAGCGCCTTCACCACGCGAAATGCCTTGAAGATATCGCGCGACCACACGGCGGCAGCGAGACCGTAAGGCGTATCGTTGGCGATCCGAATGGCTTCGGCTTCGTTTTGGAATGGAATCACCGCTGCTACGGGGCCGAAGATCTCCTCCTGCGCGATGCGCGCGCTGTTGTCCACGTCGCAGAAGATCGTCGGCTCGACGTAATAACCCTTGTCCATTCCGGCTGGACGGCCGCCCCCAGCCACGAGCCTGGCTTCCTGTTTGCCTAATTCCTGGTACGACCGCACGCGTTCATACTGCTCCTTACTCACGAGCGGCCCCATCTTGGTTTCTCGCTGCAGCGGAGTGCCCAGCTTGATGCGCTTGGCCTTCTCTGTCATGGCTTCGACGAAGTGCGAATAGATGGAACGCTCCACCAGGATGCGGCTGCCCGCCGAGCAGACTTCGCCCTGGTTGATGAACACGCCGAACAGAGCCCCGTCGATGGCGGCTTCGAAATCTGCGTCAGCGAAGAAAATGTTGGGAGACTTTCCGCCTAGCTCGAGGGTCACACGTTTGATGGATTCGGCCGCCGATTTCAGGATCAGCTTGCCGACGGCCGCGCTTCCCGTGAACGCAATTTTGTTCACCTCCGGATGTCGCACCAGAGGCGCACCGGCAGTTTCGCCAAATCCGGTAATGATATTGACCACGCCCGGGGGCAGCCCCATATCCGCCAACCAGCGGGCCATTTCAAGCGCCGTCAGAGGCGTCTGTTCGGCGGGTTTCAGCACGCAGGTGCAACCGGCAGCCACGGCAGGCGCCAGCTTCCACGCCGCCATAAGCAGTGGATAGTTCCAGGGAATGATCTGGCCGGCAACGCCCACCGGCTCCCGCAGCGACAGGCTCAGCGCGTTGTCGGGCACGGGGTTGACGTGGCCCATAACCTTGGTGGCGAGGCCGCCATAATACTCGAAGCAGGTGGCGACGTCGGCCATGTCATACTCGGCTTCCACAATCGGCTTGCCGCTATTGCGCGATTCCAGTTCGGCGAGCGCTGCCAATTCCTTGCGAATGCGCTCCGCCAACCGGAGCAGAATCCGGCCCCGCTCCTGCGCCGTAGTCTGCGGCCATGGGCCCGAATCAAAGGCCGCGCGCGCGGCTTGAACCGCACGGTTCACATCATGTTCGTCAGCGTCGGGAACTTCCGCGATGATTTCTTCGGTGGACGGGTCATACACCGGAAACCATGCGCCGCCCTGAGCCTCCACGCTCTCGCCATTAATATGCATTCGGTAGCGATTCATAACAAAACCCCTGGCTCAGGAGATCGTAGCACGCTCCCTTTTGCGTCCCGAGTAATACCGGAACAGAAAAGCGGCCATTCCGAGAAACAGGGCGCAGCCGAGGAACATTTTCAGCTCGAAAATCCAGATCGAAGTGATCTGATGTGAAGGCACAAACGCCACCAGACCGCCCAGTGTCGTGGTCACGAGCCCGCTCAACGCTGCGAACCAGATTCGTCGTCCTCCGAAGTGGCCGGCGCCGCCACGGACGGCCACCGCAAGCAGCGCGGCGTAGAGGTAAAGAAATGACAGCATCTGTAACAGCACCGACAGATCCAGCAGCGTGGTATACGCTTCCTTTACTGACGCTCCGATGAAGCTCATCGACACAATGGCCGAGGACAGCAGGGCCAAGCCCGCCAGAGCCACGTGCGGCGTCGCATACTTTGGGTGTATTTCGCCAAACATCCGCGGCAGATAGCGGTCCAGCCCGGAAACGAATAGGATGCGCGCGGAGCCGCTGATCCACGCGGACGTGGACCCTGCAATCGCAAACATCATCACCAGCGCGAGTGGCGGCAGCATCCACGCCATGCCGGTATTCGCCGTCATTTTGTCGACCGCCTGCAGGACCCCCTGAATCACAGTGATGTCTTTCTGAGGAACCGCGAGCAGCAAGCACAACGTGGCGCCCACGTACAGCGTGCCCGAAAGCAATCCGCCCCAGACCACGGCCCGTGGCACGGTGCGCGCGGGATCGCGGATCTCATCACCCATCACAGGACCCAGTTCCAGTCCTACCAGCCCGAAACAGATGACGCCGAACGATGACACCAGCCGCCAATCCAAATCGCCGGGGCTGAAACTGCGCGGCGGGATATTCACGCCGTGGCGGAGCGCCGTGAACACTCCGAGTCCGATGAGCACGCAGGCCGTCACGAAGGTTCCCATCCCACCGAGATTGTTCACCCACTTGCCCACGCCCATCCCACGGATGTTCAGAATGACGGTCAGCCACAGCACTCCCAGGCTGACCAGGAAAAAGAAAAGCCGGTTTTCTGCGAGCGCGGCGGCTTCCTTACCGCCCGCGAACGCCCAGATGCCTGCCAGATAGAACAGGAGCGTGGGCACGAAAAACATGTTCGTGAGCCAGTAGCACCAGCCGCACATGAAGCCGTGAAAGTCTCCGAACATTTCCTTGGCCCAGAGATAGATGCCGCCTTCACCGGGGAAGCGATGCGACAGTTCGATAACGGCGATCCCCTGGGGCCAAAAAAAGAACACCAGCGCGAGCGACCAGAGCCACACCGTTATGAATCCACCGGCCGCCACGACCGGCACAAGGTTCATATTCGTGATGGCCACCACACAAAGCCACGTGAGGTCCCACGTGCCGAGAACGCGGCGCAGGTGCGGGGCGTGGACGGCGGGCTGGGCGGTGTTGGCGGCCATTGAAGTAGCGACGCAGGGACGAGGCAGGCCTCGCCCGCCTTAAGCCGAGTGTGCCGGAACCGCCTGGCGCTCCTGTTGAGCGTGCGCCAGAGCCGGAGCCACTTCCGCGAACACCTCCAGATGGCGGTCGATATCGGCTTCGGTATGCGCCACCGAAAGCGTCCATTGCTCGTCCCACCAGTAAGGCTGCGCCATCACGCCGCGGTTGGCCATCGCGAACCAGTAGTGCGTCCAGAGATCTTCATCCACGTGATACCAGTCGCGATAATTGCGTACTCGCTTCGGATAGAGCATCAGCGCGCCGTTGGCGCCCGCGCCATCGACATACGCGTTGAGGCCCGCGTCGGCGATGATCCGGCGGTAACCTTCCACCAGCTTCCGGCTGATCTTATCGATGTGCGCATAAGCCCCGGGCGTCAGCACCTCGCGAAAGGTAGCCAGTCCCGCAGCCATCACCACCGGATTTGTATTGTAAGTGCCGGCATGAAACATCTTCTGTGTGGCGATGACGTCCATGATTTCCCGGCTGGCCCCGAATGCCGCCAGCGAAAAACCTCCGCCGATCGATTTGCCCAGGCAGATGATATCCGGCCGGATGCCGAAATACTCGCACGCGCCGCCGCGGGCCAGTTTGGCGCCCGTCTTCACCTCGTCGAAGATGAGCATGGCTCCGTGGCGCTTGGTGATGTCGCGCAGTCCCTGCAAGTAGCCGTCGTCGGGCATGCAGAACGCTATGTTCATCATGATCGGTTCGAGAATCACCGCGGCAATCTGGTTCGGATTCTGGGCGAACAGCCGCTCCATAGCGGGCAAGTTGTTGAACGGCGCAACCAGGGTCGCGTCGGTTGTGCCTTTCAGCACTCCGGCGCTCGAAACCACGGGTGTAGGATTCTCGGGATCCCCAAATTGATTGGATTTGGGTTTCACGCTGACCGAAATCGCGTCGTGCCCGCCGTGATATCCCCCCTCCATTTTGATAATCTTGCTGCGGCCGGTCGCCGCGCGCGCCAGGCGCAGCGAGTGCATCGTGACTTCCGACCCGCTGTTGCCGAAGCGCACCATATCCACCGGGAACCGCGCGCAGATTTCCTCCGCGAGTTCCAACTCCATGCTGTGCGGCATTCCAAACAGGGTGCCAAGTTCCAGCCGCTCGCGGACCGCTTTCATCACCGCCGGATGGCAGTGACCCGCCATCAGCGCGCCGTAGCACAAATTGTGATCGATGTATTCGTTGCCGTCCACATCATGGATGCGGCCTCCGCGCCCATCCTTCACGGAAATCGGGTACGGCGGATAAAATCGGTAATTGCTTGCTACCCCCAGCGGCACCCTCTTTGCCGCCTTCTGATGAGCTTCACGCGAGCGCGGTGTCCGGCGCCCGTAAGTATCGAGTTCTCTTTGTAATGCGTCGTACATCTAAAGTGTTTCCTTTGGGCAATCGCCAAGTTTGTACAGCTTTGTTGCTATGTTTCAGCTTATCAGTCCGGTGGCCGGGCCCCCCTCGCTAGAAGTACAGTTTCAGCGCGAATTGGATCAGGCGCGGATCTCGCGCGCGCGTCACGCGGCCGAAGTCCACGCCGTCCGTAATGTTTCCGTCCACTTTGCTGAATTGCGCGTGGTTGGCAATATTGAAGAACTCCGCGCGGAATTCAAGCCGGAACCGTTCACGAATCTTCGTTTCCTTGTGCAGCGCGATATCAAAATTGTTGATGCCAGGCCCGCAGCACACGGTTCTGGGAGAACTGCCGATGGTCCCCAGCGCTTGCGGCTGAAACGTATCCTGGGGAAATGCGTAGTTTCCGGGCCCGCGCGGATTCAACCGCTGTAACGGCTTCACGATGTCCGGCTCTCCGGGAAGCTCGAAATCGTAGCTGTACATCAGCTCCAGATCATCCGAGGAGGTGATCCGAATCGGAAATCCGTCTTGGAAGGTAATAATGCCCGAGGTGCTCCAGCCGTTGAGTAACTTTCCAGCCACACCCCGCAAGTCGAAGGTCGGCAATTGATAGTAGTAGCTGAACACGAACCGCTGGCGCGCATCAAACAACGAGAGCGACCGGCTGAGCCGGTAATTCAGAGGGTTTAGAATGTTCTCAAAACTGGACGCATTGTCGATCGACTTGCTGAACGTGTAGGCCCCCTGGAACGACAACCCCTTCGAAAACCGCTTCTCTACGTTGGCCTGGAATGAATTGTAATTCGAGTTGGAAATGGTGTCTTGCGCGAAAATGCTCGAGAACACGGCATGGCCATCCGGGGGGCATCCGACTCCGGTCGTCGGCTGGCACAGCGGGGAAGAGTAAGGCCGCAAGCCGGCAAGCGTGATGGGATTGGCGTTGGGCCCGGTTACGCTTTTTACCGAACCATACGGTAGGTGCAACGTGAAACCGGCGGGAATTTCATTCGCCGCGATGCTGAACGATGAGTCCGCGTAGAAAGGTCCGCAGGCCAGGTTGGAGTCGTTCGCCAGTGTCGAAAGCTGATTAAGATCCAGACAGGTTTGGGCATTGCCATAATTCACGTCATGTGTAGCCAACAGCCGGTGGCCTTGCGTTCCGACGTAACCGACTTGAAGCAGCAGATCGCTGGTAATTTCGCGCTGGATGGTGAAATTGTATTGATCTGAATACTGCGAACGCAGTTTCGGCTGGAACTGCCCGTAAAGCAGGATCGGCCGGAACCGGGACCAATCTACCGGCTGGCCGCGCGGAGGGTCCAAGATGCCGTTGAAGGGATTGGGATTGATGGTTCCGTCCTGACCAACGAACGGCGTGTTGAACAGGATGTTGTTGAAAGTGGAGCTGCCTCCGAATGGCGGTTCTGCGCTGAACTGCTCGAGCACTAACTGCTCGACCGGATTATAGAACATGCCCCAGCCCATGCGGATGCTGGTTTTGCCGGGGGCGCCCAACAGTTTTTGCAACCAGCCCTGGGATGCCGACGGGCTCCAGGCCAGCCCGATCCGCGGGGCAAACGACTTGTAGTACGTCTGCGTCAGGGCCGCGGGAACGCCCCGGTCGCCCGGAACCACCAGGCCTTCGGGGAACACAGACTCACCCGCGCTTCCCGGATTGCAATCGGTGGTGCCAAAAGTTGCCACAAGCGGATTTGAAGGATCCAGCTTGCAGGGATAAATGGATGTGCTCTGGCCGGGCCGGTACGTCTGCACCCGCTTACCGATATCCGTGATAGGTGTATTTAGTTCCCAGCGAAGTCCGTAGTTGAGCGTCAGACTCGGCTTGAGCTTCCAACTGTCCTGCGCATAGAGGTAAACCGAGGTGCTGCGCACGTTTTCGGTTTGCGCCGAACCCTGTGAGTAACTATCTGGCAGGCCCAGTAGATAGTTGGGGAACAGATTGTCGGAACCCACATCATTCGGCCCGCCACCGAAATAGTTATAGTAGCCATTGATATTGAAGTAGAGTGTCTGATCGAACCGCTGCCGCCTGACGTCAGCTCCTAACTTGACAGTGTGCGAGCCGACTACCTTGCTGAAGTTGTCGGCCCAATGGAAGCTGTTGCCTATCTGCGGCAGTTCACCTTCATAGCTGTTCCCGAT
>Ga0075426_10001781_pt1 | contig 15359 bp, 13 predicted proteins | sample SoiMethybrSBSTD5_FD_75304 | JGI IMG/M metagenome (GOLD analysis project Ga0075426, IMG submission 75304) | Bulk soil microbial communities from a Populus tree surrounding site in Tennessee, USA - Soil MetaG P. TD hybrid SBSTD5 | ecosystem: Environmental > Terrestrial > Soil > Tree plantation... | reverse complement strand
CGCGCGAGGCAGCATATTCAAAATGGGGCGGTCACCGACGGTTACACCGCAGATCGCGAAACGGTCGTTAAGCTTTTGAACGAGGCGCTGGCCACGGAAATTGTTTGCGTGCTGAGGTACAAACGGCACTATTTCATGGCTTCCGGCATTCATGCTGAAGGTGTGGCCGCCGAGTTTCTGGAACATGCGAACGAAGAGCAGGGTCACGCGGATTCGATCGCACATCGTATCGTGCAGCTCAAGGGTGAACCGAATTTCAATCCCGAAGGGTTGTTAAGTCGCAGTCACGCCGAATACGTCGAAGGCACAACGCTGACCGATATGATCGAGGAAGATCTCGTCGCCGAACGAATTGCCATCGACAGTTATCGCGAGATGATCACCTACTTCGGTACCGATGATCCGACTTCGCGCCGCCTGATGGAAGAGATACTCGCGGTCGAAGAAGAACATGCGGATGATCTTGTGAATCTGCTCGAAACGGTCCGTTAGTCGAGAGCGATTGTCAGAAAGTCAGTCAAAGCAAGCTGACCCCGGCCGGCCGAAGATGTGCCGCAGTTGTGGGGCGATCGTAGGCGCGGGCGAGTCGCAATGCGCGGTCTGCGGCGCGCCTACCTCACTGACACCGGAACAGCTTCGCGCTTACCGTCCCGCCGACCGCGAAACGATCAAGTTCGCGCGCGCAGTTCTCAGCCGTCCGTACATCTTCACCATCGTGTTGCTGATCGCGAACCTGTTTGTGTTCATGTTGATGTGGCACTCGAGCGGGATGACTTCGCAAGTGCTGTGGACGAGTTTTCCGGAAAACGTGCTAATCGCCTACGGTGCGAAACTGAACTACCTCATCGACGCTCCGAACAATCAGTGGTGGCGATTCATCACGCCGATGTTTATTCACGTCAATCTGCCTCACGTGCTCGTCAACATGTACAGCCTCTGGATCGTTGGGCCATACGTCGAAAAGCTGTACGGCTCGGCGAAGTTCATCGTGTTTTGGGTGCTGACTGGCATTGCCGGAGTCGTGGCGAGTTATTTGACAGTGCGGCCGAACCTCGCTGTGACGTCGATCGGGCGCTTTCTGTTTAAGAACCTGGACGTGCCGTCGGCAGGTGCGTCCGGCGCATTGTTCGGACTTGTCGGCGTGCTGTTTGTTTTCGGGATCAAGTTTCGGCGTGAACTACCTGAAGGTTTCAAGCGCGCCTTCGGCACGGGCATGCTGCCGATCATCGTGATCAATCTGTTCATCGGTTTCGTTGGTCGCGGCATTATCGACAACGCGGCGCATCTCGGCGGATTGCTCTCGGGCGCGGCGCTGGCAACCGTCGTTGAGTATCGACGGCCGGGCGAGCGGCGCGGAATGGCGATGGCCTGGCGAATCTTGCAGTGGTTCGCGCTCGCCCTCGTTGTGGTCGGCTTTTATCAAACTGCGCGAAATTTCAACCACTCGGCGCAACTCGCGCTGCATCCGATGCTGAGCCAGCAGAGCCAGGCGTTCTACGCCTTTGCCGGCGCGATGGATGCTGCGAAACAGAAGACCAACGCGATCATTCAGGAACGAGACGTTCGCGATGTGGACGCGATTGCTCAACGAGCGCTTGAAGCGCCGGCACCCGACGCGCGAGGCGCGGAGTTGCGCCAGCACCTGCTTTCGATTCTCGCGAAAGCGACCAGTGCCGCCGCGACAGCCACGCCGCCGCCGGACAATGGCCCAAGACGACTGCCGGTTTTGGATGACAAACTCGCCGCGGAAATGCAGGAGTGGCAGCAGCAATATGACGAGTGGCTGCGCCAAGCGGTCCAAAAGTACACGACGATAACCTCAAAATAATTTTTAGGAGAAGGAAATGGAGATCAGGAAAGTAGGTGTGTTGGGTTGTGGCTTGATGGGCGCTGGTATAGCGCAAGTGGCGGCCACAGCCGGTTATCAAACGGTAGTGAAAGAGGTTTCTGAAGAGTTTATCAAGAAAGGCTTCGGCGGCATCGAGAAGTCGTTGGCGAAGTTTGCGGAAAAAGGAACGATAACGGGAGATCAGCAGACGGAGATTCGCGGGCGCTTGTCAGGCACGACGTCGTTTGAGGAGTTGGCCGATTGCGACATCATCATCGAAGCGATTATTGAGAATCTGGAAGAGAAGCGCAGCACGTATCGACAACTCGATGCGCTCTGTAAACCGGAAACGATCTTTGCGTCAAATACTTCGTCGTTGTCGATCACCGAGATGATGACGGCGACGTCATCCGAACGGCAGCAGCGTTTTATCGGGATGCACTTTTTCAATCCTGTGCCGCTCATGAAGCTGGTCGAGGTGGTGCGCACGATTCTCACGAATGGGGATGTTTATGAGCAGGCGGTGGAGTTTGGGAAGTCACTGGGTAAGGTGCCCGTGCGCGCCGGCGATAAGACGGGGTTTATTGTGAATCGTCTGCTGGTGCCTTACATGCTTGATGCGATTCGTGCGTTGGAGGAAGGTGTTGGTTCGATCGTCGATATCGATAACGCGATGAAGTTGGGTTGTGGTTATCCGATGGGGCCGTTCACGCTGGGAGATTTTGTGGGCCTGGACACGACGTACTACATCGCTGAGATCATGTTCAGTGAGTTTCGTGAGAAGCGTTTTGCGCCGCCGCCGTTGTTGAAGCGGATGGTGCTGGCTGGACTTTATGGTCGCAAGTCCGGTCGCGGTTTTTACGACTACACGAAAGACGCCAAGAACCCGACGCCAATGAACCTCGTGTAGCTGGTTAGCCATTTTCGACACTAAATAGCCATTTCTGATAGCACTTTCCCGCTCAGCTCTCCTTTTGTGTTTGCTAGAATGCACTCACAAAGGAGAGTATTGATGAGCGAAGACCTTACAAACAAGCTACGACCGAACACCGACGATAACGTAACGCTGATTCTCATGGCAGTGCAGGACTTGACCTTTCGAGTCGGCATGAGTGAGCACAAATTTGATTACTTCGCGGAAAAGCTTGAGCAACGACTTCAAAACGTAAGTTCAGACATCGCGCAGTTGAAAGAAGGCCAAGGACGTTTAGAACAACGAATGGGTGGCTTAGAAGAGCGAATGGGTGGCTTAGAAGAGCGAATGGGTGGCTTAGAAGAAGGACAGGAGACTTTGCGTTCTGAGCTTACAGCATTCCGGCGGCGTGTCGATCACCAGTTTTTGACTCTAAGCGGCACAGTCGAAAAGCGTTATCGCGAACATGACCAACGAATCACCCAATTGGAAACGAACGCCAACCCGGCAAATTCTCAAACTTGATGCGCCTCAGAGCATCTCCTATACTGCGAAACGTAGTAACGATTCAGTTCGCGAGGTCCGAACGGTTGCAGCCGACAGTTCATGAAGGACGACTCAACGCAGATGGCTTTCGCTTCGCGATCGTCGCCAGCCGCTGGAACGAATTCATCACCGGCCGGCTCGTCGAAGGAGCTCTCGATGCTCTCGAGCGACTCGGAGCAAAAGAAGGCGCAGTCACCGTCTATCGCGTGCCCGGCGCTTTCGAGATACCGTTGCTCGCCTTGCGGCTCGCGCAGTCGCGCCGCTTTGATGCAATCATCTGCGCCGGTACGATCATTCGCGGGCAGACGCCGCATTTCGACTACATCGCGAATGAAGTCGCGCGCGGCATCTCTCATGCAGGACTCGAGTCAGGTATCCCGGTGGTCTTTGGCATCGTCACCGCCGACACGGTCGATCAAGCTATCGATCGCGCCGGTGTGAAACTCGGTAACAAGGGTTTTGAAGCCGCTATGACGGCGGTGGAATTAGCAAGCTTATACAAGGAAACGTTCGAAGCTTAATCTCGCTGGTCAATATCTGTAGTTGGTAATTTTTTATGGGTTCGCGACGTAAGGCACGCGAATGTGCCTTGCAAATGCTCTTTGCGGCTGATGTTGCCGAAACGCCCTCGGACGAAGTGGTCCGCAGTTACTGGGCTGAACTCGGAGAATCCGATCTCGACGAGACGGCCCGCGACTTCGCCACGCGTTTGGCCACCGGCACTCTTTCCAATCTCGAACTGCTCGACGAGCGCATTCGCTCACGTGCCGAACACTGGCGCATCTCACGCATGGCAGTCGTCGATCGCAACATCCTGCGTCTCGCCGTCTACGAATTTCTTTACGAACCGACCCCTCGCACCGTCGCTATCAACGAAGCACTCGAGATCGCGCGCCGCTTCTCAACTTACGAAGCGACGCAATTCATCAACGGTATTCTCGACGCGATCAAACGCGACCTCGACGAACAACAGCCACAGCAAAACGTCCGGGCGGAAGCCGAAGACGGCGATTAGTCTGTGAACATCAACGATCGAGTGGATCAGATCTCGACGACGATCGAGCAACTGCGACAACAAGCCGCGGATGGTCGCCGGTCACGCGAGTTAGTCGATTCACTCTTCCGCACCGTGCACAGTTGCAAAGCCGCCGCTTTAACAGAAGGTTTGACTGAACTGAGCCGTACCGCGCACGAGTTCGAAAATTTGCTTCACGCATTGCGCACCGGAAAAGTCGCGCTCAACGCTGAAGTTTTCCGCGTCTTCGACGAAACGATTGCCGCACTTCGCAATGGAACTGAAGCTGCGGCTCTGACCCACCTTAACGAAGCGGCACGCACTGCGACGACAAGCGACGGCGAGTTGCCGCCGGAGTTTGCAAACCTGAAGGAGAATGAACGGCACCGCGCACTGGCGGCGCTCCGTGAAGGTGCAAACCTTTACGTCATGAACGTCGATTTTGATGCGAACGATTTTGACGAACGTTTTCGCCGGCTGAAAGCGCGCCTGGAAGAAGTCGCAGAGATAATTTCAATTTCGCCGGCGATGCAGAACGACCAAATCAATTTCAAGGTCGTCTACGCTTCGAACTCCGAAAAAATCCCGGTCCAAACTGTCTTACGTCAAGCTGTTCTGGCGGGAAACTCTGTCGCCAACAAACTGAAGAAGAACGTTACTTTCGTAGTACGAAGTGAGGAATTGTTGTTCGAAAAGAGTTGGGCAGAAGTCCTCAGCGACGTGTTACTTCATTTATTGCGCAACGCCGTGGACCATGGAATCGAATCACAGGGAACCGTAATCCTCAACGCCACTGCGAACCAAATAACGGTGACGGACGACGGTCGCGGCATAACTCCTGACAAGCTGCGACGACTTTTCCAACCGGGCTTCTCAACCGCAAAGGACGTCACCGAGTTTTCCGGCCGCGGCGTCGGACTCGATGCGGTAAAGACCGCCGTAGAAGAGCTCGGTGGTAGAGTGAGCGTTACCAGCCAACCGGGCAAGGGATCTTCATTCACAATCACAATGCCCGACCAAATCACGAAGCCCAATCCATCTTCGGATGCATAGTGTGCCACTGCGTCGCGCGCTCATAGGCTAACGCCACGCGCAACGGCGACACCTCGTCGTACACACCACCCGTGAACATAATCGCCACCGGCAAATCATTCACAAACCCGCACGGCAACACCGCCGCCGGATGACCCGTCAGGTTTGTCACCAAAAGACTCGCGCTCCCGGGCGCCGGACTGACAAACACGTCCCACTGGGACATCACCTGCTCCATCTCGCGCATCAACATCGTGCGAATGCGCTGCGCCCGCAAGTATTCCACCGCCGGAATGAACCGCGACGTGCGAAACGAGTTGGGCCAATCACCCGGAGATTGCCCGGATAACTGGTTCACGCGCCCATCTCGGGTGATGTCGTCAAACGCCGCCGCCGCTTCCGCCGTGAGAATGAATCGCAACGAAGCCGCAGGAATCTTCGGCAGTTCAATCGGCGTTAACTTCGCACCTGCTTTTTCCAAAACTTCCAACGCTGTCTTGTAAACCGCGCGCCGTTGTTCCGCCTGTTGTCGCTGCTGATCGTTCGCCGGCTGAAAACCAGTTCCCTCAAACTCCGCTTTCAAATAACCGATGCGCAACGCGCTGATGTTTGTGTCGGGATTCCAATTGAACGGCGCGTCGCCGACCGTGATGTCTTTTCCGTCAGGTCCGTAGATCGCGTGTAGCGCGGCCGCGCAGTCCTCCACACCGCGACAGATCGGCCCGATCTTGTCCATGGTCCAACTCAACCCCATCGCGCCGTACCGGCTCACGCGACCGTAAGTCGGACGAAGACCCGTGCAGCCGCAACGTGACGAAGGTGAAACGATCGAGCCGAGCGTTTCGGTGCCGATCGAAAAACCGACCAGTCCGGCCGCCGTAGCCGAAGCTGGACCAGCCGATGAACCGCTCGATCCCTGTTGTGTGTCTTCCGGTTGCCACGGATTCCTTGTCACACCGGCAAACCAGCGCGGCCCCTGGGCCAACGCGCCCATCGACAACTTCGCGAGGAGCACCGCGCCCGCGTCGTTCAGCCGCTCTACTACGGTCGCATCGTAATCAATGACTTGATCGCGATAGGGTTCGGCGCCCCAGGTCGTCTTGATTCCCTTCGTCGCGAAGAGATCCTTCGCGCCCCACGGTATGCCGTGCAATGGTCCACGATACTTGCCACGTTTAATTTCCGCGTCGGCCGCGGCGGCCTGTTTCAGTGCCAGGTCCTCGGTCAGCGTGACGACGCAGAGCAGCTTGGGACCATAGCGCTTCAACCGCGCCAAATACATCTTCGTCAACTCAGTCGAAGTGAGGCGACGCGTCCGTAGCAATTCAGCAAGCTGCGGCACGGTCGCGAACGCGAGATCTTCGACCGTCTTGAACTGCGGCACTTCCGTCTTGCCGAAACGAAACTTTGCCTTCGCTCCGTAGAGTTCCTTCTTCGCGCGTGCCGGATGAAAAGCAATCGCCGGTTCGGTATCGAGCGGCACGTCTACTTTGCGGATCGTTTCGTACGCATCGAGATTACGATTCACACCGCTGAGCGCCATCGCTTCCTGCGCGTCGGTCAGTTCGATACCGATCAGCTTCTCCGTCTGGTCCATCATCTCTTTCGTCACGCGTGGCGTTGGCGTCGGAGAAGGTGAAGGTGTTGGCGTGGGCGTTTGAGCCAGCGCGCTCAAAGGCAGTTTCGACGCGGCAACGCCTGCAAGTCCGAGCGCCGGAAGCGCTTTGACGAAACTGCGACGATCAACGCCTGTCTTGTCCTTCTTAATCGGTTTCTTGTTTCTCATGAAATCCCTTTTCCGTACTTGAGTCTAATCACTTTGGCCCTCCCAAACCTGTAGATCGTAACGATATAGAGGTTGTCGTATTCGCTATCTGGAATCACGGGAAAGCTCTCGCCACTAAGCGCTGAAGCGATCGCGGGTACAGTGTTGTTATGGCCTGTAATGAAAATCGTTTGCCCGCGCAAATTTGTTTGTATTCGCTTGACCAGTTCGTCCGTTTGGTTCGCGTCAAGCAACGTCACCGGAACGTGAATCTGATCTGACAACGGTTTCACGGTTTGCTGCGTACGCTTGTACTGCGTCGCGAAGATCGTGTTGATTCCCGCGTTGGCAAGAATGCGCGCGATCTCCTGCGCGCGCTGCTCACCTTCGGGCGCAAGATCCGGATCCGGATTGCTGGGTTCGATCTTCTTCTCTGCATGACGGACGAGAATCACGGTGGTAACCGGCCGCGAAAATGTCGCGAAATACGCAAACGCAACCACCGCAGCCAGCACGGCGAAGAGCATTGCAAACACGACGATTGTTCTAATTTTTGTTTGCGGCTCGGTCTCTTCCATGTAAGAGGGTCAAGTGCAAATGAATTCGGGAGATGATAGTCTATTCCTTAAACAAACTACACAAATTTCAAGACAGGTAAGCAGATTGAACCAGCAAAACAAGATGGATTTGTCGGAGATGATCGCGGAGGAATTTGGCGCGAACGCTGAGTATGTGCAGGGCCTGCTCGAGCGCTTCCGCAGCAATCCTGACCTCGTCGACGACTCCTGGCGATCCTATTTCAGTGAAATGCTCGGCGGCGACGGCGCGGCCGCAACGCAAACGTCCGGGAACGGCGCCAAAGCCACGGCTACAGCTCCTGCCGTCGACGAAACCGACGGTGATGGTCGTGCGGCACGTCGCGAAGTGAGCGCCGCCGCCGCGCCGGCGCCCGCCCCGATTTCCGAACGCAAAATCTCTGAAGCTCGTCCGCCGGCAGACCTCGAAGCGGTTCCGCTGCGCGGACCCGCGTTGAAGATCGTTGAGAACATGGAGAGTAGTCTCAACGTTCCGACCGCGACTTCCGAACGGCGTATTCCAGTAAAACTTCTTGACGAGAACCGGCGGCTCATCAACAAACATCTCGCCGAGCACGATCGTGGTAAGGCGTCGTATACGCACTTGATCGCATTCGCCATGGTGCGTGCGCTTGAAGTCTATCCGCAGCTCAACGACGGCTACTTTAACGGCGAAGGTGGTCCAGCAAGATTAAAACGCCCGCACGTGAATCTCGGCGTTGCCATAGATCTCACGAAGAAAGACGGCACCCGTACGCTGCTCGTGCCGAACATCAAGAACGCGGAGGGTCTTAGCTTCTCGCAATTTCTGAGCGCGTACGATGACATCGTCAAACGAGCGCGCGACGGCAAACTGCAAATCAGCGATTTCCAGGGTACGACCGTTTCGCTCACGAATCCGGGAACGCTCGGCACCGTAGCCTCGATTCCGCGTTTGATGGAAGGACAGGCGTTGATTCTGGCGACGGGAGCGATCGAGTATCCGGCCGAGTATCAAGCGATGGCGCCGGAAGCGTTGTCGCAGCTCGGCATCAGCAAAGCGATTTCGATCAGCAGCACGTACGATCACCGCATCATTCAGGGCGCTGAGTCGGGCGCATTTCTCGCGCGCGTTCACGAGTACATCATCGGCAAGCACAACTTCTACGACGACATCTTTGCCGATCTCGGCATTCCGCATGTTCCGTTTCGCTGGAACACGGATCGCAACCCGTTTTTCCTGCCGGGCGATCAGGTCCTCGAACAAAACATCAAAGAAGCGCGCGTGATTGAATTGATCAACGCGTATCGTGTGCGCGGCCACTTGATCGCCGACACCGACCCGCTCCACGCGCTGCCTCGTCTCTATCATCCCGAGCTCGACATCGAGACTTACGGCCTGACGATCTGGGACTTGGATCGGGTTTTCACCACTGATGGTCTGGCGAATAAACAAGCATCGACGCTGCGCGAAATACTGGATGTGCTGCAACGCGCGTATTGCGGCAAGGTCGGTATCGAGTATCGCCACATTCAGAGCAAAGAAGAGAAGACGTGGATTCGCGAGCAGATCCGGCGCGAGTTTGTCGAGCCACAGCCGCTGCCGGCGGAAGTAAAGAAGCGTTTGCTCTGGAAGCTGATCTCGGCCGAACAGTTCGAGCGCTTTCTGCATACGAAGTATCTCGGCCAGAAACGCTTCTCGCTCGAGGGTTGTGAAACAGTCATTCCCGTGCTCGACAAATTGATCGACGGCGCCGGTGAACGTGGTGTGGAAGAGATCATTTTTGGGATGGCCCATCGCGGCCGTTTGAATGTGCTCGCAAACGTTATCGGCGGTCTTTGTGAACGCATCTTCGCTGCGTTTGAAGGCTCGGTCCATCCGGAGTTTCCCGCTGATGAAGGTGACGTCAAATATCATCAGGGCGCCACCGGCGAACGCACGCTGGCCGATGGCCGCAAAGTGCAGTTGACGTTATCGCCAAATCCGAGCCACCTCGAGGCTGTCGATCCCGTCGTCGAGGGTATGGTGCGCGGTAAGCAGGATGAGATCCTGGGCCAGCGCAACGCGACGCGCGAACAGGTAATCGACCTTGCGCTGCCGGTGCTGTTGCACGGCGATGCCGCGTTTGCCGGCCAGGGTATTGTGATGGAGACCTTGAATCTTGCCGGTCTTAAGGGTTATCGCACCGGCGGCACTATTCACATCATCATCAATAATCAGATTGGCTTCACGACGTCGCCGGAAGCGGGACGCTCAACAATCTATTCGACTGACGTCGCGCGCATGACGCAGTTGCCGATCTTTCACGTCAATGGCGACGATCCCGAAGCCGCTTATCGAGTGTTGCAGATCGCGCTGGAGTACCGGCAGGAGTTCAACAAAGACGTGGTGTTGGATCTGATCGGTTTCCGCCGTCTTGGTCACAACGAAACTGACGAGCCGAGCTACACGCAGCCGCTGATGTACGCGCGCGTGAAAGCGCATCCCGGCGTCCGCACGCTGTATGCGCAACGGTTGATCAAAGAAGGCGTCGTCACTGAAGACGAAGTCAAGAACCTGATCGACCAACGCATTCGCGGTTATGAAGAAGCGCTGGCGAACGCGAAACGGGAAGTCGCACAGGAGCCGGTGCAAACTGGCGCGCGTGTTGAGGAGCTCGATGGCTCGGACGTGATTCCGACCGCAGTGCCCGCGGAGACGATTCGGAGCATCGCGCACAAGATTGCGCTCGTGCCGGAAGGTTTCAACGTCAATCCGAAGATGGTGGGCCAACTGGCGCGGCGCGCAAAGATGGGCGACGGTTCGTTGCCGCTTGATTGGGCATTCGCGGAATCGGTCGCGTTTGGTTCGCTCGTGCTCGAAGGGACGCGCGTGCGCTTGAGTGGACAGGATTCCGGTCGTGGCACGTTTAGCCAGCGGCACGCAGTGCTCTACGACACGCAGACCGGAAAGAACTGGTCGCCGCTTTCTGAGTTGCGTTCCGAAACGAATCCGGCGGCGCGTTTTGAAGTCTTCGACAGTTCGCTGTCGGAAGAAGGAGTGCTCGGGTTTGAGTATGGCTATTCAGTCGTGAACCAGAACGACCTCGTGTTGTGGGAGGCGCAGTTTGGCGACTTCGGTAATGGCGCGCAGACGATCATCGATCAATACATCGCGGCCTCGGAAGACAAGTGGAAACAGACGTCGCGGCTCGTGATGTTGTTGCCTCATGGTTATGAGGGACAAGGGCCGGAACATTCGAGTGCGCGGTTAGAACGTTATCTGCAGTTGTGCGCTGAGAATAATCTGGAGGTCTGTTATCCGACGACGCCGGCGCAGTATTTTCATCTGCTGCGACGGCAGGTGCGTCCCGGTATGGAGCGGCCGCTCGTAGTGATGACGCCGAAGAGTTTGCTGCGTTTGCCTGCGGCTGCTTCGCGAGTCGAAGATCTCACCAGCGGCGGATTTCAACCTGTTATCGACGACACGGAGATCAGTGATGCGCCGGCGGTGCGCAAAGTGGTTTTGTGCAGCGGCAAGATCTATTACGACCTGATCGAAGGTCGGAAGCAGAGTGGCGACTTGAGCGTGGCGATCGTACGGGTTGAGCAGTTCTATCCGTTTCCGTTGCGTAGTGTGCGTGAGTTGCTGGCGAAGTATGCCAGCGCCGCGGAGTTTGTTTGGGCGCAGGAGGAGCCGCGCAATATGGGCGGCTGGACGTTTATGCGCGAGCGCCTGGAGAAGCTGCTTGATGATCCGGCGAAACTGAGTTACGTCGGACGTGATGCGTCGGCGAGTCCGGCGACGGGGTCGTATGGCGTGCATCAAAAGGAGCAGGCCCAGATCGTGAAGGAAGCCTTAAACGTGAAATAGTCCTATAGGATTTATAGGACCTATTCCCTTTCCCTTTACCTCACAAAGTACTTGACAGCGATGCCAGGGCGGCGCTACGATCCGCGTCATGGAACCTGTTCGGCTTGTTTCCCCAACAGAACCTCCGGCGCTCCACGACCGCGCCATGGACAACCTTCGCTACATTCGCGAAACCATGGAACGGGCCACGCCGTTCACCGGGATCTCCGGCTGGGGTGAAATCGCCATCGGCGTCACCGCCCTCATCGCCAGCTTCATCGCAGCTCAACAACTAACCTTCAAAGGCTGGTTCGCCGTGTGGGTCGCAGAGGGCCTGATCTCGCTGCTGATCGCCGGTTGGTCCATGGATCGAAAAGCACGTGCGGTCCACATGGCGCTGGTCTCTGGTCCAGGCCGCAAAGCAGTCTTCAGCCTGGCACCGCCACTAATTGCCGGGGCGTTGCTCACGCTCGTCCTCGCACAAGCGGGAGCCGCGAGTGCCATTCCCGGCATGTGGCTGTTGCTTTACGGCACTGGCGTGATCACCGGCGGCATGTTTTCGGTCAGAGCAGTTCCGGCAATGGGTGTATGTTTCATGCTCCTCGGCGCGGTGGCAGTTTTCACTGACGCGTCCTATAACAACTGGTTCATGGCCGCGGGATTCGGCGGGCTGCACGTGTTGTTTGGAGCAATTATTGTGAGGAAGTACGGTGGCTAAACAATCAACAGCAAAACAAACGAGACAGGAAGCAAATGTGCCCGAGCCGCGCGCGCAGAATGCCAAACAAAAAAGCGCCGCGCCCAATCTCGATCGCTTGATTCACGAACGGCTGCGACTGGGAATCATCAGCGCCCTCGCAGCCAACGAGTCGCTGACCTTCAGCGACTTGAAGAGCCTGATGAACACGACCGACGGTAATCTCAGCGTGCACGCGCGCAAGCTCGAAGAGGCGGGTTACATCTCGTGCTCAAAATACTTCGAAGGCCGCTTGCCGAAAACCGAGTACAAGCTGACCGCCGCCGGCCGTCACGCGCTGGAAAATTATTTGAACCACATGGAGTCGCTGATCAAGCAAATGAGAAACGCCTAAACCGCGTTTCTCTTTTTTTGCCTTCCAACTTTGCGATGTAAAGGGCTTTGAGAGTCATGACGAAACGAATTGTCGCTATCGCGTTTATCTTTATCTGTACCTCGGTAGCCTGGGCCATCCTCGGCGCCACCATCTTCGCCCACACCTACGATTCGAGCTCCATTTCGTCCGGCAAGGTCGAGTCTACCTGGGGCGCGCCGCAAAACCAGGCGCCGCCGTCGGCTTCGTTCCCGAAGCAAGTCAACAAAGAAGCTGAGACCGTCGAGAACGGTAAGATCGTTAAGAAGACCTGGACCGAAGACGTACCTGTCGAGCTCCCGTTGGAGAGCAGCAAGATCAACGTCGACCTCGATCTCGAGCACCGGCAAAAAGGACTGCTCTGGTACAGCACCTACAAGGTCCAATTCTCGGGCGTCTATTCCTTTCGCAATACGACCGACAAAGATCAGACCGTCACGTTTCAATTGCAATTCCCGACCGCCCAAGCAATCTACGACGATCTAACGTTCACGGTCGACGGCAATGCCGCGACGGTAAGCAACGAAAAGAATCTGGCGAAAGCTTCGGTCAACGTCGGCGCCGGCAAAACAGCGCAGTTGCAGGTTGGTTACAAGTCGCAAGGACTCAACGAATGGCGTTACAGCTTTGGCGGCACTGAAGTTGCGCAAGTCAAAGACTTCGACCTGCAAATGACCACGAACTTCAAAGACATCGACTTCCCCGAGAACACGCTTTCGCCAACCGAGAAACACGAGAGCGATAAGGGTTGGGATCTGCGCTGGTCCTACAAGAACCTGCTCTCGGGTTATCAGATCGCGATGGCCATGCCGGAAAAACTTCAGCCCGGACCACTCGCCGGTCGCATCAGCTTGTTTGCCCCAGTGTCACTGCTCTTCTTCTTTTTCCTCATGCTCATCATCACGACCATGCGCGGCATCGATCTTCATCCGATGAACTATTTCTTCCTCGCTGCCGCGTTCTTCTCTTTTCACCTCTTGCTGGCCTACCTCGTCGATCACATCTCGATTCACGCCTCGTTCGCGATCGCGTCTGCGGTTTCGGTGTTTCTGGTTGTCAGTTACCTGCGACTCGTCGTCGGCATTCGTTTCGCCAGCCGCGAGGCGGCTCTCGCCCAGTTCGTCTATCTGGTAATGTTTTCTTACGCCTTTTTCCTGAAAGGCTTCACCGGACTGGCGATCACGATCGGTTCGGTGCTCACGCTGTTTGTGGTGATGCAGGTAACCGGCGGCATCCGCTGGGCTGAGAAGTTTGCGGTCAAGCCACCGGCTGAAACTGCTGGCACCGAAACACGGTAACGGCGTGTTAATAAAACGACGGCGACAAACGTCTTAAATGGCGGGGCCATTCAGGTGTCCGCAGCCGGCGAGGTAGCTTATGTCACAAGTACCTTTCGACAGCTTCGGCGCGAAAAAAGTTGGTTTTTGGCGGAGACAGTTCACGCCAATTCCTACGCGAGCCCAGGATACGTTCGACACGATCTTTGCGGTTGTCATGCCGATCATCGTGTTGCTGGCGGACCCGATAGTCTTCAAGGGCGGACAAGGGGTTTGGAACCGTGGCTTGCTGGAAGACTATCAATTGTTGGCTTACGTTGTGTGCTCATTTCAGATCGGGCTGTTTCTGACGTGGCGCACATGGCGCAGATCTTTGATTCGATGGGCGCCCGCGTTCGCTGGGGTCTTTTTTGCCGGTGCGGCGTTCTCCGGCGTCATTGGTGTGGTGCTCCTGCCGTTCAGTCTGGTCGGACTGATAGTTCTGATCGGGGCGCTCGGGTTCACGCCGCTGCTGACCGCATTTGTTTTTCTGCGCAATGGGGTTCGCACGGCGAGGATTCAGAGTGCGGGTGCAACGGTAACGTCTCGTTTCATGGTTGCGGTCATGACGGCAGCGCTGGTGATGGCGTTGCCGGTGCTAATGACGTGGCAAGTCGAACGAGCTATCTCTGCTTCAGTGGATGATCTCATCAGTGCTGATGCGGTTCAGTCCGAGCAGGCCGTGCGGCAACTCCGCTGGTTTCGCTTCGTGCCGGATAAGTACAGGAGAAAGATCGCCATTACTTATGCGAACTCGATCGATCCCGTCAGACGACGGACGCTGAGCGAGGCCTATCGCAACATAACCGGCGAGGACCTTGAAAGACGACAGTATTTCGTGTCCGATTAACGCACCCTTTTCCGCTGAACTTCGCCGCTTTGGGTCGCGTATAGCCACGCGACACCGGCGGCGATTTCATTTGTATGAAAGCATTTTTCTCTTTCTATTCCGATGCTTTGAAGATTGCATTGCAGTCGATCTTTGCCCATAAGCTGCGCGCTTTTCTTACGCTCATCGGCATCATCATCGGTGTCGCTTCGGTCGTGACTGTCGGCGCGTCGATTAGCGGTCTCAACACCTACATCGTAGACAAGATCTCGAAGGTGCTTGGCAACAACCACTTCATGATCGCGCGCATGGCTTTCTCAGGACACATGGACGACGAGGAGTTCGAGCGTCGCAATCGTCGTAACAAGCGAATCACCTGGGACGACTACGAGTGGGTGCGTGATCATTGTCTTTCCTGCTCCGAAGTTGGCGCTGAAGCAGGCAGTGGTGCTGACTTGAAGCAGGATGGCATCGAGTTTCCCGGCGCGGTCGTCTTCGGCGCAACTGCGAACATGGTCGACATCGAAGACAAGACGATCGAATCGGGCCGCTTCATCTCCAATGATGAAGTGCAACGATCGGCGATGGTGGTCGTACTCGGCAGTGATATCAAAGACAAG
>Ga0075426_10001779_pt1 | contig 15362 bp, 12 predicted proteins | sample SoiMethybrSBSTD5_FD_75304 | JGI IMG/M metagenome (GOLD analysis project Ga0075426, IMG submission 75304) | Bulk soil microbial communities from a Populus tree surrounding site in Tennessee, USA - Soil MetaG P. TD hybrid SBSTD5 | ecosystem: Environmental > Terrestrial > Soil > Tree plantation... | reverse complement strand
AGCGATCGTTTTTTCTCCGACAACAGTCGCCTGAGCGTCGCGGTTTCGCTTTTCGATTTCTGCTGAGAAAGTAGTTCGGCGACAGCGGCAGTATGAACGTCCGCGTGATCACGGACATCCATCATCAAGCCGTGAAATCCGTGCGCGCGCACAGTGGCCAGCAGCGGATCGAACGTCGTTCGACAGGCTTGCTCGGCGCCGGCGCGGAGCAGCGCACTGCGGACCAGCATCAGATCCTCTTCAAGCGCACCGGAGCTCGGATACGCAGCGCGCTCACGGCGCGGGCGGCCGGCATCGCGCGATGCAACGAGCCGTCTTGTCGCCTCGAGACGCTCTTCGATGAAACTGAGCTTGAGCCGCAGCGGCTCTTCGGCGTTGCGCCAGCGATTCTTCTTCCAGATCTGGGGCAGAAGCTTGCGATCTTTTTCAAGCGATCTCGTGAGCGCTTCCGGCGGTTCAGCGATCGACGACGCCAGAGACAGCCGCCGCGTCAATTCGTCGACAGCGTCGATGTAGCGGCCGAGAATTACGTGACTCGCGCGACGCGCTGTGGCAATGGTGATATCGGGCGTGACGTACGGATTGCCATCGCGATCGCCGCCGACCCATGTGCCAAATCGCAACGGCACTGACAGACGAAAAGCGTCGGCGGACCGGGCGAATTCTTCCTCGAAAGCCAGTGCGAGCGTCGAGTGCATGTACGCACCGGCCTCCAGCAGACGGGTCTCCAGATACCACAGCGCTGTACTGACTTCGTCGAGGACAGTCGGTCGATCCTGTCGCACTTCGCTGGTGAGCCAAAGCAGCTCGACTTCGCCTTCCAGTGTCTGCTCGATCAGGCGGACTTCGTCGGCGGGCGCGGACTCGCGCGCCAGCAGTCCGGACGCAACTCGCGCCTGAAGGCCGAGCAGCGTTCGACGAGTCGATTCGGTTGGATGCGCTGTCAGCACCGGACGGATGTCGAGCTTGAGCATCGCCTTCTCGATTTCGTCTCCGTTTGCACCGGCACTGCGGAGCTCCTTCATCGTCCATCGTGCTGAAGCCGCCTGCGGCTCGGCGCCCGACTTCCCGAGATATGCGTTCCGACGCCGGACGCGGTGGGTTTGCTCGGCGGTATTGATCAAAAGGAAGAACAGCGTGAACGCGCGGGCAGCGACGGCGCATTGTTCGACGGTCAGACCGTCGATAACCCGAAGAATCTCTTCCAGTGTAAGGGCCCCAACCTCATTGTGGCGGCGCGCGCGGGTTGCCACGCGTAATCGCTCCACAATGGCGAAGGCTTCGTCACCTTCGAGCCTGCGAATTACCCGTCCCAACGTCGCGGCAAGCCAGCGGACGTCCTCATGGAGTGGTAGATCCTCTTTTCGCGGCGGCGCAGGGCTCGGCACGGCAAAACAAATATCGTCAGCCGGTCGGTAGGGGGCTATCCCGGAACCCCCCTGAATCGTCCTATGAATGCCACGATTTTATAGCGTCGCCGGTTCACAAATATGAAGATTCCTCACAGCCGCCCAATCCTTCTTTCGTTCGGACTGGCGTCAACGGCTCTCGTCCTATGCGCTCTGCTCGTGCTGGAATGGAGAGGCGGTTCGGCGGCGGTCGAGTCGTTCGAATGGGTCAGTCATACTCTCGAGGTCCAGCGTGAGCTGACGACCGTCGAAGCCCGCATCAGCGAAGCGGAATCAGGGCAGCGCGGCTATCTCCTCAGCGACGATCCGGCGTACCTGCGGCAGTACAGCGAGGCGACGCGCGATGTCGCCAACCGCCTCCACAACCTCAGACAAATCGTTGCCGACAACTCGGCGCAGCTGCGCCGCCTGCTGATCATCGAGTCGCTCTCCCGGCGCAAGCTCGCTGAGCTGGATTCGACGATCAAGCTGGCACGCGCCGGCAAGAAGACCGAGGCGCTCAGCTTCACTCGCAAGCCTTACAGCGACAGCTTGATGACGTCGATTCGCTCGGGATTGCGGGCGATGACGGAAGAAGAAGCACAGATACTGCGCGCACGCCAGAGGGATCTGGTCAACGACATGCGCGACGCAGACATGGTATCGATAGCCCTCAGCGGCGGTTTGGCGCTGATGTTCGTCGCGCTGCTGGTGATTGCGCGCGGCGCCGAGCACTACCGGAACCTGGTGACTCTCTGCGCGTGGACCCGCTCAGTCGAGTATGAGGGCGAGTGGATAAGCTTCGAGGAATATCTGCGTCGCAAGTTCAAGGTCAGCACGACACACGGCATTTCACCAGAAGCGCTGACGCAGATTCAGGTTGGGCTCGACGAAGATAAGGACGACGACAAGATTGTCCCGATCGAGCCGATTGATCCGATCGAGCCAATCGAGCCGATCGATCCCCGGAAACTGGCTAGCTAACTAACGCAGTCTGCGCGCGAGTCCCGCCAGGTAGTCGGCGGCCTGCGCAATCGGCTTCGCGCCCGCCATCACTGCCCGATCGAGCGCGGGAATGCGCGGCTCACCGTTGACGTTGCGTATTCCGAGTCTGCGTCGCAGCTCGTCCCTTACTGCACGCGCGGGTCGATAGAAGACTTCGCGGTAAGTCCGCCAGGTGCGAAGGTTGTGCTCCATCAATTCGCTGCTCTGCAGGTCGAGCGCCTCGTCTTTCTCTGCTTCCGAAGCAGCAGCTGGCAATGGATCGGATTCGAGCGATTTGACGAACTCCCGATCGCTGCCGGCCTCAAACCGCTTCATTTCATCGGCAAGCTGCAAGGCTTCGATCTTGAGTTCCGCGGTATCGAGGGCGGAAAGCTCGCTGGTGAGGGGATCAGTCGTCTCGGTGGCAGCAACCCCGTTGACAGCAGTCGGAGATTCGAAGCCGGTGAAACGCGGTCCAGTGACCAGCAGCCAAAGGAATTCGGCGAGCGTAGTCACGACATAGCACGTCACCGCGACTGTGAAGAAGCGGATCGGCATTGGCACGTCGCGCAAAACACCATGGCCCTGCCACAGAATGTTGAGCGCGGCGATGGTAACGCAGCCCGCGATTCGCGTGGGCTGGGCCAGCGGGAGCTGTTCCCACGCGACTGGCGTAGCGCGCGCCAGAACTCGGATAACCACTGGGGTTCTCACCATCAGAGGACTGATTCCGATGGCGCGCAGTCACGCGAATTCCGACTACAAACTTCTTGACATGATGTGGTCGTCGCCGACCTGGTCTCCGAAATAAAAAGCAGCAGATCCGACCGTGCTGAATCCCATGCGCTTGTAAAAACCGATTGCCCACGGCGCTTCCTTCCACACCTGAAGCCAGATCATGTCCGCGCCTCGCCGGCGAGATTCATCGAAGCATCTCTCCATCAGCGCGGCACCGATTCCGCGGCCTTGCGCAGCCGCTTCGACATAGAAACGCACCACCTCGTAGCTGTTGGAGTTGGCCACGCCCTCCGGCAGGAGTCCAGTCCTGCGAAGAAACGCGTATCCAAGCGGTCGCCTCGTTTCATCTTCAGCAACGAACATCGTAACATCGCTGTCCGTGATTTCCTCCCGGACCTTATCGACTGAAAACGAGCGGGTGAGATAGCGACTGAGCTCCGGCTCGGGATGCGTCGGTCCGTATGCTTCTGCAAATAGTCGCGCCGCCAACTGTGCCAGCATTGGCGCATCGGCCTCCGTGCACCGACGCACCGCGAAATCACTAGCGGTGCGAGTTGGCATCAGCGCATACCGGAGATCGCGCGAATGAGCTGCCCGTCGTCCGCGCCGATTTCCCAGATAATCACGCCGCCGAGGTTGTGTTCGCGCATGTAGTCCACTTTCGCGCGCACGGATTGCGGATCATCGTAAGAGATCCACGTTCCGTTCAGAGCATCGTACAGCCACGGGACCTTTGCTGAGGGCTCCCAGTGCCGGACGTAGCGCGGATCGCTGAGCCGGGTACGCGACAGCCTGCGCCAGTCGCCATCGCCGTCGTGCCAGTCGCGCGGCTTGCCGGGCGAGGGCTGGAACAGCCCAGCATTGGCTTTTGGTACGCGCCCGTAGGCGCGAGCAAAGAACGGAACGCCGACGAGAAGCTTTTGCGCCGGCACTCCGCCCTGCTCGAATGCGCGCATTGACGCATCGACGTTTAGCTCGGGAGTCGGATCGTTTTTGGCTGCGAACAGCGGGGCGTTGAAATGCGCGATCGGACCGTCGGTGTGATAGTCGTACGTCATCACGTTGATGAAGTCGAGCAGCGGCGTGATCTGCGCCAGCTCGATGTTTGCGATTTCGGACGGTCGTGCCGACGCTGCGATGGTGAGCTCGTAGTGACGGCCATCCACTCTGCCCTGCTCATCAAGCTGACGACGCAGCTCGGCCAGCAACAGAGTGAAATTGTGCTTGTCGGCGGGACGCTCGACGTTGCCTTTGAGCCCGCCCTGAACTGGAAACTCCCAATCGATGTCGATGCCGTCGAACAAGCCTGGCCATTTGCGGAAGAACAGCTCGAGCGCGGACTCGGCGAACCGCTGGCGCGATTCATCGGTCAGCGCGGCGTCGGAGAACCGCGCCGATCCGCCCCAGCCACCGATTGAAATGGTGAGCTTTAGATGTGGGTTCTTCGCCTTGAGCTTGCGCAGCTCGCCGAAGTTTCCGCCAGGTTGCCCCGGCGACGATTCACCGCGCGCACACACACCGATATCGACGCACCGATCGCCCAGCACCACCGCGCCCGACTGGTCGATCAGCGCGAAAGCATAATAGATGTGGGTCAATTGGTTCGCCGGCAGTTTTGCGATCGGGGTGCCTTTTGACTTCACGCCCCATGAGGCCAGATACGCGACGACGCGCATCGGCGGCGCAGTCGGCGGCGGGACCGCGGCGCCAGTCAGAACGACGAGCGCGAGCGAGCGGAGGAGGACGGAGAGCACGCTCTTCATATAGATAGGCGCGCGCTAAAAATCAAACGCTGGCTGAGGGCTTAACTGCTAACTACCTCGCTGGTAGCTGATAGCAGCACGCTGGTAGCTGATCGCTGCCTGCACCAGACGGATCTCACGGCATGTAACCGAACAGAACGCCTTTCCTCTGACTCCATCGCCGTCTGTCCCGTCGCCTGCAGCGATTAGCTATTAGCTAGCTGCTATCAGCTACCAGCGAGGTAGTGCGCTGTTAGAAGTCCGCAGTCCTATGCAGCGTCCGCGCGCGGCAGCGTGAACGAGAACGTCGACCCCTGACCCGGCCTCGTCTCGCACCAAATCATGCCGCCGTGCGCTTCGACCATTCCTTTGGCGATCGGGAGGCCGAGGCCGACACCGCGGTGGTCGTTACGAGCCTGCCAGAAGTTGTCGAACAGGTGCTCGACGTCCGCCGGCGCGATGCCGGGGCCGGTGTCGGACACGTGAAATGCGACGTTGTGTCCATTTGGCGACGCGCGTAGCGTGACAGTGCCGCGCTCCGGTGTGAACTTGAGCGCGTTCCCAATCAGGTTGCCGATGATCTGGGACACCCGAAACGGATCCGCGCGGACAGCGACATCATCGGGAGGTGGAACTGCAACCAGCTCGATGCTTCTGTTCGCCGCAAGCGGGCGAAACGCTTCTTCGGTCTGAGTGAAGATCGTTTTCACCGGCACTTCTTCGACGTCGAGAGTGAACCTGCCCGCCTGGAGTCGCACAGTGTCGAGCAAGTCGGCGATCAACCTGTTCATCTGCCTGGCCGAGCGGAGCATCACCGACAGCAACTGCCTTTTCTTGAAGCGATCGAGCCGCTCCTCCAGCAACAGATCGGCGGTGCTTACAATGATGTTCAATGGATTGCGCAGATCGTGCGCAACGACCGCCAGAACTTCTTCGCGCGCCTGCGCCATCAGCTCTGCAACCCGTCGCCGCTCGCGCTCGTCGTTGTAGCTGCGTCCGACTTCCTCGTTCAACTTCTTGAGCTCCGTTGCCCGCAATTCCGCGAGCGCACGCGCCCGCTGCAACGCAGTCATAGTCGCGGTGATCGTCACTGAGACGATGAGAAAAGCGATGATCTCCAGCGCCTCGATTCGGTCGACGCGAAGAGATCCACCGGGCGCGAAGAAGTTGATGTCGATCAGGACCAGCGCCAGCAGTGTCGCAAGCGCGCTAGGTCCTACGCCGCCGTACCACGCCGAGAGTGCAACCGCAGGAACAAAAAACAGAAAGCTTGGCGTAGGCCCGTCACGGCGCAGGACCAGAGTGGCTCCCAGCGCTATCGCAGTAGCAGCGAGTGCGAGCGCGAAACGCGCCAGCACCAATCGTATGTTTACCGACCGTGGTTTCGTCACTTCGGCGTCATTCGGCTCGCTTATCAGCACACTGAATACGGCGGTACAACCCAGAGCGTTGACGCGATTTGTGTAGTCCTTGCGTCATTTCGCCGCGTTGTGTGCGGATTTTGCTAAAGTCGGCAGTGAACGCTAAACCAGAGGACTTACATGAAATTCCTTACGATCGCAGCCATTGCCGTTGGCTATGCGGGGCTCGTCGCCGCAGCGCCGGCACCAGCGCCGGTCCCAGCGCACAACGCATGGAGTCTACAGCAGGCATGCCCGGCGGCGCCGGCAGTTGCGCGCGCCTATCTGGCCAGCCAGGTGTCCGCCGGTCGCAAGCTGACGATGTCACGCGCTGCCGCAGTCGCCGAGGTCACGAAGATCACGGGTACGGACGGTGAGTTTGCCGGCCTCAAGCCGTGCGATTCGGGCTACCCGAATGCGGTCCGGTTTTACCTTGACGAAGTCATCAAGGCAGGCACCAACAACAGCGTCTGACCCTAGCGCCGGTCGATGCAGGCCTCGACTATCTGACGCTTCGCGGCGCGCGGGTCGTTGATCGTTTCGTAGAACTCGTCGAAATATTTCAACGTCTCGCGCACCGTGTCGTCGTCGAGCAGCTTGCCGATCGGGTCACGATAGAGCGCGTAGATCTCCGGCCGCTTCTCGTTGAATAGCGCGAAGACCTTGGTGAACATCGCCGGATCCCCGCAGTAGCCGCGGAAAAGTCGCCGCCTCACGTTCGGGAGGCCAAGCCGCTCGTCGGGAATCGCATACGAGGCGTTTACCGCACCTGCAAAATCAAAATCGTATGCGATCGGCATCACGTTGCCGTCATTCGTGAACAGAAGCTCCACGTTGTGCAGCCCGGCGACCGAGAAATCCGTGTTGCCGATCATGTACTGAAACACGCCGAACAGCGCGTTCTGGAATGGATCGAGATCCGATCCGCCGGCGCCCTTCTGCTCCATCACTTTTCCATTCAATCTCGCGCCGAGTGAGCCTGGCTCCTCCATGATGAACCCGAACCGATGCGCGCGAACTTTTCCGCTGCCGCTGTCAGCATAGGTGAACTTGAGCAGCCGCGCCCGGTGACTGATCGGCGTCAACACCTGATAAATACGATAGAGCTGGTACTCCTCGAGGAGGTAGCGCTCATACCCGTCGCGATCCTGGCAGTAGCTCACCAGCTTCGGCTTGTCGAGACGGTTGAAGATCGTGCCTTTGGAAGTTTCCCCGCTGAAGTTCAGTTTCAGCGGCGGGAAGTCGCACATCTTCAGACGCCAGATGCCGCGCGTACGCGCCTTTACCGGAACCGAAATCAGCGCACCGGCCGTGTCCTTGTACGACATAGTCGCGGAACGCCAGGGTGGTTGGGCGCCTTTATCGCCGCGAATCGTGCCGATGTTGGTGGTGAAGGTCACCTCCAGTGGCTCCTGCGCATCGTACAACGGTGCGGGCACAAATGTCTTGGTGTGTTCGACCTTGACCGCGGGGGCTTGCTGAGTGCTGGCAACAGGATCCTGCGCACTCAAGCTTGAGGAAGCGAGCGCAACACAGGACCAGGCGAAGAGACAGGTGCGGATTGCCGGCATGTGTTACCTCCGAATGACGGGCGCTCGAATATTGTGCGAGCAGTTGTTTCGCGCCATAGCGAGTGATGTTCATCTGCACGACACCGCTCCTCTGCCCGAAAAAACAAAACCCGCCGATCTCTCGGCGGGTTTTGCCCCTCTCCAGAGGAGCCTAGAGGCTCCACTGCAGTCGTTCGACAAATATCGGTTTGGCGTATCGCTCTAACAGCGTCGCCGTATTCTGCGCCTGCGAGTAGCTCTCCGGCCCGACGACCACGTAGAGCGCGCCATTTTGCAGGAATCTCTCGCGCGCCATGATGCCGCGCAGAAGCGGCACGATCAACCTCGCGTCCGCACCGCTGATCGCGCGCAAATCCACAATCAACCTCTGCGCCGACACCGCGTCGGCGCTCTCGAACATCCGCCTGATCAGCACGTGGATCGGCTCACGCCCCTCGTCCTGCAATCCGGCAAACCGAATGTAGACGGTGCGCTGTGACGGATCGATCGCAAACGTACTGGCCGGACCTTCCTGGCTCATTACCGCGGGCGCGTCTGGAGTCGACTTCACGGTTGTCGGCTCGACACAGCCCAATGCGAGTAGAGCGCATGCTATGCGAATCATGTTCATACCTCGATCTCACGGAAATGGACGCGGACGCGGCCATGGCCACGGCCACGGATCGAACGAGTGCGCACCGGCGAGTCCGCGCACGGCGGCTTCGCGCACCTGGGGATCGCTGGAGCTGAGGAGCTCGGTCAACGTCGCCTCCGAGCCCTCGCCGGATTTCATCAATGCACGGATCAGCGCCTTTCTTACGCGATCACTCTGTTCCGACTTGAGCGCGGCACGAATTGCAGACACCGCGTTTCTATCCTCGAGCTGACCGAGCGCCCACGCCGCCTTGAGCCGCGTGTCAGAGTTTTCATCCGACAGCAGTCTCAGCAATCCTGCGGGCGCTTTGGCTCCTTCGTCGTCGAGATGGCCAAGGGCCCACGCAGCCGTCCCTCGAACGTTGGCGCTCCGATCAGCTGTTGCCGCGTCGAGAAACCCGATCGACGATTGATCGCCGATATTGCCAAGCGCCCACACCGCCGTTTCGCGCACCCGGTCCTCGCTGTCATTTCGAGCCGCGTTGCCGAGCGCCGATACACCACGCGTGTCTTCGATGTTGCCGAGCGCCCATGCTGCCATCTCGCGCACACGGGTATCTGTGTCGCGCCCAAGCGCCTCGATCAACGCCGGAACAGCTTCCCTCGCTTCCATCTTGCCGAGCGCCCACACCGCAACCCGGCGAACGTTGGGCGAGTTATCCTGGCGCGCCACCCTGATTAATGCCGGAACAGCGGTCGTGGATTCGAGATGCCCGACGGCAGCGACCGCTGCTTCTCTCACCTTCTCGGCGTCATCGCTGAACAGATTGACGAGCGGATTCAGCGCGCGCCCGTTCTCGATTCTTCCAAGAGCCCATGCGGAATTCGCGCGCACTTCGACCGCTGCGTCGCGCAAAGCACGTATGAGCGGATCGACGCCGGTCTGCGCTTCGACCAGTCCGAGCCCGAGCGCGGCGACTGCGCGCGTCGGTCCATCGCTCGCACCCAGCCGCGAGACGAGCTCGCCGCCGACGGTCTCAGCTTTTTGAGTTCCGATCAATCGCACCGAGAGCTCCCGCACGCACGCATCGTCCGAAGAGAGACCCGCGAAAAGACGCTGTACATCTTCAGTGGAAAGCGCCCGTGTGTCATGACTGCTGTACATCAACGGGCCAGTGGTTGCAGCGAGCGGCGTATACGGAGCATCCGCCCAGCCGCCCCAGCCATTGCCCACCGAGCCCGCCGCCAGGGAACAGATCATCGGAGGCGCACCGCGGGCGGCGGTCAGCAGCGCGGCCACGTCGAGGGTGGCGCGTTGGCTGCCCTGATCGAAACTCTCGCTCGACTCCTTCGCGATGGCAGTAGCGCGGACGTTGGTCAGCGACGAGAAAGCAAACGTCGCGAGCGCCAATCCGATTAAACGTTGCATGATTACTCCGTTCATTGAGCCCGCCTTGGTGCGGGAAGTTGAAAATTCAGCATTGACCTTCAAAAGAGAGGGCGCCGATCCTGGCGCCCTCTCCGATTACCTGTCGTTCGGATAAGGGCGCGGCTGCGGCCACGGTCGTGGCCACGGTCCTGTAGCATGTCCGCCCGCCAAAGCCTTCACAGCGATTGTTCTGATTTCCGGATCCTTGGATTCAAGAAGACTGCGCAGCGCATCCACCGACTTCTCGCCCGTTGCGGCGAGCGCGCGGATGTACGCGACCTGCAGCTCCTTGCTCTGCTCCCTGCTCATCGCTGCCTCGAGGCCCGGAATTGCCGCGGGATCCTCGATTTCGTACAACGCCCACGCAGCGGTTTCGCGCGTCTCCGCGTCGCTGTCCTTGAGCAGATTGATCAACGCCGGCGGAGCCTGTTTGAGATTGAGATTGCCGAGCGCCCACGCAGCCCGCTTGCGCATCTCTGAGCTCGGATCGGAGAGAGCCTGAGCGAGCGCGTCCGCAGCATTGCGGTTGCCGACGCTGCCCAACGCCCACGCCGCAGTCCATCTGACACGATTGTCAGAGTCGCGGAGCGCCGCGATCAATGCTTCGCTGGCAACAGAGGAATGATCGCCCTCCGCCAGCGACCATGCCGCCATCTCTCTCACACTGGCGTCGCTGTCGCTCCGCAGCGCTTTCGCCAGCGCGTCGGCGGCGACCTGACGATCCGCGTACTCAGCCAATCCCCACGCTGCGATACGCCGGAGATTTGCGTCGGCATCGGTCGTTAGAATCTTTGCCAGCAGCACCGGACGCTCGTCGGTGTCGCTCTTCGCGCCCTGGGTGTTGATCAGATTTAGAAGAGCAGTCTGGCCCGCGCTTGCGCCCAACTTGATGCCCTTCTTGATGCCTTCCTCAACAATGAAGTTCAGAGATGTCTGCGTGTGAGTGTTGGTCGCCTGAGCAGTCTGTGTTCTCGTCACCTGAGAAGTGCTTTGGAACGACTGCGCCGCAGCTGTTGCAGCTTCCTCGGCGGTCGCTTCCTTCTCGTGTGACTTCTCCATCGTCTTCTCGACTCGGGGATTCGGATACTCCCGATCGACGACATTCTGATTTGCGAGGCCGAGATCACCGGCGGTCAAAGCAGCGCTCGGCGCAGGAGTTTCCTGGCGCGGAGCTGGCGCCGCGGCGCCCACCACGATCGAGATCAATGCCAACGATCCAATCAACGCCGCCGACTGCTTCCGGCTCGGACTCGAATGACGGATATCCGTATCGAGAATCGCCAGCATGCGTCCTTCGAATTCCTTGCGGCGCGCCATCGCCAATGCAACCGACGGCGTCGCGTCGCGTTTCACGCTGGTGACGATGTCGAGCAGGTGCTCGGCGTAGTCGGTCGCGCGGGCGCCACAGGCCAGCGCGAGATCGTCACACGCACGCTCGCTCTCCGAGCGGAGCTGCTTGGCGGCGGTCCACACCAGCGGATGGAACCAGTAGAACGCGCACGCGAGCCGACCGAGGGTGTGTCCGATCAGATCGTGACGACGAACGTGCGCCAGCTCGTGCAGCAAGACAGCGCGTCGACGGTCGAGCGACCACGTGTCACACTCGGCCGGGAGCACTATAGTCGGCGCCAGCAACCCGCAGGCAAAAGGCATCCTCGTGTCTTCGCTGCGCAGCAGACGCGGCGGCTCCTCGAGCTCGAGGCGATCCGAGACTTCGTACAGAGGGCTCAACCAATCTTCGGTTGTTAGTGGTCGTGCGCGATTGACGATGCGCTTGACCAGCATTGCGGCGTAGCCGAGTGATGCAGCGATCACGACGACAACAATCGCCCAGATCGAGACGAGCAATGACAGCCCCGTCAGAAGAGGCGAGCCGGCGATTTCGGTTTCGAGCGAAGATGGTGCGACCGGTTCGTTGGTCGTTGTCGGTCCACTGACTGTCGGAGGCAACTTCTCGAGCCCGGACGTCGACGGTGCCGTATTGAAAGTCGGCTGGATAGCCGGTGACGTTCTTACTGCGGGAAGAATGCGCAGCGGAATCGGCGCCCACGCCGTCAGTGCGGGAACCAGCAGCAGGGTCGCAAGGGTGACGAGCCACACCAGGTGACGAGCACCGGCCGAGGCACGCTGCATCGAAAGGGTGATGCCAAGTGCGACGATGAGGATGAGCGTCGCCTTGATCAGCAACGCGATCATCGAGAGGCTCGTGCCGCTGAACGCGAAGGTGGACAGGATGTTGGGGATCATTGTTGTCATCTCCCGCTCTGGCGAGCACGCCCGATGATGGCGCGCAGTCTCTTGACGTCGGAATCACTCATGTCAGCATCCGACATCCTCAGCAGCGCGGTCATTGCCTGCTCCGGGGAGTCGCCGAAGTAGGTGCGGACGACATGCGCGAGAACGTCTTCGCGCGCCGTCTCGGTCGACTGTGCCGGATAGTAGATGTAGCGCGGGCCGTCTTCACGATGCTTGATCAGCCCTTTCTCGCCGAGGATGCGAAGCACGGATCGCACGGCAGAATAGGTTGGCGGATCGGGAAGGTCGGCCATTATCTCGGCGACAGTGGCGCCCGTCCGACGATGGAGGATGTCCATCACCTGGCTTTCACGTCGAGAAAGCGCGGAGATACCAGAGGGAGCTTCTTCTTTTTTGGGCATCAGCGTAGCAGCCATGGGAAATCACCGGGGATTCAGAGAATCCCGTAAATGTGTTGAAAAATCAACCGTGCTGAATTTTCAACAGTCCTACGGCTTTGTCAATAGCCAGGTTTCATGACCCCTTTTTGAGCTCGATGTCGCCGTTGACGGTATAGACTCGAATCAGGGGTCCCCCGCTCCCAACCTGTTGCCGGACACGGACATATCGGCGCGGAGTCCCATGACTGGTGTCCCAGGTGCTCGTTTCGGTGACCCTAAGCGGCCAGTCGCTGATGATCCGCGTCTTATCCCGGAAGTTGTCCGTGTAGGCCGTCTCGAGCTCCAAATTCGCATTCAAGTCGTCGGGGACATTGATCACTACACGGCCACTCCCCGATGTAACATCGACCGAGCCTGCGCCACGAAAATCGATCGCGACATTGCCGGCGCCGGTGTGCGCTTCAACCGATCCGCGCGCTGGACCAATCTCGATGTCACCACCGCCAGTCTCCGCGAATACAGCACCGCCGGACGGACCAATCGTGACCTTGCCGCCCCCGGTGGTGACGCGCGCGCCATTGGGTGCGAATGGAAGTTTGAGCGATCCGCCTGCGGCCGACATTCTGATCGGCCCTCCGGTCGCAATCGCGTAGCCCGTTGTATCGCCGTTGATGGTCGCCATGGTCGCGGCGCCATCGCCGATGCCGTATCCGTAACCGTTGCCTTTCCCGGACCCGCTCGCGTCACTGTAAATGACCGGTCCGCTGCCGGACGAACCTTTGAGATGACCCCTTACGCCGATGATGCGAACCAGTCCCCCGCCGGTGCTGACATATCCGTCGAGGTTGGAGTCTTCGACGTAGATCTCGCCGCCGCCGGTGCTCAGGTCGACTCGTCCGTTGACCTTGTGGATCTTGATGCCACCGCCGCCGCTGGATCCGCGGAATTCGCCGCTGATGTTGGAGATGTTGATCTCCCCACCCGACGATCTGATCCGGACGTTGATCTGACGGGGCAACTTGATGTCAAAGTCATGACTGCTGCTCTGATTCCGCGAGAAGCGACTGAAATCGCTGGCCAGAGTAGCGTCGCCGCCTGACGGCTCGAGAGTGACTCGCGTGTCGCGCCAACTGCTGCCGCTCAAGCGCGCCTCGACGAAAACCTCAGGCTTGTCCCAGCTCTCGATGGTGATTCCGCCGCCGGTTTTCAGATCGATGTAGAGCGTGCCGCCTGAGCGGATTGGCGCGGATAAAGTGAAAGTCGAGTCGATCAGTTTCCCCGAACTGCTGCGAATGTCCTGGGCGTCCTCATCATTGGCTTTCGTCGCGAAAAACTTCTTCGAGGTCGCAATCGGCGTTTGAGAGACCTCTGGCGCGGATCTAAGCGTGGCCGGAGATGCAGCGCTCCGCTCGACGGGTCGAAACGCCGCGAGCGGCAGCATCACCAGCAATGAAATCGCAATCGCTGCAACTCTCGCTGTTCGCGAAGCCGCCACTCTTTCCCGCGACTCATTGAGAACCGCGAGCAGTCGTCCCTCGAGCTGTGATGGCCGCGCCATCGCGACCGACAGGAAACCAGGCGCGCCGAACGCGCGGGCGGATCTCGCTACCTCGAGCAGGTGGGAAGCGTAATCAGCTGCCGGCGTACCGAGGGAAACGACGCGATCGTCGCACGCGCGCTCACACTGGGCCCGAAGCCTGCGCTCGAGAATCCAGACGAGCGGATGGAACCAGTAAATCGCGCAGACGAAGCCGGCAATCAATTGCGAAAGAGAATCCCCGCGAGAGACGTGCGCCATTTCGTGACGCAGGACTACGCGGCGGTGATCATCCGACCAGTCGAGTGCGTCTTCGGGCAACAGGATTATCGGACGCAGTGTGCCCCACGTTAGCGGCGTGCTGACGAACGAACTGGTGAACAGCCGGACTTCGCGAGTCACGCCTGCTTCAACGCTGACCGCATCGAGCAGGGTCTGCCACTCGGCGCGGGCCAGCGGCCACGCCTCACGCGCAATCTTTCGCAGGCGAAGACGACCAACCGCGAGCCACGCCAGAATGCCCAGGAATCCGGTTACCCATATGAGAACAGGGAGACTCAGCTGAGTTGCAGTCTTGCTTACGCCATCGGGCGAAGTTCGAGCAATGACGTTTTCGTCGCCCCCAGAAGTTCGAGCAATGTCGTTTTTGTCGCCCCCACTAGTTGGCGTCGATGTTGTAACCGCGGTTGCAAGCGGGAGTTCGCCTCCGATGGTCGCTGCGGTGATTCCGGAAGCCGATTGCGGTAGCACGCCAACCTTCCAGCTCGGCGAAATCAACATCAGCGCCGGCAGGGTGACCCCACAAACGAGGGTGGCCAGCAGGACCAGATGGCGGATTGAAGACGAAGCGCGTCGCATCGCGACCGCGACAAGGAGTCCCGCGGCAAAGATCAACGTCACTTTGACCAGCAAGGCAGGAATGAAAGCCGTCATGCTGCACCTCCTTTATTGCGCGCGCGTTCGATCAGGCGCTCGAGCTCGTCCAAATCGTCGTCGGTGAGATGATCCTCGTACATACCTACCATCGCGGCCACCGCGGAGCTCGCCGAGTCATCGAAGAAGGTTCGTACCAGGTGACGCATGGCGGACATGCTCACCCGATTTGGATCAGTCGTGGGGTGGTAGACATAGCGCGGACCGTCTTGCTCGTGACGGAGGTGGCCCTTGCTCTCGAGCCATCGTAGCATGCCCCTGACCGCGGTATACGTAGGAGGATCGGGAAGATCGGCCAGGACGTCGGCAGCCGTGACGCTGCCCCGCCGGTAGACGATCTCCATTATCTGACGCTCTCGGCGTCCGAGGTGCTCCAGTCCGCGCTTATGCATGCCTGCTCCGTCCAGGAATGTGGTGACGCAGGCGAAGAT
>Ga0075426_10001771_pt1 | contig 15407 bp, 19 predicted proteins | sample SoiMethybrSBSTD5_FD_75304 | JGI IMG/M metagenome (GOLD analysis project Ga0075426, IMG submission 75304) | Bulk soil microbial communities from a Populus tree surrounding site in Tennessee, USA - Soil MetaG P. TD hybrid SBSTD5 | ecosystem: Environmental > Terrestrial > Soil > Tree plantation... | reverse complement strand
GCACCCGTAGGCGAGGCGCGATATGCAGCACGCGTAGGCGAGGCGCGATATGCAGCACCCGTAGGCGAGGCGCGATATGCAGCACGCGTAGGCGAGGCGCGATATGCAGCACGCGTAGGCGAGGCGCGATATGCAGCGCCCGTAGGCGAGGCGCGACATGCAACACCCGTAGGCGAAGCGCGATATGCAGCACCCGTAGGCGAGGCGCGAAGCGCCGAGCGTACGCATTCCAAATTCCAAATTCCCAATTCCAAATTCCATCACCCTGGCGGCCAGTGCATCACGCGCCCGCCGAGCAGATGCAGGTGGATGTGAAACACCGTCTGCCCCGCATCGAGGTTCGTGTTGAACACCGTGCGATAGCCGCCCGCGGAAATCCCGCGCTCAGTCGCGATCGCCGCAGCGCGGCGCGAGAGCTCGCCGACGATCTGATCGTCATCGGCAGTGACATCGTTCAGCGACGCGATGTGGCGCTTCGGGACGACGAGCACGTGCGTCGGCGCCTGCGGGTTGATGTCGTTGAACGCCAGCACGCGATCGTCTTCGTAGACGATCGATGCCGGTATTTCGCGTTTGATGATTCTGCAAAAGAGGCAGTCGGCCACAAATCACCTGCCAGCTTGACGTTTAACCGCGGAGAGCGCGGAGAGCGCAGAGATTATTCAGTACGTTTCTTCAGTACTTTTCGTTGTGTCCTTTGTGTTCCCGGATGCCTCGGTCGTAGACATCACGCCCGTCTTGCGATTGCCGCGCGCGGGATCCCTTGCAGATCGGGCCTGAGCTCGACCATTTTCAGATCCGCCGTCGTCGAGATCAACCGCGCGACGGCATCCGCCTGACCGAAGCCGAATTCGAACAGCAGCGTTCCGTTCGGCTGCAGGCGCGCGGCCGCCTGCGGCAGCAGACGCCGGATCACGTCCAGACCATCGTCGCCGGCAAAGAGCGCCAGCGCCGGTTCGTGCTCGATGACTTCCGGCTGGAGCGTGGGCCGGTCGCGCTCCGGAACGTACGGCGGGTTCGCGACGATGATGTCGAACGTCCCGTCGATGCCGTCGAGGAGATCGGTCCGGACGAATTCGAGTCGATCGGCGACGTTGTGCCGCTTGGCGTTGCGCCGGGCGACGTCGAGCGCCGCGGCGGACACATCCGCCGCGGTGATGGCTGCCGCCGGACAGTCGTGCGCAATCGCGACGGCCACGCAGCCGCTGCCGGTGCACACGTCGGCGACGCGCACGCGCGAAGCGGCGTCGCATTCGTGAATCGTCAGCTCCACGAGCAGCTCGGTCTCCGGCCGCGGAATCAGGACGGCCGGCGTGACCTCAATCTGCAGTCCCCAGAACTCCTCGTGGCCGACGATGTAGGCGAAGGGTTCGCGGCGGGCGCGGCGCTCCACGAGTGAATCGAAAGCGGCCGCAAACCCGTCGGGTTCCTGCTGATTGAAGTCGGTGAAGAACTGCTCGGTCGTCCAGCCGAGAACATGCTGCGCAAGCAGACGCGCATCGAGGTCGGCTTCGTCGTCCGGTATGCCGGCGGCGCGGAGGTGCTCCCGCGCGCGCGCGACGCGCTTCGCGATCTGCTCCGCGCGCGTTCCGTGCGCCACGGCCTCAGGATACTGCGGTGGCGTCCTTCAGCTTCTCGGTCTGATAGTGGGTGATCAGCTGATCGAGGAGCTCGGAGAGATCGCCGTTCAGGACTTCCGTGAGCCGGTGCGTGGTGAAGTTGATCCGGTGATCGGTGATGCGATTCTGCGGGAAGTTGTAGGTGCGGATCTTTTCGGATCGCTCGCCGGTGCCGACCTGACTCCGCCGATCCTTCGCGATCGCTTCCTGCTGCTTGCGCAGCTCCATCTCGTAGAGCCGCGAGCGCAGCACCTTCATGGCCTTCGCGCGGTTCTTGATTTGCGATTTCTCGTCCTGCTGCGACACGACGACGCCGGTCGGGATGTGCGTGATGCGGACGGCGGAGTACGTGGTATTGACGCTCTGGCCGCCGGGACCGCTCGAACAGAACGTGTCGATTCGCAGGTCCTTCTCGTTTACCTGCACGTCGACTTCTTCGGCTTCCGGCAGGACGGCGACGGTGGCGGTGGACGTGTGAATGCGGCCGCTCGCTTCGGTTGCGGGAACGCGCTGCACGCGGTGCACGCCGCTCTCGTATTTCAGCTTGCTGTATGCCCCGCGTCCCTCGATCGTCGCAATCACTTCCTTCAGGCCGCCGACGCCGGTGTCGCTCGTCGACATGACGTCGATGCGCCATCCCTGGCGCTCCGCGAACTTGCTGTACATCCGGAACAGCTCGCCCGCGAACAGCGCGGCCTCTTCACCGCCCGTGCCCGCGCGAATCTCGAGCACGACGTTCTTCTCGTCGTTCGGGTCCTTCGGTACGAGCAGAAGCTTCAGCTCGCCGACGAGAGCATCGCGCTTGGCGTTCAGCGAGCGCAGCTCTTCCTTCGCGAGCTCGCGCATCTCGGCGTCGCCGGCGGCGGCGAGCTCCTCGGCGCCGGTGATGTCGTTGACGATCGTCTTGTATTCGCGGAAGCGCTCGATGAGCGGCTCGAGCTCGGCCAGCGCCTTCGCGTTCTTGCGGTACTCGGCCGGATCGCTCTGCACTTCGGTCGTGCCGAGGAGGCGCATCAGATCCTCGTAGCGCTGTTCTTCCGTCTGCAATTTATCGAACATAACGTTTAACCGCGGAGCGCGCTGAGGACGCAGAGTTCAAATCTCTCTGCGTGGTCTGTGTGCTCTGCGTTGATCGTCACCCGCCCGACACCGGCGGCAGGAATGCCACTTCGTCGCCCTCGCGCAGCACCTGGTCCATCCGCGCGTAGTCGGCGTTCACCGCGCTCGAGATCGATCGCTCGTACTCGGCGAGCGCCGGAAAATCGGCCGCGAGCTGGCGCCACACTGTTCCGATCGTCGCGCCCGGCGCCACGTCGCGCGCCAGCTCGGAGGCGCCGGCGATGTCGCGCAGCCGCGCGAACAGCCGCACCGTTACGCGCATGCGAGTCGTTCCGCCTCCGCAATCGCGCGGTCATCGTCCGGATCCGCCGTCGCGCCTTCGATCCAGACGTCGCCGCCCTCGAAAAATTCCCGCTTCCAGATCGGCGCGATCTGCTTCACGCGCTCGATCGCGTAGCGGCACGCGGCGTACGCGTGGCCGCGATGCGGAGAGCGCGAAGCGATCGCGATGCTCGCTTCGCCGATGTCGAGCTTACCGACGCGGTGGTGCAGCGCGAGCCGCACGTCCGACCATCGCTCGCGGACCTCGGCCGCGATCCGCTCGAACGACTTCAGCGCGAGCGGTTCGTAGGCTTCGTACTCGAGGTAGCGCACGGCGCGTCCGACGTTGTGATTCCGGACGAGCCCGATGAACGTGACGACCGCGCCGTCGGCGCCAGCGCTCGCGCCCGCGGCCGCTTCGAGCGTCTTCAGCAGCCGCTCGACGTCGAGCGGCGCGGACCCGATCGCCAGGAGCGGCATGGCCACCTATTCAGTATAAACGGTCGTCACGCCTAACGCTCGCAGCGCGAAGGCTTTATCGCGTTTTGCAAAACGGCGTAGTTACTCACGCTCGTGGTGAGCCCTTCGACTCGCCGCTCAGGATGCACTTGTCGAACCACGAGCAGACGGCCGCCGTAGCGCGAAGCGCGAGGCTGGTCGACTGAGCTCAGGACGAGCGAGACTCGATCGCCTCGCTACACCGAAATGGAAACCGCGCTAGCCGAGCGAAACCTGTGGCTGCGTCCGCCAGAAATGATTCAGCGGTCGACGCCCGTGACCGACCGGGACGGCATGGGCGATCGCGCCTGCGACGTACTGCTGCGCGTGGTCCGTCGCTTGGGGCAATGTGCAACCGTGCGCAAGGTACGCGGCGACCGCCGACGCGAACGTGCAGCCGCTGCCGTGTGTGGGGGCGTTGCCGATCCGCCGCGCACGGAACTCGTGAAACGTGTCGCCGTCGAGGAGGAGGTCGACGACTTCCGTCGTGTCGAATTGTGCGTGGCCGCCGGTGATGATCACCGACTTCGCGCCGGCTTTGCGGATCCGCCGGGCCGCGTCGCGAACCTCCGCGCGCGAGGAGATTCGCATGCCGCTCAGCTGTTCGGCCTCCGGAATGTTCGGCGTCACGACGCGCACGCGCGGCAGCAGCTCCTTCGCGAGCGCCTCGGCTCCCTCATCGTCGAGCAGCCGGTAGCCGCTGCTCGACACGAGGACCGGATCGAGGACGACGAGCGGGAGATCGAGATCCTCTATCGCCGCGACAACCGCCTCGACGATGGCGGCCGTGGCGAGCATGCCGATTTTCGTGGCGTGAATTGAGATGTCGGCGGCCACGGCTTCGATCTGCGCCGTCACGAGGTCGGCCTCGAGCGGCGTCACGGAGGTGACGCCGGTCGTGTTCTGGGCGGTGACGGCAGTGATGGCGCTCGTGCCGTAAAGGCCGAGCGCCGCAAACGTCTTCAGATCGGCCTGGATTCCGGCGCCGCCGCTCGAATCGCTTCCCGCAATTGTCAGGGCGCTGCGCATACATTAAGATTTTTGCCCATGCAGCCCACATTTCTCGCGTCGATTTCACGCGCTGATTCGCGCGCGTTCCGCGTCGCCGAAGAGATCGGCGCCGTGCTGTTCGTGACCGCGCTCACAGCGGCCGCCGCGCAGATCAGCATCCCGCTGCCCTTCACGCCCGTGCCGCTGACCTTTCAGCCGATGGTCGTGCTCGTCGGCAGCGCGGCGCTCGGCGCGCGGCTCGGCATGGCCAGCCAGATTCTGTATCTCGCGCTCGGTATCGCAGGGCTGCCGGTATTTGCCGCATCCGCCACGCTGCCGCAGGGCGCAGCGCGTCTGTTCGGACCGACGGGCGGATATCTGATGGCCTATCCCGCGGCCGCGTTCGTCACCGGACGGCTGGCCGAGCGCGGATTCGATCGGCGGTATTTCACGGCGGTTCTCGCGATGCTGTGTGGTCTCGCCGTCGTGTTCGCCGGCGGCGTCGCCTGGCTGATGCTGTTCGTTCAGCCGGCGCGAAGCGTCTCGGCCGCGCTGACCGCCGGGTTCTATCCGTTCATCCTCGCCGACTGCGCGAAGCTGCTCCTGGCTGGCGCCGTGATGCCGAGCCTGTGGCGATTGCGTAATTAGGAATTTGGAATTTGGAATTTGGAATGCGTACGTCGGCTTGCGCCTAGCCAGGTGCTGAGGTGTGTGTACGCATTCCAAATTCCGAATTCCAAATTCCTAATTCCTATCTTCTGCTGAAGACGAGCAGAAACATGAACGGCGGCACTTCTTCCTGTTTGATCAGCGTTAGTCCTGCGGCTCTGGCCGTGGCGATCACGGCGTCGGTCGAGACGCGCTCTTCGGGCGCAGGACCGGGACCGCCGGCGCCCGGCTTGAAGTCGACGACGCCGACGCGGCCCTGCGGCTTCAACGATCGAACGACGTTGCGCAGGAGGACGACCGGATCGGCGCGCGGCGGATCGTCCATCTCCCGATAGACGCCGACGATCAGCACGGCGTCGAGGCCCGGCGGCAGCCGTGGATCGTTCGGCGTGCCGAGAATCGGCTTCACGTTCGTGAGGTTCTCGCGCTGCACGGCGCGGCTGACGACCTCGATCATTTCCGGCTGAATGTCTTCCGCGAAGACGACGCCGTTCGGTCCGACGCGCCGCGCGAGCCGCAGCGTGAACCAGCCGCTGCCCGCGCCGAGATCCGCGACCGTAGAACCTTCGGCGATCTGGAGCTCGTCCATGATCATTTCCGGCTTCTGCCATTGATCGCGGTCCGGCGTTTCGAGGAGGCCCAGGTCGAGGGGATCGAAGAGCCGAGGCTTTGTTCGCGACTGTTTTTCGAAAGTCGCGGCGCTCATGGACACAAAGGACACAAAGGACACAAAGAACACAAAGGAAAACGTGGTACGTTTTTTCTTGGTGTCCTTGGTGTCCTTCGTGTTCCCGGCTCTCGGCATCACCTAACGTTTCTCGAGTTTGTCTTCCCCCACGATCCCGCCGCGCGTCATCGCGTCCGCGGACAGGATGGCGTCGAGCTTCGACGGATCGAGCAGACGCCGTTCGAGCACGAGCTGGCGGATCGGTTTGCCGGTCTTCACCGACTCCTTCGCGATCTCCGCGGTGGCGGCGTAACCGATGTACGGGCTGAGCGCGGTGGCGGTCGCGGTGCTCCGATCGAGAAGCTCGCGCGCGCGATCTTCGTTCGCGGTGATTCCGTCCACGCATCGGAGCCGAAATGTTTTCAGCGCCTCGCGAAGGATCGTGGACGCGTGAATCCCGTTCCACGCGATGACCGGCATCATCACGTTCAGCTCGAGCTGGCCCGCTTCACACGCGAGGGTGATGGTCGCGTCGCAGCCCATCACCTGAAAGCACACCTGATTCACCATCTCGGGGATCGACGGGTTCACTTTGCCGGGCATGATTGACGATCCCGGCTGCACCGCCGGCAGGGTGATCTCCGACAAACCGGCGCGCGGTCCCATGCTGAGCAGACGCAGATCGCTCGCGACCTTGCCGACCTCCACCGCGAGCCGCCGCATCGCGCCCGAATACGCGAGCACGTCGCCCATGCTTTGCGTGACGCGAAACAGATTCACGGCCGGCTTGAGCGGAAGACCCGTGTACCGGGCGAGGTGCGCCACGACGAGGCGCCGGTACTCGTCGCCGGCATTGAGCCCCGTGCCGACGGCGGTTGCGCCGATGTTCAGCTCCTGCAGCTGTTCCGATGCGGCGGCCACATCCTCTGCGCCCCGGCGGACGCACGCGGCGTAGCCGCTGAATTCCTGTCCGAGCGTGATCGGGACGGCGTCCTGCAGGTGCGTGCGGCCCGTCTTGAGCACATCGGCGAACTCGTCGCCCTTGCGCGCGAGGCTCTCGGCGAGCGCCGCCGCCGACGCGACGAGCGGCGCGGCGCCGAGGAGCAGCGCGAGACGCGTCGCCGTCGGGAACACGTCGTTCGTCGACTGCCCCATGTTGACGTGATCGTTCGGATGCACGCGCGTGTAGGTGCCGCGTTCCGCGCCGAGCAGTTCCGCCGCGCGGTTCGCAAGCACCTCGTTCGCGTTCATGTTGTGGGATGTACCGGCGCCGGCCTGATACACATCGACGACGAACTGATCGCGGAGCTTGCCGGAGAGGATCTCGTCGGCCGCCGCGACGATCGCGCGCGCCACGTCGCGCTCGAGCCGTCCGAGCGTGGCGTTCGCCTCGGCGGCCGCTTTCTTGACGAGAATGGTGGCCGTGACGAGATCGTCGTGCGCGCGCAGTCCGCTGATCGGAAAATTCTCGACGGCACGCGCCGTCTGCACACCGTAGTACGCGTCGGCCGGAACGTTCAGTTCCCCGATCGGATCGCGTTCGATTCGGTATTGCACAATCGCACTGATCCCTATTCCCTGCTACTCCCTACTCCCTACTCCCTACTCCCTAATCCCTACTCCCTAATCCCTGCTACTCCCTAATCCCTAGTCCCTAATCCCTGCTGATCCCTAATCCCTACTCCCTAATCCCTGCGCGCCGCTAGGCCCTGCGCGCGCCCCGTCAGCCAGTATACTTCGCGTATGCTGCCGCAATTCTTCGAGAGCGCCCTTCAACTGATCGTTCGAACCTCGACCGATCTTCCACCCGACGTACGCGCGGCGATGAAGACCGCACTCGTCAGCGAGCCGTCCGGCACACGGTCATCGCAGGCGTTGACGATCATCGCCGAGAACATCGATCTGGCCGCGAACAACGAAGGCGCGATCTGCCAGGACACCGGGATGCCGACCTTCGAGGTGCACGTGCCGGTCGACGCCAACCAGATCTGGATGCGGCAGCAGATCCGTGAAGCGGTGAAGGAGGCGACGCGGCGAGGCAAGCTGCGTCCCAACTCGGTTGATTCGATCACCGGCAGGAATTCCGGCGACAACCTCGGTCCCGGCACACCGATCATCCACTTCGATCAGTGGGAGCGCGACGAGATCGAGATCAAGCTGATTCTGAAAGGCGGCGGCTGCGAGAACACGAACGCGCAGTACGCGCTGCCTGTGGAGCTGCCGCATCTCGGGCGCGCGGATCGCACGCTCGACGGCGTCAGGAAATGCATTCTCCACGCGGTGTGGAGCGCGCAGGGCAAAGGGTGCGCGCCCGGCGCCGTCGGCGTGTGCGTCGGCGGCGATCGCACGTCCGGCTATCTGCATGCGAAAGAGCAGTTGTTCCGGACGCTCGACGACATCAATCCCGATCCGCGCCTCGCGGAGGTCGAAGCCTCCATCATGTCGACGGTGAACGATCTCGACATCGGCACGATGGGCTTCGGTGGCAAGGTGACGCTGATCGGCTGCAAGATCGGCGCGCTCAACCGGCTGCCGGCCAGCTTCTTCGTGTCGGTCGCCTACGACTGCTGGGCGTTCCGCCGCCTCGGCGTGCTCCTCGACGCGAAGACCGGCGCGATAAATCGGTGGCTCTATCGCGATCCCTCGCATCCGATCATTCCGATGCTCGATCAGTCCGGGTTCACGCGCACCGGCCGCGAGGTGACGGTGATCGCGCCGCTCACCGAGGAAGCGGTGCGATCGCTGAAGGTCGGCGACGTCGTGCTGCTCTCCGGCCGCATGTTCACCGGCCGTGATGAGGTTCACGCGCATCTCGCGAAACACGATCCGCCGGTCGATCTGCGCGGCTCCGCGCTCTATCACTGCGGTCCCGTCGTCGTCAAAGAAGGCGAGGCGTGGCGCGTCACCGCGGCCGGACCGACGACGAGCATTCGCGAGGAGCCGTATCAGGCGGACGTCATCAAGCGCTACGGCGTGCGCGCCGTGATCGGCAAAGGCGGCATGGGCGCGAAGACGCTCGCCGCGATGAAGGAACACGGCGCGGTGTACCTGAACGCCATCGGCGGCGCCGCGCAGTTCTACGCGCAATCAATCAAGCGCGTCGACGGCGTATCGCTGCTCGAATTCGGCACGCCTGAAGCGATGTGGCATCTGACCGTCGAAAACTTCCCGGCCATCGTGACCATGGATGCGCACGGCAACAGCCTGCACAAGGACATCGAGCGGGAGTCAGGCGTTCATCTCGAGGCGCTCGGTGTATAGAGACGGCGCCGCTACGCGCGCCGCGCGAAATCCCTCAGCGCGGGGCGTGCGAAGCCGTGCTCCATTGCGGCGACGTCGAGGTCGGTGGTCTCGATGTCTGAAATGGACAGCAGCGGAAACGGCGAGAGCTCGGCGAGATCGATCGTCTTCAAATAGCCGCCGCACTTCGTGCACGCTTCCACGCGGCGATCTTTACGCTCTTCGTTCGGCGCGGCGGTGACGAACGCCTCACCCGATTCGTCGCAGTAGATGCAGGCGTACACGTTTCGTTCCCACGCGCTCGAGCAGAACGAGCAGCGCAGCATCCGATGACCGCCGACCACCTCGGCGAGCGCCGGCCACGATCCGCACGCGGGACAGTAGCCCCGATTCCATCCGGCGAGCGCAGCCTGCAGCGTCGAATCGCGTGCGCCGGCGAACAGCGCCTGCTGCAGCGCGTGCACGAACGGGCTGACCGCCAGTTCGGCGATGAGCCACACGAGATCGGCCGAGAGTCCGCGGTGCGCGGCGCCGGTGCGGATCGCCGTCTGATTGCGCGTCAGCGACGCGGCGAGCAGCGATCCCGGCTCGATGTTGCCGCTTTCGATCGCGCGGCGGATGTGCGATGCGGCATCCGCGGCGCCGGCGGATCCGAGCGCGTCTGCCAAGCGGAGCAGCGCCGGCGCGAGCAGCGGCACCGGCAGCGGAATCGGTTCCCCGGCGAGCACCGGCACGCCGCGCCCCAATTTCGCGACAAGGTATTTCGGCGGCATCGACAGCCGTGGCAGGCGTCCGTTCTCGAGCGCCGCGCCGAGGTCGGAGACGATGGCCAGCAGCCGCCGTTGAAGCGTGAGCGCCGGGGCGAGGTCGGGTTTGAGCGCGAGTACGTCCGCCCAGCGCCGCTCGGCCGTTTCGAGCACTTCGGCCCGTTTTCCTCCGGAAACCGCCACGTACCCCATCGTCTTGCTATAATGTTGGCATGATTAACGTATCTGAAACGGCTGCCTCCAAGATCAACGAGTTGCTGGTGGAAGAGAGGAAATCCGGTAGCGGCCTGCGGGTATTCGTGCAGGGCGGCGGCTGTTCCGGCTTCCAGTACGGCCTCATGATCGAAGAGAACGGCCAGGGCGCGGGCGATCAGGTGTTCGAATCGAACGGCGTGAAGCTCTATATCGACCCGATCAGCATCCGCTACCTGAACGGCGCCGAAGTCGATTTCGTCGACACCATCACGGGCGGCGGCTTCACGATCAAGAACCCCAACGCCACCTCCACCTGCGGCTGCGGCCAATCGTTCTCGGTCGACTAAGGTCATTGGTTCATTTGGTCATTGGTTCATCTGGTTATTGAGTTGCACAATGGAACAATCAACGACCAGATAACTCGATGACCAGATGACACAATGACGCAATGACTTCCCTCCGCCCACCCGGCGGCAAGCACTCCGTCAAGCGCGATCGCATTCTCGACGTCTTCCTGCGTCAAAAAGCGCATCTGAGCGCCGACGATCTGTTCGAGCTGGTCCGGACCGAAGATCCGGGCATCGGCCGCGCGACGGTGTACCGCACGCTGCAGCGCCTCGTCGAGGCAGGCATCGCGCGCAAGGTCGATTTCGGCGAGGGACGATCGCGCTACGAGCCGGCCCATCGTCATCCGCGTCACTTTCATCTCGTCTGCACGAACTGCCATCGGTCGTCGGAGTTCCTGAGCTCGGACGTCGAAGTGCTGATGGAGGAGATCGCGGAGGCCCGCAACTTCACGCCGTCACAATCGCTCGTTCAGATCTTCGGCATCTGCGAGGAATGCCGCACCGGGACGAAGACCGTGCCGATCGACGGCGCGACGACCGAGCTCGTTTTCGCGCGTGACGCGCTGCGCATGGCGATCGCGACCGAACGCAGCGGGCTCGAGTTCTACACGCGCGCGGCGGGCCTCACGAAGGATGCGCGCGGCCGCACGGTGTTCCAGCGTCTCGCCGGCGAGGAGCGCGAGCACCTCAGCACGCTGCAGCAGCGCTACCGCGAGCTGCTCGCGACGGATCCGCAGCTCGAGTCGCGGCCGACGTTCCTCTTCTTCAAAGGCGCGGCGAGCGGACTGTTCGCCGCCGGCGCCGAGCAGCTGCGTGCGGGCGTCGACGATCAGCAGGCGCTGCTCATCGGCATCAAGTGCGAGCGCGGCTCGCACAAGTTCTTCAAACGCTACGGCGAGCGCTTCGAGGACTCCGAGGGGAAGCAGATCTTCCTGGAGTTCGCGGACGAAGAGCGCGCGCATCTCGATCTCCTCATCGGCGAGCTTCGCGCGCTGCGCGAGCGGCAGAAACAAACCGCGCCGCCCGCGCGCCCCAGCGCTTCGGCGGGTCAGAATGGGCCGAAGCGGCGCCTCCGCGCGAAATCGGCGCGGTGATCGATCTTCATACACACACGACCGCGTCCGACGGCCGCTGCTCGCCGCCCGAGCTGGTCGCGCGGGCGGCCGCTGCGGGCATCACGGTTCTCAGCGTCACCGATCACGACACGACGGCGGGCTGCGACGCCGCATCGGCGGCGTGCTCCGCGGCCGGCATTGAATTCGTTCCGGGGATCGAGATCACCGCGGTCCGCCACGGCGGCGACGTCCACGTGCTCGGATATTTCGTCGACCGCCATTCGCGTCCGCTTCTCGCCTTTCTCGGGCGTCAGCGCGAGCAGCGGATCGCGCGCGTGCGACTGATGATCGAGCGTCTTGCGCAGCACGGTATCGTCCTCAACGCGGATGCGATTCTGCAGCCGGGCATCGACGATCCGTCGAAGGCCGCCGGCCGGCCGTGGATTGCGCGAGCGCTCGTCGCGGCCGGTCACGTGCAGACGACGGACGAAGCCTTCGATCGGTGGCTCGCGCGCGGACGTCCGGCATTCGTACCGCGCGACGGCGCGTCTCCCGCCGAAGTGTTCGCGCAGATCCACGCTGCGCGCGGCGTGGCCTCGCTTGCGCACCCTGCGCTCATCCAGCGAGACGACTGGCTCGACGAGTTCGCGGCCGACGGACTCGACGCGATCGAGGCGTATCACACGGATCACGATCCCCACGCGACGTCGCGTTATCTCGCGGAAGCCAGACGCCTGAACCTTGCGGTGTCCGGCGGATCGGATTACCACGCCGACGATTCCCACGGCCCGTCCTCGCTCGGCAGCGTGTCGCTGCCGCGCGAAGAGTACGAGCGATTGGTGCAGCGGAAGCGGCTGGCCTGACCGCGGAGGCGGAAAGGCTCGCCCTGCAACCGCCCGTAGCGCGAGCTTTTCAGGCGAGCGTCACATCAGGCCTTCTCGCAACAATTCGCGCGACCGCTTCGGGCGCGTTCACTTCCTCGTGAAACATCACCTCGAATGTGTCGAAGCGGCGCGTCAGCTCTCCCCGTTCGAGCAGATGATCCGGTGACGTGGGTCCGAACCCGAGCGCGCGCTGCGCCACGGTGAACGTTTCATACAGGACGATCCCGCCGGGTATCACCGCATCCTGAATCGCCGGAAAAAGATCGCGCTGCAAGTATCGTGTGACGACGACGAGGTCGAACCGATCGCGCGGCAGCGGATGCTGCGTGAGATCCGCGCACCACGCGTACACCTGCAAACCTTCCGATGACGCGAGCATCGCCGCCTCGCGCAGCGCATCGGACTTGATGTCGACACCGAACGTCGTGAACCCGGCGCGCGCGAGCGGTAGTGCGTGACGTCCGCGTCCCATCGCGACGTCGAGCGCACGCCGGCGCGCCCGCAGACCGCTCGGGCTGCTCGCGAGCCGGGCGATCCATTCCACGACGAACGGCGACGGTGACATAATCGGCTGTTGGCTCAAGCGCTCCTCACCGCCGTGTTCATCGGCATCGCTGGTCTGTGCGCGACTGCCGTGCTCGGCCTCCGCGCCGCGGACATCTCGCGCCACATCTCGTACGGCATCTTCTCCACGATGGTCTCGCTGCTCGCGCATTCGATGATGATGTTTTATCTCATCGGAAAAGGTAAGGCGGTGAAGGATGCGATGGCCGAGAACAACGTCGCGGGCGATTACTATCGCCGGATCGCCGTAGCGCGGAAGCCGGTGTTTTCGATCGCCACGCTGGCCATGGCGGCCACCATGACGACCGCCATTCTCGGCGCAAGCGTCGACACGGGCGTGCTTCCGCCGATCGTGCACGCGATGATCGCGTACGGCGCCATCGCCTGCAATCTCGCCGCGGTACGGATCGAACTCTCCGCTCTCTCCACGTCAAGCCGCATCGTCGACGAGGTGAACCGGCTCCTCGGATCGTGATTCCCGCGGCCCTCGAGATCTGCGGCGTGTCGAAGGACTATCACGGTCTCCGTCCGCTGCGCATTCAGCAGCTCACCGTCTCGCCGGTCGATCGAATTGCCATCGTCGGCGTGGATCGCGCGTCCGCCGAGGTGTTCGTCAATCTCGTCACCGGCACGACGCTCCCCGACGCCGGCAGCGTGAACGTGTTCGGCCGATCGACTGCGGAGATTTCCGACAGCGCCGACTGGCTCTCGGTCGCCGATCGCTTCGGCATCGTCAGCGATCGTGCGGTGCTCCTCGAGCAGCTGTCGGTCATCCAGAATCTCGCGCTGCCGTTCACGCTCGACATCGAGCCGCCGTCGGAGGACGCGTCACAGCGCGCCGCCGCGCTCGCCCGTGAAGTTGGACTGCCTGAGCCGTCGTGGCCGAGCGCTGTTGGCGCGATTGATGCGCCGGCAAAGGCGCGCGTGCGCCTCGCGCGCGCGCTCGCACTCGATCCCGCGGTGCTGCTGCTCGAACACGCGAGCGCCACGCTCGACGCCGAAGCGGCGCGGAGCTTCGGCGCAGACGTGCAATCGATCGCATCGCGCCGGGGAATTGCCGTTGTGGCATTGACCGCGGACGAGGCGTTCGCCCGCGCGGCGGCCGCGCGCGTCCTGCGCCTCGACGCGGCCACCGGCCGGCTCGTCGACGCGGAACGAGGCTTTTTTCGGCGGCTGCTCGGCTAGAATGTGGCGCGGAGGAGACGACATATGAGAATCACCAAGCGGCTTGCGCTGCTCGCCGTGGCTGCTGCTGTCGCAGGCAGCGCCGCACTGGCCGGCGCGCAGACGAAGAGCGGCGCCGCCGCGAAAGCGAAGACGACGAAAGCGCGTGTGTTCTTCATCGAACCGAAGAACAACGCCACCGTCTCGAGTCCCGTCCACATGAAATTCGGTGCCGAAGGAATTGAGATCGCCGCGGTCCCGCCGGGCGATGTCACCACCACGCGGCCTGGCGTTGCGCACTACCACGTCGGCATCGATCAGAACTGTCTGCCGCCTGGAAAAACGATCGTGAAGGGCACGCCGTCGTGGGTCCACTTCGGCGACGGCAAGGACGTGTTCGACACGCAGCTGACGCCCGGGAAGCACAAGCTCGCGTTGCAGCTTGGCGACGACCTTCACAACACGCTGCCTGGCACCTGTCAGGTGATTACGGTGAATGTGAAGCAGTGAGCGTTCGGGGGCGGGGGCGGGGATCAGGGATCAGGGATTAGGGATTAGGGATTAGGGATTAGTGAATTAGGGAATTAGGGATTAGGCAGGGATCAGGGAAGAGGGATTAGCGCGAAGGATTTGGGATTTGGGATTGGGGATTAGTGGCGGCCCGATTCCAAATCCGAACTTTGGGAGTGGAGTTTCAATCCGGAGTCGTCACTCCGGTTCGATCCGGGTCCGCGTCAATACACGTTTTCACCTTCTTTCCAAGCTGATCCTTTCGATCGCTCCAGAATCGTAAGAATAGCGCTGGAATGAAGTTTGAACTGGGTCCCTTGGGCACGTGCGCGCCCAAGGAGCGGGACTCGGATGGCGACCGGTACGATCAAGCGACTCGTTCGGGACAGAGGCTTCGGGTTCATTCGTGACGACGGCGGGCAGGAGTGGTTCTTTCACCGCAGTTCAGTGCAAGGCAGCTTCGACCAGCTCAACGAAGGTCAGCGCGTGAGCTTCGAAGAGGAACCGTCGGCGAAAGGGCCGCGCGCGGGCAACGTCCGCAGCGAGGGCTGAGCCGCACGGCGGCCGGACGTCCGCGACACGCTCTCGGCATCCGGCTGTGACGACTCTCGTTCTGTTCGACATCGACGGCACGCTCGTGCTGACTGGCGGTGCGGGCGGCCGCGCGATGACCTCGGCGTTCTTCGACGTCTTTGCCGTGGACGACGCGTTCCGCGGCATTCCGATGCCCGGCCGCACCGACGCCTGGATTCTTGCCGATGCGGCGGCGGCCCACGGCATCGCTGCCGACGCTCCGGCAATCGCGCGCTTTCAGGACGTCTATCTCCAACACCTCGCAATCGAGCTCGTAAAGCCGGG
>Ga0075426_10001770_pt1 | contig 15408 bp, 12 predicted proteins | sample SoiMethybrSBSTD5_FD_75304 | JGI IMG/M metagenome (GOLD analysis project Ga0075426, IMG submission 75304) | Bulk soil microbial communities from a Populus tree surrounding site in Tennessee, USA - Soil MetaG P. TD hybrid SBSTD5 | ecosystem: Environmental > Terrestrial > Soil > Tree plantation... | reverse complement strand
GACCCGGCCGGTTATGTCGCCGATGCGAATCGCGTCGAAGATATGGAACGGCTGCTCAACGTGAATCGAAAGCCCAGCAAAGAAGTTTCCAAGAGTATCCTGAAGAGCGAGACCGATGACAACTGAGACCACGGTGGTGGGCAAAACGAAATAATCGCCAAGCTGCGCTTGCAAGACAACGCGATAAATTATTAAAAAGAAAATCGAATACAGAATTATGGACAACAGCAATCGCAACAACGCTGGCGCCTCGCGAGCCCTGCGCTTTCGAAAGATGACATCGAAGAGGACGAAACCGATTGTTCGTACCAGCGCGATAGTGAAACAAACCAGGATTGTCGCCAGCACGTACTTGATGCTTTGCGGCCCAATCAACTCCGGCGCCGATACCCTCACCGCTAGAAAGCCGAGCAGAACCAGCAGGCTTAACGCGAATGGTACTGTAATCCTTTTCATTTGATCTTCCGCTCGGAGAGGAGCAAGCTTGCGCCGGTTTTGATGTGTCTAAACGAATCGCAGATAAGAATTGATTTTGAATATGAAGGGTTTCGAAGCGGCAACAACTTCCCCTTCACGAGGGTTCGGCGATTTGTGGCTGTCATCTTTCTTCGGCCGGTTTACGCGAAATAACGCCGGCTACTTTCCCGCAATCGCTTTCACCATCTCTCCTGCTACCAGAACGGCTTGCTCGTAGATCCGATCGTGTCCGAGGATTTGAAGCTCCTTGCCGAACAATTCGCTTTCGCGCAAGCCTTCGTAGCCGAGCACTCGCTGGAGTCGCTTTTCGTCGCCGTGCGACACTGAAGTTTCGATGCGTTGACCGTCAGCGCTCCTTCGCACCGCGTATGAAGTCGACTGCTCTGCTTTGCAGAGCAAGGTCACCAGAGCCAGATGTCCTGGCTCAATGTCTCGGCTCGTGTGTGCGAACTCTACGGTAATCGTTCGATTGTCGCTCGAGAATTCAAAGGTTGTTGATTCTTCGGTTCGATTCGCTTTAATAATTTGCCATCGAAGACGGCTTGCGAGCCAGGCTCCCAGCAAAAGCGCCCTGGGCGCGATTGCCGCAGGATCACTGGACGACGGCTCGTACTTGATAACTACTTTATAGAGTTTATCGAGAGACGGCCGATATTCGAGCACGTCGTAAAAGCTGGCAAGCAGTGCGCGCCACGCCGTCAGCCTCGCCCAATTCAGATCGCTGATCGCAGTCCATCGAGGAGTCGCCTTGAGCACCGCAGCCATGCTTGCGAAGTCGCCGTGTGGATCATTGAACAACGCAGAGTCGATAATCACTCGATCGGAGACGTCGGCAAGTTTCCGAAAAAGATTCTTGTCCTGAATCCGAGGAACCGCGCGCCACCAGAGGTAGACCGGCAGATCGGAGAGCAACAACGGAGTGACGGCGCTGGGAACATCATTCACTCCGTCGCCGGCCGCCGTGATCGTGACTTGCTCGCAACAGACTTGCTTAGCCGTTCCCGTCGGCAGCGTGCACCGTGAAGTGACCTGAGCTTCGAGTCTCGGCTGCTTCTCCGAGCTATCGGCTATGATCAAGACAGCGCGGCACGGATCTGATGCTGTTATCTCTGTGAGTAAGTCATCAACGGTAGCAGCTTCCGAGTTTTCGGGAACATACACCAGCAGATTGAGAATCGAGGAACGAATTACGCCGCCGTCTTCTTCGCCTTCCGAGGCGTGTTGCCACAGTGCGGTCAATTCGCGCTCGATCGCTGCTACGTCAATCCAGGAACCGGATGGTGGTTGCGTTGAAGTGCTCATATCAAACCTCGCAGGACTGAGGACTGAGGACTGAGGACTGAGGCGACCTCCAATTCTCAATCACGAATCCTATCCCAAGCCTACTACTTTTTCCGTTGTTCATCTCTTTGTTTTGCTACCGAGGCACGGAGGCCCCCAACGATTCGGCTGACTTCCTCTGCAAGAGAATGAACTGCTTCGAACCGTTGATTGTCGATGTAATCCATGTCCAGGGCGATGTACAAATGAGAACGAACCTCTGCGCACGATGCCTTGGCAGTAGAAAGAAACTGATGGAATTCGCCACGGCCCCCGCGCTCGAACCCTTCCGCGATGTTCGCCATGATGGATACAGAGGCACGTTGAATTTGCCCTGACAATCCAAAGTCCCTCGCAAAAGCCCCAACTCGACTAAGACCATAGATCTCTCGATTCAATGCGCGTGCCTTTTGCCAAGCTATCAGGTCTTCGAACCGTTGAACGGTGCTCACTATTCCGTCTCCAATCAGAATTCGACTTAATGATTACTCAGTCCTCAGTCCTAAGCACTCAGTCCTTATTATGGGCGTCTCCATTCGCGGCCGTCGCGTTCGATTAGTTCATCTGCTTCGGCGGGCCCCCAAGTGCCTGCTTCATATTTTGGTACTTCCTGCTTCGAGCTCGCCCACGAATCAAGAATCGGCATCACTATTTCCCATCCGCGTTCGGTCATGTCGCGGCGCGCATAAAGAGTCGAATCGCCAAGAATGCAATCCAACAAAAGCCGCTCATAAGCTTCCGGCGACGCAACGCCGAATGAAGCACCGTAACGAAAATCCATGTTGACCCATCGGATGCGGGTAACCTGGCCGGGAACCTTCGCGCCAATCCTGAGAGTGATTCCTTCGTCGGGTTGAACGCGGATCACCAATACGTTCGGCTCCAACTCCTGTTGAACGGCCTTGAACAATTGAAGCGGCGCTTTTCGGAACTGAATCGCGATGTCTGTCACGCGCTTTGGCATTCGCTTGCCCGAGCGCAGATAGAACGGCACCTCGGCCCATCTCCAGTTATCGAAGTAAAGCTTCAATGCGGTGAACGTATCTGTTTGTGAAGTTGGCGGCACGTCTTTCTCTTCGCGATAACCCACCGCCGGCTTGCCTGCAACTGCTCCTGCCGCGTATTGACCGCGTACGACGAATTCATCGACCTTGTCGCGAGGAATCGGCCGAACAGCTTGCATCGCTTTTATTTTTTCGTCTCGCACCGCGTTCGCGCCGAGGTTGATTGGAGGCTCCATCGCGACCAGCGAGAGGACCTGAAAAACGTGATTCTGAATCATATCGCGCAAAACGCCGGCAGTGTCGTAGTAACCGCCGCGACCTTCGACTCCGATCGCTTCTGCGTTTGTGATCTGAACGTGATCGATGTAACGCCGATTCCATATCGGCTCGAAGATACCGTTCGCGAATCTAAATACCATCAGGTTCTGAACGGTCTCTTTGCCGAGATAGTGATCGATACGATAGACCTGTTCTTCATCGAAAACCTTCGCGACTTCAACGTTCAATTCTTTGGCGCTCGTCAGATCGTGACCAAACGGCTTCTCGATGATGATGCGAGTCCAGCCTTTGCCTTCGGGTTTCGCCAGCCCTGCCGCGCCCAGTTGCTGGATCGCTTCGGCGTAGAGCGTTGGCGAGGTCGAGAGATAAAAAACACGGTTGCCGGCGGTGCCGCGCTCGCGATCGACTTGATCGAGGAGCTCGCTGATCTTGCGATACGACTCGGAATTATTCACGTCTCCCGCGACATAATAAATTCCCTTTGCGAAACTGTCCCACACTGCTTCGTCGATGCGTTTAGCTTCCGAGTAAGTCAGGATGGCGTCCTTCATCTTCGCGCGAAAGTCTTCATGACTCATCTCGGAACGAGCGAAGCCAACGATTGCGAACTCCGCGGGCAGCAGCCGCTCCTGCGTGAGGCGATACAGAGCGGGAACCAGCTTTCGTTTGGTTAAGTCGCCCGACGCGCCGAAGATTATGACGGTGCATGGCTCGGCGGTGCGCTCGAGCCTCACGCCCTCTCGCAATGGATTATCACTCGCGCTAGTGGACATTTTCTTTCCCCTACAGATTTTGGATTTTAGATTTTGGATTTTGGATTCCGGATGGCCGAGTGACTACTTGTCTGCCGCGAAGAGTCCTAATCGAAGTTACTATCATTGCAACGATTTCATTAGTCTCGGCGATTAGACTAGCGAGCCGAGTTTCATCCATGAGTCTTGTTTCGACAAGGAGCTCCATCCAGTATAACGTTTCGTCAGCCTCTTCTTCGACGATGCTTAGCTTGTTGATCACGTCAGCGGCTGACTTGCCTCGGCAGGCAGCACGATAATTAGCGCCAACGGACGTAGCTGAGCGCAACAACTGTCGACCGATCACTTCTGCCGTCGACTTTCTCGGCAGTGCTTCAACGAGCCGAATGACGCGCAGTGCAAGTTGTTTAGTGCGATCTTTGAACTCTTGTTCATTCATACCGGTCGCGAATCCAAAATCTAAAATCCAAAATCCAAAATCAGAAGTCTATTTTTTCTTAGCTAGTTCTTCCCACTCGGTGTGGACGAATTCACCTTTCGGATCGTCCGTTCGTTGATAAGTGTGCGAGCCGAAGAAGTCTCTCTGAGCCTGCGTCAGGTTCAACGGCAGATTGGCGGCGCGGTACGTGTCGAAGTACGCAAGGCTGGCCGAGATTGCCGCCGCCGGTATTCCGAGCGACTGAGCCGTGGTCACTGCCTGTCTCCACCGAGGCTGTGCCTCCAACACCCAGGCTTTGAAGTCGGGATCGAGCAGCAGGTTCGGTAGGTCGGGCCGTCGTTGATAAGCCTGCTTGATCTTGTCGAGGAACTGAGCGCGAATGATGCAGCCGCCTTTCCAAATGCGGCTCAACTCGCCGAGGTTTATGTTCCAGTTGTACTCGTCGGAGCCACGGCGAATCACGTTCATGCCCTGCGCGTATGAACAAATCTTGCTCGCGTACAGAGCATCGTGAACGGCATCGATCAGCTCCTGCTTGCCGCCAGTGTACTTCGAGGTAGGACCCGTCAGCTGTTTGCTGGCCTCGACGCGCTCTGCTTTTCTGCCCGACAACACACGCGCATCAAGCGCCGCCTGCATAGTTGGAATCGCTATGCCTAACGACAAAGCAGTTTCTGCCGTCCATTTGCCGGTTCCTTTCTGTCCGGCCACATCCATGACCTTATCGACCAGCGCGCCGCTGCCTTGCGGGTCCGCAACGGTGAAGATCTTCGCAGTGATCTCAATCAGGAACGAGTTCAAGTCGCCTTCGTTCCACTTCGCGAAGATGTCGGCGAGCTCGGAAGCCTGCAAGCCAAGCGCGTTGCGAAGAATGTCATAAGCTTCCGCGATTAACTGCATATCGCCGTATTCGATTCCGTTGTGCACCATCTTCACGAAGTGCCCTGCGCCGTCAGGGCCTACGTAGGTCACACACGGACCATCGTCGACCTTTGCCGCGATCGCTTCCCAGATCGGGCGAATCTGTTCGTAAGCGTTGCGGTCGCCGCCGGGCATAAGCGAAGGACCCCACAAGGCTCCCGATTCGCCGCCCGAAACTCCCGAGCCGATGAAGTTGAAACCTGCTTCCTTCATATCCTTCTCGCGACGCCGCGTATTTTCGAAGAATGAGTTGCCGCCGTCGATGACGATGTCGCCCGCTTCGAGCAGCGGCTTCAACTGATCGACCACCGCGTCGACTGGACCGCCTGCCTTGACGAGCAATATGATCTTCCGCGGCTTCTCGAGCGACTTCACGAAGTCCTCTATCGAATAAGCGCCGATGACCTGCTTACCTTCAGCGCGATGCAGGAACTTGTCGACCTTTGACGTGTCGCGATTGTAGACCGCGATGGGATAGCCGTTGCGAGCTATATTGAGCGCTAGGTTCTCGCCCATCACCGCTAATCCGATCATTCCAATCTTTGCGAGTTCGGGTTTGGTCTGTGCTGACATGTTGAAATTCCTCTCTGCCTTGGCGGCAATTGTTAAAAATTATTGCGCTTGATGCTGATCGGCGAGCAAGCTCGCCGCTGCTTCGTCTACCATCCACAGCAACGTTCCGTTGCGCGGATGAATGAGCTGACTCGGATAGACTTCAGGTTGGTAGCTTCCTTCCAACACGCCGGCGAGCGATTCGGCCTTGTCCTTTCCACCTGCAACAAAGGTTACATTGCGCGCATTGTTGATGGTCGACGCGGTTAGCGTAATCCGGTTAGCCTTGAACTTTTCCACATAGTTCGCGACGACAACCTTGTCTGCGACTTGCAGCGCTGTGGTGTGCGGAAACAGCGATGCCGTGTGACCGTCTGGTCCCATTCCCAACAGAATCAGGTCAAAGCGAGGCACGTTCGAGAGCGGCGCGGTTCCGGTTCGTGTTGCTCCCGGTCCTGCAAGGAAAAACTGCGTCAGAGTTTCGGCGTATTGTTGGGCGGCTTGTTCGACATCGGGTAGTTCGGCCGGTATTCGAAAAACATTTTCCGCGCGCACGGGGACTTTCGAAAGCAACGCCTCGTTGGCCATTCGGTAATTGCTATCCTCATGATCGGGCGGAACGCAGCGCTCATCTCCCCAGAAAAAATAAATCGAAGACCACGGTACTGTGTCGAGAAACGGATCAGCTGCCAGCAGAGAGAACATCGCTCGCGGAGTCGAGCCGCCCGACAGCGCGACAGTGAACCTGCCGCAACCGACTACATACTGGTCAGCCAAACGGGCGAAACGCCTCGCCGCCTTGAGCGCAAGCTCTTCAGGATCGCGATAGATGCGAACCTGAGCGTTTTGCATGCGTAGCATCTTTGTCGACATAAGGTGCCCTGATTCGTGAAACGTGAAGCGTGAAGCGTGATACGTAATTCGTGAAAAGTGATTCGTTAAATCCGGTCACGCATCACGTCTCACTCATCACCTTTCACGCATCACTCTTCTCCCTCTTGCGCCACAGCCAGACTCCTCCGCGAACACCAGCCTCATTCGAGATTATTTTTACGTCCGAGTCCAACTCGAAATTTATTCGCTGGGCGTTTCCGCCTCCGATGTAGAGCTTGTCGAAATTCGTCAGCATACGCAGAGTCTGGATAGCCTTCTTCACTCGTTTATTCCAGCGCTTCTTGCCGATCTTCTTCATCGCTTTATCGCCGATCTGCTGGTCATAATCTTTGTTCTTGCGAAACGGAAGATGAGCAATCTCTAGGTGCGGCGCGAGCACGCCATCCATGAACAGCGCAGAGCCGAATCCCGTTCCGAGTGTAATGACCATCTCAAGACCTTTTCCTTCGATCGCGCCGTAGCCCTGCATGTCGGCGTCGTTGATCACGCTAACTGGCTTGCCAAATCGCTGTTTCAGCTCGCCGGCCAGGTCGAGTCCTTTTAGAGCTTCAGTGCCGAGATTTGGCGCGGTTTTGATCTTGCCGTTGCGAACCACTCCGGGAAAGCCCACCGAAACCACGTCGAAGTTCGAGAGCGGCTCGACCAGTTTTGCTAAGGCGTCCACCAGTACGTCGGGCGTGGTCGGGTGAGGGGTCTCAATTCGATGACGCTCGGTCAGCATATTGCCTTCGAAGTCAAGGATTGCAGCTTTCAGGCCTGTGCCTCCGATATCGATCGCCAGAATGCGGGAGTCGGGAGATGTTTCAACGTGGTCGTCGGGCGCAGCTATGCTTTGTTGCGCTGTGGTCATTGGGCCTCCTTGGTTTCTTTGTCGTAATTTCCCCAATCAGTGTGAACGTGGCCACGGTCGGGGTGATCGGTTCGCTCATAAGTATGCGAACCGAAGTAGTCGCGCTGCGCCTGGGTGAGGTTTTGAGGCAGCCGCGCAGTGCGGTATGTGTCAAAGTATGAAAGGCTCGCGCTCATCGCGGGCACGGCAACACCCATGCCCTGAGCGGTCTTCACCGCGAGCCGCCAGTTTGCTTGCGCAGATTGAATCCAACGATTGAATTCGTCATCAAGCAGCAGATTCGGCAGGTCGGGCCGTCGATTGTACGCGTTCATGATTGAATTCAGGAAACGAGCGCGAATTATACATCCGCCCTTCCATATGCGCGCCATCTCGCTGAGGTTCACGTCCCAGTTGTACTCGTTCGAGCCTTTGCGTATTAGACTAAGGCCCTGTGCGTAAGAACAAATCTTGGAAGCATACAAAGCGTCGTGCACGGCTTGAATGAACTTTTGTTTGTCCCCTCGCGTTCGTTGCGCACGCGGGCCTTTTATCTTCTTACTTGCGGCAACTCGTTCGTCTTTGATGCTTGAAAGCACTCGGGCATCGATCGCCGCGGCAATCGTAGGAATCGCGACGCCCTGATCGAGCGCTTCCTGCACAGTCCATTTGCCCGTGCCCTTCTGTTCCGCCTTGTCGAGCACCAGGTCGACAAGCGGCTTGCCTGTTTCTTCGTCTCGACGTCTGAAAATGTTGGCGGTGATTTCTATCAGAAACGACTCGAGTGGACCGCGATTCCATTCAGCGAAGATGTCGGCAAGCTCACCCGCGTCGAGCCGCAAGGCCGAGCGAAGAATGTCGTAGGCTTCGGCAATCAATTGCATATCGCCGTACTCGATTCCGTTGTGGACCATCTTGACGAAGTGCCCGGCGCCGTCCGGTCCAACGTAAGTGACGCACGAGCCCGAATCGGTCTTCGCGGCGATGGCTTCAAAGATCGGGCGAATGTGTTCGTAAGCTTCGCGCGCGCCGCCGGGCATCAGCGAAGGTCCGTGTCGAGCGCCTTCTTCGCCGCCCGACACTCCCGACCCTACGAAGCGCAGACCGTCCTTGCGGAGAGCTTCCTCGCGACGCTGGGTGTCCTTGAAGTACGAGTTTCCGCCGTCGATGATAATGTCGCCCTCTTCAAGCAGCGGCTTGATTCGCTCGATTGTCATATCGACGGGCGCGCCGGCCTTGATCATCATCATCATTCGGCGCGGGCGTTCGAGCGAGCGAACGAATTCTTCGATCGAGCGCGCGCCGGTGAATTGCTTGCCCGGGTTTTCGCCAACGAAGCTGTCGACCCATTCGGTTTCGAGGTTCCAAACCGCGACTGGGAAGCCGTGCTCCTCGACGTTTAAGGCAAGATTGCGGCCCATCACCGCGAGCCCGATCATTCCGAATTGCGCCTGCTTAGCTCTAACTTGTTCGCTGGGTATCATAGATCACCTGTAGGGCCATCTTCTATTGTGGCCAACGCTAACTTGCTGCCGATTGATAAACACCCAACACGTACCGCTCAATGCCTTGTGCCCATCCTTCGTCATCGTTTGAGGTCGTTACGAAGGAGGCCGCCTCTTTCACCTCATCAACGGCCTGGCCCATTGCGATACTCAAGCCAGCCTGACGAAACATCTCGACGTCATTCGGTCCGTCGCCGATTACTGCTACCGATTTGGTCGGGATGTTGAGAACCGCAGCCAAACGAACCACAACCGTGCCTTTGTGAATTCCATAAGCGGTTACGTCGAGGAAGCGAGGCTTTGAACGCGAAGCAGAGATTTCATTTGGCATCTCGGCGAGCACTCGCTCTTCTGCTTGAGCTACGAGTTCCGGTTTGCCGACGACGGTGAGCTTGTTCGCGTCGCGAGTGATTCGTTCGGCGTAACCGTCAATTCGGGGAGAGAAGCCGGAAGTATGTTCTTCACGATCGACGAACGCGTCGCGCCAGGGCGTCCACCAATCAAGTTCATCGTAGAGCCAAACAGCGATCCCTAACTCATCGGCGACAGCTTTGACGCGAGCAACTGTTTCGACTGGGATCACGCTGCGAGCGAGGACTTCACCGTCACGCTTGACTACAAGCGCCCCGTTGAAAGCAGCAAAGGGTCCACTCAGCTTGAGCGCATCGGCAAGCGGCGTGATGCTGCGCGGGGGCCGCGAGCTTGCGAGCGAAAGTTCAATCCCGCGATCGTACAGCTTCGCGGCTGCCGCTTTCGTGGCTTCGGTGACCTCGTGATTCGACGTTATGAGCGTGCCGTCGATGTCCGATATCACGAGCGCGATGGGGTTGGTATTCGACATGTACCTGCTGGGAGCGCGACCGACTCGGTCGCTCTTTATTTCACTTCTAAACTGGGATGCGGCCGGGACGGCCGCGCTCCCGGTTATCTTCCTTGACCCTGTGCGATCGGAAATCCCGCTTGAACGATTTCAAGCAGCGTGCGCAATCCGGCTCCGATATCCGTGCCCAGGTGCAATCGTATCGCTCGACGATGACGACTCGACAGCGATTGAAAATCGCCAAGCGCCTGCGCTTGCTTCAACACTCCGAAGGTGAAGGGTTCATTCGGAAGCGGCACGTCGACCGCGTTATCGGCAGTCACTTGAATGAAAACGCCGCTCGGCGGACCACCTTTGTGAAGCTGACCGGTCGAGTGCAGGAAGCGCGGACCATAACCGGTGGTCGTTGCGACGTGAAGCGCGTCTCGCAAGTGAGTCCGAATCGCCTGGATCAATTCTTCGTGTTCGGAAGTCTCCTGAATGTAATCGAGCATCGCGATATAGTCACCCGCGTGCGAACGGGCGAGATGCGCGGTCACGAAGTTATCGAGCGAGCCTTTGCCAAGCTCTGCGATAGTCTCGGCGTCGCAGTAAGCTCTCAAGCCTCGTCCTTCCGCGCCGACTTCCTGATCGGGCAACGAGCCTTCTTTCTTGTAGACCTCGAGGAAGTGCTTGGTGTTGTCCTTGCTCTCCTGGACATTCGGCTGATCGAACGAGTTGATGCCGATGATAGCGCCGGCAATCGCGGTCGCCATCTCCCAAAGATAGAATTCTTCTCCAAGATCGAGAAGGTCGGTGAGCCTGCGACGCACGACCGGATGACCCGCAGCTTCGAGAGCTCGCAGCTTCGCGTCGGTGTCCGAGTCCGGGGCGCCGATCCCGATGTGAACAAACAGTCGATCATTCCCATAGACGCCCGGCACTCCGAGAGTCTCGCCTGCGATTGGAATGATTCCTTTGCCCTCCTTGCCGGTGCTCTCGGCGATCAGTTGTTCAATCCATAATCCGAGCGACGAAATTTCCGGAGCGATCGAGAGCGTCAGCTTATCGCGGCCTGCGTTGGCAAGCGTTCCAAGAATCGCGCCAAGCCGCGCCGCGGGATTTTCCTCGGCTGGAACGACCGGTGAGCAAGCGTGAACTGCTCGTTCGGCTCGATCGAGCAGAGTCTTGAAGTCGAAGCCCTGCAGCGACGCGGGCACCATTCCGAAATACGACAGCGCCGAATAGCGCCCGCCAATGTCCGGCGGATTGAGGAAGATTCGCCGAAAGCTGTCTCCCTTCGCCATCTCTTCCATCAACGTGCCCGGATCGGTGATCGCGACGAAGTTCTCGCCCGCGCGATCGCCTTTGATCTCGCGCACTCGACTGAAGAAATATTTGTAAAACATCAAGGGCTCGGTAGTCGTTCCGGACTTGCTGGCGACGATGAAAAGCGTCTTTGTAAGATCGACTCGATCTTCGAAACTCTCAACGGTCGCCGGATCGGTGCTGTCGAGCACGTGCAATTCGGGATAACCTTCACGCTTGCCAAATGTTCGGCGAAAGACTTCCGGACAAAGACTGCTTCCGCCCATGCCTAACAACATCGCGCCGGTGAAGCCGTCATTTCGAACTCGCTCGCTGAACGCCGCAAGCTCACCTGCGTGCTCCACAAGTTGATCCACAACCGTCACCCAACCGAGCGCGTTGCGAATAATTTTCTGGTGAGCTTCATCGTCTTTCCAAAGCGTCGCGTCTTTTCGCCATATGCGACGGCTCCACTGCTCAGTCTCCGCGCGCTTGATTGCTTCCTTGACGGCGTCTGCGTAAGTCCCCAGGCTCGCGGTGTGGCGTTCGAGTACTCCGCTTGTGATCGCCGCTTGTTTCGCTTGTATGCTGTCGGTCAAAGTGTGAAACGAATCCATGAACGCTTTGACGCCTTCGTCCTGAAGCTGCTGCGTCACCTGGGTCAGATCGATTCCGATTTCGGCAAGTTGCTTGATCGTATCGCGCGCTTGGTCGACTGCCTCTTCGAGGCTCGCTCGCACGCGGCCGTGATCGCGAAACGCCGTGAAGGTTGCCGGCGGAACTGTGTTGACGGTGTCTGGGCCGATCAACTCTTCGACATAATAAGTGTCTCTGTAAGCCGGATTCTTCGTGCCGGTGCTGGCCCACAGCGGCCGTTGCGCGCGCGCGCCCTTAGCTCTGAGTTTTTCAAAGCGCTCGCCGTGAAAGACTTCTTTGAAGCGTTGATACATCAGCTTCGCGTTAGCGATCGCGGCTTTGCCGAGCAACGAAGTAAGCTTCGCCTTTTCTGAGTTGTCGGTCGAGCGGCGAATTCGGAACTCGAGTTGACTGTCGATATTCGAATCAATGCGGCTCACGAAGACGCTCGCAACCGAAGCGACGTGATTGACCGGCTGACCGGCGCTGGCTCGTTGTTCGAGTCCGCTTATGTAAGCTTCCGCAACTTCGTCGTAAGTCTGCTGCGAGAATATGAGCGTCACGTTCACGTTGATTCCTTCGGCGATCAACGCCTTGATGGCGGGGATGCCTTCAGGGGTTGCGGGAATCTTTATCATCACGTTCTTGCGATTAACGGAGGCCCACAATCGTTTCGCTTCTGCAATGCTGCCTTCGGTGTCGTGTGCGAGCAGCGGCGACACTTCGAGACTGACGTAGCCATCGACACCTTCGGTGTGCGCGTAGACCGGATCGAACAGGTCGGCGGTGTTTTGAATGTCTTCGATTACAAGCGATTCGTAAATGTCTTTGATGCCTTTACCCTCAGCGATCAGCTTGCGCATCGCTTCGTCGTAGTCGGTGCTGCCGACGATTGCCTTCTCAAAAATGGCCGGATTTGAAGTCACTCCGCGCAGATCATCGCCACTGACTTTTTGGCCGAGGTTTGATGTCACGCCTTTAGGCAACGCTCCGATCTTCTGTTGAAGATCGCCGCTGGTGATCAGCGCTCGACGAATGTTGTCATACCAAATGCTCTGTCCAAGTTTTTGCAATTCGATTAAGGGGTTCTCGCTCATATTTTTCTCCTGCGTTCTCTGCGGATATGCACTATTAAAGGGCGCTCGAAGAAAGCCGCCCTAACTTGTCTACTTCTGCACCGATTTCATGCTCTTACGCGCGGCGGCCACTACGTTTTCAACAGTGAAGCCAAACTGCTTTAGTAATTCCTTGAGTGGTGCTGATGCGCCGAATTCGCGTCGCGCGACGATTTCACCGTCAATTCCAACATACCTTCGCCAGCCGAGGCTTGTTCCTGCTTCGACTGCCACTCGCGCGCGAACCGAAGGCGGCAGCGCCGAAGCGCGATACTCTTCTGGCTGGCGCTCGAAGAGCTCCCAGCAAGGCATGCTGACTACGCGCGATTTTACTCCCTCGGACTTCAACTGTTCGTGAGCCGCAACGCACAGTTGAAGCTCCGAACCGGTGCCCATAAAAATTACTTCGGGAGTGCCATCAGAATCGCCGAGCACATAAGCGCCTTTTTCAAGGTTGGACGCGGCGGCGTATTTGGTTCGGTCGACCGTAGGCAGCGGCTGGCGGCTGAGAATCAGCGCAATCGGATGATGAGAAGAATTCATCATCACGCGCCAGGCTTCGGCTACTTCGTTGGCGTCGCCGGGTCTTATCACCAGCAATTGTGGAATGGCGCGCAGTGAAATCAGTTGCTCGATAGGTTGATGTGTCGGCCCGTCTTCACCGACTCCGATTGAGTCGTGAGTGAAGATGTACATTACCGGCTGTTCCATCAACGCCGAAAGCCGAATCGGCGCGCGCATGTAATCAGAGAAAATCAGAAACCCCGATCCATACACGCGAAGCTTCGAGAGCGACATTCCGTTGAGCAGCGCTCCCATCGCGTGCTCGCGAATTCCGAAGTGAAAATTCCTGCCCGCAAACGACCTAGCCTGAAAGTCGCCGCCTTCGCTCATTCGCGTCTTAGTCGAGGGCGCAAGATCGGCAGCGCCTCCAACCAGCCACGGTACTTTCGGAGCGATTGCGTTGAGAACTTTTGCGCTTGCGTCGCGCCCGGCCACGCCTTTTTCGTCGGGCGGGAATACTGGAATGTCCTGATCCCAGCCGTCTGGAAGCTCGCCCTTTTGCATCCGCTCCCATTCTTCAGCGAGCGCTGGATGAGCGCCCTTGTATGCTGCCAGACGGCCGTTCCATTCGTCCTCTGCCTTGCGCCCCCGATCGATCGTGCGGTTAGTGTACTTGCCGACTTCGTCGGGAACCAGGAATTTAGCTTCAGGAGGCCAGCCGTATCGTTGTTTGGTCAAGCGAATCTCTTCATCGCCGAGCGGTTCGCCGTGCGCCGCCGATGTGTCCTGTTTGTTGGGTGCTCCCCACGCAATGTGACTGTCAACGATGATCAGCGAGGGTCTTTCGGTTTCCTTCAACGCGGTCTGAATCGCGCGGTCGAGTAGGTCAGTATCGTTCGCGTCTCCGACGCGAAGCACATTCCAATGATAAGAAGTGAACCGCGCGGCTACATCATCGCTGAACGCGAGCGCGGTGTTGCCTTCGATCGTGATGTGGTTGTTGTCGTAGATCCAAACGAGATTGCTCAGTCTCAGATGGCCTGCCAACGATGCGGCCTCCTGCGAAACGCCTTCCATCAAACAACCATCGCCCGCCACTGCGTACACGCGATGATCTACAATGTCGTGACCCGGCCGGTTGAAGTGAGCTGCGAGCCAGCGCTCGGCGATTGCAAGTCCCACCGAGTTCGCGACGCCTTGTCCAAGAGGTCCAGTCGTAGTCTCGACCCCCGGAGTCAAGCCATGTTCCGGATGCCCCGGCGTCTTCGAGCCCCATTGCCGAAATCGCTTCAACTCTTCGAGTGGAAGATCATAGCCCGAGAGGTGCAGCATCGCGTAAAGCAGCATCGAGGCGTGTCCCGCCGACAGCACAAAGCGATCGCGGTTGGGCCACGCAGGGTTGTGCGGATTGTGCCGCAGGTAACGATCCCACAGCACATAAGCAACCGGCGCGAGCGCCATCGGAGTTCCGGGATGGCCGGAATTCGCTTGCTGAACCGCGTCCATCGCGAGCGTCCGAATCGTGTTTATGCACAACTGGTCGAGTGTTGCGTCGTGCGTCGCGCCTTCATCGCTCATCCTTGCCTGGCTCATTAGCTTTATCTCCTTGTTTCGATGACTGGACTGCAGAGGTCAATAGACATGAATCCCCGCCCAATCAGCTCCCGTTGCTTGATTGAATAAGTCGAGCGCGCCGCTCTATGGAGGTCAAGCCGCGCTCCTGTCAAAGCTGTGACTTTATTCCCGCGTTTCTTTCAGCTCACGCTCCGCTTGCAGCCAATCGTTCATCGGATCGCCGTCGGCTTCTCCGCGCTCGAGATAAATGTGATAAGCGCGAACGGCGATTTCTTCTTCCGTAGGCTCTGCGGCTTGTGTTGAAATGGTTTCGCTGGTTTGAATAGATTCGATTTCAGGCCGCGATTTGCCTTTTGCCGTCTTCGCCATATCGTCTCCTTTCGAAAGTCCTGCTCGCGAGATTTCGCCATCTCTGGGGAGACACTCTCAAACGAACAAGCGTTTACGATTGAGCTGAGCCGGAGGATGCACTGCGAGGAGTGCGGTCTGCGACGCTGAA
>Ga0075426_10001769_pt1 | contig 15414 bp, 10 predicted proteins | sample SoiMethybrSBSTD5_FD_75304 | JGI IMG/M metagenome (GOLD analysis project Ga0075426, IMG submission 75304) | Bulk soil microbial communities from a Populus tree surrounding site in Tennessee, USA - Soil MetaG P. TD hybrid SBSTD5 | ecosystem: Environmental > Terrestrial > Soil > Tree plantation... | reverse complement strand
GCGCCATCGCGACCGAGCACGGTGACATCGACGATTACCACGTTCGCGCTCGTTGAAAAAGTAGCGCGCTCCTGGGGAACCACCGGCGGCACCACCAGCGAGACAATCGTGAGAAAGACGAGTGGTCTCAAAACCGGAACCTCATTATCGCGTCGAGGATTCGCATTTGGGCCGCCGAGATCGGCAGGCCGTAATTCGACGCGTTAACCACCGTGTTGATGTTGGTGAAGCTCACGATGTTGAACACGTTTTTCGCCTCGATACGGAACTCCAAGCGCCGGCGCATTTCATCCAGCTGAAATGACCGTCCAAAGGCAAGATTGACCGTGAAAAGGTCAGGGCTGGTAATCGTATTGCGGCCGGCGTTGCCGAACTCGCCCGGCGCCGGAACGGTGAACGCCGCTAGATTGAAGAAGTCCCTGGTGGAAGAAAGATCTAGGCCGGTAGCCTCGGCGCGGCTACTGCCCACGCCCCCAGTCTGCGCAAGCGCGACTGCCGAGTTGCCAAGCACACGAGCCGTTAGCGGCGTCCCCGTCTGCGCGGTGAGGGAGCCGCTGAGCTGCCAGTCCTTCAGCAAGCGGGCAGTCCAGCTATCCGCGGCGAAGCGGGAGCCGGCCGTCCCCACCTGCGATGTCAGCACCCAGTTCATATCAAAAGAATGGCGGTGGTCGAAACTGGAGAGACCTCGCTCGGCAGCCAGATCCAGCCAGTTCTGAGCGACAGTGTTACCCGCGCCGCCAAACGTGGAGGAATCATCGATCGACTTCGAGAATTGGTAATACGCGCCCATCGAGAGACCACGCCGGAAGCGTTGGGTGGCGCGGATTGTCAGCGCATGGAAAATCGAGTTACCGACGGAAGAATCGTACGTGAATCCCGCCGCATCGCTGAGTTTGTGTCTGTGGTGACTGAGTTCGCCGGGAGGCCCTTGATTGGGAAGAGTGAGCACATCAAGCCGCGTGCCTTTCGTGCCGAGATATCCGGCCTCGACGAAGAACCCCCTTCCTAGCTCGCGTTGAATTGTCAAATTCCAGGTCTGCGCGTACGGCGTGCGGTAGTTTCGGTCGACCGCAAAGGTGTTTGTGACTGCGCCTGGGGCAGTGGAGACAAAACCATCGGCGAGGCTGAGCGGATTCTTCAAGCTGGTGTTGACGTTGCTCGAAACCGCAAAGGGTGGTTGTTGCGCGAGCTTGAACGCCAGCTTGTTGTAAGCTTGTCCATTGTAATAGATGCCATAGCCCGCTCGCACAATTGTGGATTGTTTGAAGTTGGGCACCTTCCACGCCAGACCCACTCGCGGCGAAAAATTGTTGTAATCGAGGTTGATGAGCCCGACGGGGAACCCACCCGAATAGGGACCGGCAACGCCCGGCGTGACCAGGGCAACCGCCGAGTAGCCGGGCGCGATGTCGAGATTGGCGATGCGCCCGTATTTCTCGTAAAACGGTGAGAAATATTCGTAGCGCAATCCCAAGCTCAGGGTCAGACTGGGCCGCACTTTCCAGTCGTCTTGCGCGAAGCCGGCCCAGACATTCTGCCTAAGGTACACGCTCGAATCTCCGAAGCGGATGGAGCTCGACTGCGGCAGCCCCAGCAGGAAGTCCGCAAAGTCGAAACCCGTTCCAGCAACGGGCGAGCCGTTCGCGGCGGGAGCGCTTGTCAGCAGGCCGGTGAAGTTGAGGGTGCCGCGGCCATTCGGGTCGGTCCTGGTATTCAGGTCGTTGCGGGTGAACTGGATGCCGAACGTGAGGGAATGTACGCCGCGAACCGCGATGATGTTGTCGCTGAACGTCTGGCTCTGGTTGCGCGTGAGAATGGGCGAGGCGTCGGTCAACCCGCCAAAATTCGTGAAATTTAGATTCGGCGGTCCATAGTTGAGCGGGTTGCTGGAGGTCCCTTTAATACCTAAGGCCAGTGCCACGTTCTCTCCGTTGGCAAAATACGGCGTGGTGTCGTTGCGGTTACGATTGAAGGCCACGCGAGCGTTGTTGATGAGCCGCGTGGATATGTTCCGAGTCCACTCCAGGTCGGTGTGTAAGCCGGCGCCGCTGGTGGTGTCGAGAAAACCGAACGGCTGGGACACATCGCCGTCGCGACGCTGGAACCTGAGAGCGTACGCCAGCCGGTCCTTCCTCGTGATGTTACGCTGCACGCGCAGGCCAACATTGTCAGTGTCTTGTGGCACCGCGGCCTGGAGGTCATGATTGTTGACTAAGCCTGGCTGGTTCGGCAGCGGGAAGTAAGTCAGCAGCCTTTGTGCGATCGGGTCGATGCGGCCCGCCGGAATCAGATTTTCAAAGAACGGCTGGTGCGTCGTGGGATCGTAAATGTGAACGGGACCGCCAGCCTGAATGCTCTCGGAGAAATTTCCCTGCCGCTCCAGTTCCGTGGGAACGGTTTGGACCGCGGTATAAGGATTCCGATTGCGAGTTCCAAAATAGTTGAGAAAAAAGAACGTCGCTGGGTCTTTGACGATCCTCGGAATCACAAGCGGCCCGCCAACAGCGAGCGTGAACCGCGATTGGGCATAGGCTGGCTGTAAGATATCCTGCCCGGTGATCGAGAACGGTTTGGCGTTCAGCGCTGAGTTGTCGACCCTAACGGAAAGCGTTCCGTGGACTTGATTCGATTGGCGGCGATTGCCGTACCGCCGTGGATCTCCGTTACGTCCAGAGTCGCGGCGGCGTCCACCAGCCTTTTTGCCGCCGCCAAAACCGGGGGCATTGAGATTCGGAGTATCAAATCCGGCACCCTGATCGCCGAAAGCAGGCTCAAGCAGCGATGAATCCGCCGCGGCATTCGGTGGTTGTCCCTTGCTCAAGGTTCCTGACACCAGAAATGCGTCATCGTTGTCGCTGGCTGTTGCCGTGGGTGAGACTTGCTGAGCTTCGGTATTCTCAGACTCGTTTTGGAGCTGCGATTCCACCGAGTTCCCGTTCTGGTTGCCGGCACTCGCAGCCGGTGACCCGCTGGGACCGGCGGTCATGGTTGATTCCTTCAGCTGCAAGGTGAAATCCAGTTCCTGAGCTGCATCCGAAACAGTTAGCTCTCTCTTGGCCCCTTGGAAACCCGCCATAGCTACTTCCACGGACCACGCGCCCTTTCCGAGTTGCGGTAAGGAATAATGACCGTTCTGATCTGTGGTGGTGACAATGGTCGTGGTTCCCTGACTCGCAGTCACGGTCGCTCCGGGAATGGGCTGATCCGCGGATTTTACAACTCCCGTTTGGGGCCGAAGGAGAGCGCCTCTCCCTCCCGGAACCAGTGCGCCTGACGGGTTGGCGACCGGTAGGTCGGAGCTGGGCGCGGTGAAGGGGGGAGCTGGTACGGGAGCGGTCATTGAGGTGCTTGCCGAAGGCGGTTGGGCGGTGGGTCTTGCCAGGTTCGTACCGGGGACATCCGTGTTGGGCGTCAGTGGTTCCGAGGCCGTGGGGCTCGACATGACCATGGGTTTCGGCTGGGGCATCGGCCGCTGCTCAGGCCGGGAAGTCTGCAGCCGTTCTCCGGACACTCTGGGAGGCTGACCGATCAGCCGTGCTGTTCTGGCCGGGGTGAGGTCGATAACAAAGCGGCTAGGATTGTCTAGCCGCGAGATCTTGAATTCAACAGCCGATTCGAGATCGAGAACCACGCGCGTCACTTCGGGCGCGGTTTCTGCGACTCGGATGCGCTTCACCAGTTTGTCGTCTAAGTCGATGGAATACTGTCGCCTACCACTGATGTACGGACGCGTGCCGATGAAATCGAAGAAGATACGGGACGGATTCTCGGCGTGGCCCGAACGGTAGTGCGTCTCGCCGGTGATCTCGATGGCGATCTGGGTCGAATCGGCCAGCGACGAACAGTGTACGGCGATCACCTCGCGGGGCCCGGCAACCGCCGCGGTTGCGAGCGAAAGCACTGCTGCTGCAAGAAACCTCCTCCTGAAACCCACAACGCAACCCGGAGGTGAGATCCGCGTACTCATGGGCAGGCCTCCGCGGTCACAGGCTCAAATACTTCTTTCCAGACCGGTATGTTGAGAGCTTGAATGACGGGTGTTTTGCTTGTCCCAGCGTAATGGAGGACAGCATTGGTCGCATGCTTCCAGGGCGAACTTCTCCCGTCCATTCCCAGGGCCCCGGAAAGCATGGCATCCAACTCGGAATGGCGCCCAACTAATACGCCGGTCGAGAGCGCGTGTCGAGACTCGCCTATCGGAGCCGCCGTCGGTATTGTCTCCGGATGTTGACTGTCGAACAGGTCCTTCACTGCGAAGATGCCCTGTTGAGCATGAGGATGCGCCTCGATGAGCCTATGAGTCATCTTCTTCGACTGCGGGTCTTCTGCACTCAGCACGAAGTCGATTTGGAGAGCGTCCAATATCCCGCAAACATGCTCCGGGTGCTGCCACGGAGTATCGCTGGCAACCATAACAATCCGCACTCCTTGCCGCCCCAATTTGAGCTTGGGCGTACGCTCTCCCAGATGGGCGGTCAGGTTCAAGGCTTCAATCTGCGCCGTGCTCGATCGAGCCGGAAACTCGAGAATACTGATGCCACAGTTGGACTGTTGAAGAGAGTGAAAGCGCTCGGGCTTGATGCCCACGGCTGTACTGATCAGCGCTTTGGCCGTGCCGCCATGGGTGACTAATACAACAGCCTGTCCGGCATGATTCCGTAAAAAATCCCACCAGAAGCTGTTCGCCTGTTCGAACAACTCACGCACCGGGAAGAATGTCGAGCGGCCCTTAGACATTCGAAATTCGTGAGGCTGGTCGCTCCAGATGCGGTGGTTATCCGGGAATTCCTGGCGGACCGCTTCGAGTGGGAGACCCTCCCATTGTGGGAGATCAACTTCCATGAGGTCATCGCTGATACTCAGCGATGGCTCATCGTGACCATCCTGGCGAAGGATAGCCGTGATAATGTCCGCCGTCTGCCGTGCGCGCCTGAGCGGGCTGCTGATTAGCGCATCAATACGCTCGTTTACCAGATGACGGCCTGCTTGCACGGCTGCTGCGGCACCGCTGTCAGTCAATACGGGTTCGTCACTGCGTCCCTGATACCTCTGCTGCACATTAAACGTACTTTGCGCGTGTCGTACGATGAGCACCCGAGTCCAGCCAGAGTGATCGGGCTCAGCCGGTGCTTCAAGTTTCGACCAGGTAAGAGTGCTCATTGTCCGCTCCCGCGGCGCTCTGCAGGACATACGTTGTGGCGTACTCGCCACCCAGGGCCATCAGCTCCTGGTGAGTACCACGTTCGAGAATCCTGCCGTGCTCGAGATAAATGATCAGATCGGCCTGTTTGACGGCTCTGAGGTTGTGCGAAATTAGCAGCGTGGTACGCCCCGCCGTGAGCCGCTCTAGCGCCGCCATTACCTCACTTTCGTTTTGTCCGTCCAACCCGGTCGTTGGTTCGTCGAGAATGACAATCGGTGCTCCCCTTAACGCCGCCCGTGCAATCGCAATGCGCTGGCGCTGTCCTCCGGAAAGGCTGGCTCCACGCTCGCCTAGGATCGTGTCATACCCCTGAGGGAGCGCGGTGATAAAGTCATGAGCATTGGCCAACTGCGCAGCGGCTATAATATCTGCGTCCGTCGCCCTGGGCGAGCCGAAACCGATGTTCTGACGCGCGCTGACCGCAAACAGCACGCCGTCCTGCAGCACGATACTCACTTGCGACCTCAGACTTTCCAGTTTGTAATTCCGAATATCATTGCAGTCGATCAGCACGCTGCCAGCAATTGGGTCATAAAAGCGGAGGAGCAAATTCGCGAGCGTGGATTTTCCGCTGCCCGAAGGACCCACAACCGCTACGCGCTGCCCCGGCCGGAGGTCCAGGCTGATATCGTGTAGGCAAAACCGACCAGGTTCGTAGCCAAACGATACGTTGTCGAAACGAATGCTGCCCTGAAGGGTGCCCGGGTCGAACGAGTCCTCGCTGTCGCGGATAGCAGACGTTGTGTGCATCAGGTCGAGGATACGATCGCCCGATGCCAGCGCCCGCGCGATTTGCGCGAGGAACTTCGCGAGCTGGCGCAGGGGCTTAAAAGCGGTCCGAAGGTAGTTCACAAAAATGATGAGATCGCCCGGAGTCAGCGACTTGTCGACAACGAGTTGTGCACCACCCCAAAGGACCAGCGCCGTGGTGGAAGCGACTAATACCTCGACCGTCCGCCCGAGACCTGCCGATAACTGCTGTGCCTTGGCTCCCTCCTGGAGGCTCCTGGTATTCGCGGCCGAAAAGATGGCAGCAAACGCATTCTGCAGCGACAGTGCTTGGACCGTCTTGATAGCGCTCATGGTCTCAGACGTCGTCGCCGCAATGGCGCCTTCGCGCGAACGCTGAAGGCGGGCGGTGTCTCTTATACGCCGTGTGATCCGAGTGACCGAAAAGAAAAATATAGGGACAGGGATGACAGTGATGAGCGCCAGCCTCCAGTTGATCCAAAACATCACGGCTCCCATGGCGAAAAACGCCAGTCCGTTCGTGACCAGCGGCAGCACCGCAGTGACCATCACCTCCCGCATGCGATCGATATCGTAGGTGACGCGCGTGATCAAATCACCGGATTTCTGCCGGCTATGGAAGGACAGAGGAAGATTGGCGAGATGAACGAACAGGATTGCTCTAACCTCCGCCAAAACCCTCGACGCCGCTAGGGTCAGGAAAACCGCACTGAAGTAATCGGCAACGGCGCCGAGAGTGGTTATCACTACGATGCCCAGTGCCAGGAGAGGGAGAATCAATCGCGTGTCACCGGTGATATGGAATGGCACTTTGGAAATGTGATGCCCGGACTTGATAAAGATGTGATCGTAGATGAACTTTACCGGCCAGGGTTCCAGAACCTCGAAAGCTATATTGGCGAGAACCGCAAAGAACGAAAGCAGCAGCAGAGATTTCTGTCTGGTGATTTGGGGCCAGAACGATCGGGTCAGGCGGAGCAGCCCGGGCAATATTTCCTTCGGGTTGTTGCGACCAGTCATACGGACGACACTTCCTGCACGCGCTCAGCCGGGTGCAAAAGCTCTTGCAAGAGCCGAGCACTCTCTTCGGCTCCGCGTAAGTCGCATTCGAAATGAGCCTGAGCCTTGCAGAGGGCAGCGCGGATGACGGCAGCAAGCTTGGGCGGCTCCAACGCGTCCGGGTGGATCACGGCGATGACTCCGAGCTGGCACAGTTTTGCTGCTCTGATGTACTGTTCCTGATCGTCGTTCGCCGTGTACGGGAAGACGATCGCGCGGGCCCTGGTCGAGAGGATGTTCATGATCGTGTTGTAGCCGCCCATGCTGATCGATAGGTCTGCCCTTCTCATGTACGGCAGGAGGTCAGGTGTGTAGCGAGCAAGCGTTACATTCGGCTGTTGTGCCGCGAGTTCCCTCAGTTTCAGAAACTCTTCCTGTGGTATGAAGGGACCTGCGAAGATCACGAATTGGTGCGGTAACTTCTGACGTAACAGAGGTGCGGTTTCGATGGTGCTCCGAAGGAGTTTCTGGCCGTTGCGATATCTCCCGCTACCGATCGTCACGAGAATGAAGGGTTCTACAGGAAGCGCGATCTCGAGATTGGCCGCTTGCGTTTCCGGCGAACACTGCGCGACGTACCCTGTGTATCGAATCGGGCAGTTTAGATCGCCTACCCTGGAGAATGTTTCGTCGAGTTTCTGAAAGTGTGGGTCGCCATGGACCAGAATCAGGTCGAAATAACGGTTTACGATGCTGCACACTCGTTCTTCGTGTTTGTTTTGATCTCGCTTCTGGACCAGGATGTCCCGTAAGCTACACACCACTTTGGCCCGGTTGGGCTGCTGGTGAATGTGTTCCAAGGCCGGAATGAGCTCGAACGCGAAGCGCTTGCGGCCGAACGGGAAGAGTTCGATGACGAACGCGTCCGGAACAAACTCATCTAGCACCGAAAGAAGCATGGTCTTTCTTGTATCCTGGATTTCCTCGATGCTCTTGGAACCACTGCAAACCTGCAGTTCAGCGAAATCCGCGTCGGTCTGCACTGCAGGAAGATTCACAACTGCAACTTCCGAAGGAAAACGGAATCCGTCGACTGGCTCACCCCCGCTGATGAGTAAGACGGAAGAGTGCGGGCAAAGAGCGCGAATGATTTCCGTGCTCCGGACCAAATGGCCGACGCCCAGTACGTGTTGGCAGTAAAAGGCGACTCTCTTCATCTCATTGCCACATGGGTCACGGTGTTGCCCTGCTCTTGTACCGCCGCGGTTCGACCCTTTTCGGCACACGTGCGGTGATCCATTCAAGTTCCCGCACCCACGCTGAGCCCCGCTTGGGCATAGTGGGCGAACCCGTCTGTGCGCCTCCAATGATCCATGAGGGCGGCGATCCGGGGCAAGGCTTCCATATTGATCGTTGCCGATCGGTACGAGCAAACCCGATGCGCCGAGAGCTCAGCAGACACTTCCTTCATGAGAATCTCGGGAGTGATTCTGTCAGGATGTATGGTCCGAAATAGTCCGCGGGCAGCCATCCGTTCCGCCCGGATCCACTGCTCACTGACCGGCTTCACCCGCGGCACGATGATCGCCCGCTTTCGCAGTGACAGAATCTCGCAGATAGTGTTATAGCCCCCCATGGACACAACTACGTCGGCAGCGTCTAAGTAAGCCATCATGTCATCGGTAAATTCCATGATTTGCACGCGTTCGTGCTGGCTTGCCTGGCTATGGATTTCGGCCTGCTTTGACGCATCCAGCTCAGGCCCTGTAATTATGAGGGACGTGGGGCGATTCTCGGAATCCAAGTACTGGAGGCCTGAAAGATAATTGTGGATCAGATCGTAGCCATCTTCTCCTCCGCCCGTAGTCACAACAACCAACTGCGCCGATTCTGATAACCCCAATCGACGCCTCATTTCTTCGCGACTGGCCGCACTGCGTTCCCGCGCGAGGTAGCCACAGTACTTTACTAGCGCAGAAACCGTTGGAGGGAACTGGTACTCGGCACAGACATCGAAAAGGCAACGCTCGCCAAGCACCAGAACGGCGTCGTAATAGTTCGCTAGCAGCTCGTAATGGTGCTGTTGCTTCCAGAAGTTCACAGTCCGCGATGGGCTGTCGAGGATGTCGCGAAGCAGCAACACCAACTTGGCATTTGGACGCCTGAACTTCAAGTCTTCGATACTCGGTATCAGCTCACCAGCCAATCCTGCGGGCTTCTTGTCTACAAGCAGAAGGTCCGGCGCGAAGCTCCTCATGACCGAGAACAACGCGTCTCGCCTCACGGCTACAATATCCCTTACCTCCAAACTCTTCACGTAGGAAACAGCGAGATCCCCATTCTCATTGCGCTTCAGACATGGGAGCTTAATATAGTCAACGCCCTCCGGTATGCGGAAGCGGTGGAGCATCGGTGAGCCAGTGACTATAAGGGTTGAAAGCCCTGCTATCGAATGGCCCAGATACTTGCAGATGACCAGGCTTCGCCTGATATTTCCAAGACCAAACGTGTCATGCGAGTATATGACCAACCGCATTGAGTCCTCCAACGGCGCATTGATGTGTAATCGGTCGTCGGCGTATCACCGCCGCGATTGCATCTGTTGCCGATCGACAGGGTCGTGCCATCTCAAGGGGCGTTGCTGTGTTCACAGAACACTGAAATCAACGGACGAATTCATAATTCGTCTTGAAAACCGTCTTCTGATGGCGCGCAGTGGTGCGGGGCGGCATAAGCCACTCGCTTAGGCTTACGGAGCCTGCCGCTTAAGAGATCACCCGACTTTGGGCGTGTTTCTGTGATTATACTGATTCCAAAAATGCTGTCAATACTAACCTCCATTGGAAGGCGGCGTCACGAAGGGGCAGGATTGGCGGTTAAACAATTGACTCTGTATGGGATAGTTCTGTCCTTGACTCTAAATCTCATTATCCTGGTGACTTTCCCTTCCGTGTCCGGACTCCCTGCCATAAATTTAAGTAACTCATTTTGATCGTGCTATTTGCAAGCGATGACATGCAGGTCGCTACTGGGTAACAGCGACGTTGTAAATTTCAAAGAGTAACCATTAGCACACAATGTTCGCCGTACTCTACCGTTATGCCTTTTTGTGCGGAGTCGCTAACATTGACGGACGAACAGCGCAACGAGCTTCGGCGGATGTCACTCTCCCGATCGCTTCCAGCCGGCGATGTCTTCCGGGCTCGCTTGATCTTGATGGTTGCCGAGGGCCGTAGTTACACCGAAATCCAGCAACGGCTGGATACGACTGCCCCCACCGTCTCACGATGGAGGCAGCGCTTTGCGGAGAACGGAATCGCTGGTCTGATGCAGGAGCGGCATCGTGGTCGGAAACGGAAGAACGATTCAGCGCAAATGAGTCCAGTCTGAAGCTGGCAACGCACGACCCACGGGCGCCGGGTCTGGTGCCCGGTCTGGCCTGCGGGGGTATCGTTGGAGCGACATGCGGCAAGAGTGGACCTATACAAGCGAGATCTGACGGGTCTCCTTCCACTGTGGCAGGGTGCGGCGAAGAAGATGTTCGAGGGCCTCCACCTCCGGCTTGAGCTGATCGCGCAGGCGGGCCTTTACGCCGGGGTCTAGCGGCGGAAAACGTTCGCCACCCTCGAAACACAACCGCCACACACCGGCGACGCTCAGAAACCTCCTCGTGCCATAAAACTGATGCGAGCCGAGCCAAAATCTGAACTTCCGCGCCCTATTGGCGAGCCAAACGCTGCGTGGCGCAGCCTCGATGGAGTTGTCACGCCTTCCTGTGGCTGTCGCACCCGTAAGGGTTATCCTCGGAATTCCGATGAAGTCAGTGATGCAGTCCAGATAATTTTGTGAATCGGCAATCAGATCATCGTTCAGCACCACGAGAACGTTGTCAGCCCCAAACTTCGTTTGCCAATCGCGAATGTGAAACGCGTAGCGGCTGCAGTCGAGCATCTGCCTGTGTTTTAGTAACGCCTTTTCAAAGCTCAGCTCCGTTCGTCCTTTCTGCCGCATCAATTTGTAGTAGGAATACAGCCGATCGACAGGATCGCGCAAGGTGCAAATGATCTTGCATCCGGGCATATGGGCATGGATTCGCTCCCGAGCTTGAAGATTCTCGAAGTAAGATGCACAAATTTCGCCCACTACCGGTTCTGAGAGGCAATGACGAAAATGCTTAGCGTACCAGTCGATGCCTCGTCCATAGTTGCGCGTGAAGAAGTGCGTCTCCTTCGTCTGTTCCGGCAGACCGACATGTCCTCTTAGCACTTTGTCCAGCCATGTGGTAGCGGTCCGCGGTGGGCCGACTGCAATGAAATCAGGAAAGCGTAGAGCGGCGTTATTGGCCATAGGATATACCGGTTTGCTAGATGTATATCATCGGATCAGAAGACTCGGTCCGGAATTTCATTTTGGCATCTCGGCCGCCGTTTAGTATACGGCGAACTCACCTGCGTTGGTAATGTTTTCTTCATGCCCTCCACGGCGAGCAACTCCGTGGACCTACGGAAAAGTCAGTCTCGTCTTGCAACTGCATCATTTTTCAACTGATTTCTCCGATACCCTCTCCGTCCGCTCCACGCACACGTTTCTTCCCCCGCCGACCGGTCTTGTGGGTGTGGAAATCGGAAGTCCCTGATTGAGTTGCTCAGACACGATGGATTAACTACTTCCGAGCCAGGCGACGAAGTTGTGGATACCCGCATCAAACGGTACTTGCGGATCGTAACCAAGTAGATCTTTTGCTTTGGAGACATCCGCGTACGTCACGGGCACATCGCCGGGTTGTTCTGGCTCGTACAACAACTCCGCCCTTTTTCCAAGTGCATCCTCAATGGTTGCTATCATCTCCATCAAACTCACGGTCCGACTGTTGCCTAGGTTGATCACTTCGTACGGGGTGCGGTCATAGTGCATTGCTGCGATGACCCCCCGGATTATGTCGTCGATGTAAGTGTAATCTCGGCGGGAGCTGCCATCGCCGAAGACAGGGATTGGTGACCCTTCGAGCATCGCGCGGGCAAATTTATGGATCGCGAGGTCGGGGCGCTGGCGTGGTCCATACACGGTGAAGAATCGAAGGGCCACAAAACGCATGCCGAAAAGGTGAGCGTAGACGTGTCCCATTAATTCGCCGCTAACTTTCGTTCCAGCATAGGGGCTGATAGGAAGAAGTACTGGGTCGGTTTCCGACCAAGGCACGCGCTTGTTGACTCCGTATACGCTGCTACTCGAAGCGAAAATGAACTGTTTGACGCCAAAGTGACGGGCGAAGTTGAGCATGTTCTGGGTTCCCTTCACGTTGGTTTCGAGATATTCATCCGGTTTCAGAATTGAGGGGCGCACGCCAGCTTTTGCGGCGAGGTGGACGATTACATCGTATGAACCCCCAGCCTTATCCCGGAGCGACTCGTAATCCCGGATATCGGCTTCGATGAGGTGGAATCTGGAGCTTTTCCGCTCGGAGAGAATGTTGGCCAGTTTCGTTGCTTTCGCATAGAAAGGATCGAAATTATCCACGACCGTGACGTCCCACGACAACTCCAGAAGATCTCGGGCAAGATGGCTGCCTACGAATCCCGCGCCTCCCGTGATCAAAGCCCTATCCATGAAACGAATATTTTACATGAGGTAACCAGTCGCAGCCATGGTCGAGGAGACCAGAGATACCAGACCTCATCCACATTCCCGTCGCCAATGCCCACGTTGAGGGCATCGCTGACATTTCGTGTGGCTCCAACGATCCTGCGGCGTTCACATAGTACGCGTGTGGTTTCTCATTTCTTTAGGTTGACCGAGAGATAGGCGTCGACAAACTTGTCCACAAGACTCTCAATCTCGCCGCGGACTAGATGGACTTGATTCAGGTTTCTCACTCCGACTATCCCAACACTCCAGGTTTCAGCAGTAAACGTGGTGTCCCTGAATCGGCCTGCCGGCTTTATTGAAGCATCGCGCGCGAGTAGTATCCGCTGATTCAGTCCAACGTTGGCCCAATACGGGTACACTGCCTCAACACGTGAACCTTCCACAGAGATGAGCAGGTACGGGCGTCCTGGCGTTTTCGTCAACTCGTTCTGTGTTTCGATAACGCGGATGCCTGCGCGACAGAGCTTCGATTTCGCATCCGTCTTTATGTCGTCGGCGCTCAGGCCGGCCGCCTCGAAGTCTTTGGACAGTCCTACGAAAATATAGACCGCATTGAGGCCCTTCAAACTCCGGCGTTCGAGGTCTGGGTTATCTTGTCCTCTGGCCGTTGTGACCAGCAATGCCGTGATAATTGTGAGCACGAATTTCATTCCGTCCTTCTCCCGATCTTGAACAATTATCCACCTTCGCGGCTTCGCAGAGTTCGACGGGTCGTGGAAATCAGTATTGTTCCGAGCAGACTGATCAATAGGATGACCCTCGGTACGCGGACCTGCTGCAGCGGCTGATGCCCCTCGCGCAAGAACGCACGATTGCCTGCCTCGTCAGACGATAAGCACTAGGAGGTGTAGTCGCAATGTGAGAAAGTGAGTTTGGATGTGCCGAAAGAGTCCAGCGCGGGGTCTGGAGTCTGCTGATTCCAATTGGAACCGGAGGGCTGCCGGACGCTTCCTATACACTTCCGCCGATCGTCGGCAGGCTCGGGATCAGCTCCGCACCAGGCGAACCGCGCAGTCGGTTCCTCTCGTGGCCGATGCTTCCGCTCCCCAGGTATCTCGCGATGAACTCAAAGCCGCCATTTTGCTTTTCTACAGCCTGCTCGACGAGCAGCAGCGTCGCTTGTTCGCCGGTCTGGAGTCTATGAAGCTGGGACACGGCGGCGATAGCATTCTGGCCGAATTCCTCGGCGTCGATCCGCACACCATGCCCGCGGACGTCAGCTAGTCTGGATCTTGGCTTCGACAACACCCATGGTGTGATCGTAGACATTCACACTGTTTTCGGACACTGAGCTCGATGCGCGCCCGCTACGGCGGCGACAGAGCCAAGTCGCTATTCGTGCCGACGAAACGCTCTGCCGTTGCAACGCTTCAATAGGGAACTGGAGCGTGTTGCAGCGGAAGGTGAGTGCGGTGGGGGGCTGACAGCACCAGAAGTATCAATGAAAAGCCACACGCCCTGAATGCGCCAAAATCGAACAGTTCGCGGCAACCTTAGTTTCCCATGAAAAGCTATTACCTCTGCATCCAGGATTTCGACACAAAAGAGCACAAATCGTGAGATCAGCGGTGCATATCTTTTGGCTTTGAGCCACCACCGCCGCCGCTCGAGTGCGTGCTGCTGGCGCCTTGATTGCCGCCACCACCGTGGTAAGAACCAGCGCCGCCAGGGGAAGGACTCAGCCGGTATCCCCCGCCACCGTTGTACGACGGGCTGGAGTGATAGCTCGTCGGGGGCCGCGAGTCATACGTGCGGCTTCCGCCGTAGTTGCCACCGCCGCTGCCGCGATAAGAAGCACCGCCCCCGTTGTACGACTGGCTGGGGTGATAGCTTGGCGCTGGTCGCGACTCATAAGTGCGGCCTCCGCCATAGCTGCCACCGCCGCTGCCGCGGTAAGGAGCACCGCCCCCGTTGTACGACTGACTGGGGCGGTAGCTCGTCGCGGCTCTCTTTTATATGTAAATTACTTAACAGGTCACGTGATTGGAGTTCGTATCCAGGATTCCTAGATCTAGACCCATCGTAGGGTTAGTACCAAAACCTTGATACCTGCGGTTTTGTTACGCCTGCCAGGGATCTGATGGCCTGAGACAACCCCTCGACGGTTGTGAGGCTGACATCGAGCTTTCCATCGATCTCTCGGCACTACTCCTGCTTTTTCGAAACGGCTGACAGCTTGCCGCTCGTGATCACCGAACGGACTTTTCGGCCATCCCTGGGTCTCTTTGCCAAGCCCGCCGGAACCCAGTTATCACGCCAAGTGGCTCCGTCACGCATCCCGGTTGGCGGCTCGGAGGAGTACGGTAGGCTCGCTCCGTCCATCGAGGTGGTGACACCGGCACGACAGTAGCCCAGCCCTTAGTTGGTTAGACAGGGGGCGTGTTTCCGACACAAAGCCAGTGGTCGCCACTAAGCCGTTCGTCAAAACTGAACTCACTCCGAACCATGGAAGCTCAACCTGGCCAGGTAGCTGAGGTGGTTGAGGTTCTTACCTAGCTCCTCCATCAGTGGTGATCCCCCCAGGGTCTGATTCCCAGGTTTCCGGCCCTCCCAGACCCAATTTCAGGCTCCAGGGCGATCTATAAATGATTTTCGGAGCCCACCAGGTACCGAGACATACCCGAAAATCGATTATTTATCGTTTGGTCCAGCTAAGTATTTTAATATCAGCTAAATAGAACGAACAGACGATTCGAGCAACAGTTTTGTGGACCACGCCGCCCGGTCATCACGGCGCCGCCGCTGCTCCCCAAAAGGAGAAAAACTAGGGTGACTCAGTCGGCATCGCTTTGCCGCCATCATGGACCAACCGCAAT
>Ga0075426_10001768_pt1 | contig 15415 bp, 15 predicted proteins | sample SoiMethybrSBSTD5_FD_75304 | JGI IMG/M metagenome (GOLD analysis project Ga0075426, IMG submission 75304) | Bulk soil microbial communities from a Populus tree surrounding site in Tennessee, USA - Soil MetaG P. TD hybrid SBSTD5 | ecosystem: Environmental > Terrestrial > Soil > Tree plantation... | reverse complement strand
TTGGTGCTCGCGGCACTGCTTGCGGCGCTCGTCAACAAGTTCGTCAAGGTATCGGTGCTGCACAGCCTGAATCGCTGGCTCGGCGCGCTATTCGGTCTGCTGCGCGGACTGGTGATGATTGTGGTGCTCGCCATGGTCGCGGGCCTCACGCCGCTGCCGCGCAAGTCCGACTGGACCGATTCCGCCACGGGATACTCGCTCGCGCAGACGGTGGTGCAGCTCAAGCCGTGGCTGCCGGCGCCTCTGGGCGCGCGCATGAAATATAATTAGGCGTTAACCACACCCGGGAGCTGGCTCCCATGTGCGGGATTCTCGGAATCGTCGCGCGTTCCCCCGTCAATCAGCTGCTGTACGACGGGTTGCTATTGCTGCAGCATCGCGGCCAGGACGCCGCCGGCATCGTCACGTCCGAGCACAACACCTTCCACATGCACAAGGCGCCGGGCATGGTGCGCGATGTCTTCCGCACGCGCAACATGCGGGACCTGCACGGCAACATCGGCATCGCCCACTGCCGCTATCCGACGGCCGGCTCCGCTTTCAAGGCTGCCGAGGCGCAGCCGTTCTACGTCAATTCGCCCTTCGGCATCGTGCTCGGCCACAACGGCAACCTGACGAACTCGGCGCAGCTCAAGGAAGAGATGTTCCGCACGGACCTGCGGCACATCAACACCGGCTCCGACTCCGAAGTGCTCGTCAACGTGCTCGCGCACGAGCTCGAGCAGGCCTCGGTGCGGCTGCGCCTCGAGCCGCAGACCATCTTCAGCGCGGTGGCCAACGTGCACCGGCGCCTGCGCGGCGCGTATGCCGTGGTGGCGATGATCGCCGGCTACGGCGTGCTCGCGTTCCGCGATCCGTATGGCATCCGCCCGGCGGTGATCGGCTACAACGAGACCGCAGCGGGCACCGAGTACATGGTCGCCTCCGAATCGGTGGCGGTCGATGCGCTCGGTTTCCGCGTGCTGCGCGACATCGGCCCCGGCGAAGCGATCTTCATCGACCAGGACGGCCGCTTCCACAGCCAGCAATGCGCGCCGCACGCGAGCTTGAATCCGTGCATCTTCGAATACGTGTATCTGGCGCGTCCCGACTCGCTCATCGACGGCGCCTCGGTTTACGAGGCGCGGCTCAACATGGGCGAGAAGCTGGCGGAGAAAATCCGCCGGCAGTACCGGCAGCTGAAGATCGATGTGGTAATCCCGATTCCGGACTCGAGCCGGCCATCGGGCCTGCAGCTCGCGACGGCGCTCGGCGTGCCGTATCGCGAAGGGTTCGTGAAGAACCGCTACATCGGCCGCACGTTCATCATGCCGGGGCAGGCGGTGCGCAAGCGCTCGGTGCGCCAGAAGCTGAACCCCATGGCGATGGAATTCGCCGGCAAGAACGTTTTGCTCGTGGACGATTCGATCGTGCGCGGCACCACCAGCCGCGAGATCGTGCAGATGGCGCGCGAATCGGGCGCGCGCAAGGTGTTCTTCGCCTCCGCCGCGCCGCCGGTGCGCTTCCCGAACGTCTACGGCATCGACATGCCGACGCGCGCCGAGCTGATCGCCGCGCACCGCAGCGAGGAAGAGGTGTGCCGCGAAATCGGCGCCGACGCCCTGATCTACCAGGATCTCGACGAGCTGAAAGACGCCGTGCGGCGCGCCAATCCGCGCCTCACCCACTTCGAGACCTCGTGCTTCGACGGGCACTACGTGACCGGCGATGTCACGGTTGACTACCTGCGCGCCATCGAAACGCAGCGCGACGCCACACGCGACTCGGCCGACGAGGACACCGCCCAGCTCGATTTGAACCTCGCTGCCTGAGTTATACTGGCAGTCCTCGCGCCGATTTGAGCCACAGCTTGCGGGCGCGTAACAAATACCGCTAAAGCGTGCCGCAGAAAACCCGGTCCCGCTTTAGTCGTAGAGAGGCCGGGTTTTTTTATGAGCGAAAAGCTGGACGTCGCCACACTCGCGGTACGCGCCGGACAGGTGCGCAGCCAATTCCAGGAGCACGCCGAGGCGCTTTATCTCACCTCGAGCTTCGTGTTCGACAACGCGGCGCAGGCCGCTTCGCGCTTCGCGGGCGAGCAAGGCATGGTGTACACGCGCTACACCAATCCCACCGTCGCGATGTTCCAGGACCGGCTCGCGGCGCTCGAGGGCGCCGAGAGCTGCGTCGCCACGGCTTCCGGCATGGCGGCGATCCTCGCCACCGCCATGGCGCATCTCAAGAGCGGCGACCACGTCGTGTGCTCCAAGGCGGTGTTCGGCGCGACGATCCAGCTCTTCGCGAACATCCTCGGCCGCTTCGGCGTCGAGACGACCTTCGTCTCGCCGACGCAGGTCGATGAATGGCGCCGGGCGCTCAAGCCGCGCACGCGGCTCCTTTTCCTCGAGACGCCGTCCAACCCGCTCACCGAGGTCTCGGACATCGCGGCGCTCGCGCAGGTGGCGAAAGGCGCAGGCGCCTTGCTCGCAGTCGACAACGTTTTTTGCACGCCGGCGCTGCAGCGGCCGCTCGAGCTCGGCGCGGACATCGTCATCCACTCGGCGACCAAGTATCTCGACGGCCAGGGCCGCGTGCTCGGTGGCGCGGTGGTCGGCTCGAAGGCGCTGGTCGGCGAGCCGTTGACCGCGTTCCTGCGCACCGCCGGCCCAGCGCTCTCGCCCTTCAATGCCTGGGTGCTGCTGAAGGGCCTCGAGACGCTCGAAATCCGCATGCGTGCGCAATCGGCGGCGGCGCTCGAGCTCGCGCGCTGGCTGGAACGCCATCGGGCCGTGCAGCGGGTGCATTATCCGGGCCTCGAGTCGCACCCGCAGCACGCGCTTGCCAAGCGCCAGCAGCGCGCGGCGGGATCCGTGCTGTCGTTCGAAGTGCAGGGTGGGCGCGAGGCGGCCTGGCGCGTGATCGACGCGACGCGGCTCGTCTCGATCACCGCGAACCTCGGCGACGTAAAGACCACTATCGTGCATCCGGCGACCACCACGCATGGGCGCATCTCGCCGGAGGCGCGCGCGGCGGCCGGCATCACCGACGGGCTGATACGCCTCGCCGTGGGCCTCGAATCGGTGGCCGATCTAAAGGCGGATCTGGAGCGCGGGTTAAGCTAGCGGCGTGCCCCGCGCCGCGCAGCTCGCGGTCCTAGCCGCCGTCTACTTCGTAGCCGCGAAAGCGTCGCTGCTCGTCGCCATTCCGCCGGGCTATGCCACGGCGGTGTGGCCGCCCTCGGGTATCGCGCTCGCGGCGCTGCTCCTCTGGGGCCGGCGTCTGTGGCCGGGCATCTGGATCGGCAGCTTCGCGGCCAATGCGACGGTGGAAGGCTCGATCCTCGCCGCCGCCGTCATCGCCACCGGCTCGAGCCTGCAGATCTACGCCATCGCCAAGTTGATGCAGCGGCAGATCGGCACGCCACGGCGCTTCGAGGGCGTGCGCCAGGTGGCCGGGTTTGTCGGCATCGTCGCGGTCGGCGCCATGATCGCGCCGACCGTCGGGCTGCTGCCGCTCGAAGTGCTCTACCCGTTGCCGCCGGCCGATCTCGGCACGAACTGGTGGACATGGTGGCAGGGCGACGCGTGCGGCATGCTGATCTTCACGCCGCTCGTGCTGACCTGGACGGTGCCCGGCATCCAGTGGACCCGCCAGCGTGTGCTTGAAGGCCTTGTGTTTGCGCTCTTGCTGCTTGCCGCCGGCGCGGTGGTCTTCACCGGAGGGCTTGGCCGCACGTTCGTGCTGATGCCATTCATTCTCTGGGCGGCATTCCGCTTCGGCCAGCGCGAAGTCACCACGACGAGCGCGGTGATCTGCGCCATGGCCTTGTGGTTCACGCTGCGCGTCGAAATGGGCCCATTCTCGACGCTGCCGCAGAACGAGGCGCTGCTGCTACTCCTCGTCTTCGTGAGCACGGTGACGGTGACCGGGCTCATGATGGGCGCCGTTCTCTCGCAGCTGCACGCGGCACGCCGCGCGCTCGAGATGCGCGTCGTGGAGCGCACGCTCGAGCTCGCCGAGAGCGAGCGACGCTTTCGGCTGATGGTGGACAGCGTGGTCGATTATGCGATTTACATGCTCGACACCGACGGCCGCATCGCGAGCTGGAATGCGGGCGCGGAGCGCATCAAGGGCTACAGCGCCGAGGAGATTCTCGGGCAGCCGGTGTCGCGCTTCTATCTGCCGGAGGACATTGCCGCGGGCAAGCCCGCGCGCGAGCTCGAGGTGGCGGCGCGCGAGGGACGCTACGTCGACGAGGGCTGGCGTGTACGCAAGGACGGCACGACATTCTGGGCGAGCGTCGTGGTAAGCGCGGTGCGCGATGACGACGGCAAGCTTCTCGGCTACGCCAAGGTGACGCGCGACCTGACGGAAAGGAAGCGCGTCGAGGCGGAGCTCGTGCGCGCGAAGATCGAGGCGGAACGCGCGAGCGAGTCGAAATCGCAGTTCCTCGCCAACATGTCGCACGAGCTGCGCACGCCGCTCAACAGTCTTCTCATCCTCGCGCGGCTCCTCGCCGACAACGCGGGCGGCCGCCTGGATGCGAAGGAGGTGCGCTTCGCGCAGACGATTTACGCCTCCGGCATGGATCTGCTCGCGCTCATCAACGATCTCCTGGACCTGGCGAAGATCGAGGCCGGCGCGATCACGGCGCTGCACATAGCGCCGGCGCGCCTCACCGAGCTGCGCGACGAGCTCGAGCGAACGTTTCGCGAGATGGCGCGCGAGAAGAAGCTCGAGTTTTCGATCGAGCTGGCGAGCGGACTGCCGCAGACCATTCGCACCGACCCGGCGCGCGTAAAGCAGGTGCTGAAGAACCTGCTCGCCAACGCCTTCAAGTTCACCCGTCAGGGAAGCGTGCGCCTGCGCATGGCGCCGCATGGCGATAAAGCCGTCGCCTTCTCCGTCACGGACACGGGCATCGGCATCGCGCCGGACAAGCAGCGCATCATCTTCGAGGCGTTCCAGCAGGCCGACGGCTCGACCAGCCGCCAGTACGGCGGCACCGGGCTCGGGCTCTCGATCAGCCGCGAGCTCACGCGGCTCCTCGGCGGCGAGCTCGAGGTGCAGAGCTCGCCCGGCGAGGGCAGCACCTTCACGCTCATCCTGCCGGTGAGCGACGAGCGCGCTACCGCTTCAGTGACGTAGCGTCAGGCGCCGCCGATGCCGCGGATGATCTTGCCGGTGCCGGCGCAGTTCTCGCAGCGCCGGCCCTCCTTCTTGCCGCTGCCGTGACACTGCGGGCAGATGTCCTCGCCGGTGCCTGGCGTGCCGGGGCGCGCCTCGTCGCCCGGCGCCATCTGCGAGCGCTCGGCCGGCCGGTCGCGCTCCTCGCGGGGCTTCACGCTTGCTCCGCCTGGCCGACCAGCTCTTCCTTGCGCGCCTTCATCTGCTCGCCGAGCGCGTCGAGGTCGAGGTCGGCCTTCTTCGCCTGCGCGAACATCTCGCCTTCCTCTTCCTTCACGTGGTGCATGACGTACTCGCCGAGCACGGTGAAGGTGGCGTAGTACTGCGGGTCGTCGGGACCCGAGTTCTCGAGCTGCTCGATCAGCATTTTCGCCGTCTCGTGCTCGACCGCGGCCTCGTTCATGATGTCCTCGTCCTCGATCGCCGCGCGCACCGCGGGATAGAAGATCTCCTCTTCGAGGGTGGTATGCACTTTCAGGTCCTCGCACACGGTCTTCACCACCTGCCGGCAGGTCTCCGTGTCCGAGCGGTCCATGTTCTCGAATTCCTTGAACGCCTTCTTCACCTTGGCATGGTCTTCCTTCAGCATGTCGATGGCGCTGGCGTTCTTGCTGCGGGTCTTGGGCATGACGTGCGTCCTTTCCAGTGTCGGCAAGCCGCGCCGTGCAACCGCCGTACCCAGCGCCCGGGGCGCCGCTGCTGGCTGTAAGGCTTACCCGCCGGGCAAGATTTACCAGCGCACGAGGCGCGCGCGCTCCGCGGCGAGCTCGAGATAGCCGCCGGCGCCATACCAGTCCGGGAGCACCCAGCGCTCGCAGCGCCGGCCGTCCACGTCGAGGCGATGCACGCCGACGCGGTGCGTGTGCCCATGGATCAACCGCGACACGCTGTGGTGGCGAAACGCCTCGCGCACCGCCGTTTCATTGACATCCATGATCTCGGGCGGCTTCGCCTGGATCACTTCCTTGCTCTTGTCGCGCAGCCCTTGAACCGTAGCGCGACGCTCGGCGAGCGGCTTGGCAAGGAAGCTCCCTTGCCATTCGCCGGAGCGCGCCGTGCGCCGCCATGCCTGGTAATCGTGGTCATCCGTGCACAGCGTGTCGCCGTGCATGAGCAGCGTGCCGTCGACGACGGTGGGATCGGCGAGCAGCGCTGCGCCGCTCGCGCGCGCGAAGCGCTCGCCGAGCAGGAAATCGCGGTTGCCGTGCATCACATGCACGCGCGTGCCGTTATCGGCCAGGTTGCGGAGGAAGGCGGCAACGACCGCATTGAACGGCGTCTCGAGGTCCTCGTCGCCGATCCAGTACTCGAAGAGATCCCCGAGGACATAGAGCGCGTCTGCGCCCGCGGCGTCGTGCTCTACGAAGCGGAAGAAGCGCTCGTTCGCCTGCGGCCGATCCTCACTCAGGTGAAGATCGGAGATGAAGAGCGAGCGCAACTACTTGGATTTCGGCTCGACCACGGTGGCCGATTCGATCACCACCGGCTTGATCGGCACGTTCTGATGCATGCCGCGATTGGCCGTCGGCACATTGACGATCTTGTTCACCACGTCCATGCCGTCGATCACCTTGCCGAACACGGTGTAGCCGTAGCCGTCCTGGCCGGGATAGTTGAGAAAGTCGTTGTTCTTGACGTTGATGAAGAATTGCGCGGTTGCCGAATTCGGATCGTTCGTGCGCGCCATGGCGAGCGTGCCGGCATCGTTCTTCAGGCCGTTCTTCGACTCGATGGGAATCGGCGCCCGCGTGCGCTTCTGGTTCATGTCCGGCGTCATGCCGCCGCCCTGCACCATGAAGCCGGGAATGACGCGATGAAAGACGGTGCCGTTGTAGTGCCCGTCCTTCACGTACTGCAGAAAGTTCTCGACCGTCTTCGGCGCTTTCGCCGGGTACAGTTCGATGCGGATCGTGCCGAGATTCGTGCGCAGATCCACTTGTGGATCCGCCGCGAGCGCGCCCGCCGGCACCATGGCGGCGGCGGAGAGCGCAAAGAGGTGTCGCAGTTTCATGCCGGTCCTTCGTAAAGTATCTTCCAACGGCCCGCTTCCTTCGCCCAGTACTGGCGCTTCTTCATCACGTTCGAGAGCCCGTCGGAGCGATAGTCCTGCTCGAAGCTCACGACCACGACGTCGCGCTCGCGCGGGTAGCGCAGCATCGAGAGTCGTGCGAGCCCGACCTTGATCCATGCCTTGGCCGAATTCACCTTGCGCTTATGCGCCGCCCACGATGCGAAATCCTGGCCCGCTGCGTTGAAGCGCTGCGAATAGTGCGCGAGATAGCGCTCGGTGTCGCGGCTTTGCCAATCCTTGCGCCACTCCTCGATCGCGGCGGAGAGCGACGCGCGCTCCTCGTCGAGCGCCCGCGCGTCGGCCCATTCGACCTCGTCCGCGATGATGACCGGCGTGAGGCCGATCTCGAGTTGGTGCGCGAGCGACTGCAGGTCTGGGTTTGAAAGGACGATGCAGCCGTCGCTCGCGCGCGGCGGCCGGCTATAGACGTTGGAAGGCACGCCATGCAGCCAGATGCCATGGCCATCGCGTCCCTGGCGGCGGTCCCACTCGTTCGGGTAGTTGATCGGGAAGGCCCCGACGCCGTAGAAGTCCGTGAGCTTGCTGCGCGGCAGGTTCGCGGTCACGTGGTAGACGCCGATCGGCGTCTTCTGGTCGCCTTCGCGCGTTTTCTCGATGCCGTTCTTGCCGAGCGTGACGTAGTAATCCGCCACGAGTTTCGGCCTCCCGCCGTCGTTCGCATATACGTAGAGGCGCGAGCGGTTCGAGTCCACGACGATCGCGTGCTTCTGCTCGGGATTCAACTGCAGCACATAGGCGGGCAGCCGGTCTTCCGCCGGACGCTCGCGCTGCGCGCGCAGCCGCGCGAGCGCTTCTTCGCGCAGGCCTTCAATGCGCTCCTGCGGCACCGTCTTCACCACGTTGCCGAAGGTCTCGAGCGGCCGTGCCCGCGCGAGCAGCAGATCGCCGCGCACGAGGTAGGCGAGGCGGAAGGTGGGGTACGCGGCGATGAGCGCATCGACCCGCGCGAGCGCCGTGTCGAGCTGGTTCGCCTCGATCGCTTCGAATACCTGCGACAACCGGTCCTCGGGCGTCGCCGCCGCGGCCGCGAGGCTGAGCGCGGCCGCCGCCAGCGCGACGGCGAAACGCGTCACTTGCCTGCCGTTTCTTCGCGTATCAGCCATCGGCCATCGGCCTTCACGAGCTCCAGGGTCTTGCGGCTCTTGGAATTGAGCTTGTCGGAGCGGTAAGTCTGCCGGAAGCTGACGCTCGCCTGCTCGGGTCCCCGCATGGTCACCTTGGGCGACTCGACGCCGACATGGATCGATTTGGCGCCGCTGATGCGCGCGCGACGCGTACTTTCCCAGTCGGCGCGCGGCTCGCCACCCGGGGTCTTGAAGTCCTTCGCGTAGTAGCCCAGATAGGCGTCCACGTCCTTCTTGGACCACGCCTGCGCCCAGCCATTGACCGTCTTCAATACATCGCCGCTCGTATCAGCCGCCGCGTTCTCGGCGGGCGGCGCCTTCTCGGCCGGCGGCGCCTTCTCCGGCGCAGCCTGGGCAACTGATTCCTTCGGCGCTTCCTTGGGCGCCGCGGCTACCGCGGCGGGCTTCGCCGCCGGCTCGCGCACGAGCTCGCGCACGAGCGAGAGCTTGTTCTGCGCCGCCGTGTTCGAGGCATCGAGCTGCAGCGCCTTGCCGTACGCCTGGCTCGCGAGCTTCGCGTAGACGTCGCCCAGGTTTTCGTACGCCGTGGCGTAGCTCGGGTGCGTGCGGATCGATTGCTCGAGCGCGGCACGCGCTTTCTCGTACTGACCCTGGCTCGCGTAGATCACCGCGAGGTTGTTGTAGGGCTCGGGCAGGCTCGGATAGTCTTGCGTGAGCTTGCTGAAGATGTCGATCGCGTCCTGCTGTTTTCCCTGCTCGGTGAAGATCAGTCCCTTCAGGAAGCGCGCCTGCGGATCCTTAGGATTAGCGGCGAGGGCGCGGTTCACTCGCTCCAGTGCCTGCTCGCGTTGTCCCGCCTTGAAGAGCTTCTGCGCTTCCTGCAGGTCGTCGGCCGGCGTGGCGAGGGCGGCGGCGAAAATGAATGCGAGCAGGAGGAAGACACCGCCACGCAGCAGCTTGCGCGGGGCGTTTGAGTTCTGCATTGTGTTATATTTTCAAGGCCCTACGAAGAAGTCTTCATTCTAGACTAACGCCCGCCGGTTCACAATCGAAAACCTGAAGATCTACAACACGCTCGGCCGGACGAAACAACCGTTCGTGCCGCTGCGCGCGGGCGAAGTCCGCATGTACGTCTGCGGCATCACTGTCTACAACTACATGCACGTCGGCAACGCCCGGTTCATGGTGGTGTTCGACATGGTGCGTCGCTGGCTGCGGGCGAGCGGCTATCGCGTCACGTACGTGCGCAATATCACGGATATCGACGACAAGATCATCCGGCGCGCGGCCGAAGACGGCGAGCCGGTCGAGGCGGTAACCGCCCGCTTCATCCAGGCGATGGACGAGGATGCTGCTGCCCTTGGCGTCTTGAAGCCGGATCACGAGCCGCGCGCCACGCAATACGTGCCCGAGATGCAGGCGCTCATCCGCCGCCTGCAGGAGAAGCGCCTCGCCTATCAGGCGGCCTCCGGCGACGTCAACTTCGCGGTGCGACGCTTTCCCGGCTACGGCAAGCTCTCCGGCAAATCGCTCGACGAGCTGCGCGCGGGCGAGCGCGTCGAGGTGGATGCAGCCAAGGAGGATCCGCTCGACTTCGTGCTCTGGAAGCGCGCGAAGCCCGAGGAGCCGAAGTGGCCTTCGCCCTGGGGCGAGGGCCGGCCCGGCTGGCACATCGAGTGCTCGGCGATGAGCGCCGCACTCCTTGGCGAGCCGTTCGACATCCACGGCGGCGGCATGGATCTCCAATTCCCTCACCATGAGAACGAAATCGCGCAATCGGAGGGCGCGAGCGGCAAGCCGTTCGTGAAGTATTGGATGCACAACGAGTTCGTCCGCGTGCAGGACGAGAAGATGTCCAAATCGCTCGGCAACTTCTTCGTGCTGCGTGAAGTGTTGAAGCATTACGACGCCGAGGTGGTGCGCTTCTTCCTGCTGCGCTCGCATTACCGCAGCCCGGTGAACTACAGCGATGCGAACCTGGACGAAGCCAAGCAGTCGCTCACCCGGCTCTACACCGCGCTCGCCCACGCGCCGGTGGCGAACACCGAGGTCGATTGGAGCGAGCCCCGTGCGCGGCGTTTCAAAGAAGCGATGGACGACGACTTCGGCACGCCGGAAGCGATTGCCGAGCTGCACCAGCTCGCGAATGCCGTATTCCAAGGCGACGCGCAAGCCGCGCGTCAGCTTAAGGCGTTGGGTGCCGTGCTCGGCCTGCTGCAACGCGACCCGAACGACTTCCTGCGCGCGGCGCCCGCGGGCGTGAGCGAAGCGTGGATCGCCGAGCGCATCGCGGCTCGCGCGGCCGCGCGGCGCGCCAAGGCTTTCGGCGAAGCCGACCGCATCAGGAAGGAGCTGCTCGATCGCGGCGTGGTGCTCGAGGACAAGGGCGCGAGCACGACTTGGCGGCGGGTGTAAGGTGTCGGGGGCGGGCGCGACCAACGCCCGTGGAGGGAGCGCAATGCAATCGGTGCTGATTCACCCGCTGGTCGTCCGCATCACTCATTGGCTGAACGTACTCGCGGTGCTAATCATGATCACGAGCGGCTGGCAGATCTACAACGCCTCGCCGCTCTTCGGCTTCGATTTTCCGCCGCAGGTCACGCTCGGCGGCTGGCTCGCGGGCGCCTTGCAATGGCACTTTGCCGGCATGTGGCTCCTCGCGCTGAACGGCCTCGTCTACGTCGTCTACGGCATCGCCTCCGGCCACTTCCGCCGCAAGCTGCTCCCGATATCACCGCGCGCGGTGCTGCACGATGTACGCGAGGCGCTGCGCGGCCGTCTCGCGCACGAAGATCTCTCGGTCTACAACGGCGCCCAGCGCGCCGCTTATCTCGCCCTCATCGTCGCGCTCATCGTCATGGTGCTTTCCGGCCTCGCCATCTGGAAGCCGGTGCAGTTCCACTGGCTCGCCGCGCTCATGGGTGACTATGAAGGCGCGCGCTACGTGCACTTCTTCGCCATGGCGGCGATCGCCTTCATCGTCGTGGTGCACGTGATCATGGTGATCCTCGTGCCACGGACCTTCCCGACAATGTTTACCGGCCGTTTCCGGAGGGCATCATGAAACTCCCGCGTACGCCGGCGCTCGTCAATCTCGAGCGGCGGCTCTTTCTGAAACGGGGACTCTCGCTCGGCGCGCTTTCCATGCTTGCCGGCTGCCAGCTCACCGACGAGGAGAGCGTACAGCGCGTGCTCTGGGCGATGTCGCGCTGGAACGATGGCGTGCAGCACTGGCTCTTCAATCCGAATCGGCTCGCGCCGGAGTATCCCGAGAGCCGCATCACGGTGCCGTTCCCCTACAACGGCTACTACCCGGAAGACGAAGTGCGCGAGATCGACGGCGCGAGCTACAAGCTCGAGCTTGCCGGCATGATCCGCGACAGAAAGCCCTGGACACTTGCCGACCTGTACGCGTTGCCACAGGTGTCGCAGGTGACACGGCACATCTGCGTCGAAGGCTGGAGCGCGATCGGCAAATGGAGCGGCGTGCGCTTCTCGGACTTTCTCGCGCGCGTGGGCGCCGACACCACCGCCAAATACGTCGGCTTCCAGTGCGCGGACGACTACTACGGCTCGATCGACATGGCCACGGCGCTGCATCCGCAGACCATCATCGCGGTGCGCTACGCCGACGAGATCTTGCCGCCGAAGTACGGCTATCCGCTCAAGATCCGCATCCCGACCAAGCTCGGCTTCAAGAATCCGAAGCACGTCGCCGCTATTTTTGTGACGAACGAATACCCGGGCGGCTACTGGGAAGACAAAGGCTACAACTGGTTTAGCGGCTCTTAGCCTCGAGTAGCTTCACCAGCGCGAGCAGCACGCGGTTCACCGGCGTCGGCACGCCGAGCGCCTCGCCCTTGCGCACCACCACGCCGTTCAGGTGCTCGATCTCCGTTTGCTTACCACGCGCGAGATCCTGCGCGGTGGAGGACAGCTGCCCCGGCATCGTTTGCGCGATGCGCTCTGCGGCCTTGTGCATGTCTCCCTCTACGCGTACGCCGGCGGCGCGCGCCACCGCCAGGCATTCTTCGACGATGTCGCGCATCACGCCCGGGACCCCATCGCCTTGCACGAGGCGTCCATAAGGAAGCTGCGTGATCGCAGAAAGCGCGTTGTAGGCGCAATTGACGATGAGCTTCGCCCAGAGCACGCCGGCCACATTGTCCGAAATCTCCACGGGTACACTCGCCGCGCGGAACGCCGCGACGATGTCGGCACTTGCCGGCGCACGTCCGATCGCGAGCTCCGCGCGGCCGTGATGGCGCACATGCCCGGGTCCCGCCATCTCCACCGCGACGTAGACGACACCAGAAATCACGTCGCGCCCGAGCACCGCGGCCAGGCGCTCGGGATTGTCCACGCCGTTCTGCAGGCTAAGAACCGCGGCCTGCGCTGAGACATGCGGCGCGAGCGCCTTGCCCGCGGCTTCGGTGTCCTGCGACTTGACGCAGAAGAGCACGAGCTCGGCGCCGCGCAGCGCCTGCGGGTCGCTGCTCGCCTGCAGGCGCACGCGCTCGTCGAAGGTTTTTGTTTCCAGGCGCAGCCCATTGCGCCGTATCGCGTCCACGTGCTGTGGCCGCGCGATCAGCGTCACATCGTGTCCCGCGCGCGCGAGCATCCCGCCGTAATAGCAACCGACGGCGCCCGCGCCCATGACGCCGATCTTCGTCACGCGGCGAGAAACCGCTGCATCTTTTCAGTGAGGGCGCCGGGCTGCTCGAGCATCGGGCAGTGGCCCGAGTCGGGGATGTCTTCGTAGCGCGCGCCGGGAATCAGGCGAGCGAGCTCGCGCGCGAGCGCCGGTGGCGTCGTCTGGTCAAGCGCGCCGCAGAGAACCAGCGTGCGGTTCTTGATCTCGCGCGCTTGCGAAGTCAGATCGAGTGCGGCGAGCGCGAGGCACGCGCGCGCGAAGCACTGGGGATCGACGGCGGCGAGCGCGCGCTTGCGCTCCGCGATTACTTGGGGATGCCGCTCCGCGTAGGCGGCCGGAAACATGCGGCCGATGGCCGCATCCAGCACGCCTTTCATTCCCTCGGTAGTTACTTTGGAGGCCATGGCGCGGAACGGCGCGCGCGCCGCGTCGGGGAATGCGGCGAGCGTGTCGGCGACGATCAGCGGGCCGAAGCGCTTGCCATGGCGGATGGCGAGCTCGAGCGCGACGAACGCGCCGAAGCCATTGCCGAACACCGCCGTATCGCGCGGCAGGTCGAGCGCGTCCATCACTTTGGCCACATGGTCGGCGTGCGCAGCCACGGTGTTGAGCTCGACCGGCGCCGAGGCGCCGAAGCCGGGCAGGTTGATGCGCGTAACGCGTCGTGCGGCGGCGAGCGTCGGTAGCACCTGCTCGAAGACAGTGAGCTCCGTGAGAAGCGAATGAATCAGGAGAAGATGCGGGCCGCTGCCGCGCTGGTCGTACTCGACGCGGGCGTCGCCTACCGTGATGAGCGCCATTACGGTTCCAGGTTCTTCGCCGGCGGGAACTCGCGCGAATAGACCGGGTTCGCGAGGAACTCCTTCGGCGGGTACTTCCAGAACTGGCTCACGTTCGGGTAGGTGTGGATCACGGCATTAACGAGCTTGCCGCCGCGGCGCTCGACTTTGCGGATGTAGATCGGCATCACGGGGTTGCCGTAATCGTCGAGGTGCCATTCGCCGCGCGGGTCGCGCACCGTCCCCGGATGGCGCAGGGCTTTCATGAACGCGTCCTTGTCCTCGACCTTGCCTTTAACGGCGCGCGCCGCGGCCTCGACCAGCGCGCCGGCCGAATACGCGCCGAGCGTGTAGTAGCCCGGGTCGACGCCATACTCCTTGTTCACCGCGGCGACGAAGCCCTGGTTCTCCGGGGTATCGATGCCGGCCGCGTACCAGCCGGCGGAGATGACGCCGATCGCTTCGTCGCCCATCTGCCGTAGGATCCCCTCGTCGGCGGTCGTCATGCTGCCGAGCACCGGCATCTTCAGCCCATACTCCTTGTACTGGCGCAGAAAGCGAAAGCCGTTCGCGCCCGCGAAGCCGGCGTACACCGCATCTACATTGGTCTTGAGCTGCGCGAGGTACGAGCCATAGTCGGGCACGTTGAGCGGCGTCAGCAGCTTCTGCACGACCTTGCCGCCGTTGTCTTCGAAGACGCGCTGGAACGCGGCCGCCGTCTCATGGCCATAGGCGAAGTCGTCGGCGATGACGGCGACACGCTTGTAGCCAAGCACCTTGGCGGCGTATTCGCCGAGCGCGTGATTTGGCTGGCCGGAGGTGCCGACCGTGCGCACGAACCACGGGTTGGGCTTGCGCTGCGTCAGGTCCTCCGCCGCCGCGGAGCAGGAGACCGTCGGCGTGTGCGTCTGCCGGATATAGTCGTCGATCGCCAACGCCTCGAAGGCGGCGAGCGGGCCGATGACGACATGGACCTTGTCGCGCTCGACCAGCTCCTGCGTTTTCGTCTTCGCGCCCGCCGGGTTGCCACCGGTATCGGCGAATATCAGCTCGACCTTGCGGCCGGCGATGGTGTTGTTGTGCTCTTTCAGGAAAAGCTGGATGCCTTGCTCCATCTGCTTGCCGCCCGCCGCGAGCGGGCCTGTGCGCACGGTAAGAAAGCCGATACGCATCGGTTCCTGCGCTTGCGCGATAAGTGGCAGTAGCAGGGCGCCGCACAACGCGAGTATTCGAAACATGCGTCCTCCTCGTATCGCGCGAAAGATAGCACGCATAAAATTGCGCACTTGGCTCCTTTCGAATTGGCGGAACCGCGCTCGCTTCGCGAGGCGATCGCGCTGCTCGATACCGGCGAGGGCACCGTGCGGCCGATGGCCGGCGGCACGGCGCTCATGCTGATGATGAAGGCGGGCGTGCTGCGGCCGACACGCCTGGTCAATCTGCGACGGCTCGGCCTGGAAACGCTCGAGGTAGATGGACAGGGCGCGCTGCAGGTCGGCGCGATGGTGACGCTGCGGTCGCTGGAAACATCACCGCTCGTCAAAAAATCTTGGCCGGTGATGGCGCGCACACTGCGTACGTTGTCGAATGTGCGCGTGCGCAACGTCGGGCGCATCGGCGGTCATCTCGCGCACGGCGA